>Ga0302311_10000168_pt1 | contig 83048 bp, 77 predicted proteins | sample III_Palsa_N1_3_FD_200449 | JGI IMG/M metagenome (GOLD analysis project Ga0302311, IMG submission 200449) | Peat permafrost microbial communities from Stordalen Mire near Abisko, Sweden - III_Palsa_N1_3 | ecosystem: Environmental > Terrestrial > Soil > Palsa > Peat permafrost | place: Sweden... | reverse complement strand
CGCTCGAAGGCCATGCCACCGCGGCGGACCTCACCATCGTCACGACCGGCGGGGTCAGCGGCAATTTCGTCGCGACCGGTGTCAGCACGATCACCACGGGCGGCGATTTCTCCGGCTCGCTGCAGACGCGCTCCGGCTCGATCACCTCGGGCGGCGATATCGCCGCCAGCGTCACCAGCACCAACGACATCTCGCTGACGGCGACCAATGTTTCCGGCACGGTGGTCTCCGGCGGCCTGGCGCAGATCGCGGCCAGTCAGAACGTCTCGGCCGACGTTACCGGCGGCTCGGTCGCGATCCAGGCCGGCGGCAGCATCACCGGCAGCGCGACCGGCGGTCACGTCAACCTGACGGCGCCGGTGGTGAACGAGACTATCGATGCCCAATCGGCCACCATCACCTCGCCGAACCAGACGCTGACCGGCTCGATCGGCGGCGTCGATGCCGGGTCGCTCGGCGCGGGCAACGTCACCCAGGAAGTGCTGGGCGCCACCCAGCAGGTCGCGAGCAATGCTGTCGCCGACGACAGCGCCGCCGCGACCGACGACGAGACGACCGACGATGAGCCCGCGGCGGATGGTGAGACGACCGACGGCAAAAAGAAGAAGGCCAAGACCAAGGGTGCGGTCTATGATTTCGCCAACCAGTACATCGACAATCTGATCTCGGGGAAGCCGACGCATTGATGACGAGGCGGTTGGGCGGCCATCGCGCGCTTTGGGGCGTGTTGACGGTGCTGGGCTCCGGGATGGCCGGCCCGGCCCCGGCCGCCGAACCCTGGCAGGAGGCGCTGGCCCCGGTCTGCGCGAGGCCCGCGGCGGCGGACGGCAAGCTGTGTCGGGCGGCTGGCAAGGCGGCGCCGGCCGAGCTCGAACAGGTGGCGCGACGGCTGGAACAGCAGGGCCGCTTCGCCGATGCCGTGACAGTCCAGAGCAAGGTCGTGGCGCTGCGGCAGGCGGTGCCGTCGGCGCCGGCGGCCCTGGTGCAGAGCCTGGGCCGCCAATCGCTGCTGCTGCGCCGTGCGGGCAGATACGCCGAGGCCGGTGCCGCGGCGACGGCGGCGCTGGCCGTGGCTTTACCGCCGGGTCCCGCCTCGGACCAGGCGCGGGCGACCGCGCTCGAGGCCGACGGCATGATCGCCCGCTCGCTCGGCAATTACGCCGATGCGATGGCGCAATTGAGCGCCGCCCTGGCGCTGCGGCAGAAGGCGACCCCGCCAGACCCGATGGCAGAGGCCGAACTGACCGAGGCACTGGCCGACGCGGTCGGCAACAGCGGCAAGCTGCCGGACGCCCTGGCGCTGGCCCAGACCGCGGCCGATCTGGCCGAGAAGGTCGATGGCAAGACCGGGCCGTTCCACGCCCACACCACCATCACGCTGGCGCTGATCGAGCGGGCGCTCGGCAAATATGCCGATGCCGAACAGCTGCTGGTCCAGGCCAGCGCCCAGATCGAGGCGGCCCGCGGGCCCAGCCATCCCGATCTGGCCGACGCCCTTGCCGCGGCGGGCATCCTCTACCGGTCGATGGGCCGGGCGAAGGACGCCGAAGCCGCGACCGCGCGCGCGCTCGACATCCGCGTCGCCGCGCTGGGACCCGGCCATCCCGACGTCGCGACCTCGGCGAACAATCTGGCGGTGATCTACGAGCGGTCGAACCGGCTCGATCCGGCCGAAAAGCTGTTCCGCCAGGTCATCGCCATCCGGGAAAACGTGCTCGGCCCGAACAGCCCGGAGGTCGGCAGCGCCTGCAACAATCTGGCGAACGTGCTGCGCACCGAAAACCGCCTGACCGAGGCCGAGAGTTTCTATATTCGCTCGGTCCAGATCCGGGCCAAGGCGCTGGGTCCCGATCACCCGGAGGTCGCGACCAGCCTCGCCAACCTGGCGCTGCTGCACCGCCAGCAGGATCGGCTGTCGCTGGCCGAGAACGAGCTGCGCCGCGCGCTGTCGATCCGGGAAAAGGCGCTGCCGCCGGACCATCCGGACATCGCTTCGACTCTGACCAATCTGGGCGACGTGCTGGTCGCCGAGGACCGGCCCGACGATGCCATCGGCGTCTATGCTCGCGCGCTCACCATCCAGGAAAAGTCGCTGGGGCCGGATCATCCGGATCTGGCGGCGACGCTCAACAATCTGGCGCGACTGTATCGCGACGATCATCAGCCGCAGCAGGCGGAGGCGTTCTATGTCCGCGCGCTGACGATCATGCAGAAGGCCTATCCCGCCGGGCATCCCGAGGTCGCCAACACGGCCGGCAATCTGGCCGAGCTGTATCGCGAGGAAGGCAAGATCGACGACGCGGCCAAGCTGCAGGAAGCCGCCCTGGCGATGCGCGAGGCCGCGTTCGGGCCCGATCATCCCGCCGTCGCCACCGGCCTGCTCAATCTGGCGCTGATTCGGCGCGATCAGCAGCGCTATGCCGATGCCGAGCCGCTGCTGCAGCGGGCGATCGCCATCCGCACCAGGACTTACGGCGATCTGCATCCGGATACCGCAAATGCCTATAATTCGCTGGCCGACCTGCAGACGCTGGAAGGCAAGCCGGCCGAGGGCCTGGTGTCGATGCGCAAGGCGACCGCGATCTTCCGCGCCCGCGCGTCGCGCGGCGAAGAGGCCGATACGCGGGCGGCCGACGGCGAACGGCGCGATGCGCGCTATGCCTTCGTGCACCATGTCGAGCTGCTGGCCGCCATCCCCGGCACGCCCGAGACGGTCGCCGAGGCCTTCGAAGTGTCGCAACTGGCCCAGGGCGTTTCGGTCGGCTCGGTCGTCGCCAAGATGGCCGCTCGTTTCGCTGCCGGAACGGGTGAGCTGAGCGAGACCGTGCGCAAGCAGCAGGACGCGCAGGAGCAGTGGCGCAAGCTCGATGCGACGCTGATCAAGGCGGCGGGCGCGCCGGCGGCAAGCCGCGACCTCGCGGCGGAGGACAAGCTGCGGACCGAACGCTCTGCCCTGTCGGCCCAGGTCCGCGACTACGACATTCTGCTGGGCGACAAGTTCCCGGCCTATGCCGACGCGACCAGCCAGAATCCGGAGACCCTGCCCAAGCTGCAGAAGCTGTTGCGGCCGGACGAGGCAATGGTCTCCTATCTGGTAGCGCCCGGCGCCGCCTACGCCTGGGTGATCAAGGCCGACAGCGCCCAGATGTTCCGCCTGGACATCGGCTGGAACCAGCTCGATCAGGCGGTCCATCTGCTGCGCCGCGGACTCGACCCGACGCTGATCTCGGCCGAGGGCCGCGCGGCCGGCCGTCTGCCGACCTATGATGCGAAGCTGGCGTTCGAGTTGCAGAAGAAGATCTTCGCCCCGCTGGTGCCGGCGCTGAAGGGCGCCCGGCATGTGATGGTCGTGGTCGATGGGCCGCTGCAATCCCTGCCGCCGAGCGTGCTGGTCGCGAGCGAGCCGCCGGCGGCGCTCGATGAGCCGGTCGATTACCGCAAGGTCGATTGGCTGGCGCGGCATTATTCCTTCGCAATCCTGCCCTCGGTCAATTCGCTGCGCGCGCTCCGGACCTTCGCCAAGCCGACCGCGGCCAAGGAGCCGTTCCTGGGCTTCGGCGCGCCCAAGCTGGGCGGCCCGCGCCTGCGCAACCGCAACCCGGTGGTGATGCAAGGCGACGCGATCGACGTCAATCTGGTCAACCAGCTCAACCCGTTGCCCGAGACGGCGGACGAGCTGCGGGCGATCGCCGCCACGCTGAAGGCGCCGAGCGACGACGTCATTCTGGCCGACCAGGCGACCCGGCCGCATCTACGCGCGCTGACGCTCGCCGATTATCGGGTCGTCGCGTTCGCGACCCATGGCCTGATGGCGGGCGAGTTGAAGGGCCTGACCGAGCCGGCCCTGGTGCTGACCCCCAACATTGTGGGCGACAATCCGGACGACGGCCTGCTGCGGGCGTCCGAAATCGCCCAGCTGCATTTCGATGCGGATTGGGTCGTGCTGTCGGCCTGCAACACGGCGGCGCCCGAAGGCGGCTCATCGACCGAGAGCCTGTCCGGCCTGGCGCGCGCCTTCTTCTATGCCGGCTCGCGCTCGATCCTGGTGTCGCATTGGCCGGTCAACTCCGGCGCCTCGGTCAAGCTGACCACGACCGCGGTGCAGGCCGTGGTCGACGATCCGAAGCTCGGCAAGGCCGAAGCGCTGGAGCGCGCGATGGTCAAGCTGATGGATTCGGGCGACCCGCTCTATGCCCATCCGATGATGTGGGCGCCGTTCGTGGTCGTCGGCGAGGGCGACTACAACGGATAAGCGACGACCTCAACCAGGTCGCCGCATGTCGAAGCGGATGTCCGGGCCGATCGCGGCATAGGCGCTGGGGCCGCCGGCGCGCAGCACGATGCCGGCGGCGAACGTGTCGAACGTGCCGTCCTTCAGCAGATGCTTGGCGATATGCACCGCTACGACCTCGCCCAAAGTCAGCCAGCCGTTGGTCGGCTCGCCCTTGTGGTCCTTCAGATGGATGATCTCGGTCACCTTGCATTCGAAATTGACCGGGCTTTCGGCCACGCGCGGCACGTTGACCAGGCGCGAGGGCGCTTCGGTCAGGCCGGCAAGGGCGAATTCGTTGGTGCCGTAGGGCACCGTGGCACAGCTCTGGTTCATCTGTTCGGCCAGGTCGCGGGTCGTCAGGTTCCAGACGAATTCGCCGGTCTCCTGCACGTTGCGCAAGCTATCCTTCGGGCTGGTGCTGGAAAAGCCGATGATCGGCGGCGTGTAGTTGAAGCCGTTGAAGAAGCTGTAGGGCGCCAGATTGACCGTGCCATCGGCGCCGCGGGTCGAGATCCAGCCGATCGGCCGGGGCCCGACGATCGCGTTGAACGGGTCGTGCGGCAGGCCGTGGCCCTTGGACGGTTCGTAGAAATGGGTGGCGCTGTCGTCGGTCATGAAGCGGGCTGCCTTCGGGGGGAGGGGCGGGATGGCCCAGTCTGCCCCAGAAGGTGCCGCGCGGGCCAGTCACGAAGTGCCCAGGGTCATTTCGCCGCCGAGCCCTCGACCGGGCCCCCGATCCGCGCTACATCCCAGACCCGCGTCCCCGCTCGAAAGCCCCCGCCCCCATGCGTCGTTTCTCCCTGCCGGTCCTGATCCTCGCCGCCGGCCTCGCCCCGGCGGCGCACGCCCAGACGCCGGCGCACAGCGTGGCGCCGACGGCCGAGGACGGCCTGATGGTCGGCGCGATCGACGACATGGTGCCGGCCTGCCAGGATTTCTACGCGCACGCCTGCAACGGGTGGCTGGCGGCCAACCCGATCCCGTCGGAAGAAGTCGATAATCTAAAGAACGCTCATGCTACCAATAACCCCACCCCCCCACCACCAGACATCGTATCCCGAACAGCGCCAGCGCTTCGTCCCACTGGTTGAGCGGCCCGCGTCCGGCGGGATCCCGGGCGAACAGCGCGCAGGCGCAGGTGATGATCGCGGCCAGGTCGACCATGCCGATGAATGAGCCGCCCGGCCGGCGGCTCAGCAGCACCGCGAAGGTGCCCAGCAGGCCGACCCGCAGCAGAAAGCGCTTCAGCGTCACGGCCGAGGCCGGGTCGAGTCTTGCCGTCGTCACGGCATTTGGCCTCACGACGCGAGGCGGTAATGCTGCCGCGCGCCGCTCATGCCGAGCCGGCGCACCGCGTCGGCGACCTGGGCGCGCGTCGCCGCCTCGGGCGCGCATAGCGGCAGGCGCACGTCGGCCGCCATATGGCCCATCAGTTCCAGCGCCACTTTCACCGGCACCGGATTGCTCTCGGCGAACAGCGCGCGGGTCAGCTTGACCAGCAGGGCCGACAGCATGCCGGCCTCGGCGCCGTCGCCGCGCGCCCAGGCGTCGAACATCTGGGTGCACAGCTTGGGCGCCACGTTCGAGACGACCGAGATGCAGCCGTTGCCGCCCTCGGCGAAATAACCCAGCGCGGTTGCGTCGTCGCCGGTCAGCAGCCGGAATTCGTTGCCGAGCCGCCGGCGCAACTGGGCCGGCCGGGCGAGGTCGCCGGTCGCGTCCTTCAATCCGACGATGCGCGGCAAGGCCGCCAGACGCGCGATGGTGTCGATCGCCAGGCCGGAGCAGGTCCGCGCCGGCACGTCATAGAGCAGGATCGGCAGGCCGACCGCGTCGTGGATCGCCTCGAAATGCCGGGCGATGCCTTCCTGGGACGGCCGGACGTAATAGGGCGTCACGATCAGCAGCCCGTCGGCGCCCTCGCGCTCGGCCGCGCGGGCCAGGTCGATGGCATGGCTGGTCGCGCAGGCGCCGGCGCCGGCGATGACCGGCACCCGATGATGGGCGACCTCGACCGCGAGCCGGACCAGCCGATCCTGTTCGGCCGGGCTCAGCGTCGGCGCCTCGCCGGTCGTGCCGCACACGACCAGGCCGGCCACGCCCTGGCGGATCTGCCAGTCGCAGAAGGCCTCGAAGCGAGGCTCGTCGATCGCGCCATCCTTGAACGGCGTCGGCACGGCGGTGATGTAGCCGGTGAGGCCGGCGATCGGCGGTGTCGTGCGGGTCATCATGATCAGGCCGCCGAACGGAGCGTTTTGACGTCGAGCTTCACGGTCCTCAACATCGTGCCCCGGCCGCATTTCAGGCGGACCAGCGCGCCGAAGCCATAGGTCGCGAGCAAGCGGTCGAGCGTCGCCAGCCGCTGCCGGGTCGGCAGGCGCCGGTCATAGATGACCGCGACGCCGGCCGCGTGCAGGCGGCGGCCGAGACCGGCCAGGATCATCGAAAGTTCGGCCGGCGAGCCGGCGTCGGGGATCAGCAGCACGTCCGGATCCTCGCCGACCAGCGGATGGCCGGGACAGGCGCAGACCGCGTTGAAGAAACCGCGGTGCATCAGGTCGATCAGCGGCTGGACGCCGCCGCCGGCAACCACCAGATGATCGGAACTGCGGGCGCCGGCCGCGGTCGCCAGCAAGCCCGCCAGATTGCGCGGACACCCGTCGGGTTCGTCGTCGTTCGCACGCCCCATCGTCTCATCAACGGCCGACCAGCGGCCGCCCTCCTGTTGTGACTGACAAGAGATTTGGCCCGGAACCCATGAAAATTCGAGACGAAGCTGAAGCCGGCCGCATCAAGCGCGCATGCAAATTCGAACGATGTTTCAGCGAACCGACGCTGAAGCTTTGACGCGCCGCCCGGCTTTGCCCTGAGCCAGAGCAGCAGTCGGCCAGCACGGCACCAACGAGCTGATCTATCTGGTCGGGCTCTATTGCATGGTCTCGACCACGCTCAACGGCTTCAACCTGCCGGTGCCGGAACGGGAATGACGCCCTACGCCGCGCCCAGATAGGCCGCGATCACGTCGGGATTGTTCGCGATCTCGTGTGCCGGACCCTGCAGCTTGATCGTGCCGGTTTCCAGCACATAGGCGTGGTCGGAGACCTCGAGGGCGGCCTGCGCGTTCTGCTCGACCAGCAGGATGGTGCGGCCCTCGGCCTTCAGCGTGCGGATGATCTGGAAGATCTCTTCGATGAACAAGGGCGCCAGGCCCATCGAGGGCTCGTCGAGCAGCAGCAGCTTCGGTTCGGCCATCAGCGCGCGGCCCATGGCCAGCATCTGCTGCTCGCCGCCCGACAGCAGGCCGGCCAGCTGCTGCAGCCGCTCGCCCAGCCGGGGGAAGCGGTCGAGCACGCCCTGGCGGCGGCGGGAGATCTGGGCCGGATCGGGCACCAGATAGGCGCCCATGCGCAGGTTCTCCTCGATCGTCATATTGGCGAACACCTGGCGGCCTTCCGGCACCTGGACGATGCCGGCGCGGGCGACCTTGTAGGCCGACTGCCCGGCCATCTCGGTGCCGCGGAACTTGACCGAGCCGCCGCGCGCCTTCAGCAGCCCCGACAGACCGCGCAAGGTCGTGGTCTTGCCGGCGCCGTTGGCGCCGATCAGCGAGACGACGGCGCCTTCGGCCACGTCCAGGTCGATCGCCTTGACCGCGTCGGTGCGGTTGTAGCCCAGACGCAGGCCGCGGACTTCCAGCGCGTTCACGGCTGGTCGCCCTTCAGGCGGTCGGCGGTCTTGGTGCCCAGATAGGCCTCGATCACCGCCGGGTTCTCGCGGATCTCCTTCGGCGCGCCCTCGGCGATCTTGCGGCCGAAATTCAAGACCGTGATCCGGTCGCACAGGCTCATGACGAAATGCATGTCGTGCTCGACCAGCAGCAGCGTCAGGCCCCCCTGTTTCAGCCGGTTGAGCAAGCCGACCAGATCCTGGGTCTCGGCCGGGTTCATGCCGGCGGCGGGCTCGTCGAGCAGCAGCAGCTTGGGTTCCGACGCCAGCGCGCGGGCGATCTCCAGCCGGCGCTGGTCGCCATAGGGCAGGTCGCCGGCGCGGCGGTCGGCCGACGCGATCAGGCTGACGAATTCCAACAGCTCGTCGGCGCGGGTCTTGGCCGCCACTTCCTCGGGCCGGAACCGGCCGGTGCGGCTCAGGATCTCGGGCACCGAGGCCTGCAGGCGGGCCTGCATGCCGGTCATGACATTCTCGCGCACGGTCATTTCCTGGAACATGCGGATGTTCTGGAACGTGCGCGACAGGCCGGCGCGGGTGCGCTTCCAGCTGGGCAGACCGTCGAGCGGCACGCCGGCCAGCGTGACCTGGCCCGAGGTCGGCGGGATCAACCCGCTGATCAGGTTGAAGCAGGTCGTCTTGCCGGCGCCGTTCGGCCCGATCAGGCCGTGGACCGTGCCGGCCTCGACCGTGAAGCTGACATGATCGACCGCGACCAGCCCGCGGAAGCGGACGGTCAGGTCCTGAACATCGAGCAAAGGCGTCACCATTTCGTTCATCCGACCCGTCCGATCCGCCAGATCAGCAACCCGCGCGGCATGAACAGCACGGCGATGACGATGATGAAGCCGTTCACCACCAGCTTGAAATCATGCAGTGCCGTCAACAGCTCCGGCAGCACGGTCAGGATGATGGCGCCCAGCACCGGGCCGAACGGCGAGCCGATGCCGCCCAGCAGTGCGAAGCTGAGGATGGTCACCGCCTGGTCGAAGCCATAGTCGTTCGGGCCGATGAAGCTGTTGGCATGCGCGTTCAAGGCGCCGGCGAGGCCGGCCAGCATGGCCGAGACCATCAGCGCGCCCATCTTCATCACCGGCAGATTGACGCCCATGACCCCGGCCGCGACCTCGTCCTCGCGCATCGCCTCCATGGCGCGGCCGAGCCTGGAGCGGGCGACCAGCACGAAGCCCACGAGCGCCACCGCGAGGATGCCGAAGATCAGGCCGAAGCTGGTCTTGTTCGGGATGCCCGACAGGCCCAGCGCGCCGCCGGTCAGGTCCGACGCGTTGCAGAAGATGCGCAGGATCTCGCCCAGCGCGATGGTGGCGAGCGCCAGATAGACGCCGGTCAGCTTTAGCGTCGGCCCGCCGATCAGCAGGGCCGCCAGCGCCGGCACGACCATCGCCGCCAGCAGCACGGCGGCGAACGGCCAGTTTGCGTCGAGCGTCAGCAGGGTCGAGACATAGGCGCCGATGCCCATGAAGGCCGCCTGGCCCAGCGACAATTGGCCGACCGCCAGCACGGTATACATCGACAGCGCCAGCAGGCCGTTGATGCCGACCGCGAAAATCAGGGTCTGGTACGAGAAGAAGAAATTATCGAACATGAAATCCCCCCTCCGGTCAGGCGCGCTTGATCGGCGCGCGGCCGAACAGGCCGACCGGACGGAACCAGAGGGTGGTGACCAGCAGGATGAAGCCCACCGCGTCCTTGTAGTTCGACGAGAGGAAGCCGGCGGTCAGCACTTCCAGCACGCCGATCACCAGGCCGGCGATCAGCGCGCCCTTGATGTTGCCCAAGCCGCCGATGATGATGACGGCGAAGCCCTTCAGCATCATGCTCTCGCCCATGTAGGGCTGGATCGCGTTGAAATTCAGCCCGATCAGCACGCCCGCCGTGGCGCCGAGCGCGCCGGAGATGAGCGAGACCAGGCGCACGACCGCGTCGGTATTGACGCCCATCAGCTGGGCCGCTTCGCCATTCTCGGCCAGCGCGCGCATCGACAGGCCGAAGCGCGTGCCGCGGATCAGCGCCAGCAGCGCCGCCACGATCGCGACCGTGGTGCCCATGATCAGGATCTGCGACCAGTTCATCCGGACCGAGCCGACGATGATGGCGGCATGGCTGATCACGGCCGGCGGCAGCCGCCGGATCTCGGTGCCGAAGGTGGCGGTCATGAGCGAATAGAGCAGCAGCGTGGCGCCCAGCGTCACCATCAGGGACGCCAGCTCCGGCGCCTTTTTCCGCCTGAGCGGCGTCAGCAGGGCGGCATCGAACAGCACGGCGATCCCGCCGGTGACGATCGCGGCCGCGGGCAGCGCCAGCCAGATCGGCAGTGCCAGCAGCTTGGTGCCATAGAGCGCCAGGAAGGCGCCGGTGGTGAAATAGAAGCCGTAGGTCAGGTTGATCACGCCCAGCACACCAAACATCAGCGTGAAGCCGAGGGCGAACAGGGCGTAGGTCGAGCCCAGAACCAAGCCGTTCAAAAGTTGCTGGGGAAGCTGCTGGAGGATCTGCGCGAACATGGGAAAGGTGCCGGGTCCAAACGAAGGATCGGCGGAACTGGTGTCCCGCCGATCGTCCGATGCTGTGTGGTTACTTAAGGATCTGGAACTTGCCGCCCTTCATCTCGAGCACCACGACGCCCGAGCTATCGGCCGGATCGCGGTTGTCGGTGAAGGAGAACGGGCCCATTACGCCGGTGTATTTGGTCGCCTGCAAGGCGGTCTTGATCTTCTCCGGGTCGGCGGCGCCGGCCTTGTCGATCGCGTTGGCCACGATATGCAGGGTGTCGTAGGCCTGGGCCGAGAACTGGTCCGGATCGTCCTTGTACTTGGCGCGATAGTCGGCGACGAACTTGGTGTTGAGCGGGTCGGCCTTGGCGATGAACCAGGGGCTGCCGACCAGCGTGCCGTCGGCCGCCTCGCCGGCGATGTCGCCCAGCTTGGGCGAATTGAAGCCGTTGCCGCCGATGAAGCGGATCTTCTCGTCGAGGCCGATCGAGCGCGCGTCGAGCAGGATGCCCGAAGCCGGTTCGACCAGGGCCGAGACGACGATCGCATCCGGGTTCAGGCTCTTGATCTTGGTCAGCTGGGCCGAGAAATCGCTGTCCTTCGACCCGAAAGTCTCGGTCGTCAGCGTCTCGATGCCCAGTTTCTCCAGGCTGGCCTTGAACACGTCGTAACCCGACTTCGAGAAGGCGTCGTCGTTCGCGTACATGACCGCGACCTTCTTGATGCCGAACTTGGTCTGGGCCGCCTTCAAGGTGACCGGAATGACATCGCTCTCTGGCAGCGATGTGCGGAAGACATAGGGGCCGATCGCGGTGATGCCGGCGGCGGTGGTCGAGGTGCCGACGATCGGAATCTTCTGCTCGTTGGCGACCGGACCGGCAGCGAACATCTCGTTCGACAGCGTCGGGCCCAGGATTAGCGGCACCTTGCCGATGCCGATCAGCTTGCGCGCGGCACTGACGGCCTGGTCCTTGTTGCCGGCGGTATCCTCGTACTGAATGACCAGCTTCTTGCCGCCCAGTACGCCGGTCTTGTTGACCTCGTCGAGCGCCAGATCGAAGCCGTTCTTGATGGCGACGCCGTAGCGGCTGTTCGGGCCGGTCAGAATCTCGATGGCGCCGATGGTCACGTCCTCGGCCTTGGCCGGTGCGGTCCAGATCGCGGCGGCCGCGGCAAGCGGCAGCAGGGCCAGGGTGGCGAGAGTCCGTTTATTCATCGGCAGGTTCCCCCTTGAACATAAATTTGCGTCGGGGGTCGTCTTGCTTGGGCGACCCTCATTCGGCGGGCACCTTAACCGAGCGTCGGGGGATCGCCAATTGGCTTCTCGAATCTTGCCGCGTTCTCAAACCCTCGCTCACAGCCGGGCGCGCGGTGGTAGCGTGCTACGCCGGTCCAGTGGGTCCGATCAGTCCTCGATGGCGGGTTGGTCGAACTCGGCGCCGCGGGCCTTGGCCGCCATGCGACGACGCCGCGCCATGAAACCACCGAGGACGGCCAGAGACGGGAGCGAGCCGCCCAGCATCGGGGCCGGGGCCGGGGAGGCGCTGCCGCCGCCGGTGCCGCCATCGCCGCCGGTGCAGATTTCGATGAACAGTACGACGGTGCAGGTTTGGCCGCCGATGCCGGCGGCATGGGCCGGGGTGGGCGCCGTCAGCGCGACGGTGCCGAGGATCAGCGGGACCAGCACCATCAGGCGGGCAGCATGGGAAGCGGACTTGATGATGCGATCGAATGCCATGACGGACTTCTCCAGGGTGATTGCCGGGAAACAACGCAGCCTGGGGGCCAACCGCCCGGTTCCTGAGGCTGCCCGGTGATAGGCGATCGAATAAAATCTGCTAAACCCATGGCTATATGGGCAAACCAGGCGTGCCAGCAGGTCGGGCGGATTGGCGCCGCCGATTGGTTGCAGCCATTGCTTACCCATGCCGATCGGCCGAATCGGCAAATTGCCCGGGATACTGCGGTAAAAAACGCGCCGAATCGCAAATCGCCTGGGGCCTGCCGCTCCATCACGCTCCGCTAATTCGCTCGATGCGCGAAACAGCCGAGGCGCCATCGGCGGCGCGCGCGGTTGGCCGGGTTGCCCCAACTCATACAAATATCCGGGACCCCCTTGGCGGGCCGTCGGCCGGCCCGATACGATGGGGGGATTGCCACGAGAACGGCATAATCCCGGGGAGGAGACGACAGTGACGGAACGACTAGGCGGTAAGCGGGCGCTGGTGACGGCGGCGGCGCAGGGCATCGGGAGGGCCTCGGCCCTGGCCTTCGCGCGCGAAGGTGCCAGCGTCATCGCGACCGACGTGAACGCAGCGAAGCTGGCCGAATTGGCCGGGATTCCCGGGATCGAAACCCGCCGGCTCGACGTTCGCGACAGTCAGGCGGTGAAGGATCTGGCGGCCGAGATCGGGACGATCGACATTCTGTTGAACGCCGCCGGTTACGTCCACCATGGCACCGTGCTCGAATGCTCCGACGAGGATTGGGAATTCAGCTTCGATCTCAATGTCAAAAGCATGTACCGGATGATCCGCGCCTTCGTTCCGGGTATGCTGGCCCAGGGCAAGGGCGCCATCGTCAATATCGCGTCGGGCGCCTCGTCGGTGCGCGGCATTCCCAACCGTTTCGTCTATGGCACGACCAAGGCTGCCGTCGTGGGCTTGACCAAATCGGTCGCCGCCGATTTCATCCGTAAGGGCATTCGCTGCAACGCGGTCTGTCCGGGCACGATCGCGACCCCGTCGCTCGACGACCGGATCAACGCGTTCGACGACCCGATCGCCGCCCGCAAAGCCTTCATCGAGCGCCAGCCGATGGGACGCCTGGGCGAGGCCGAAGAGGTTGCGGCAGCCGTACTTTATCTGGCAAGCGATGAATCCGCCTTCACGACCGGCACGATTCTGCTGGTCGATGGCGGGTTTGCGTTGTAACCGACCAACCGGAGGGCGGGCATTGTCTGGCTGCCCTCCACCCCAACGACAGGACGAGACCATGCCCGAGGATGCGAAGCCCCTGACCGCCCCGACGAGTAGCGTCGCCAAGCGGCTCATTCATCCGGTCATTCTCTCGGGCGGCTCCGGCACCCGGCTCTGGCCGATGTCGCGCGCCGCCTATCCCAAGCAGCTGCAGCCGCTGTTGAGCGAGCGCAGCCTGCTGCAGGATTCGGTCAGCCGCGTGCTGCAGGCCCATCTGTTTGCCGCCCCGATCATCCTGGCGAACGAGGAGCATCGCTTCATCATCGCGGAACAGCTGCGCCAGATCGCGGTGAAGCCGCAGACCATCATGCTGGAGCCGATCGCGCGCAACACGGCGCCGGCCGCCGCCGCCGCCGCTCTGTGGCTGGGCCAGCGCGAGCCGGATGCGCTGATGCTGATCATGCCGTCCGACCATGCCATCGCCGATCACCCGGCGTTCCTGAAGGCGATCGAGATCGGTGCGCGCACGGCGGCGACCGGCAAGCTCGTGACCTTCGGCATCCAGGCCGACCGGCCGGAGACCGGCTACGGCTATATCCGCCGCGCCGGCCCGCTGGCCGAGGCGGGCGCGTTCGAGGTCGCGGCCTTCGTCGAGAAACCGGATCGGGCCCGCGCCGAGCAATATATCGCGTCCGGCGACTATACCTGGAACAGCGGCATCTTCCTGTTCCCGGTCAGGACCTATCTGGCCGAATTCCAGGCGCGCCATCCGGAAAGCTATGCCGCGGTCGAGGCGGCGGTCGCCGGCGAGAAGGGCGATCTGGATTTCCATCGCCTGGACGCCGTAGCCTTCGCCAAGGCGGCCAACGAGTCGATCGACTATGCCGTCATGGAGCATACCGCCAACGCCGCCGTGGTGCCGGTCGCCATGGGCTGGAGCGACGTCGGCGCCTGGGACGCGCTGTGGGACATTTCACCCAAGACCGGCGATGGCATGGTCCAGATCGGTGACGTCACGGCGATCGATTGCCGCAACTCCTATCTGCGGACCGAGGAACGGCTGCTGGCCGCCGTCGGCGTCGAGGATCTGATCGTGGTGGCAACCAGCGATGCGGTGCTGGTCGCGCCCAAGTCGCGCGCCCAGGACGTAAAGAAGCTGATCGACCGGATGAAGCTCGACCGGCGCGACGAACTCACGCACCTGCCGACCGTGCATAGGCCCTGGGGCACCTATCGCTCGATCCACAACGGCGACCGGGTTCAGGTCAAGCACATCATGGTCAAGCCGGGCGGCAAGCTGTCGCTGCAGATGCATCACCATCGCGCCGAGCATTGGATCGTGGTTTCGGGCACCGCCAAGATCGTGCGCGGGACCGAGGAGCTGATGCTGACGGAGAACCAGTCGACCTACATCCCGCTCGGCACCAACCACCGCCTGGAAAACCCCGGCCGCATCCCGCTGCACCTGATCGAGGTGCAATCCGGCAGCTATCTGGGCGAGGACGATATCGTCCGGTTCGAGGACACCTACGGAAGGGCGTAAATTTCCCGCTACCGCCGTTCGCGGGAGGGGGACACGAAGTGGGAGGGCCGTTCGGTGATACCGAGTCCGGCGTTCAACACCCTCACCCGCCTCGCTGACGCTCGGCACCCTCTCCCGCAAATGGCGGTAGAGGGTTCAAGAGTGCCTCGACGCGCCGTTTCAGCCGTTGCAGCGTGCGGTCTTCCAAGCCCAGGCCGGCCAGCGCCTCGGCGGTCTTGAACAGGTAGTCGGTGCAGGGGCCGAGGCGCCCGACCGCGGTCGCGACCACGCGGACGATCTCGTCTTCGTCGAGCCGGCCGGCATAGCGCGGGTTGGCCGGATCGATCGTGAAGGTGATGGCATCGACGGCGCCCTCAGCGGTCGCGACCCGGACCCAGCGCGGGCGATAGGCGCCGCTCAGCATCTCGCGGCGCCAAAGGATGTCCAATTCGCAAGCGATCTGGTCGGAGGCCAAGCGGAACGCCATGCCGGTGCAGGCGCCGCCCGGCTCCAGTCCCAGCACCAGGCCAGGATGCTCCGGGCTGCCGCGCCCCAGGGGGGTCCACAGGCAAAAGCGCCGGTGCCAGCCATGGATGCGGCCCTTGCGCCGCTCGGTGAAGTGAAACGCCGGGTTCCAGATCAGCGAGCCATAGCCGAACAGCCAGATGTCGCCGGTCCCATCCAGGCTGGCCGGCCGGGTCGCCAGCATGGCCGCGATCGAGGCCGCGCGCTCGTCATCGCTCAGCACCCGCATGCCGCCGGCGCTCGCCATGCTGATGACGGTGCCGGCCTGGATCGTCTCCCGGGTCAGTTCGATGCAATCGTTCGGCGGTCGGCTCGGCTCATCCATGACATCACCCGGCAAACGGCAGTAACTCCGCCCATGCAAGAAGTGGGTGCGTCGGACGATATCCGGGCATCATGAGCCGGTCTGGCTGATGAGTTGTTGGTGCATGCCCGTCGGCACGTGCCGTGCCAGCCAGGGTGCCAGATCGCCGCGCGGGCCGATCTCGATCCGCTCCAAGCCGAGCCAGCGCGCCATATCGGTCAAGGCCGCGAACAGTTCGGGTGCCACCAGGGCCGGGTCGGCGTGGCCCTCGACATGGGCGGCCGGCACCAGCAGCGTCCGGTTGGCGCGGTCGGCCTTCAGATCGACCCGCGCCGCCAGCCGGTCGCCCAGCAGGAACGGCAAGACATAATAACCGTGCACCCGCTTGGCCTCGGGCACGTAGATCTCGATGCGATAACGGAAATCCCACAGCCGTTCGGTGCGCGTGCGCTCGAACACCAGCGGGTCGAACGGCGACAGCAGCGTGCGCGCCTCGACCTTGCGCGGCAGGTGCGCGGCCGGGTCCAGATAGGCCGGCTGCGACCAACCCTTGACCGCGACCGGCAGGAGGGCGCCCGCCTCGACCAGTTCGGCCAGGCGCGCCTTGCTGTCTTCGGGCCGCAGGCGGAAATAGTCGCGCAAGTCCGGTTCGGTCGCGATGCCGAGTGCGCGCGACGCGATTGCCATCAGCTGGCGCTGGGCGTCCGCGATATCGGGAACCGGCGCGTCGAGCGCCGCGCGCGGTAGCACGCGTTCGGTCAAATCATACAGCCGCTCGAAGCCGCGCCGGCTGGCGGTCGTGATCCGGCCGGCCCAGAACAGATATTCCATGGCGCGCTTGGCATCGCTCCAGCCCCACCAGCCGGCGGCGCGGGGCGTGTCGTCTTCCTCACCCTCCAGCTCGCCGGCGGCGATCGGGCCGCGCTGGCGGACCTGCTCGTACATGCGCTCGACATAGTCCGGCTTGTCGCGCGCGATCTGGGCGAGGCCGCCATAGATGCCGCTGCCCGACGCCGCCCGCTCCATGCGCCAGCGCAGCAGCGGATAGGTCTCGACCGGCACATAGGAGGCTTCATGTGCCCAATATTCGAACAGATGGCGCCGCCGGCCGGCATAGGCCGCCTGATGCAGCAACTCGGTCTCGTAGCCGCCCAGACGCGAAAACGCCGGCATGTAATGGGCGCGCGCCAGGACATTGACCGAATCGATCTGCACCACGCCCAACCGGCGGGTCAGTTTCTTCAGATGGCCGGCATTCGGCGTGTCGGGCCGGGCTTGGCAAAAGCCCTGCGCCGACAAGGCGATGCGCCGGGCCTCGGTCGGGCTGAACCGTTCCTTGGCAATCATGACCCGACCGAAGACCCTTCGGGCATCAATACATATGCTGCCCGCCGTTGATCGACAGGGTCGAGCCGGTGACGAAGCCGGCCTCGTCCGCGACCAGGAACAGCACGCCGCGCGCGATCTCGCTCGCCTGGCCCAGGCGGCCGACCGGGATCTTGGCGACGATCTTTTCCAGCACGTTCGGCGGCACGGAACGAACCATTTCGGTATCGATATAACCGGGCGCGATGGCATTGACCGTGATACCGCGACCGGCACCCTCTTGGGCCAGCGCCTTGGTGAAGCCATGGATGCCCGACTTGGCCGCGGCATAATTGACCTGGCCGTACTGGCCGGCCTGGCCGTTGATCGAGCCGATGTTGACGATGCGGCCGAAACCGCGCTCGCGCATGCCGTCGATCACCACGCGCGCCGTATTGAAACAGCTGGTGAGGTTGGTATTGATGACGGCGGCCCATTGTTCCGGCGACATCTTGTGGATCGTGCCGTCGCGCGTGATGCCGGCATTGTTGACCACGACCTCGACCGGGCCCAGGTCGGCGGTGATCTGGCCGATGCCGGCCGTCACGGCGGCGAAGTCCGAGACGTCGAACTTATAGGCCGCGATGCCGGTCTCGGCCGTGAAGGTGCGCGCGACATCCTCGTTGCCGCCATAGTTGGCCGCAACCTTGTAGCCCGCGTCCCTCAGCGCGATGCTGATCGCCGCGCCGATGCCGCGGGTCCCTCCCGTTACGACTGCGACCCGTCCCATTGGTATTCTCCCTGCCTAGACACCGGCGTTGACCGCCGGGTTTCCGTTGAAATTTGTTCGGCCTTGTCAGCCTATTCCCGCTCGACGCACATGGCGATGCCCATGCCGCCGCCGATGCAGAGCGTGGTCAGGCCCTTCTTGGCGCCGCGCTTTTGCATCTCGTGCAGCAGGGTCACCAGCACGCGGGCGCCCGAGGCGCCGATCGGATGGCCGATGGCGATGGCGCCGCCATTGACGTTGACCTTGCTCGTGTCCCAGCCGAGTTCCTTGTTGACCGCGCAGGCCTGGGCCGCGAACGCCTCGTTCGCTTCGATCAGGTCGAGCTGGTCAGCAGTCCAACCGGCCTTCTTCAAGGCCAGGCGGCTGGCCGGGATCGGCCCGGTGCCCATGACCGACGGATCGACGCCGGCCGTGGCCCAGGACACGATGCGCGCGAGCGGCTTGACGCCGCGCTTGGCCGCATCGGCGGCGCTCATCAGGATCACGCCGGCGGCGCCGTCATTGATGCCCGACGCATTGCCGGCCGTGACCGTGCCGGTCTTGGAAAAGGCCGGGCGCAGCTTGGCCAACGCCTCGATCGTCGAGCCGGCCTTGGGATATTCATCGGTATCGACCAGCACGTCGCCCTTGCGGGTCGTGATCTTGACCGGGACGATCTCGTCCTTGAACCGGCCGGAGGTGACGGCGGCGATCGCCTTCTGCTGCGAGCCGAGCGCGAACTCATCCTGCGCCTCGCGGGTGATCTGGTACTTCTCGGCGACGTTCTCGGCCGTGGTGCCCATGTGATAGCCGTTGAAGGCGTCCCACAAGCCGTCGCGGATCATGGTATCGATCATCTGGGCATCGCCCATGCGGGTGCCGCTGCGCAAGTGCATGGCATGGGCCGACTGGCTCATGCTCTCCTGGCCGCCGGCGATCACGATCGTGCTGTCGCCGTTGCGGATCGCCTGGAAGCCCAGCGCGGCCGCGCGCAGGCCCGACCCGCAGACCTGGTTGATGCCGTAGGCGGTGGTGGCGACCGGCAGGCCGGCGTTGATCGAGGCCTGGCGCGCCGGGTTCTGGCCCTGGGCCGCCGTCAGCACCTGGCCGAGGATCACTTCGCTGACTTCTTCGGGCGCCACGCCGGAGCGGGCCAGCAGCTCGCGGATGACGATTTCGCCCAGGTAATGGGCCGACACGCCGGCGAGCGCGCCGTTGAAGCTGCCGACGGGGGTACGGGCCGCTCCCGCGATGATGACGTCCGACATGGCTTGGTTCCTCCGGGAACACGACTGGGATGACACTGATGCCGCATGTTGGTTCATGCTCGGCTATCGGCAACGGATATCTGCCCTTACCATAAGGGGGGCCGAAAACGCCCGTCCAGTCCCGACCGCTCGGTCACGCGACAATTGATCCGCCGCAACGCCGGATTTTCACTGGATTTGCAGCCGTGGGCGGGACCGGCCGCCGTTCGTGGCAAATTCGTGGAATCACCTCCGACGGCGTTTGGCGATGAGGACGCTGCGAATAACGCAGCCGTTCCGTGGAAATTTAAAAATAAATAACCTGTAATGTTCCAAGTAATAGTTGAATTGTCGAATATAAAGACCATTTATGAGGCCGTTATTTCGAGGGAATATCCAATGGGCGACGTGTCGGACTATAAGGCGAACGACTCGATCTACGAGGAATTTCTGTTCACCGAGATCGGCGAGCAGGAAAACGGCATGCCCTTGTCGATGGTCTCGGCGCTCACGCGGCTGGGGCTCGATCCGTGGGACGAGGCACGTCGTTTGGCCAGCCTGCCGGCCGCCACCGCGGCTGCGGCGGTGAGCGATCTGATCAAGCGTACCTCCGCCTTTACTGCCCGCAAGACCGAATTGCCCAAGCTGTCGGCCCGCCTGGCGGCGCTGCTGGCCCGGCCGGCGCCGGTCGCGGCGCGGGTCGTAAGCCTTCCCGGCGTGCCGCCCTGGCTGCTCGAGGGGCGCTGGCTGGCGGTGCTGCTGGTCGTCGGCGTGCTGATCGTGGCCTCGAAGTTGTTTCTGCTGCACTGACGGCTTAACGCGCGGTCGGCACCTGCCGACCCAGCCATTGCGCAAGTGGCGCCCAGACCTGTTCCGGCGCCCGGCTGGCGACGACCAGGCCGATATGACCCAGGTCCGGCTCGATCAATTCGGCTCCGGGAATGAGGCGCGCCAGCGGCAGCGATGCGGCCGGCGGCACCAGCCGGTCGCGCGCCGGGGCGATGACCAGGGTCGGACGATCGAACTGCTCGGGCCGAACCGGCCGGCCGGCGACGCGCCAGGCGCCCAGCGCCGGCAGATTCTCGCCGTACCAGCCGCGAAAACAGTCCTCGGCCGCGGGCAGCGACAGCGGTACGCCGTCGTTCAGCCAATCCTCGGTCGCGACGAAACTGAGCGCCTCGGGCGAGCCCGGATCCAACGCGGCGAAGCGCGTGAATTTGCGGATCGCCAGATGCGGGTCGGCCATGAAGAACAGGGTCTGCAGCATGTCGGTCGGGACCCAGCCGAGCGCGCCGAACGCCAGTTCGGCCGGGCCAGCGAGCGAGGCCACGAAGCGGGCGTAAGGGCCGTTGCCGGCCTGGAAATCCCACGGGGTCGCCAGCAGCACCAGCGCCGCCACGTCGCGCCGCCGGCGCTGGGCCAAGGCCAGCGCCAGCAGGCCGCCCATGCAATAGCCGGCCACGCCCAGCGGCCCGCCGACATGATCCAGCGCCGCCTCGAACGCGGCCTCCAGCCGGCCAGCGACATAGGCGGTCAGGTCGAAGCCGCGTTCGGCCTCGCCCGGCCGATCCCAGTCGACCAGCAGCGGCCGGATGCCTTGCGTCGCCAGATGCCGCAGCAGGCTGCGCCCCGGCGCCAGGTCCAGCACATGGGCGCGGTTGATCAGCGAGGGCACGAACAGGACCGGGCGCCCGCCCGCGGGGCCGTAGTCCAGCAGCCGCGTGGTGCCGTCGCGCCAGATCTCGGGCGGATCGATCAGATCGCGGCGGTAGGGGTGCCGGCGGTAGGCCTCGATGCCGGCGGCGAAGCGGTCGGCGCGCTGCGCCAGTTCGGTCTCGACCGCGGCCGAGAAATCACGAAGCTCGACGGCGTCCAACTCGCGGGCGAGTTCCTCGGCGCGGGGCTCCAGGTCCGCCTTCCAGGGAAGCAAGCCGCTCTTCAAGAACGGCAAGGCGAGCCTGGAGCTGTGCCACGTCGTGCCCGCCGTCAGCAGGTGCGCCGGCAGGGGCCGCGGGCCCTGGCGTTTCGTCTTCCGGCGCTCGGTCATGGGCGGGCCTCTCCGGCGTCGCGGCGCGCTTGGCCAGGTCCGGCCACATCGCCTGCCACAAGCCGGCCTGGGCCGCCAGGCCGCCACCCATGAGTTGCATCATGCGCGCCAGCCCGTCGGTCAGTTCGGGATCGACCGCAGTCGCGGCGATCTGATCCTGCCACAACTCGACGTAGCGGCGGGCCAGGGCTTCGAGATCTGGCGGCTTCGACATGAATCGGACGATATCCGGCAAAAGGGTCCAAAGGATTACGGTGGTGCGCCAAATTTGAGGCTCTGGCAACCGCTTCCGCATCTGTTATGCTGCGCAACATAGCTGCAAAAATATTCGCCAAGGTAGCCCTTCGATGAATGCTAAAACGCAAACTGACCCGGCGCCCGTCATCATCAAGAAATACGCTAACCGCCGGCTCTACAATACCGCCACTTCGAGCTATGTGACCCTCGATAATCTCAGCCAGATGGTACGACTGGGCGGGGATTTCATCGTGTATGACGCCAAGAACGGCGATGACATCACCCGCTCCGTGCTGACACAGATCATCGTGGAAGAGGAGCAGAAGGGCCAGAACCTGCTGCCGATCAGCTTTCTGCGCCAGATCATCGGCTTCTATGGCAACAACATGGAATGGGTTGTGCCGCGCTATCTCGAATTCACCATGAAGTCGTTCGCGCGCAACCAGGAACAGCTGGCGAAAAGCGTCGGCGGCTCCTTCACTGGCCTGTTCCCGTTCACCGCGTTCGAAGACGTGGGCAAGCAGAACATGGCGTTGTTCGAGAAGGCGATGAAGATGTTCTCGCCGTTCGGCGCCGATGGCGAACCGGTCACGCCCGAGGCGCCCGTGGCCGAACCGGCCGTCCCGGCCCAGGGCATCCAGGAGTTGACCGAGCGGCTGAATAGTCTGCAGGGCCAGCTCGACGCGCTGACCAAGAAGGGCGCCTGATCTTTCTGCCTGCCGCTTGATCCGGCTCGACGCCGGGCGGTCCCGATCGGGTTCGCCCGGCGTTTTCATATGCCCGGAAATTTCATGTGCGCTGTCTCACAGGCCAAGCCGCCTCGGCGATGCGATGGTCCGGCCGCTTCGATGGCATGGGACGCGCGACATGGGCGGCAACCTCAGAATTTTGAATCCGATCGACGTGTTCTTCGACGTTTCGGTGCCGAAGTACAAATATGTCGTGCGCAGCCTGCTGCTCGCCGACCTCTGGTGGGTCCTGGCCGTGCTGGGCCTGCTGGCGCTCAAGCCCACGGCCGTGATCGACTATCGCGCCGCCGGCTCGTTCACCACCCTGTTCGCAACCGTGCTGCTGCTGCCGCTGGTCGAGAATGCGATCTATCTCTTCCTGGTCGATCTGGTCGCCGGCCACAGCCGCGCCCGCATCCGCCTCTCGGTCGTCGCGGCGTCGATCGCGACCGTGCTGCATGCGATCTATTCGACCGACGCCGTGTTCCTGTTCGGCTCCTATTTCATCTTCGCCGCAGTCTATCTGGCCTGGCGCGAAGAGGACCGCAGCTTCGGCTTCTGGTTCGGCGTAATGCTGCACGCGATGTTCAACGTGCCGGCCGCGGCAATCGCGTTCCTGGAGTAAATAATAAGGGGACACAATACTTATTTCTGATAAGAAATAGGTATTGTGTCCCTGGATTAATGTGTATAGCCGGATATTCTTCGGACCGGCGCGGGATACTCGGCCAGCGCCGAGCCCTCCAGCGCGCTGCGCCGGGCCAGCAGCAGCCTTCAGTCGCGCCAGAACAGCGCGCAGGCCAGATGGATCATCGGGGCCGCCGCCGATCCTACTTCGGCGTATGCGCCTGCAGAAACGGCAGGACCGCCTGGTTGAAGTCGCGCGGCTTGACCTGGGTGAAGGCGTGGCCGCCGGCGGCGAACATCTTGAGTTCGGCGTCCGGAATCGCGCGGGCCAGCGCCTCGCTGTGATAGGCCGGCACGACCAGGTCGTCGGCGGCGCCGACGATCAGGGTCGGGGCCTTGATTTTGCCCAGGTCCTTGGTCCGGTCGAACGCCATCAGCGCGTCGATGCGGCTCAGCATGATCTCGGTCGGCGGGAAGCTGGCGATCATCTGCGCCTCGTAGCCGCGCAGCGCCTCGTTATGCTCGGCGACCCAGGCGGGCGGATACAGCATCAGGCTGGCCTGCTGCACGTAGGCGGTCGAGCCCAAGCCGGCCAGGATCTCCTTGCGCAGCATGAATTCGCGGCGGAAATAGGCGTCCGGCTTGGGCCAGCTCGCTGCGATGACCAGGGCCGCCACGCGCTTGGGATGGTCGATCGCCAGGATCTGGGCGATGGCGCCACCGGTCGAATGGCCGACGATATGGGCCTTCGGAATCTCCAGCGTGTCCATCAGCGCCACGACATCCGCCGCCATCTTGTCGACGGTATAGGAGATCTTGTCATGGTCGGACTGGCCGACGCCGCGATGGTCGTGCAGCACGAGCCCGAATTCGCGGGAGAAGGCCGGGACCTGCGCCTGCCAATAGGCGGCGTGGCCACCGAGGCCGGAAATCAGCAGAACGGGAAAACCATCCCCGTGTCGCTCGACATAGAGGCTGCAATCGCCAATCGACATGCGCGGCATAGGGCCTCCTTGGAGGGATCTTGAAATGGGCTGGATGTCGGTATCACCGGCCCCGAGCCCGAGTCAAATCATCACCCGCCGAAGGCGCCGCATTGCGGCCATGCAATCACGGCGAGGCTAATGATGCGGCGCAGCATTGCCGATTGCTTGACCAGGCGGTGCCTCGTCTTGAGGCAACCGCTTGGACGCATATAAATTTTTGAATGCGGGACCGTCCGACCCAGTATTCAGCGGGTCGGCACCGGCACCTCGCCGCGGTAGTCGTAGAAACCGCGTCCGGCCTTCTTGCCGAGCCAGCCGGCCTCGACATATTTCACCAGGAGCGGACAGGGCCGATACTTGCTGTCGGCCAACCCCTCGTATAGCACCTGCATGATGGCGAGGCAGGTGTCCAGCCCGATGAAATCGGCCAATTCGAGCGGGCCCATCGGATGATTGGCGCCGAGCTTCATGGCGGTGTCGATCGCCTCGACCGAGCCCACGCCTTCGTACAGCGTATAGACCGCCTCGTTGATCATCGGCAACAGCACGCGATTGACGATGAAGGCCGGGAAATCCTCGGCCGCGACCGGCTGCTTGCCGAGCTTGACCGCCAGTTCGCGCACGGACGCGAAGGTCTTCTCGTCGGTCGCGATGCCGCGGATCAGCTCGACCAGCGCCATGACCGGCACCGGGTTCATGAAATGCATGCCGATGAAGGCGCCCGGCCGATCGGTCGACGCGGCCAGCCGCGTGATCGAGATCGACGAGGTGTTGGTCGCGATGATCGCGTCGTCCTTCAGGCTCGGGATCAGGCGCTTGAAGATCTCGCGCTTGATCGCTTCCTTCTCGGTCGCGGCCTCGATCACCAGATCGCACTCCGCGAACATGGCGTAGTCGGTGCCGGTCTGGATATGGCCCAGCGTCTGGTCGCGCTCCGCCTCAGTCAGCTTGCCCTTGCCGATCTGCCGGTCGAGATTGCCATGGATATTGGCGATCGCCCGGTCGAGCGCCTCGGTCGACTGGTCGTTGAGGCGGACCTCATAGCCGGCCCTGGCGCAGATCTGCGCGATGCCGCTGCCCATCTGGCCGGCCCCGATGACACCGATACGAGAAATCATGCGCGCCTCACCCGAAGAAACCCGATCGTCCCGGCGACATGCCGGCAAAACGAGGACGGCGCGGGATCACTCCCGCGCCGCCCCCATTCATAGCGAGCCTTGGGCCCGCCGTCAGCAGGGAAGCGGCCTGCCGGTCGCTCTCACGCTACGCCGACGCGCAGCCCATTGGGAAAACCACAATTTTGTAGTAACAAATTGCGATGATCCGGTTCGAATGGGACCCCGACAAAGCGGCAAGCAATTTGCGCAAGCATCGCGTCAGTTTCGAACTGGCGATGCGCGTCTTCTCGGATCCGTTTGCCCTATCCGAGCAAGATCGTATCGAGGATGGCGAGCGGCGTTGGCAGACCCTGGCATGGTCGACGGCGTCGTCCTGCTTCTGGTCGCCCATACGGCCCTTGAGCACGGCGATATCGAAGTGATCCGCATCATATCGGCCCGTCGGGCCGAGCGACAGGAACGGAGGCGCTATGAGCAAGCTATTCGTTAAGCATCAGATCGATCCGGCGAACCCGGCGCCGCTGACCGCCGACCAGAAAACCGAATTGGCCGCGCTGGCCGGCTTATCGGACCTGGATGTCGATACCAGCGATCTGCCGCCGCTGACGGAGGCGTTCTGGCAGAACGCGGTGCTCAATCCGTTCTACAAGCCGACCAAGACCTCGACGACGGTGCGGATCGATTCCGACGTGCTGGCCTGGCTGCGCGGGCAGGGCAAGGGCTACCAGTCCCGACTGAATGCGATTCTGCGCCGGGCCATGCTGGCATCGCTGAAGTCTTGAGAATGCAAGCGGTCGTGACATGTTTTCCGCAGAGCTTGGCCAATAGGGTCAGGCAGAATCGCCTATAAGCCGCTTTATCCGGCTTTGGATGACCGGCTATGAATTTTGCAAGCGTCCGATGGAGAGCCGTCCCGTGCCGCATGCGTTTAAGCTCCTGCTTTTAATCGCCGCCTTCTGGCCGGCGGTCGGCCATGCCGAGCCGAGTTTCAGGTGCAAGGGAAATTTGTCCCCAGCGGAGACGCTGATCTGCGCGGACGCGGATCTGGGCGAATTGGATCGGACGTTGGCGCAGGCCTTCGCCGATCTTTTGAAGGGCGCGTCCGAGAAAGAACGGCTGTCGCTCATTCACAAGCAGCAGGTATGGCTGGTCGAGCGCGATGTCGATTGCGGCCTGCCGTCTCGACCGACCGATTTCGAGTTGCTGGACAAGCCGGATCCCAAGGCGTGCTTGGTCGCGGCCTACCAATGGCGGGTACAGTCGCTGCCTAACCTGGAGCCTGACCTCGATCAATTGGCCGGCCAAGTCGCTTTCCCCGCCAGCCGCTACCTATATCTGCCGCGCTTGCAGGAATCGCATGACGATAGCCTGTGTGCGAAATTCCTGGCGGCATTGACCGAAGATTTCAAGTCCGTCCATGGCGATGGTCCGCTCTCCGACGAGCAACCCGAGTTCCCGGCAGGAACCGACTGACAGCCGACAGATCGATCGAATCGCGCTTCCAATCCAACTCGCGACACTTCTTGGCACAATCAATCGGATGCAGGGCGACGAAGGGGCGGTATTGGGATCGGGGCATTTCCTAAATCGGCTGATGCTTAAAAGCGTGACCATCACCCAAAAGACCATCGTCCAGCCTTGGGACGTCCAGCTTGATCAGTGGGACAAGGACGACGACGCCAATTTGGCTCAGACTGAGGCCGCGCTTCACAATTGGGCACTGGAGTCGCTCTCGAATTTCCGTCTGTTCGAGACCTACCGCGCTCTGCGACCCGAAGCCCTTAAGGCGCTGGGCGCGCTCTATCAAAATGCATACGGTCTGCCGCTGCCTTCGCCGCCCAGACCGCCGAGACCGCTCTGAAGCAGATCATTGTTTCAGCTTTCACGTTTTCACAAGCTGCCTCTCAGCCAGCTTTGAGCGGAAGTTTGGACGATACGGCTGTCCTGGCGACGATCGCTGGCTTTCGCGAGAGAGCGCCGATCGGTCCCGATATCGACCAAGCCTTGACAGCCAGAGCGCGACAAGCTCTCGCGTTCCCGCCGTAGGACCGGGTCTGCCCCGTTCCGGCAGATATTCGAGCCGGTCGCAAGCGGCGACGATCTGAACCGCGACGCGATTTGCCGCGGCGGGATTATCCTTCCCAATATAGGCGCGAATTTCTGCGAGGCTATTGAGCGCCGTGCGCGTGAAGCTTACGGGCATTCAGGCGGGGGCAACTCACTCTCCGTGCCCCAAGATAGCAGCCAGCGCCGCACTCGTCATGCGGAACCGTCCGCCCGGCCGTTGCGTCGGCGAGACCGGCCTCGACGGCGGCCAGAAAGGCTGCGGTGTCATCGTCAGACATTGGCTGGGCCGGATCGCTCATGGAGGCAATATAAGCCCGGGCCGGCGGAATTGCTAGATTTGCGCCTTCGCGCGTAGCCAACGCGCAGGGCGAGCTGAAGCCCAAAAAGAAAAGCGGCGCGGGATCGCTCCCGCGCCGCCTTTATTCGCCAAGGCCGAAAAGCCTACTTCACCTTGTCCAACTCGGCCGACAATTCCGGCACGAGCTTGAACAGGTCGCCGACCACGCCATAGTCGGCGATCTGGAAGATCGGCGCTTCCTCGTCCTTGTTGATCGCGACGATGACCTTCGAGTCCTTCATGCCGGCCAGATGCTGGATGGCGCCGGAGATGCCGACCGCGACATAGAGTTCGGGGGCGACGATCTTGCCGGTCTGGCCGACCTGGTAGTCGTTCGGCACGAAGCCGGCGTCGACCGCGGCGCGGCTTGCACCAACGGCGGCACCCAGCTTGTCGGCGACCTCTTCCAAGAGCTTGAAGTTCTCGCCGTTCTGCATGCCGCGGCCGCCGGAGATGATGACCCGGGCCGAGGTCAGTTCCGGCCGTTCCGACTTCGACAGCTCCTGGCTGACGAAGCTGGACAGGCCGGCGCTGGGGGCGGCCTCGATCGTCTCGACCGCGGCGCTGCCGCCGGTCGCGTCCGCCGCGGCAAAGCCGGTGCCGCGCACGGTGATGATCTTGGTCGCATCCTTGGACTGCACGGTCGCCAGCGCGTTGCCGGCATAGATCGGGCGCACGAACGTGTCGGGCGAGACCACGGCCGAGATGTCCGAGATCTGGGCGACGTCGAGCAGGGCCGCCACGCGCGGCAGGAAGTTCTTGCCCGAGGTGGTCGCCGGCGCCAGCACATGGCTGTAGCCGGGCGCCAGCTTGACGACCAGGGAAGCCAGATCCTCGGCCAGGCGATGCTCGTAGATCGGCGCGTCGGCCAGCAGCACCTTCGATACGCCGGCGATCTTGGCGGCGGCCTCGGCGGCGGGCTTGGCGTTCGAGCCGGCGACCAGCACATGGATGTCGCCGCCGATTTCCTTGGCGGCGGTAACGACGTTGAGCGTCGCGGCTTTCAGTTCCGCGTTCGAATGCTCGGCAATGACCAGGAGTGCCATCAGATAACCCTCGCCTCGTTCTTCAGCTTGTCGACCAGTTCGGCGATCGAGCCGAGTTTCTTGCCGCCCTGGCGCTTCGCCGGTTCCTCGACCTTGAGCGTTACCAGGCGCGACGCGATGTCGACGCCGAGCGCTTCGGCCGTCGTCGGATCGATCGGCTTCTTCTTCGCCTTCATGATGTTCGGCAGCGAGGCGTAGCGCGGCTCGTTGAGGCGCAGGTCGGTCGTGACGATCGCCGGCAGCTTGAGCTCGACGGTCTCGAGCCCGCCGTCCACTTCGCGGGTGACCGCGACGGTGCCGTCCTTCATGTCGACCTTGGAGGCGAAGGTGCCCTGGGACCAGCCCAGCAGCGCCGCCAGCATCTGGCCGGTCTGGCTGCAATCATCGTCGATCGCCTGCTTGCCGACGATGACCAGGGTCGGCGTCTCCTTGTCGACGATCGCCTTCAGCAGCTTGGCGACGGCCAGCGGCTGGACCTCGGCATCGGTCTGGACATGGATGCCGCGGTCGGCACCCATGGCCAGCGCGGTGCGGATGGTCTCCGCGGCCTGGGCCGGGCCGATCGACACGACCACGACCTCGGTCGCCGTACCGGCTTCCTTCAGCCGCACGGCCTGTTCGACCGCGATCTCGTCGAACGGATTCATGGAGAATTTGACGTTGGCGGTCTCGACCCCCGTCTTGTCCGCCTTGACGCGGATCTTGACGTTGTAATCGACCACCCGCTTGACAGCGACGAGCACTTTCATCGGTACACTCCGACCGGACGCATCCCTAACAGCGGTTCCGGTCTTGGGCAGGTTATCGTTGATCGGGGGGTGTCCCCGACGGCTTTGGTAGCGCAGGATCGCGCGGTCAGCTCTGGACCGCGGACGATAGGGAGCGGGTGCGCGCGAGTCAATTCGCGGGCGGCTCTAGCGATTGGCACCGGGCACCCATAGGACGTCGAGCTTGCCGCCGTCGTTGACGTGGCGGCCGAGCACGAACAGATGGTCGCTCAGGCGATTGAGGTATTTGATCGCGTCCGGATTGACCGGCTCGCGCTCGGCGAGCGCGACCACCAGCCGTTCGGCCCGGCGCGTCACGGTGCGGGCCAGATGCAGATGGGCTGCCAGCACCGTGCCACCGGGCAGGATGAACGAGGCGAGCGGCGCCAAGTGCGCGTTCATCGCGTCGATTTCCTGCTCCAGCCGGTCGACCTGGGCCGGGACGATCCTGAGCGCCCCCACGTTCTTGCGGCCGTCCTCCGGTGTGCACAGGTCGGCGCCCAGGTCGAACAGGTCGTTCTGGATGCGCGCCAGGATACCGTCGGTTTCGGGCAGATCCTTGCTATGCAGGCGGGCCAGGCCGATCGTGGCATTGGCCTCGTCGACCGTGCCATAAGCCTCGACCCGGGCATCGTGCTTGGCGACGCGCCGACCATCGCCGAGCGAGGTCTGCCCGGTGTCGCCACCGCGGGTATAGATCCGGTTCAGTGCGACCATGATGTCCTCACGAGCGATAGAGCGTCATGAACAGCACGACCAGGATCAGCACGGCGAACTGCAGGATGACGCGCATCTGCATGAGCTTGTTCGAGCGCCGGGGATCGTTGCCGCGGACCATCTGAATGATACCCCGGACGAGCACGACCAGGGTGGCGAGGGCGGCACCGACGATGCCGATGATGAGAAGCGTGTGCATCCGTTGCTATATAGTCCGGCGATGCCGCCCTGCCCAGACCGCTCAGGCGCTTTGCGTCGGCGCCACTTCGCCCTATGCTGGCCCCGCCGCCCGAACCTGTGACCGAGGCCCGCCGATGTGCTTGCCCAAATTTGTCGAACCTTCTGCCGCCGGCCGATCCGCCGCGGCGCCCCAGCGCTGATCCGGACGCCGCGTGGCCATCGCCATCACGCTCGATCTGGACCCGAGCGCCGTCGCCATCGTCGATTGGCTCGCCGGCACGCTGGAACATAGCGCCGGACTGCCCAGCTATCGGCAGACCGGTCTGGCGCCGTATATGGCGCTCGCCATTTACGAGGCCCTCGACATTGCCGACCTGGCGCCGCGACTCGATCTGTGGGCCGCCGGCCAGGCGCCGCCGGTCGTCCGGCTCGGCAGTCTCGGCGTGTTCGGCGGTCCGTCCGGCACGCTGTTCCTGGCGCCCATCGTCGGGCCGGAGCTTTTGGCGCTGCACGACAGCTTCCACGCCGCCTTCACCGACCTGGCGCCCCAGCGCTGGCCGTTCTACGAGACCGGCCACTGGATTCCTCACGTGGTGCTGGCCCAGGACCTGGACGGGCTGTCGCTCGCCGGCGCCGTCGAGGCGCTGGCGCCGACCTTCGCCCCGATCGACGCGCAGCTGCCGGCGCTGCGGGTGATCAGCTACGACCCGCTGGACACGCTGCATCTGTCGATGCTGGGCGCGGGATTGTTTTAGGGCGGTTGCCTGAGATCGGGTCGTGCGCATATGATGCGCATGGAGGTGCATCATGGCTTTCGGCTACGACGCAAATGCGGCCAAGCGGCCGGTGAACATGTCTTTAAACGAGGATCTGGTCGCCAAAGCGCGGCAATTCACCGGAAACCTGTCCGAACAGGTGGAGCGGATGCTGGCCGAGTTCGTCATGGAGCAACAAAAACGTCGGATCGACCAGGAAGCGGCGCTCGATCGGGCGATCGAAGGCTGGAACCAATTCGATGCCAAATATGGCTCGATATCGGACGAATATTCGAACTTTTGATGGCGCAATTCGACGTTCACCGAAACATTGGTTTGCGCAAAGCCGAGATTCCCCTGCTCGTCATCGTGCAGTCGCGTCGGTTCGATGCCCATGGTCGACGGGTCGTCGTTCCGCTGGTGCTTCGTCTTCGTGCGTTCGTTACGGAAGAACGACTCAACCCGGTGTTCGAAATCGAAGGACTTTCGGCAGTACTCTATCCGCTCGAGATCTTCTCGATCGCCGTCGGTCAGCTCGGCCCCAAAGTCGGTTCGCTTGCCGCCGAAGGCGACCGCATCATCGCAGCCCTTGACCTCGTGATCACGCGCGCCTGGGGCTGACGGCCTCAATTCCGCCCCGCCAGCAGCCCGCGCGCGATCACCTGCGCCTGGATTTCGGCCGCGCCCTCGAAGATGTTCAGGATGCGCGCGTCGCACAGCACGCGGCTGATCCTATATTCCAGCGCATAGCCGTTGCCGCCGTGGATCTGCAGGGCATTGTCGGCATTGGCCCAGGCGACGCGGGCGGCCAGCAGCTTGGCCATGCCGGCCTCGATATCGCAGCGCCGGTCGCTGTCTTTCTCGCGCGCGGCGAAATAGGTCAGCTGGCGCGCGACCATGGTCTCGACCGCCATCCAGGCGAGCTTGCCGGCGACGCGCGGGAAGGCGATCAGCGGCTTGCCGAACTGCACCCGGTCGAGCGCATAGCGCAATCCCAGTTCCAACGCATTCTGGGCGACGCCGACGGCGCGGGCCGCGGTCTGCACGCGCGCGCTCTCGAACGTCGCCATCAGCTGCTTGAAGCCTTGGCCCTCGATGCCGCCCAGCAGATTGGCGGCCGGCACGGTGAAGCCGTCGAAGCCCAGCTCGTATTCCTTCATGCCGCGATAGCCCAGCACTTTGATCTCGCCGCCGGTCATGCCGGGCGCCGGGAACGGGTCTGCCTCGGTGCCGCGCGGCTTTTCCGCCAGGAACATCGACAGGCCTTTGTAGCCGCCGTCCTTCGCATCGGTCCGCGCCAGCAGCGTCATCAGGTCGGACCGGCTGGCATGGGTGATCCAGGTCTTGTTGCCGGTCACGCTGTAGCTGTCGCCATCGAGCGTCGCGCGGGTCTTAAGCGAGCCCAGGTCGGAACCCACGTTGGGTTCGGTGAACACGGCGGTCGGCAGGATCTCGCCGGACGCGATCTTGGGCAACCACTCTTGCTTCTGCTGTTCGGTTCCGCCCAGCCGGATCAGCTCGGCCGCGATTTCCGAACGGGTGCCGAGCGATCCCACGCCGATATAGGCACGCGACAATTCCTCGGTCACGACGCACATGGCGAGCTTGCCCATGCCGAGGCCGCCATATTCCTCAGGGATGGTCAGGCCGAACACGCCCAATTCGGCCATCTGCTCGACTACCGCGATCGGGATCAACTCGTCCTTCAGATGCCAGTCATGGGCATGGGGCTCGACCGCGTCCGCGCCGAAGCGGCGGAACTGGTCCTGGACCATCGACAGGGTCTCGTCGTCGAGCGCCGCGTCGCCGAAGCCGCCGCCGTCGCGGATCAGGTCGGCGATGCGCAGGCGGGCAGGCGCGGCGGTGCCGGCGGCGATCAGCGTCTGGACCGGGGCGGTCCGGAACGCCACGACATCGTCCGGATCGATGCCCAGGTCGGCCGGGCGGATCATCTCGACCTGGCTCAACGGCACGCCGCCTTCGAGCTGGGCCAGATATTCACCGTAGGCGACTTGCAGGATCAGCGCTTCGAGTTCGCCCAGACGTCCGTTCGCGTCGAGCCGGAGTGCCCAGGCACGCATCTCGGTCAGCGCGCGAGCATAGGTCGAGACCCAGGCGAGTCCGTGGGCGGCGTACTGGTTTTGCTCCAGCAGGTCCGCATCGAGCTTGCCGCCGGGGGCGACCAGGGCCAACACGGCCTTGCGGCCGCTTGCCACGAGCCGGTCGGCGGAATCGGCGGCGGCGGCGGTCAGGGCGAGCAGGTCGGGCAGCAGGAGTGTCATAGGGAATTTGATCCGTTTCAAGCGGCGCGACCCTCACCCCAACCCTCGCCCGCGAAAGGCGGGAGAGGGAGCTTTTTCTTACCCTCTACCGCTTCGCGGCAGAGGGAGGGCCCCGCGCAGCGGGAGGGTGAGGGTCTACCCGCGTCTCAGGCGTGAATGGCGTCGTCCAGCGTCTTCATGCCGGGGTGTTTCGCCTGCACCAGCACGGCCATGTTGCCCGGCTTATGCTGGTTCTTCATCATCTTGGTATGGGCGCGGGGAATGTCGGCCCAGGAGAACACCTCCGACAGGCACGGGTCGATCCGGCGTTCGACCACCAGGCGGTTGGCCTGGCTCGCCTGCAGCAGGTTGGCGAAATGGCTGCCCTGGATGCGCTTCTGCCGCATCCAGACGAAGCGGGCGTCGAAGGTCAGGTTGAAGCCGGTCGTGCCGGCGCAGAACACGACCATGCCGCCGCGCTTGACCACGAAGCAGCTCAGCGGAAAGGTCTGCTCGCCCGGATGCTCGAACACGAAATCGACATCGTTGCCCTTGCCGGTGATGTCCCAGATCGCCTTGCCGAAGGCGCGGCATTTCTTCATGTACTCGGCATAGCCCGCCTGGTCGTCGATGTCGGGACATTGGCCCCAGCAATCGAAATTCTTGCGGTTGATCACGCCCTTGGCGCCCAGCTGCAGCACGAAGTCGCGCTTGTCCTCTTCCGAGATGACGGCGATCGGGTTGGCGCCCGCCGTTGCGATCAGCTGGATCGCCATCGAGCCCAACCCGCCGGCGGCGCCCCAGACCAGCACATGGTCGCCGGGGCGCAGGATATGCGGGCGATGGCCGAACAGCATGCGATAGGCGGTGGCGAGCGTCAGCACGTAGCAGCCGCTTTCCTCCCAGGTCAGGTGGCGCGGCCGTTCCATCAGCTGGCGGCCCTGGACCCGGGCGAATTGGGCGAACGAGCCGTCCGGCGTCTCATAGCCCCAGATGCGCTGGCTGGGCGAATTCATTGGGTCGCCGCCGTTGCACTCCTCGTCGTCGCCGTCATCCTGGTTGCAATGGACCACGACCTCGTCGCCGACCTTCCAGCGCTTGACCTTGGACCCCACGGCCCAGACCACGCCGGAACAGTCGGAACCGGCGACGTGGAACTCGGCCTTATGCACGTCGAACGGCGAGATCGGCTTGCCGAGCGCCGCCCAGACGCCGTTGTAATTGACACCGGCGGCCATGACCATGACCAGGACCTCGTCCTGACCGATGCCGGGCGTCGGCACGACTTCGACCTGCATGGCGGCCTCGGGCTCGCCATGGCGCTCGCGCCGGATCGCCCAGGCATACATGCGCTCCGGCACGTGGCCCAGCGGCGGAATCGCGCCGACCTCGTACAGATCCTTTGTCACTTGTTGCGCCGCTGCGCCATTTCCAGACCCGCTATTGTGCAGTTTGATGACTTCGGCCGTGCCGCTCATCGCTCTTCTCCCGGTTCCTCACCCTGATCGCACCCAGTCGGGCCGCCTGTGATTTTCGGCTGATAGATGCAGGCAACGCTTGCTGCGCTTCGCCGTTTATGCCCTGCATCCTGCCCGGAGCGAAATCCGTTTGCAATGCACAAAACGACGGAATATTACTCATGGTTCCTGTCGGGCGATACTTTGTTGCTAAATGGGCGATTTTTACGGAAAATTGCGTATAACTAAGCAAAATTAGAGACAAAGAAACCGCTGCGGATACCCAGGGAACGGAGACCCGGATGAGCGACGAAAAGCGTGGATCCACCGAGCGGGAGCCGCCATGGCTGATCCGGACCTATTCGGGCCATTCCTCGGCAGCGGCCTCGAACGCGCTCTATCGCACGAATCTGCAACGCGGCCAGACCGGCCTGTCGGTCGCGTTCGATCTGCCGACCCAGACCGGCTACGACGCCGACCATGTTCTGGCCCGAGGCGAAGTCGGCAAGGTCGGTGTGCCGATCGGCCATCTGGGCGACATGCGGGCTTTGTTCGACGGCATTCCGCTCGAGCGGATGAACACATCGATGACGATCAATGCCACGGCACCCTGGCTGCTGGCGCTCTATATCGCCTGCGCCGAGGAGCAGGGCGCCGACCGCGCGGCGCTGCAGGGCACGACCCAGAATGATATCCTGAAAGAGTACCTGTCGCGCGGGACCTACATCTTCCCGCCCGGGCCCAGCCTGACACTGACCGGCGACGTCATCGCGTTCACCTATCGGGAATTGCCGAAATGGAACCCGATGAACGTCTGCTCCTATCACCTGCAGGAGGCGGGGGCGACGCCGGTGCAGGAGTTGGCCTATGCGCTGGCCAATGCGGTGGCCGTGCTCGACGCGGTCAAATCCTCCGGCCAGGTGCCCGCGGCCGAGTTCGGCCAGGTCGTCGGCCGCATCAGCTTCTTCGTCAATGCCGGCATCCGGTTCGTGACCGAGATGTGCAAGATGCGTGCGTTCGTCGAGCTGTGGGACAGGCTGACGCTCGATCGCTATGGCATCGAGGATGCGCGCTTCCGCCGCTTCCGCTACGGCGTCCAGGTCAATTCCCTGGGCCTGACCGAGCAGCAGCCGGAGAACAACGTCTATCGCATCCTGCTGGAAATGCTGGCGGTCGTGCTGTCCAAGGATGCCCGCGCCCGCGCGGTGCAACTGCCGGCCTGGAACGAGGCGCTCGGCCTGCCGCGCCCGTGGGACCAGCAATGGAGCCTGCGCCTGCAGCAGATCGTGGCCTACGAGACCGACCTCTTGGAATATGGCGACCTGTTCGAGGGCTCGCCGGTCGTGGCCGCCAAGGTCGCCGAACTGGCCGCCGACGCGATGGCCGAGTTCGACCGGATCCAGGCGATGGGCGGTGCCGTCGCCGCGATCGAAGCCGGCTATATGAAGCAGCGCCTGGTCGAATCCAATGCCAAGCGCCTGTCGGCGATCGAGCGCGGCATCCAAAGCGTGATCGGCGTCAACCGCTTCACCGAAACCGCACCGTCGCCGCTGACCGCCGAGGGCGATGCCGGCATCCTGACCGTCGATGCCGCGGTCGAGCAGGACCAGATCGCGCGGCTCGTTGCCTGGCGTGCCGGCCGTGACGACAAGGCGGTTGCCGCGGCGATCGAGGGCCTGCGCCGGGCGGCGTCCCAAGGCACCAACATCATGGAACCGTCGATCGCGGCGGCGCGCGCTGGCGTCACGACCGGCGAATGGTCCGAGACCCTGCGCCGGGTTTTCGGCGAATACCGCGCCGCGACCGGCGTCGCGGCGGCCTCGTCATCCGGTGCCGCGCCGCAGCCGAAGGACGCCTTGAGGCCGGTGCGCGAACGGGTCGCCGCCGTGTCGGACCGGCTCGGCCGGCGCCTGAAAATGCTGGTTGGCAAGCCCGGGCTCGACGGCCATTCCAACGGGGCGGAACAGATCGCCTTGAAGGCGCGCGACGCCGGGTTCGAGGTCGTCTACGAGGGCATTCGCCTGACCCCGGCGCAGATCGTCAATGCCGCGCTGGAGGAAAGCGTCCATGTCGTGGGATTGTCGATCCTGTCCGGCAGCCATGTGGCCTTGGTCGGCGAGGTCCTGCGCGGCATGCGGGCGGCCGGTATCGACGATATCCCGGTCGTGGTCGGCGGCATCATTCCGCCTGAGGATGCCGCCGCGCTGAAGGCCGCCGGCGTCGCCCGGGTCTATACGCCCAAGGATTACGACCTGACCCGGATCGTCGCCGATATCGTGGAGTTGATCGACGGGCAGGGGGATCTGGCGGCGTAAAATTCCCTCTACCGCCATTCGCGGGCGAGGGCGGGGCCCACGAAGTGGGAGGGTTGAGGGCGTGCCCGCGGTCAACCGTGCACGGCTTGACCTCCTCACCCGCTTCGCAGTCGCTCAGCAACCCTCTCCCGCAATCGGCGATAGAGGGCAAGGATCAGGGCGTGCTGCCGCGGATCGCCGCCGGATGCTGGCCCGGCGTCTTGATGGTGGCGCCGATCTTGGTCAGCTTGGTGCCCTCCACCTTGAACACTTCCAGATCGGCATCCAGATAGTTGCCGACATAAAGATACTTGCCGTCCGCGCTGAAGGCGATGCCCTCAGCCAGCGTGCCGACCGGCATTTCGCCGACCTTGGTCACCTTCTTGCCGTCGATTTTGAGGATGGCGAGGTAGGAATGGTCATGGTGGAAGAACGCTGCCTTGGGCACGTTGCCGGCACCGTTGAGTACGACCGAGACGGCGAGCTTGCCGGTCGGGCTGACCGCCAGGCCTTCCGGTCCGTCGCCGATCACGACCTGGTCGAACACATGCGGCGGGTTGGCCGTCATATCGACGATCGCGACCGTATCGACCTGGCCGTCCGACGCGCCGCCATTGCCATTCACGTTGACGATGCCGATCTGGCCGCCGGGCGGGATCTGGACATTGTAGGGGAACAGGCCGACCGCCATGTCGTAGCCGGCATAGGTCACCTTCTGCCCGTCGATCTTCAGCAGCGCCACGCTGTTGGTCGCCGACTTGACCACCAAGGCCTGCTTGCCGTCCGGCGTGATCGCGACGGCGGTCAGCTGCTGGTTGGCGGCACCGGGGGCGGCCAGCGCCACCGTGTCGATCAGCTTCACGTCCTTGCCGGAAATCGACAGCACGCTGACGGTATTGTCGGCACGGTTGGCGATCAGGCACAGGTCGCCCTTGTGGCTGATCGCCAGGCCCGACGGCTGCTTGCCGACCTCGACCGTCGCCAGTTGGGCGGCGGGCTTGGCGGTCAGGTCGATGACATAGAGCTTGGTGTCGGGCACGCCCTTCCAGCCGCCGGCGCCGTCCTCGACCCAATGCAGCGAGTTGGCGACCAGCGCTAGCTGCTGGTCCGGCGTGATGGCGAGATTGGTCGGCGGGCCGACCACGGTGTTTTCCAGCTTGAATGTCGCGATGGTCGCCGGCAGCGCCGGCTTGGCCAGATCCAGGATCGTGACGGTGTCGGCGCCGGGCGCCTTGTAGACCGGCTTGCCGGCATCGTCCCACACCAGCTTCTCGTCATTGGCGACGACGAGCAGATCGGCGTGCGCGCCCTGTGGCGCCAGCAACGCCAGGCCAAGCCCGGCCATGGTCACGGCTTTGGTGAATGTGGACATCGAGGTCCTCCCTGTCTTTTATCGTTCGGCCGGCCGGCCGTTTTATTGGTGGTGGAGCCTAGCCGCTCCGTGGCCTCGCCGACAAGGATACCGCCTTCAATGCTGCGTGATCCAATCGGCGATGCTGGCGACGACCTGGGACTCGATGCCGTAATAGCCATGGGCCGACAAGGCCTCGCACGGCTTGGAGCGTGCCGGGGCGCCACCCTCGAACAGCAGGGCCTGCTTGACCGGCGCCCGGGTGAGCGCGTCCAGCAGTCGCGGCGCGTCGGCCGGGACGGCGACGAAGCAGCCGTCGTCGCGATGATTGACCACCAGTGTCGGCAGGGTGATCCGGCTGAGATCGACGCCGAAGATGCTAGTCGGGTCGGCGGGCGCGTTGCGTGTCACGCTCGAGGTCAGCACCAGGCCGCGAAGGCCCGGGATGGTGGCGGCGCCGAGCGCTGCCGAGATCGTGCCGCGGCTGGTGCCGACCAGCCAGATCGGGGCGGGATCGGCCGCTCGCAGCCAGCCGACCACGGCGGCGACGTCGGTCGCATGGTCCGGGCTCAGCCGAAAGCTGCCCAGGCCGGCGGCCTGGTCGGACGGCACGTCGATCACGGCCACCAGGAAGCCGCGCTCGACGAACAGATCGCGCGACCGGACCAGAAAATTGCCGCGCTGCAGGTCGGCCGGCCGATAGGGGTTCAGACGCCCGTCGCCGCCGGTGAACAGCAGCAGGCTGGCCTTCGGTGGGCCGGCGGGCCGGGTGACGTAGAACGGCTGTGTCACGCCGGGCCGGGTTTGCAGCGCCACCAGATCCTCGGCGCCAGCGGCCGTGGCCCACAAGGCCAAAAGCGTGCCCAGCAGGATCCGGCAGCGCGGCATCAGCTGACGATGCCCTTCAGCGCCGGATGCACCATGCGCGCCTCGAACTCGTGGATGTCGTAGCGCGCCAGATTCTGGATCTTGTACGGGTCCCGGGCCAGTTCGGCTTCCAGCGCGGCACGGCTGGGCGCATTGGCGATGATCACGCCGCCGGTCGTGCCGATCTGGCGGCCGGATGCGATGCCGAAGCCTTTGGCGTAGAACTCGGCCAGGAAGTCGCGATGGGCCGGCAGGGCCTCATTGACCTCTTCGAGCGGGCGGATGTAGCTGAGGATCACGGCGAACATGGAATTCTCCTAGATGAGCGTGGCCGGATCGACATTGCCGCCGCACAGCAGCACGCCGACCCGTTCGCCCTTGGCGGGTTTATAGATGCCGGCGATCAGCGCCGACAGCGCGGTGGCGCCGCCCGGCTCGGCCGCGAGACGCAGGGTGTTCCAAAGTGCCATCTGGGCCGCCCGGATCGCCGCATCCGGCACCAGCAGCACCTCGTCGACCGCGCGCTGGGCCAGCGGGAACATCAGGCTGCCGACACGCGATGCGCCCAGCGAATCCGCGGCCAACCCGCCGATGGCGACATCGACCGGCTCGCCCGCGGCAAAGGCGGCATGCAGCGTCGGGCAGCGCTCGGGCTCGATTGCGATCAGCCGGATGCGCGGTCCGCTCATGCGGTTGCCGCACCAGGCGGCGATGCCGCCGATCAGGCCGCCGCCGCCGACCGCGACCAGCATCGTGTCGATGCCGCCCAGCGCCACCGCCTGGCGCTCGAACTCGCGCGCGACCGTGCCCTGGCCGGCCAGCACTTCGGGCTGGTCATAGGCATGGACGGTCAGCGCGCCGGTTTCGGCCTGGCGCAGGCGCGAGGCGGCCAGCGCCTCGCCGTAATTGGCACCGGTCTGATGCACGATCGCGCCGTAATCGCGCAGGCGCTGGACCTTCACCGGCGAGGAAATTTCCGGCACGAAGATCTCGGCCCGATGGCCGAGCCGGCCGGCGGCATAGGCGACCGCGGCGCCGTGGTTGCCGCCCGACGCCGCGATCACGCCGGCCGCGGGCACGTCGAGCGTCAACAGGCTGTTGAAGGCACCGCGCGCCTTGAACGAGCCGGAATGCTGCAGCGATTCCAGCTTCAGCACGACCTGGGCCGCGACGCCGAACGCACCCGATTCGAGCGCCAGCAACGGCGTCTCGCGCACATGGCCTGCGAGCCGGGCGGCGGCGGCTTCGATTTCCTGCACCCGAACGGGACTGGCGATTGCCGGCATCTTCTGCAATTCCTCGAAGTTCATTTCGAAATCAAAACGGTCAAATCGACAATGTCGGCTTTCGCCGACGCCGCGGACAGGCTATGCCGCTTATCTGCTGTTCGCTAGTCGGGATTCCGCTGCCTCATGGTTCTGTCACCGCTCGTCGAGGCGCTTGTCCTGCCGGCTCTGGTCGCGCTCGGCGCGACCGGGCTGATCCGTTTCGCGCGCCGCCGCAAGGGCGACGGCAAGCTGGCCGAGGCTGGGCTGGGCTTGGGATTTCTCGCCGGATTCTGGGCCGTCACCGGCGGCCTGCCCTTCATCGGCCGCGATGTGGCCTATCATCCGCTGGGCGAAGCGGTGCTGCTGGCGCTTGCGATCGGGCTGCTGGCGGCGCTGGTCGGCGCCGGCCCGCGGATCATGACCCTCGTCGCCATCGTCGGTGCCGCGCTCGCGGTCGTCTGGGTCATCGGCTGGCGCCAGATGCTGGCACCGACGGTCGAGGAATTGCTCGCGGCCGCGATCTATGGCGCCGTAGCGATCGCCGCGGCCTTGCGGCTGAAGGATCTGGGGCCGGGTGCCACGCCGGTCGCGATCGCCGGTCTGGCCGCCTTGGCGCTGGCGCTCGTCGCCGGGGTCGGCCATGCCGCCGGCACCAGCGCGCTGGCCCTGGTGCTGACGGGATCCTGCCTCGGCAGCCTGGTCTGGGCCTGGCCGTTTCAGCGCGGCGGCTTCGGTCCGATGGCGCTGGCCGTGCTGGTCGTGGGCTTCACCGGGCTGATGGTCGCCCATGCCCGCGGCGCGATCCATCCGCCCTGGGCGCTGCTGCCGCTGCCGCTCGCGTTCTGGGCGCCGCAGATCGCCCAACGCCTGCCGGTGCTCGACCGTCTGGCCCGCAAGAAGCCGACGCGGCCATTGGCTCTGCTGGCTGCGGCGGTGCTGCCCTGCGCGGCCGGTGTCGCGCTGGCGCTGATCCTGGGCGCGCGGGTGTCGTTTTAGGGCAGCGTCTACAGTAAACGGGCGTGGCCTTTCGGCGTTACCGTCAAGCGGGCACTTGCCGGGTTCGCTTGACCCTTCCGCTGCCGCGGTGTCTGCTCGCCGCCATGACCTATCTGCGCCATCTCGAAGCCTGCAACCGTTTCGACCCCGAGCGTTTCCTGCCGCTGCTGCTGGCTGGCCGCCGTGTCGGCTTCGTCCGCCGGGACAATGCCCGGGCGCTCGAGGCCCTTCCTCGGATCTTCCGGATCTGGTCCGACGGCATCGCGTTCGCCGAGGACATCGCGGGATCCGACGCGGTCACGGCGGCGCTGGGCGAGGCGACCGATGGGTTGATCCGCGCCGGCGTGTTCGACAAGCGGCGCGGCGAGTTGTTCGCGGTGACCGATGGCTGGCGCGGGCCGCTGCTGTTCGAGCTCGACCGCGGCGCGGTGCCGTTCTTCGGCACACGCTCATACGGCGTTCATCTGAACGGCTGGCGGCCGGGGGCGGAGGGGCCGGCGCTGTGGATCGGCAAGCGCGCGATGGACAAGAAGATCGCGCCGGGCCAGCTCGATAATCTGGTCGCGGGCGGGATGGGCTCCGGTTACGGCGCCTGGGAGACCCTGCTGAAGGAGGCGGCCGAGGAGGCCGACATGCCCGAGGCGCTGGCGGTCCAGGCTCATGCCGTGGGGGCGATCCGCTATCGCATGGAACTGCCCGACGGCATGCGCGACGATGTGCTGTTCCTCTATGACATCCGGACTCCGTCGGATTTCATCCCGCGCAACACCGATGGCGAGATTGAGGATTTCCGGGTGCTGTCGGCCCGGGAATGCCTGCGCCGGGTGCGCGAGAGCGACGATTTCAAATTCAACGTCAACCTGGTGCTGATCGACTTCGGCCTGCGCCACGGGCTGATCCGGCCCGAGGACCAGGATTATCTGGCGCTGGTCGAGGGCCTGCGCGGCAGCCTGATCCGCGGCGGGCGGTGAGGGGCCTTCGAGGAGAAAGGCTATGCCGTTCTCGACAGCGGCAGCTTCGTCCCCGATACCGCGCGTTCGGCCAGAATCTCGCGGCGGAAGCGGACCAGCTTGGCGGGGCGACCGCCGGTACCGGCCTCGATCTCGCCGGTATCTTCGACCAAACCCTGGGCCTCGATCAGCCGGCGGAAATTCTGTTTGTGCAAGCGCCGGCCGGCCAGGGCTTCGACCGAGCGCTGCAACTGCAGCAGCGTGAAGGCGGCCGGCAGCAGCTCGAACACGACAGGACGGTATTTGATCTTGGCGCGCAGCCGGGCGATGCCGGTCGCCAGGATGCGGCGATGGTCGTGGGTCATCGCCTCGCCGGGCACCAGCCGGTCGGCCGGGATCGGCCGGGTCCGCGCGGCCTCGGGCACCAGCCCGGCCTCGTACAGCAGCTCGAACCGCTGCAGTACCAGATCCTCGTTCCAGCTGCGCTCGGTCGCGCCGAACGTGACGGCGATGCGCTGGCGGCGGAGTTGCGGCGCCGCGGCTTCGTCCGCCCAGGCGGCCAACCGCGGCAGGATCGTGTCGACCACCAGCCGGTTCGGACCGCCGCGCCAATCCTCCCACGGGAAGTAGCGATACCAGTTCTGCCAGGACGCCGGCCGCGCCTCGCGCGCCAGCCCCAGATAGCTGAGCGAGATCACCCGGTCGCTGTGGCCGGGCGTCCGGTCGCGATCGGCAAAGGTGTAAAGCTGTTCGACATAGCCCAGCGGCTGATGGGTCTGCGCCTCGACCCAGGCGCGCAGGCCCAGTTCGAGCGTGCGGTGATCCGGCTCGAGCGGGCCGGACGGCAGCGCATCCTCGACCACCAGCACGCGCGGCTCGTCCGCCGTGACGGCGACCACGACGGCGCTCAGCTCCAGCCGCAACGGCTCGGGGATCGGATCGATCGGGGACATCGCGCCCTTCGTTTGAATACCAACGTATTCTAGCGGAGGGCGCGACGGACACCAAGATCCGATCGATCAGATCCATCTGATCCGATCAGATCCATCTGATCTGATCCGATCAGATCTGGTCGCTGAGCATCAGCGTCACGTCCCGCGGCGCGCCCCCGTCATGGACGACCGACAGGGTCACTTTCGTGCCCGGCGTCCCCTTCAGCTTGTCGCGCAGGTCGGTGAGCTTGATCGCGGCGCTGTTCGTGCCGTCGACTGCGAGAATATGGTCGCCGGCCTTGAGCCCGGCCGCCTCGCCGGCGCCCCCCGCCGTCACGTCGGCGATCGATGTTTCCCCGTCCGCTTCCCGCATCAGCCTCAGGCCGGCGCGATCGAACAGATCGGGCGTGCCAAAGGCGGCATTCGGCTGCAGATAGATCATCTGACGGCCGTAATCGAGCGTAACCGTGAAGCGCCGCAGCAGGTCGCCGCCGATATTGCCGGCGGTCAGGGCCGCGGCCCCCGCCCCGCGGCTGCCGCCCTGGATCAGCGCCACCGGTTGCTGGATCACGAGCGAGCCGATCTTCAAATCACCGGCCCGCGCCAGCAGCGATCGGGTCGGTCCGCCGGCGCCATAGCCCGTCGTCGCCGACCGGGTCGCGTGATAGCGCTCGATCAGATGATGGGCCTCGGCGAACGGACCGAACAGATCCAGGCCGGCATTGTTGCCCGTATCGATCTCGAACTCGCCCGCGATGCCGTCGACCGACGCCTTGATCATCGGATTATGCTCGTGGAACGTGAACGGGACTGCGACGGCGCCGGCCGGTGGCTTGAACGCCCGAGGCCTGGTCAAGGTGACCACGCCTCGGGCGTAATCGATCGTCATCACCGCGCGCTTCGGAATCTCGTAGCCCAGCAGCCCGGTGGCATCGGCACCTTCGAACTTGGTGCCGGCCGACAGATCGATCGTATAGAAGACCTGACTGCCGAGCTTGAAACCACCGAGATCGAGCGATTGGACCTTGGCCATGCCGATCGCCGTGGTGCCTTCGCCGAAGCCGCCGCCGGGCAGCGCCCCTTCCGGCTTGATGCCCAAAGCCGACGCATGCGCCGTGTCGAGGATCGCGACCGCGCCGGTATCGAAAATGAACGGCGCCGGCGGCCGGCCGTTGATCGAGACGTCGAAATAGATGTGGTTGTTGACCAGCGTGATCGGGATCCGGACCTGATCCTGGCCGGCGGGGAACGGATCGGGTTCCTTCGGCGGTGGCGGCGGCCCGAAGCGCGTCGCCGGGAGGCCCGCGCCGGCTTTCAGCGTCTGCGTCGTCGCCACCACATCGTACTTGGCATCGCCCATGGTATCGCGCGTGAGGAACGGCAGCATCACGCCGTCGACCGCGCGATAGTCGCTCAGAATCTGGGTATGGGGATCGGCCCCCGTGATGTCGGCCTCGCGCGCGATCCGATGCGTCGCCCGGTCGAGCCACAGCTCGAACGGCTCGGCACCCTTCGGCGTGATCTTGACCACGTCGTAGGTCGCGCCATCCGCCGGCTTTTCGCCGACATAGACGCGTGCCGCCGGCCAACGGGCCGGCCAGAAGAACGCGTAGGCCGAGCGATAGGCCTGTTCGATGCCGCCAGCGATCGCTTCCTGGCTCTGCTCGACGCGAACCTGCCCGGTCGCGTCCGTACTCCAGACGGCCTTGCCATCCCAGCCCTGGGCGCTGGTCGTTGGCCCGAGCACGGTATTCTGCACGTCGAGCGCATGGCGCATGTCGGTCAGGTTGTCATAACGCCCATCGAGGCCGGGCCCGGCGAGCTGGCCCCGCTCGTCCAGCGTCTGCAGCCGGTCCCAGGCGGCACCACCGGTGGCCTGCTTGGCCGCTGCCAGCAACTGGTCGGCCTTGACCGCCGGATTGTCGGCCGCCATCGACGCCGTCGTTGCGGCAAACGCGAAGCCGGCGAGCGCTGGCACCATCTTGGCTATGAGCTTCATGCTATCCCCTCGCGGGCCGGAACCGATGCCCGGCCTTTGCCCGTGCCATAGCACGCGGCGTGCCGGCCTGAAGGTTCGCATTAACCAGTTGATTATATTAATATTAATTCAGGTGGTGGCGAATTAAACCACGGCCTTATCGCCGATCCGACCACCGGCTTGGCGCACCACGCCGCTAGCGGCCGACCGTGCGCAGGCTGGCGACCAGCACGATCGCGGCGCCCAGCGCCAGCATCGGGCCGCTCCAACTGCCGAGCTGAAGCAGCGGCAGGACATAGCCCGCGAGCGCCACCCAGATCAGCAGGCCGATCGCCAGCGTGGCATCATCGACGAACAGGCCGAACAGCTCCCGCAGGACCGCTTTCATGCCCGCACCCGCGGTTTGACGATTTGCACGAGCAGCAGGCCGAGGCCGATCCAGGCGAGGATCATGACCGGGATCGACCAATCCGCGCCGGGCCAGGCGAGCCCGAGTCCCTCGCCGGTCCAGAACAGGCCGAACGACAGGATCATGGCGCCGACCAGGAATTTGAGCGTGTTCTCCGGCACCCGCGCCAGAGGCCGATGCAGCGCCAGACCCAGCGCCAGCACGACCAGGAAGGCCGCCGCGGCGCCGAGCGTCGCAGGCAGCAGCAGGTTGCCGGTGGCGCCGACCGCGATGACGATGAAGACGACCTCGAGTCCTTCGAGCAATACCGCCTTGAAGGCGGTCATCAGCGCCGCGAGATCGGCGGCCCCTTGCAACGCCGCCGTTTCCTTGGCGAAGGCCGCGGTCTCGTCATGCAGCGGCAAGCGTCCGGCGGCCCGTAGGATCGCCTTACGCAGCCAGCGCGCACCGAACAGCAGCAGCAGAACGCCGACGCCCAGCTGCAGCGTGCGCAGCGGCACGAGCGAGAGCGCCGGGCCCAGGATGGCGATGAGCAGCGCCAGGGCCGCGACACCGAGCGCTGCACCGCCCAAGGCCGGGCGCCAGCCGCGCACGGTACCGACCGCCAGCACGATGGTCAGCGCTTCGACGAATTCGACCAGGGACGCCAAAAAGGCCGCTAGCATGGGCGGCCCGGCGTGACTCCAGGCGAGGGGAAGGATTGTCATTCCCCCATTATAGCGTCAGCAGAGCGACGGTGAAGGTGCCATTGCCGGAGAGTCGGAATCGTCGCAATGGCAGGAGTCGCTGACCGGCAGCACCGAACGGGCAACCAGGCTGGCGATGGCGTGGTCCGGCGTCGTCGCCTGACGGGCCGGTGCGCCGGGCACCATGAAGATGATGGCGAACAAGACCAGGACCACGGTCCAAGCGGCAAGCGCGGCGCGGCGCATACCGAGCCGACGTTCGGCCGCCGACCGATCGAACCCGTCATTGCGCATGGCGAAAACTCCCGAAACCAAACCGGTTGCACCGCAACCAAATACATCTGGCGGAAGATGGCGATGTTAACGATTTAATAAATCTGCAATATCGCCGCACTGGCATGCAAGGCGCGGATGGGTCGTCACGGCGGCGGACTGCGGCGATAATTCGTTGCGGCGCCACGAACGAGCTTCGCAAAAAATCAATCTTTCAGGGATATGATGGAATTGCGTCTCCTCACGCGCATTGGAACATTCGCACCCTCATGGTTGCTTCGCCATCTGCCACCGCCCCCTGGCGGGCCAATCTTCTGACGCTGCATGCTCGGTTCCTGCCCCCGTCGGCGACGTGCGGCGACGCCTATGCCCTGCTGGCCGCCGACGAGAAGCTGCCCGGCCTCGCCATCATTGAAGAGGGCCGCATCGTCGGCTCGATCGACCGCCATAGCCTGCTGACTACCTTTGCCCGCCCCGTGGTGCGCGACGTCTACGAGCGCCGGCCGGTGGCCCTGCTGATGGATCGCACCCCGCTGATCGTCGGTCCGGACACCAGCATCAGCGACCTGTCCGAACAGATCGGCCGCGACAAGCCTTCGGCGCTGATGAGCGGCTTCATCGTCGCCAGGGATGGCCAGTTCGTCGGCATGGGTTCCGTGCTCGACATTCTGCAGCTGCAGGTCGCCGAAGGGCGCCAGCGCGGGCTGGAACTGGAGGCGGCACGGATGGAGGCGGTGCGCGCCGATGTCGCCAAGTCGCAGTTCCTGGCCAACATGAGCCATGAATTGCGCACGCCGTTGAACGCGGTCATCGGTTTCGCCGACATCATCCACGGCGAGATGTTCGGCACCGGCGAGGCGGCCTGGGGCCGCTACAAGGACTATGCCGGCGACATCGGCTCCAGCGGCCGATTCCTGCTCGATGTGATCAACGACATTCTGGATCTGACCAAGGCCGCCGCCGGCAAGGCGGAACTGCGCGAGGATCGCATGTCGGTCGTCACGCTGGTCACCGGCATCGAACGTTTCTTCCGCGAGCGGGCGCAGGACGCCGGCCTGACGCTCGAGACCAGTGGTCCCGACCAGGACATCGAGCTGTGGGCCGACGAGACCAAGCTGAAGCAGGTTCTGCTGAACCTGGTTTCAAACGCGATCAAATTCACCCCGGCCGGCGGCCGCGTGTCGGTCCGCGCCGAAGCGCGGCCGGAGGGTGGCCTGGTCTTGACGGTCGACGACAGCGGCATCGGCATCGCCGAGGACGATCTGGACCGGATCTTCCAACCTTTCGTGCAGGTCGACAGCTCGCTGGCGCGGCGCCACGCCGGCACCGGCCTGGGCCTACCGCTGGCCCGCAGCTTCGTCGAACTCCACGGTGGCACGGTCGAGATCGCCAGTCGACCGGGATCCGGCACACGCGTGATCGTCCTGCTGCCAGCCGCTCGGATCCAGACCGGCAGCCCGCTGCGCGCGGCGGTTTAGAGCTGCTGGTAGCCCTTATCCTTCATGCAATCGTGCAGCACCCGGGCGGCGTAGTCGGAATCGACACCGGCGAGCTGCGACTGCTGGGAATTATAATCGCCCATCTTGCGCCAATCGCTGCCACGGCTGGCCGTGATGTCCTGGTCGATATCGTCGCTCTGCTTGCTGACGGCGCGCATTTCGGATCGGCATTGGCTATAGTCGGCGCTGCGCTGGGCGTCGCTGGCGCCGGGCCGGCCCCAGTTCCGTTCGCCGCTGCTGATGCAGCCGGCGAGGCCGGCCAAAGCGACGATTGCCGCGAGGCGGCAAGAAAGTGTTAACGCGTTTCGAGGCTTCATAGACACATGCGTCCCATTCTAGGCATTTCTCTAATCGTGATGCTCGGCGGCCTGGCCGCCGGCTGTCAGCCCGCCGTCGATCGGTGCGACCAATTCGCGCCGGAGGTCGGCCAGCAGCCGAAAAATTGCGCCCCCAAACCGGTGACCGACAAGCCCTATAAGCAGGCGAAATACTGCTATTCGAGCCTCGGCCAAGCGGATTGCTATGCCGAACCCCAGCCCGGGCGTGCGGGATATCTCGGCGCCGGCGATTAATTAAGCCGTTCGGCCACGGCACAGCGCCGTTCGGCCAGCGCGGATTTCACCATCCGCCGCTCGCCCAGGCTGAGCCCGCCCCATCTGGCGATCTCCTGCAGCGTCCGCAAGCAGCCGCGGCAGAACCCGCTCGCCGGATCCAGCTCGCAGATGCCGGTGCAGGGCGATGTCGCGGTCGCGTCGCAAATCAAAACCGGACCTCATCGATACCCGAAGAACCTCGGGATATTAATGGAGCGGCCTCGCCTCGTCCAGGACTGCTCACCCGGCCCGCTTGCGCAGCCCGTCCAGGATCTGCTTGGCCAGCTTGGCATAGTCGCCGTCGAAATGATGGCCGCCGGCCGTCTTGATCTGCTCGACGCCGCTCGCTGCCAGGTCGGGGCACATGGTGTCGTCCTCGTCGATGCCATAGAAGCACTGGATCAGCGCCGGCGGCACCTTCGCGATTTCGGGCTTGATCGGCAGCGCATCCGCACTGGTCGCTTCTCCCAGCCAGCCGCCGACCGTAATCTCGAAATCGGCGTTCTGGGCGAAACCCAGCAGCGCCATCAAGGCGACATGGGCGCGCAGATCGGCCGGCAGCCGGTTATAGGCGAACGGCATCACGTCGGCGCCGAAGGAATAGCCGATCAGCGCGATTTTGCTGGCGTGCCACTTGGCCATATAGGCCTTCATGATCAGGGCCAGCGCCCTGGCGGTCTCCTCCGGCGTCTTCTTGCTCCAGAAATAGCGCAACGAGTCCCAGCCGACGGTCGGCACGCCGTCCTTCTGCAAGGTCTCGGCGATGCTCTTGTCCAGATCGCGCCAGCCGCCGTCGCCGGAAATCACGATCGCCATCAGGTCGGAATGCATCTCGACCGGCAATTCGGTCAGCGGCAGCGCGTCGAGACCCGAGGCATCGGCTTCCGGTCTGCCGAGACGCAGCAGCACCAGATCGGCCAGCGTATCGCCCGACACGGGTTTGCCTGGCAGATCCTCGATCTCGACCGGCGTGCCGCCCTTGGCCAGCAGCGCCAGATGATCGCGCATCGGCTTGGTCGCGGCCTCGGTCAAACCGACCGACCAGAAACCCTGCAGATCCTTGAAAGCGCCATAGCTGAAACCGCCGGCGACGGCGCTCGACGATGCCGCGGGACACAGCGGCTTCGCGGTCGGGATCGCCACGGCCGGATCGAGCGAGACGGCACCGGCATAGGTCGCCGACGGCACTTGGGACAGCGCCACTTCGGCCAGCGTGCCGCCCAGCCCGGCACCGGCCAGGATCGGCGAGCGATAGGTCGCATAGGCGCGATCATGCTGCAGCTGGCGGCTCAGCCCCTCGATATCGCCGCCCAGATTCAGGCATTTGTCGGGATCGGCGGCGAGATTCGCGATGTAGGTATCGGTATCGACCGCGATCACCAATGCGCCGGCGCCGGCGAGCTTGGCCGCGGCGCCGTCATCGACCGCGGCGTCCGCGCCATGGTCGCTGAACAGTATGACCAGCCCGCGCATGTCGCCCTCGGGCTCGGTCAGTTGCACCGTGCCGAACCGGCCGCCATCGATGGCAGCCGGGGCGGCCAGCGCGGGGCCGGCCAGCATTATCAGGCCGCACCCGAGCGCGAGCCATCGTCCTGCCATCGCGATCCTCATGCCTTGTTGCTGCCGCCGGCCAGCACGACCACGTCGGCCAGCGCCACGAACGGCCCGATCGCGCCGGACGCCGCCAGATAGCGCGGCTCCCAGGTCGGATGGAACTTGTTCTTGAAGGTCCGCAACCCCTGGAAATTATAGACCCGGCCGCCATGGGCCCAGACCAGGCCGGCGATGCGGTGCCAGCGCGACGCGAGCGGCGAGCGGCTGATGCCCGACAGCGGCGCCATGCCCAGGCAGAACCGCTCGAACCCATCCTCGCGCAGGCGCTGGGCGATGCCGGTGAACAGGAATTCCATGGCATAGGCCGAGGCCGCCGGCGTGTGGCGCATGATGCCGACCGTCGCTTCCTTGCGCCGGTCCGTGGTCATCAGGCTGACGAAGGCGACCGGCTCGCCGCCCTGGGTCAGCAAGGCGACCGACTGGGCGGCGATGAAGCTCGGCTCGAACGCGGCGACGGAGAAGCTCTTCTCCTTGGCGCGCCGGCTGGCGAGCCAGGCGTCGGAGATCCGGGTCAGGGTCTGGATGCGCTGTTCGGCCGCTTCCGGCGCCAGCATCTCGATCGCCAAGCCGTCGCGCTCGCCGCGCTTCAACGCGTAGCGCAGGCCGGACCAGCGGCCGCCCTGCAGGGTGAAATCGGCGAGCGGCACGATCGCCTCCTCGCCCAGCTTCAGGAGCTTCAGGCCGGCATCGAGGTACAAGGGCAGGCTTTCGGCCCGGACCTGATAGAAGGCGGCGCGGCCACCATGCTCGTCGGCCAGCTCGACGAAGCGCCAGATCAGCTCCGGCCATTCCTCGCGCGGGCCGACCGGATCATAGAGCGCCACCCAGCTGCGCCCGCGCTTGGCATACATGAGGAAGCCGCGGCCGGAGGCCGAGAACAGAAAGCTCTTGTCGCCCATCAAGGCCAGCACGACCTCGCTGCGGCCCTGATCGCCGATGATCTTTTCGGCCTGGTCCAGCTCGGCCGGCGTCGGCGGTGCCACACGGCCGGGTGCCGTGCGCAGCAACTGCCCCGTCGCCAGCACCAGCGCCAGCACGGCCATGCCGAGCAGCGCGCGCAGCGCGCGCGGCGCCTGCTCGTCGAACTCGAAATGCCACCACAGGTCATGGGTATAGGCGACGTCGCGAAAGGCGAAGAACAGGATCCAGGACGAGCCGGCGAGCACGACCGCGATGCCGACGAACCATTCCGCCGTGAAGGGCTGGCGCAGGAACGAGGCCGGCCGGGTGAACTGCCGCCGCGTCGACAGCAGCATCAGGATGAAGAAGCCCATGACCACCGCCTCGCTCCAGGCCAGCCCCTTGCTGAGCGACAGACCCAGGTTGACGAAGGCGAGCAGCAGCGCCAGCCACCAGGCGCCGTCCAGCCGGTGGAACAGCCCGCGCGCCACGAACAGCAGCAGCACGCCGGCCAGGCTGCCGAAGAAATTTGACATCTCGACCGCCCAGAGCGGCAGCAGATCGTGCAGCAGGGCCAGACGCTTGCCATAGGCGGGCGTGGCACCCGACACGATCAGCATGACGCCGATCGCGAAGGTGACGACGCTGAGATAGACCGGCGCCAGCAGACCGGCACCGCGCAGCACCCGTTCGGTCGCCTTGTTGCCGCGGCCCGCCAGGCGGGTGAGTTCGTATGCCGCCAGCAGCACCCCGGCCAGCATCAGCGGCAGCAGGAAATAGACCGCGCGATAGGCCAGCAAGGCCGCCGCGGCCAGGCTGGGCGAGACGCGGTTGCCGAGCGCGAACACGACGACCGCCTCGAACACGCCAATGCCGCCCGGCACATGGCTGATGACGCCGAGCGCGGTCGCCGCGGCATAGATCGCCGAGAAGGTCGCGAAATCGACCTTGCCCTCGGGCAGCAGGACCCATAATGCCGCCGCGGCGCCGATCAGGTCGATCGCGGTCAGCACCAGCTGGGTCACGGTCAGACCGGCGCCCGGCACCTCGATCACCCAGGAACCGAGCCGGATCGGCGTGCGCCGGATCGCGCAGCCGACGATCAGCAGCGCCACCGCCCCGAGCACAACGACGCCGCCGATATGCAGCGCCATCGGCGTCAGGTGCAGCAGCCGGGCAATGGTCTTGCCGGCGAACAGCACGCTGGCGGCGGCATAGGCCGCGAGGCCGACGCCGAAGCCAGCGGTGATGAACAGCATGATCCGGGTGATCTGGTCCGATTGCACGCCGACCGCGCCATAGGCGCGATAGCGCACGGCGCCGCCGGTCAGCGCACCGAACCCGACCGCGTTGCCCAGCGCCGAGCCGCAGAACGATCCCAGCAGCAAGGCCGAGGCCGGTATTTTGGCGCCGACATATTTCAGTGCGCAGACATCGCGGGCGATCAGCGCCAGATAGCTGATCGCGGTGGCGCCGACCGACCAGAGCAGCAGCTTGTCGGGCGTGCGCCGCATGGCGCGGATCATCGCGTGATAATCGATGCCATGGGACAGGCCATGCAGCAGCGCCAGCACGATGCCGCAGGCGACGAGGGCGATGACCGGCGCCAGCAGGCGCCGCATCAGGCCCATCACGCCTTGGGGTCCGTCGATCGGGACCTCTACTTCCGCCAACCCATCACCTCCACCGGAACGTCGCGAGAGGTTTAGCGCATCGGCGATGCGCTTCGCCACTCACCATGTCCGGAGGAAGAACAACGGTGCCATTCGGACAGGGGTTCCGTGAGGCAGCTTTATGGCGGCGCGGCCCTTGCTGAAGCTTGCGGATCGCCCTCTACACCCCAATCGCAACTTGCACCCTGGGCATTTCTTGCGCATATGCTTTACGCATCAATTGACAGCACATAGGGAGGCTCAGATGCGTCCTAAAGCAAAGGACGAGCCGCGCCGCCTGCCGACCAACCTCTCGCTGAGCGAACGACTGGTTACGGAGGCAAAGAAGCTCGACATCAACTTGAGCCGGGCCGCCGAGCAGGGTTTAGCCGCGGCGGTCGCCGCCGAACGCGCCCGGCGCTGGAAAGAGGAGAACCGCGCCGCGATCGAGGCGCAAAATGCCTGGGTTGCCGAGCATGGCCTGCCGCTCGCGAAATACCGGATGTTTTGACATGCGCGACCGCGTTTATCGCAACGCCGATGGGTTTGGCCTGCTGCTCGATGTCCAGGCCGACCTGTTGGATGACCTCGCCACGCGCGCCGTCGTGCCGCTTCTGCCGCTCGACCAGGCGCCCCCGCTCGTTCGGCATCTCAATCCAACCTTCACGGTCGGGGGCGAATCCTACGCCATGATGACCAACTATCTCGCGGCCATACCGGCCGATGAGCTAGGCCCCGAGGTCGGCTCGCTTGCCCATCATCACGCAGACATTACCGCGGCGCTCGTTTTCCTGCTAACGGGAGTCTGATTCAACATTTTAGGCTGACATGGCCGTCAGACAGGCCGAGCATCGCGCGGCGGGTTTGCCCGAGCCTCAGGACCCCTTCGCCGGCGGCGGGGCCTGCAGGTCGGCGAGTTTGGTCTCCAGCGTCTTCACCCTTGCGTCCGGGATCTTGTAGGCCCAGCCGGCGGTGCGCTTGGCAATGTCGGTCGCGGCCTCGCTGCCCTTGGCGGCGAATTCGACCCAGGTGGCGCCGTCCTGGTCGATCAGCGTCACGTCGAGCGCCAGGCCATCGAACGTCTCGACATGGGCGGTCGCCACGGGTGTCGCCGTCACGGTGCCGGCCGGCTTGACGTCGGTCAGGTCGAGATAGCGGAACACGGGCGCCACGTCGCTGCCCGGATTGTCCGACTTCAGCTTGAAATCCTTGGGCAGGTCCTGGACCGCGAGCTTGTCGGCCGCTTTGTCGCGCGTGAAGCTCAGCGGTTTGCCGCCCGTCGGCGTCAGGCTGACCGACTTGATCTGGTCGGCATCGATATCGACCAGCTTGCGGTCGATCCAGGCCATGCCATCGGCCGGCAGGTCGAACGCCGGCGCCGCCAGCCAGGTGTGCGGGTCGTCCGGCTTGCGGACATAGATGCCGTCGTCCGTGCCGGCCAGGCCATAGCGCCGGCGGCCGACGATCAGCTTGACGATATCGGCGCCGTTGCCGTCGGCGAGTTCGACCGATTTCGACTCGGAGCCCTTGTCGCCCGGCGGGCCCAGGTCGAGCCGGTCATAGAGCTTCGGTCGCTCGGTCTTGGGCTCGACCGTCTTCAGCGCGACCAGCGCCGACAGGATCGGGCGGATCGTCGCCGGATCGACCGGATAGCCACCTTTGTCGGCCAGGGTCCAGCCGTCGACCGGCACCTCGCCGGGCTTGGGGGCGGCGCCCTTGCGCTCCAGCGTCACGGTACCGGTCGTGCCGACCAGCGTCAGCTTGGCGGCGCCGGCGATCCAGTCCTTCAAACCAGGAAACACCGGCGCGGTCGCGACGGCGGTCGCCTGGGTTCCGCCGGGCGCCGGCACGAAGACGGCGGCGGCGAACACGGGAACTGTGATGATCGCGAGCGCGATCAGAGTGGTGCTGCGCATCAGGTTCTCTCCCGTCAGACGGCTTGCGCGCGGCGCTTGCGCCGCCGGGCGCGCATCAGCCCGATGATCAGCGCCAGGAAGGCCAGCACGACCGGCACCAGAACGATATCGAACGCGACCAGCCTGTCCTTCAGCCGGTCGATATCCTGGCGCAGCGCCAATTGGACCTGACGCAGTTGCGAGCGGGTTTGGATGATGGTCGCCGACAGGTCGTTGATCGATTGCTGCTGCTCCGCGGTCAGCGGCGCGTCCTTGCCGTCGGGGCCCTTGCTGGTGCGCAGTTCGGCCAGCTTCGACTGCGTCTCGCGCAGCTTGTCCTGCAGTTCCTTTTCCTTGGCGCGGTAGCTGTCCTCGGCCTGGCGCTGCAACTGATCGACCACGGTGAACGGCCGGACCGCGCTGCCGCGCGAGCGCAGGCCAATCAGATCGCCGGTACCGGCCAGGCTGTCGATCGCGTTCTGCACGAAATCGCCATTGTTCGCGGTCGGTGTCGCCGCGCGCTGGCCGAAGAAATCCTGGACCTGGACCCAGAACCGGTCGTCGAGCAGGTCGCTGTCGGCCACGACGATGACGTTGATCGGCTCCTTCGCGACCTTGATCTCGGCCGGGTCGGCCACGAAACTCGGCGGTGCGTCCGGCTTGGGCGGATCGCCCGGCTTGGCCGCCTCGGGCTCGACCGGCTTGCCGTCCGGAAAGGCCGTGTCGGCCGGGCCGGTGATGCGGGCCGCCAGCGTATAGCGCTCGCCGGTCGGCTTGAACGCGGAGAGCAGGCCCAGCACGTCGGGCAGGCCCTGGACCCGGGCGCTGTCGATCAATTCGGACTGCGCCGACGACCGGACCAGCCATTCCAGCTTGGTCTTGGCGCCCGGGACCGGCTGCAACGCGCCGGCCGTGGCGAAATTGAGCTGGCCCAACTGACCGGTGATCGGGTCGTCGGTGTTGAGCGCATCACCCTTCAGATTGAGCCAGGCCAGATATTCCGCCGCCTGGACATGGGTCCCGGTGCCGGCATTGACCTTGCGCGCGGCCAGGCGGTCGCCGACGACCTTGCCCGGCACCAGCTCGACACCCCAGGCCTTCAGCAGCCGGTCGAAATCGGCGGCCGACGGCGGCCCGCCCGGCGGGCTCATCATCGACGGATGCGCCTGGGCGAATTCGGCATTCGGATCGGCGAAGACCAGCGCATGGCCGCCGTTCATCACGAACTGGTCGATGGCATATTCGGTCTTGGCCGGCAGCTTCTGCGGCTGGACGATCATCAGCAGATCGACATCGTCCGGCACCTTGTCGAACGCGGTCGAAATATCCCGCACGTCGTAACCCTGGCGCAGCTGGTCGAGGACCACCTGGCTCTGGGTCGGCTGGCCCTGCATGCGCGCCATCGGATCGCCGTCGAGCGATAGGCTCGACACCAGGCCGATCACCTTCTTCTTCGGAAAGGCCAGCTCCTGGATCAGCTTGGTCAGGTCATATTCCAGGAAGCGCTCGCGCTCCGGCTGGAAGAACGCGATGGTCTGCTTGTCGTCGGTCGAGTTCGATCCGGCCAAGCCGAAATAGACCTGCTCGCCACCGTCATCCAGCGGCACGCCCTGCAGGCCGGCGGCGGTCGCCTGATCCTCGACCTCGGAATAGGGCTGCGGATCCAGGATCTGCAGATCGATCTTGCCATGCGCGCGGGCGGCATATTCCTGCAGCAGCTCGCGCACGCGCTGGGCATAGACGCCAAAGCTCGGCACCTGTTCGCCCAGCTGCTTGGAATAGAACAGCTTCAGCGTCACAGGCTCGTCGATCTTGGCCAGAATCGCCTTGGTGCCGTCGGACAGCGTATAGAGATGCTGATCGGTCAGATCGATCGTGTCGCCGCCGAGCAGCCTGCCCGACAGCGCATTGACCGAGATCAGCAGGACCGCGGCGAGGCCGAGCCCCGCCAAGGTCATTCCGGTAGCGGAACGGCTCATGGGTTGTTCCTCAATCCGCCTTCTTCAGCTCGACGAGGATCGTGTTCGCGAACAGGAACAGGCCGATCACCGAGCCGAAGAAGATAAGGTCGCGCAGGTCGACCACGCCGCGCGTGATCGCCGCGAAATGCGACAGGAAGCTCATGGCGGCGATGGTCTGCACCAGCCCGCCCGGGACCCAGCCCTCGACCGGCCCCAGCACGATCGGCGAACCGGACGCGGTGAACAGGAAGCAGGCGGCCGCGCTCAGCACGAAGGCGATGACCTGATTCTTGGTGACGGCCGAGATCGCCGAGCCGATTGCCAGGAACGCGCCGGCCATCAGGAAGCTGCCGATATAGCTGGCGAGGATCACGCCATTGTCCGGCTCGCCCAGGTAATTGACCGTGATCCAGAACGGAAAGGTCAGCGCCAACGCGATGCCGGTGAAGACCCAGGCCGCGAGAAATTTACCCAGCACCGCCTGGGCGGTCGTGATCGGCAGGGTCAGGAACATCTCGATCGTGCCGGTCTTGCGCTCCTCGGCCCACAGCCGCATCGACAGGGCCGGGATCAGGAACAGATAGAGCCACGGGTGGAAGTTGAAGAACGCCTGCAGATCGGCCTGGCCGCGCTCGAAGAAGCCGCCGACATAGAAGGTCAGCGCACCGGCCATGACCAGGAAGATCACGATGAAGACATAGGCGAGCGGCGTGGCGAAATAGCTGGCCAGCTCGCGGCGGAACACGACACCGACGGTGCTCATGGGCGGGTTCTCCCGGAGTTTCTAGTTTTTGGCGGCGGTGATATCGCGGAACACGCCGTCGAGCCGGCCGCGCTCCAGCCGGATTTCGGCGATCCCGATGCCGCGCCGGGCCATGACGTCGCGCACGGCCGGCAGCAGATCGACGCCGTCTTGCGCCAGCACATAGAGTCCGGGCGCATCCGACCGGCCGCCCCATTCGGCTGCGGCCACGCCGGGCAGGCCGGCAAGCTCGCCCGCGACTGCATCGTCGAGCGGCTCGAGGCCGCGCACGAAGACCGAATTGTGATAGCGCGAGCGCGCTTCCAGCTCGCCCGGCGTGCCGTCGGCCAGCACGGTGCCGTGGGCGATGACCATGGCACGGGTGCAGACCGCATCGACCTCTTCCAGGATATGGGTCGAGATGATGATCGCCTTGTCCCGGGCCATGCCCTGGATCAGTTCGCGCACCTGATGCTTCTGATTGGGGTCGAGCCCGTCGGTCGGCTCGTCCAGGATCAGCACTTCCGGATCATGCAGCAGCGCCTGGGCCAGACCGACCCGGCGCTTGAAGCCTTTCGACAGGGTCTCGATCGGTTGATACATCACCCGACCGAGTTCCAGCCGTGTTGCCGCATGCTCGACCCGGCGCTTGATCTCGGCACCGCGATAGCCGCGCACCTGGGCGATGAAACCCAGAAACCCGGCCGGCGTCATGTCCGGATAGGCCGGCGCGCCTTCGGGCAGGTAGCCCAGCTTGCGCTTGGCCTGCAGCGGCTCCTTGACCACGTCATGGCCGCAAATGATGGCTTGACCTGAGGTGGGCGCCAGGAAACCCGCGGCCATCTTCATGGTCGTCGACTTGCCGGCGCCGTTCGGACCTAGGAAGCCCAGCACCTCGCCGCGATCGACCGTGAAGCTGATACCTTTGACCGCCTCGATGGACCCGAATTTTTTGACGAGGCCATGAATTTCAATGAGATGAGTCACCGGTGTGGGATCCTCCCTTTCAACTTGGGTGCCGGGGTAGCAGAAAGCTTCGCCCTTGGGAACCTTCCCCTTGGCCATCTTCCGCGCGACCGAAGGTCGCGAGAGCGTGATCGGGCGCCGCGGGCACAACCATTGGCCGCGGCCGGAGGCGCGTGATAGGTCTGGCCGACCCAGACCGATCCCAGGAAACCCACCCCGGTGCTCAATCCGCAGCTCATCAACAAGACCCGTCTCTATAGCGGGCTCGTGCTGTTCGGCTATATCTCGATCCATCTGGTCAATCATGCCTTGGGATTGATCTCGGTCCTGGCGATGCAGGCGATGCTCGACCGCGTCGAGCATGTCTGGGAAAGCGCGCCGGGCACGGTCGTGCTCTATGGCGCGCTGCTGGTCCATATTGCGCTGGCGCTGCTGGCGCTCTATCGCCGCCGCTCGCTGCGCATGCCGGCGATCGATGCGGCCCAGCTGGGCCTGGGCTTCCTGATCCCGTTCCTGCTGGCGCAGCATCTGGCCTCGACCCGGCTGACCTACAGCCTGTACGACGGCGACGACAGCTATCGGGCCGAACTGCTGCGGCTCTATACGCTGAACCCGATGCGCGGGCTGATGCAGGTCGTGCTGCTGATCGCCGCCTGGAGCCACGGCATCATCGGGCTGAACTATTCGCTCAAACTCCGGTCCTGGTATCCGACCGCCAAGCCCGCCCTGTTCGCGGTCGCCATCTTGATCCCGGTCCTGGCCCTGCTGGGCTTCTGGGAGGGCGGGCGTGAGGTTGCCGAGATGGCGATGGACCCGGATGTGCGCGCGCAGATGCTGGCCCATCACGCGCTGTCGCCGAACGCCATCGCCCATCTGGACCTGATCCGCGATGCGATGCGCGGGACGGTGGCCGGCCTGATCCTGGCCGTGCTGGCCCTGCGCCTGATCCGCCGGCAATGGCAACGGCGGCGCGGCACTTTTCGGGTGACCTATCCCGATGGCCGCCGGATCGAGGCGCTGATGGGCATGAGCGTGCTGGAAGTCAGTCGCATGGCCCGCATTCCCCATGCCTCGATCTGCGGCGGCCGGGGCCGCTGCTCGACCTGCCGCGTGCGCGTGGTGGCGCCGGCGAGCGCGCTGCCGGAGCTGTCCGACGCCGAGATGAAGGTGCTGCACCGGGTCGGCGCCCCGCCCAACGTGCGGCTGGCCTGTCAATTGCGCCCGGCCGGCAATCTCAGCGCCACGCCGCTGCTGTCGCCGACCATCACCGCCAAGGAAGGCCTCGCCGCCGCCGGCCATATGACCGGCAGCGAGCGCGAGATCGCGATCTTGTTCGCCGACATCCGGTCCTTCACCGAACTGGCCGAAACCAAGCTGCCCTATGACGTGGTGTTCCTGCTCAACCGCTATTTCGAGGAGATGGGCCGCGCGATCGAGGGCGCCGGCGGCCGGGTCGACAAGTTCATCGGCGACGGCATCATGGCGCTGTTCGGCGTGGAGACCGGCGTCGAGGCCGGCTGCCGCGCGGCGCTGGCCGCCGCCGCCGCCATGTCCGACCGGCTGGTTCATCTGAACGCGGTGCTGAGCGCCGATCTGCCGACGCCGCTCAGGATCGGCATCGGCATTCATGCCGGGCCGGCGATCGTCGGCGAGATGGGCTTCGGCCAGACCGTCTCGATCACCGCGATCGGCGACGCGGTCAATACCGCGAGCCGGCTCGAGGCGATGACCAAGGAGCAGGGCGTGCAGCTGATCGTGTCGGCGGAGGTCGCGCGCCATGCCGCGGCCGATCTCGACCGCTTTCCCGAGATGGAGATCATGGTGCGCGGCCGGACGCAGCCGCTGACGATCCGGACCATTCCGCTCGGCAGCGATCTGGATGGATAGGGTAATATAACGGGTATAATCCCCATTATATTGAGAGGCAGCGATCCGGGGACGAGGTCACCAGCAGGCCTATCGGGACGATCGTCACACGCCGCTAGAGATCTGATCTCCGAGCTGCGGGACGCGGCCGACCGCTCCGTCCGCGGCTATTCGGCCTGCTGGATCGCCTCCGGCACGGCACCTTCGGGGGCGACGGTCTCGCTGGCCGGCGTCGGGGCGTCGGGCTTCGCGCCGCTGGCGCTTTTCGTGCGGCGGCGTGGCTTCTTCTCCTCGGGACCTGCCGTCGTTCCGATGACCTCGTGCAACGGGACGACGTTGGTTTCCGGGGCCTCGGCATGTCCGACCAGAGCGGCGGGCTGCTCGGTGCGCTCGCGGATCTGATCGACCGCCCGCGCCGTCTGGTGGACGAGCTTTCTGCCGGCCTGACCGGCGGCATCGCCCAACCTGGTCATCTGCGCGCGCAGCAGGGCACCGTCGTCCGTCTTGAACTCGGCGGTGTCATCGAGCCCCGCTTCGTCGGTCTTGAAATAGGGCGCTTCGGGGAAGCCCAACTGCTGCGAGAAAAACACCGTCGGGAACGACGCCCGGTGAGTATTGTAATCCTCGACGCAGCGGTTATAGGCCTCGCGCTTGTCTTGCAGGACGTCCTCGATGCCTTGAATCTGGCCCATGAGCTTGACATAGGTCTGATCGGCCTTCAGATCCGGGAAGTTCGCCGCGAAGGCCGCGACCCGTTCGATCACCGTGTTGGTCGATCGTGCCATCACCGCCGATTCGGCCAGGGACGAGGTCTGGTTCGCGACGGTGATATGGGTCAGCTTCTCATGGTCGCCGAAACCCTTGCAGACCTCGATCAACTGGTTGACCAGGGTGGCGCGTTTGCGCAACTCGCCCTGCATATCGGAGTTCGCCCGCTTCACCCGCTCCGACCCACGACGAAGCGCATTGTAGGACTTGATCCCGAAAACGAGGATGGCGAGAACGACAATCAGAAAAATATAGCCAAACATGCTTACCATCCTCTTCCGGCCGATGTCGGCTTCCGCGCCAAACCCGCGGCACTCGACGCGATTTCAGCTCCGCGCGATACAGCCTTAGGTTCGGTAAAATACCATACTGGTCCGAATAGCCAAGCGGTTGCAGCTATGGAGCGAAAGCGCCGGGCCGGTTCCAGGATGATATCCAGGACAATGTCCGAGGGCGTTAGGGAGCCGGCCTCAAAAAGGACCCAGCGACCGCCGGTCCCGCGACGTTGCGACGCGCCCGCTTATCACGGTATGGGTAACGACCCGTTAACCATATTGCGCGGGGTTGCGATGGCTGAGGCTGATCAAAGGGCACATTTCAACCCATCGACGCCGCCTGTCCGCGGCCAGTCCTTCGCACGGCTTCGGCGCATCGCCACACGCGTCCCGACCTATTTCGCCGACGCGATCGACAATCCCGGATGGCTGGTGATGTTCGCGCTCGGCCGGGTTCTGCCGGTCCGCCAGGCGTATCGCCGCTGGCATCCGGCCCAGGCGGCATCCTCCGTGATGGGCAGCACGATGTTCGGCGATCGCGCGGTCGATGACATCGTGACGGCGGTGCTGACCGACGGCATTTTCCGAGGCCTGTCGCTGCCCGAGAGCGTCGCCGGCGAGATCCGCGATTTCGCGCTCGCGACACCCTGTTTCGGCAATATGGAGCGCCGGCTGGAATTTCGGCCTGAAGGCCATGCCTCGGCCGAGAGGCACTTCGGCCAACCTCTTTTGACCGGCCAGTATTTCGACCGGATCGAGCAATGCCTGGCCGTCACCGCCGTGCGCCAGGACCCGCTGCTGCAGGGAATCGCCGCCGCCTATCTGGGTCCACAGGCCCGGCTCGCCGCCACGCGGCTATGGTGGAGCTTCCCGACCAGGCCGCGCGAGCGGGACCTGCATCTGGCGTCCCAGGAGCGGTTCCACTTCGACCTCGACGATTGGCAGACGCTGAAGTTCTTCTTCTACCTCACCCCCGTCGATGCCGAGGCCGGGCCGCATGTCTATGTGCGCGGCAGCCATCGCCAACGCCGGTGGAAGCATCAACTGACCTTGCTGGTCGGCCAGCCGACCGACGAGGTTGTCGGCGCCTATGGCGCCGACAACGTCCTACCGGTCACCGGCCCTTCCGGCTTCGGCTTCGCCGAGGACCCGTTCGGATTCCACATGGGCACCGCACCGAAACGCACGCCGCGGCTGATGATGGAAGTGGCGTTCGGCGTATCGGCAGCGTCGAAGCGACGGTTTTATGGCGAGCCGGTTATCGCGAGGAAATAGGTATTGTGTCCCTGGATTGTGCTTGTCCCTGGATTGTGCTGGGATTGACGGATTCATTATGCTCATGATTAGCATAAGGGCGTCGGCTCGATCCGGCTTTTTTTGACCCCTGAAATACTCCGTATGAGCATAAGGATTGCACCATGTCAGCACGCGCTCTGCCCGATCGTCTCGCCCGCTTTATCCCATCGATCGAATGGCCGTTTTTCGCCGAGGACATCGCAGCGATCCAGCGTCTGAAGCGCGAGCGTAACGCCATCATCCTGGCGCATAACTATCAGACGCCGGAAATCTTCCATGGCGTCGCCGACATCGTCGGCGATTCGCTGGCCCTGGCGCGCGAGGCGGTCAACGTCCAGGCGGATGTGATCGTGTTGGCCGGCGTGCATTTCATGGCCGAGACCGCGAAACTGCTGAACCCGAGCCGGACCGTCCTGATTCCCGATGCCGAGGCCGGCTGTTCGCTCGCGGCCTCGATCACCGGGGCCGACGTCCGGCTGCTGCGCCAGCGCTATCCGGGCGTGCCGGTCGTGGCCTATGTCAATACCTCGGCCGAGGTGAAGGCCGAGAGCGACATCTGCTGCACATCCGGCAATGCGGTGAAGGTGGTCGAGAGCCTGGGCGTGCCGCGGGTGATCATGCTGCCCGACCGGTACCTGGCCCAGAACGTCGCGGCCGAGACCCCGGTCGAGATCATCGCCTGGGCCGGGCAATGCGAGGTGCACGAGCGCTTCAGCGCCGCCGATATCGCCACGCTGCGCCAGAGCCATCCGGGCGTCATCGTGCTGGCCCATCCGGAATGCCCGCGCGAGGTGGTCGAGGCCGCCGACTTTGCCGGCTCGACCGCCGCGATGGTCGGCTATGTCGGCACGCACCGGCCGGCGCGCGTGGCGCTGGTCACCGAATGCTCGATGGCCGACAATGTCTCGGTCGATTATCCGGACATCGAATTCGTGCGGCCGTGCAACCTGTGTCCCCATATGAAGCGCATCACGCTGCCCAAGATCCGGCACGCGCTGGAGACGATGAGCCACGCGGTGACCATTCCGGACTCCCTGGCCGCGCGGGCGCGCCGGTCGGTCGAGCGCATGATCGCGATCGGATGAGGCGGCCATGACGATCGATGTGCGGGAATTGGCTGGCCGGCCGGTCATCGTCGGCGCCGGCCTCGCCGGCCTGATCGCGGCGCTGACGCTGGCGCCGCGCCCGGTCGTGGTCGTGACCAAGGCGCCGCTCGGCACCGGCGCCGCCAGCGGCTGGGCATTGGGCGGCATTGCCGCGGCGGTTCTGCCGGGCGACGCGCCGGCGCTGCATGCCGCCGACACGATCGCGGCCGGCGCCGGCCTGTGCGACCCGGTTATGGTCGAGCGCATCACCGGCGCGGCGCCGGCGGCGGTCGAGGCACTGCTGTGCCACGGCGTGCCGTTCGACCGGGATGCCCAAGGCCGGTTGCGGGCGAGCCTGGAGGCGGCCCACGGCCGTTCGCGGGTGCTGCATATCGGCGGCGATACCTCGGGCCGCGAGATCATGCGGGCGATCATCGTCGCCGTGCGGGCGACGCCGTCGATCGCCGTGCTGGAGGCCGAGGCGCATCGGCTGATCGCGGGCTCGCGCGTCGAGGGTGTGGCGCTCGGCCGGGACGGCGAAAGTTTCATCCTCCCGACCGGCCTGGTGCTGCTGGCGACCGGCGGGCTCGGCGGGCTGTGGCGCCACACGACCAATCCGTCGGGCGCCATCGGCCAGGGGTTGGCGCTGGCGGCCTGGGCCGGCGTGCCGCTGGTCGATCTGGAATTCATGCAGTTTCATCCGACCGCCGTCGATCTCGGCACCGATCCGATGCCGCTCGCCAGTGAAGCCCTGCGCGGCGACGGCGCGATCCTGGTCGACGAGACCGGACGCCGCTTCCTGGCCGATGTGCCGCGGGCCGAGCTGGCACCGCGCGACGTGGTCGCCCGGGCGGTCTGGGCCGAACTGGAGGCGGGGCATCGGGTGTTCCTCGACGGCACCCAGTCGATCGGGGCGCATTTTCCGAGCCGCTTTCCCGCGATCACCGCGGTCTGCCGCGCCGCCGGGATCGATCCTGTCACCACGCCGATCCCGATCCGGCCGGCGGCGCATTACCACATGGGCGGGATCGCGACCGACGCGCGCGGCCGGACCGGGCTCGATGGGCTGTGGGCCGCTGGCGAATGCGCCTCGACCGGTTTGCACGGTGCCAACCGGCTGGCGTCGAACTCGCTGCTGGAGGCGGTCGTGATGGGGCAGGCGGCGGCGCGCGACATGGCCGATGCCGCGACTGTGCGGTCGAGCCCGAGCGCACCCATTTTGGCGCCCCCGGCCGATGCCGAAGGGCTGAGCGACATCCGCCGGCTGCTGTCCGCCCATGCGGGCGTGCTGCGCGACGCCGATGGCCTCGGCCGCGCGATCCTGGGCCTGGCACCGATCGTGGAGCGTCAGACGGCCGCCGCAGCGCCGGCGCTGGTGGCGCTGATGATGGCCGTCGCCGCGTTGGATCGGACCGAAAGCCGGGGCAGCCACGCGCGAACCGATCACCCCGGCCCGGTCGCCGCCCTGGCGCAGCGCCGGCCGCTCACCGCCGCCGACGTTTTCCGGCGGCTCGCCGCGCTGCGCGAACAAGGATTTGCTATAGGATGATCTCGCCCCTGCCGATATTGCGGGGCGTAAGCAGGTCGCGTTGCAAAGCTGCGGCTCAGCGAAGCCACATGGGCTCGCCCTCCAGTGCATCATAGTTGGCTAAGGGACGCGTCTCGTCCTTTACGAAGCGGGGCAGGTCGGAAATTATCGTCATGACAGGCTGATAGGTTTTAAATCTCTCATTGAATGCTTCTGCATTCCTTATGAGGTTCTCTACCCCCTTAAGGTGTCGGCCCAGGACATCGGCCACCGTCGGAAGAGATAGATCCAGACGCGTGCAATCCGGCTTCCATCCCATCGCTTTCCATTCGATGGCGTCCGCTGGGATGGTCGTCAGAATGTCTCTGACGCTCCCAATCAAGGCCGCTGTCGGGGCTAGTTCTTCCAAGCGCAGGTAACGACGATAGAGTCGATCGATCAGTAGGCCGCTATCGTCATCAAGTGCCAGACGAGAACAGGCAAGATCGACCCCTTTGAAAAATACTTCCATGTCCGACGCGGAACCGAGATCTCTGACCTCGCTGCCGCCGCAAAAGCCGACATTTGGCATGTTCAATCCTCTCCTTTGAATCTTACGGATTTCGGATCGATCGCGCCATTGGCACGCCTTACGATATCGTCGGCGATATCTTGCTGCTGATCCGGATTCACCGTCTGACCGCGGATGTCGATAATCACCCTTTGAAGGAGCTGTTCAGGAAGTTGGCTGGCCCGTTGGATCGCTTGGTCGGACACATTTCTGATCAGTCCCGCCGCATTGGTTTCGATATTGTAGTTCTTGACCTCGAATGAAGCGATATCGCCATTTCCAATCCCGGGCCAACGCTTCCAGCCTGGACCCTAAAACGCCTTCCCCACCCGCTCCACGCACAGCGCCTCGACCTCGACGAACGCCTCGGCCAAGTCGTGCACCAGAGTCCGGCAGACGTCGAGATCGCTGGTTTCCTTGCCGGCGATCTCCAGCATCGAGGCGATCAGGGTCATGCGCTCGAAGCCCAGCATGTCGACCGAGCCTTTCAAGGCATGGGCCTCGCGGCCGATGCCCTTGAGGTCGCCGGCGGCGACATGGTCGGCCATGCGGCCGAGGCGCGAGCGGCTGTCGCGCAGGAAGACCACGGTGATCGCCTGGGCCGCCTCGGCGCCGACCTCGTCGTTGAGCTTGTCCCAGGCCGACGGGTTGGCGACCAGCAGATCCTCGGCGGCGGCGTCGGCACTGCTCTGGCCCTCCATCGCCATGTGCGGCGCCATGGCGCGGGTCAGGTCGGTCCAGCGGAACGGCTTGGTCACGACCGACTGCATGCCGGCCTCGATGCAGCGTTCGTGATCCTCGCGAAACGCGTTGGCCGTCACGCCGACGATCGGAATTTTGCCCAGCGGCCCCGGCAGCTGGCGGATCAGTTTCGTCGCCTCCAGCCCGTCCATCTCGGGCATCTGCATATCCATCAGCACCATGTCGTAGGGCATGGATTTGACCGCGGTGACCGCCTCGGCGCCGTTCGCGACCGTATCGACGCGCAGGCCCAGCTTTTCCAGCATGGTGACGACGATGATCTGGTTGGTCGGGTTATCCTCGGCGACCAGCACGCGTCCGCCGCGCACGAACTGCGGCAGCTCGTCGTCGGCCTGCTCGCTCGCGACCGGGGTCTCGGACAGCGGATCGCTCTTCCTGAGCGGCACCCGGAACGAGAAGGTGCTGCCGCGGCCGATCTGGCTCTCGACCTCGATCATGCCGCCCATGCCGTCGACCAGCCGCTTGCAGATGGCGAGCCCCAGGCCGGTGCCGCCGAACCGGCGCGCGACCGAGCTGTCGACCTGGCTGAATTCCTTGAACAGCGACGAGCGGGCTTCCGGCGCGATGCCGATGCCGGTGTCGGTGACCGCGCAGGCGACGATGACGCGGCTGTCGCTCTCGGCGATCAGGCGCACGTCGATCGTGACCGAGCCATGCTCGGTGAACTTGATCGCGTTGCCGGCCAGATTGACCAGGATCTGCCGCAGCCGGCCGGGATCGCCGATCAGGCTGGGCGGCAGATGGGGATCGATCTTGCCCTTGAGCTTCAGCCCCTTGACGCCGGCGCGCGGCGAGGTGATGGCCACGACGCTATCGACCAGTTCCTGGAAGCGCACGGGCACCTGTTCGAACTCGAGCTTGGCCGCATCGAGCTTGGAATAGTCGAGAATGTCATTGATCACCTGCAGCAGATGTTCGGCCGACACGCGCAGCGTATTGGCATAGCGCCATTGGGCCGGAGTCAGTTCGGTATCGAGCAGCAGGCCGGTCATGCCGATCACGCCGTTGATCGGCGTCCGGATCTCGTGGCTGACCGTCGCCAGAAAGGCGGCGCGCGCGCTGTTCGCCTGATCGGCGTCGTCGCGCGCCTGTTTCAGCAAGGCCTCCGAATCGCGCCGGTCGGTCACGTCGGTCAGGGTACCGGTCAGGATCTGCTCGCCCTCGACGCCGTCCTGGCCGAAGAAGATCAGCATCGAACACCAGCGCAGGTCGCCGTCCGCGGTGCGATAGCGGAATTCCTCGGTCGCCGTCGCGTGGCTGTCGAGTGAGGCGATCGCCTGCATGAGGCGCCGGCGATCCTCGCGAAGCGCGAAGGACAACGCGTGCCGCTCGATCGAGGCGGTGATCTCATAGCCGGTGAAGGTCGACCAGGCCCGGTTGAGGAAGAGCCAGCGGCCGTTGAGCCCGACCTGGAAGATGACTTCGTTCAGACTGTCCAGCACCGAGCGGTAGCGGTTGCGGCTGGCCGCGAGCATGGCCTGGACCTGCCGCTCGCGCTGCATCTCGGCGGTGGTGACGGTATAGGCCTGGCGCAGTTCCAATTCGTCGACGATGACGGCCGCCAGGGTCTCCAGCATCCGGATCTCGGGCGGCAGCACCAGGCGGGCCGAGGGCGACAAGCCTGCGAGCGTGCCGACGACCATGCCGTCGGCCAGGCGCAGCGAGACACCGGCATAGAAACGGACGCCCAGCGCGCCGGCAACGGCCGGATGCTTGGCGAAAATGGCATCGCTCGACGCATCGCCGACCGCCAGCACGCCCGAATGGGGCGTCGCCCGATCGAGCGTCAGCAGCGAGCGCACGCCCTCGATCGCACTGGTGCCGATACAGGATTTGATCGTCGGCAGGCCGTCTTCGATCAGTTCCAGCACGGCGATCGGCACGCCCAACAGGTCGCAGACCAGGGCGGTGATGCGGTCGAACGCGGGCTCGGGCGGGGTCGGCAAGCTGGCATGCCGGTAGGTCAGGTCGAAATCGATGACCGCGGTGCCGTCGGAGGACCGCTTGGCGCTCATGGTTGGGCGAGCGTCTTGGACTGCATCTTGCGATAGAGCGTCGAGGGATTGACGCCCAGGGCGGCCGCGGCCCGCGAGATATTGCCGCCGGCGGCGGCGATCGCGGCCTTGATGGTCTCGCTCTCGGCCAGGGCCAGCGGCTTCAGCTCGCGCACGCGGCCGCCAGGCTTTTCATGGGGTGGGAACTGCTCGCGCTTGCGATAGAGCGTCGAGGGGCTGATCTCCAACCGCGCCGACGCCTGCAGTACATTGCCGCCGCACAGTTCCAGCGCCAGCTCGATCAGGTCCCGCTCCAGTTCGGACAGCGAGAACGAGGCCGGTGGGGTCGGCTCGACCGGGGCATGGCCGTTCGGGATCGGTAGTGTCGGGACCGGGCTGATGATCGGCGCGGCCGGTGCCGTCGCCGGCCGGATCTGCGACAGCGGCGCCGGCAGCATGGACGGCACCACGATGTCGCCGTCGTTCAGCAGCACGATCTGGCGCACGACATTCTGCAGCTGGCGCACGTTGCCGGGCCAGGCATAATTCAGCAGGATGCCCTCGGTCTCGGGCGAGAAGCGCTGGAACGCGCGACCTTCCTCGCGGGAATATTCGGCCAGGAAACGGCGCGCGATCAGCAGCACGTCGTCGTCGCGCTCGCGGATCGGCGGCAACAGCAGCGGCATGACATACAGGCGGTAATACAGATCCTCGCGGAAGCGGCCGGCCTCGACCTCCTTCAGCGGATCGCGGTTGGTCGCCGAGATGAAGCGGACATCGACCTTCTGGGTCTGGGTGCCGCCGACCTTCTGGAACGTCCCGGTCTGGATGAAGCGCAGCAGCTTGGCCTGCAGCCCGATATCCATCTCGCAGATTTCGTCGAAGAACAGCGTGCCGCCATCGGCGCGACTGCCGGCGCCCTCGCGATCGGCGACGGCACCGGTGAAGGCGCCCTTCACATGGCCGAACACCTCGCTCTCGATCAGATCCTTGGGGAAGGCGGCGCAATTCAAGGCGATGAACGGCTTGTCCTTGCGCGGGCTCCTGAGATGGACCGCCTCGGCCGCCAGTTCCTTGCCGGTGCCGCTCTCGCCGGCGATGAACACCGGCGCCTTGGATTGGGCCGCGATATCGACGATGCGATAGACGCCGCGCATGGCGAGCGAATTGCCGACGAAGCCGCAGAACTGGTCGCTGTCGCCCGGCGTATCCAGCGTATCGACGATGCGACGCAGGTTCGTCCGCTCCAGCGCATTGTCGAGCGTCACGAACAGGCGTTCCGGGGCGAACGGCTTGACCAGGAAATCCGATGCGCCCTCGCGCATCGCCTCGACCGCGATGTTGATCGAGCCATGGGCGGTGATGACGACGACGGCGGTATTGAGCCGGCGCTGGGTGATCCATTTCAGGATCTCCATACCCGACATGTCCGGCAGCTCGATATCGAGCAGGACGGCGGCATAGCTGTTTTCGGCCAGTGCCGCCAGCGCGGCCGTGCCGGTCTCGCAATGCCGGGTCTCATACGGTCCACGCCGGAGATATTCGAGATAGACTCGGGCGATCGACGGATTGTCCTCGACCAGAAGCAGCGGATGCCGGCCGGTCATGATCAGTCGTAGCCGATGACGCAGACCATGCTGTCGTCTGCCGTTCTGCCGCCGTTGCGCATCAGATGGGCGCGCAGCAACCCGTCGGCCATGATCGAAGGCGACCGCGCGGCCAGATCGATCAGGTCGTTTTTCAGCGCCTCGACCGCGGCCACGGCCAGATCCGGATCGGGCGACTCGACGAAACCGTCGGTCACCAGCACGATCCGGTCGCCCGGCTTCAGCACCACCGTCTTCGCCTCGTAGGTCTGGCCGGGCACAAGACCGATCAGGCCGCCTTCGACCGGAATCTCCTCGACGCCCTCGCGGGTCACGACCAGCGGATAGGGTTGGCCGGCGTTCGAGACGACGACCGAGCCTTCGGCACCGAGCCAGCAGCCGAGCGCCGTCAGCGTGGCGCCTTCCAGCAGCCCTTCCTCGCACAGCAGATCCGACAGCTTACCGATGAAATTGGCCGGGCCGACCTCATGGCCCATGCCGAGTGCCGCACCCTTGACGAAGCCCAGATTGGCCATCGCGAGCGGCCAGGCGCCCAGGCCGTGCCCCATCGCATCGCACATCAGCAGCTGGAAGCCGTCAGGCGTATGGCGATGCCAGATCAGGTCGCCGCCGGCGACATTGACGTTGATCGAGGCGCCGGCCGAGATGCGGCGGGCGGCCAGCGTATAGTTGCCGACGCGCTCCGGCAGGGTCTGTGACGGGAAGCGCGTCGTGCTGGCGACGATTTCGGTCTGGCGCAGCGCGCGCATCTGGCTTTGCCGCTTCAACAGCCGCTCCAGCACCTGCAGCAGACGCCTCTTGTCGAGCGGCTTATAGAGCAGATCGTCGATACCGGCGTCGTTGGCCGCCGCCGAGGCGCCGGGGCTGCGATCGCTGGTCAGGAACAGGAATGGCACCAGGCCCAGCTCCGGCTCGCGCGACAGGCGGTCGCGGAACGACAACCCGTCGTCGTCGGGCATGTGGATGTCCGAGATGATGATGTCGGGGCGTTGCAGCTTCGCCTCCAGCTCGGCCTCGGCCGCCGTGGCGCAGGCGCAAACGGAATAGCCGCCCTTGAGATAGGCCTCGATGGTCATGCGCTGGACCGGGTCGTCATCGACCACGAGAATGCGCGGAACGGCGGTTGCAGTCGGTTGCACGCAGCGCACCATGAAACGGTTGACCTCGTCCTGCCCGGAAGAACGCCAGGTCCGAGGAACATAGAGGTGTTGCGGGAATCGGGAAGCCACGATGTAGAGACCGCGGCCGGATTCCTGCAGGGGGTCTGGACGTCGGCCGGTCCGGTCGCGGAACGACGACGCTTCGCGCAGTAGGGGGCGGCCGTCGTCGGCGACGACCAGGGTCCATTCCGTATCGTGCCGCTTCAGTTCGGTGCTGAGCCGGGTGGCACCGTCGGCATGTTCGGCGACATTGATGCCGATTTCCGCCAAGGCCACGCCCAGATCCTCGCCCATTTCGCGGCCCAGCGGCAAGCGTGCCACGAAGGCGTTGAACGCGCGCCGCAGATCGCGCACCCCGGCCAGGGTCGGCACGGCCTCGCCTGTCCACAACACCTCTTCGGCATCCATCTCCACTTACCCGAGCCTCTGTGCACGGAAGACGGGTGAGCGGCTGCGGCACGGTCGTCGTGGTCGATCGCCTTTCTGCCTGCTCATCGTGTCTCCTTTGCGATCGTCCCGGCTGAGGAACGGATGAAGCCCATTCGTCCAATGCAATTCTGCGTCCAACCGCCGATCGAACGCCAGCGGCTTGCCAATCATAACGCCCTGATTGAGCGCCGCCCGCAAGGTCTCCCATGCCCTCGCAGGCTGCGACCCGTTTCGCAAATTGGCAGGCAGTCTGCATCGCATGCGGCCTATTGCCCCCGGCCGCCGACCATGACCGCGACCGTCTTCCACAGGATATGCAGGTCCATGCGCAGCCAGCGCCAGAAATCCATGATCGACAGGCCATAGGCATGGTCGAACAGCACCTTGGAGCGCACGTCGTCCAGGCTTTCGTCATAGCCCTGATTGACCTGGGCCAGGCCGGTGATGCCGGGCCGGATGCCATAGGTCCGTTCGGCAAAGAATGGAATCGCATCCTCCAGCCGATCGGTGATGCCCGGCCGTTCCGGCCGCGGACCGACCAGCGACATGTCGCCGGTCAGCACATTGAACAGCTGCGGGATCTCATCCAGCCGGGTCTTGCGCAGGAACCGCCCGACCGGGGTGATGCGCGGGTCGTTCCTGGTCGCCCAGACCGGTCCGGTGCGCGCCTCGGCATCGACGTACATGGTGCGGAATTTCAGCATCATGAACAGCTCGGTTCGGTCCGGCAGCGAGCGGCCGATGCGCATTTGCCGGAAGATGACCGGGCCGGGCGAGGTCAGCCGGATGGCGATTGCGACCGGGACGGCGAAGACCAGGCCGACCGCCAGGCCGATCAGGGCGCCGACGATGTCGAACGTGCGCTTGGCAAAGCGCGTCTTCATCGAGATATGGGTCGCCTTGCCGAACGGATCGGTATCGATAGCGCGCTGCCAGCGGCCGGCCTCTAGGCCCAGCAGATAGCGCGTCCCGCCGATCAGGGCGGCCCAATGGCCGGCGACAAGGTAGTGGACCAGCTCGATCGGCTTCGGCCAGCGCCGATCGGGCCGGGCCAGCTTCGGCACCGCCGCCGCGTAGAACAGGATCTGCAGCAGTGCCAGGATGCCGAAGAACCGAGAACCGCCGAGGCCGAGCCAGATCGCGCCGACGAGCGCGATGATCATCAAAAACGGCGACAGCGCACGCAGCACCTTGCCGGACGCGAAGGCGAAGGCGAGCCTGCCGTGGCGTGGGTGCAGCAGGCGGACCAGCCGGATCATCTGCTGCATATTGCCGGCGGCGATGCGGCGTCGGCGGCGCTGGTCCTGCGACAGGCTGGCGACTTCCAGTTCGGTCGCCACGATGCGCGGCTCGTAGATCCCCCGGTAGCCTTGGGCGGCGATCGACAGGGGCAGGATGAAATCGTCGTTGATCGTGTCGTCGGCCAGCGGCCGGAACAGGGCGGCGCGGAAGAAATAGCCGGCGCCGTGACAGCCGATCAGCACGCCCAGCCCCGCTTCGCGCCGCTTGTTCTCGGTCTGATAGCGCCAATAGGCCGCCTCGCCGTCGGTGCCGATTTCGGCGAAGCCATAGGTCCCGGCGACCACGCCGACCCGAAGGTCGGCGAAATGGGCGGCGGCGATCCTGAGCGCGTCGGGATTGAGCAGGGCCGAGGCATCGGTCAGGCAGACCAGTTCGCCCAGCGGCCCGCTCAGCACCTCGTTCAACACGGCGACCTTGCCGCGATTGTCCGGGAAATCGCGGATGTCGGCGTCCAATACCGGTTCGAGCGCAGCGGCGGCGGCGGCGACGCCGGCGGTCGTGTCGCGGCAGCCGTCGCAGGCGACGATGACGTCGAGCCGGTCGGCCGGATAGTCGAGCGCGCGCAGGTTTTCGATCTTGGCGGCGATCACCGCAGCCTCGTTATAGGCCGGGACGACCACGGTGATCCGCGGCAGGGCGTCGTCCGGAACGATCGGCGGCACCGCCAGCGGCCGCCGGCCGGCGGCGCGCAGGATCAGCGGATAGCCCGCGTGATGATAGACCAGGAGCGCGATCGCGAGCAGCGTCGCGCCGCTGATCAGCAGGTCGAGAGCGATGAGAGCGTCCGAGGCGGCCATGACCGAAATCACGCGGTATAAAGCTGATCGTAGCCGCGCAGCATGGCGGTGATGTTGCGCGAGGCCACGACGAAGTCGCGCGGATCGGACTGGCACGGCAGGCTGATCGCCTGGTCGAGCGCCGTCGCCAGGCCGTCCTCGTCGCCGTCCTTGACCCGATAGCCGGTGGCGGGACACAGCGCGTCGCGCACGCCGCCGACGTCGAACGCGACGGCACGGACACCGGTCGCCTGCGCCTCCAGCAACGACAGCGGCAGGCCCTCGTGCCGGGACGCGAGGCAGAATACGTCGAGCGCCTGGTAGAAACGCGGCATGGTATCGACCCGGCCGAGGAAATGGACCTTGCCGTCCAGGCCGAGCGCCGCCGTCTGTGCCTCGAGCTTGGCAAGCTCGCTGCCGGTGCCGGCGATCGCGAGCGTTGCCGGGGTCTGGAGCCGGGCGAAAGCGTCGATCAGGCGGTCGACGCCCTTCACCGTCTCCAGCCGGGCGGCGGTGCCGATGATGGCACCCTCGACCGGCAGGCCGAACGCCAAACGGGCCGCGTGCTGGTCGCCGGGCCTGAAGCGGTCGGTATCGATGCCGTTCCAGATCACGGTCGGCGCGCAGCCGGGGATGGCCCGACGCAGCGCGTCCGCGACGCTGTCGGCGTCGGCGGCCAGCGCGGGGCGGGCCAGACTCAACGCCAGCCACTCGACCGCGCGCCGGCGGCGTCCGGCCAGGTGCCAGGCGTCATGCTCGGTGTGGACGACATGCTTGATCCCGGCGAGGCGGGCGGCGAGACCGCCATAGATCAGCGGGCCGATGTGATGGGTATGGACGACGTCGATGCCCAGGCGCTTGAACAGGCTCCGCAGGTCGAGCAGCAGCTGCGGCGTGACGCCCGGCTGCTTGTCCATGCCATGCAGCCGCCCGGACAGCTCGCCGGCGCGGGGCCAACTGGCGAGGATCGTGTCGGGCCGGCCTTCCAGGCTGACGACATGGACCTCGTCGGCGGATGCGCCCAGGCGGGCCAGATCCAGCACGATGGTCTCGATCCCGCCGGGCTGCAGGTGTTGGACCACCTGCGCCACGCGTCTCACGCAGCCCCCCGGGCCTTGTTGCCGGAAGATTGCCCGATATCCACCTTGCCGTCGGCGGTGAAGCCGTCGTCGAACAGCAGCGGGATGGTGCTGAGCACCGGCGCCTTGACCAGCCGTTCCAGCTGGGCGACCGACCGGATCGAGCTGTCGAGCAGTTCGGCGACGAAGGCCATGGCAACGCCCAGGATCAGCGCACCGACACAACCGGCGACGAAGAACATGAACAGCGGCAGATTGACCGTGACCGGCAGGCCGGGGCGATCGATCACCTTGATCTGTTCGGGCAGTTCGAAATGGCCGAGATCGACGGTCAGGCGGGCGGTCTCGAAGCGCTTCAGCAGCGAATCGTACAGATCGCGCTGGGTTCGGGCCTCGCGGTCCAGATCGTTCAGGACGCGCTCGACACCGCCGAACGCCTCGGTCTTGGCTTCCAGATCGGCGACATCCTTGGTCAGGCTATCGATTTCACGCTCCAGGCCCTTGACCTTGGCTTCGGCACCCTGCAGGCCGGTCAGCTGCGAGATCAGCAGCGGCTGGGTGCCGCTGCCGGGCTGCGAGCCATTGGCGTTGGGCGGCGGGATGTCGACCTGCATGGTCGATGCCCGGTTCCACAACTGGGCCAGATCCTCGGTCGAGAGCGACTGGGCCTGCTGGATCTGGCGGGCGCGTTCTTCCTGCAGCCGTTCCAGCTGATGGATGGCGCCCTGCACGGCGCTATGCTCGTCGGTATAGCGGGCGCGCAGCATGGCGAGCTGGCCCGAGACCTGGACGATCTGTTCTTCGATCTTGCCGACGATCGGATTGGCCGAAGCGAGCCGGTCGCGCAGGCTCTGCTGTGACGCCTCGGCACCGGCCAGTTCGGTCTTGCGCTGCTGCAGCGTGTCGCGGAGTTGCGACAGGCGCTGCATGTTCGACGCATGCAACTCGGGCAGTTGGTCGGAATGCTGATTGCGGAACGTGGCGAGCGCGGTTTCCGCCGTCTCGACATCCGCCTTCTTCTCCTTGATCTTGTCCGACAGGAAGACCTCGGAATTGGCGACGGAGGATTGGCCGGGCGCACGGATGGCTTCGATGAAGCGGATCGCGACGACCTCGAGTTCCTGAGTCATCTTGTCGGGCGTGCGCGAGCGCATCTTGAGTTCGACCAGATCCTTGCCGACCAGCCGGACGCTCAAGGCGTGGGACAATTGCTGAACGATCGCCTCGCGGTCTGCATCCGTGCCGTTCTCGGGCACCAGCTTCAGGCTGCTGACGACATCCCACAGGATGTGCCGGCTCTGCAGCAGCACGGTCAGACCATCCATGCGGTCCTTCAGGTTGGTCTGCACCGCCAGATCCTGCACGACCGGGTTGTTTGCGATTTCCTGGACCAGGATGGTCATGCGCGTCTCGTAGATGCGCGGGGCCAGAATGCCGACGATCAATCCGAGCAGCGGCAGCACGACGAACGGAGCCACGACCAGATAGCGTCGCCGCCATCCGGCTAGCAGCACCGTGCTCAGAAGAGCCATGTCGAACTTAACGGGCAAGGCCTTGATCTCCAAAATCGAGTCGTGCGGTATTCGGCGGCTGGTCGACGTCGTAACGCGTTTCGGTCAGATGTACCGTTGTTGGCAAATGTTGCGCCACAAAGTGTGCGTGACGGTTGGCGGCCAGTGCCGCCGCCATCGGCGAGGGATCGTCGGACGGGCCGACGATCAAAATCGCGTCCCGCTGCGTGCCGGCGAGTGCCGCCAGCTGCTGCAGATCATTGTTGGGAATCGACAGGGTTCCCCCCTGATCGACGACCCGCAGCGTGATCGGGTCCGGCGCGGCTTTCTCAGGCGTTCCGCGGGCTTTGGCGAGCATCTGGTCGACCGACAGGGGGCCTTGCGGGTTCTCTTTGGCGGCCTCCTGCTGTAGCAGAATCCGGTCGCTGGCCGGGATCAGCTGCGCCGGCGCCTGGCTGGCGCAGCCACCCAGCGCGGCGGCCGACAGCAGGGCGCCGAGGCAGGATCGAGCATGTTTGAGCGAACGATGCGGCATCATACCCCTAGCAACCGGGCCCGAACCGGCCCGTCTCCTGGCAAGTTGCGAAAGTCTACCGCAAATTGCGTGCAAATTGGGTTAACTCGCCCCGCAGTGCGACCATATCGACTTGCGGACGGACCGTGCCTTTCCATTCGCCGGGCACCGCGCGGCGAATTTTTTCCAACAGAGAACTGGCGTCCTTGTTGGTTGCAGCAAGCCCCTCCAGCCAGGTCATCCAGCGCGCATCATCCACGCCGCGGGCGATTCGCAGCAGGCCGTCGTCGATATCCGGCACGGCCAGACAGGCTTGCTCGGTGATCGGCAGCAGCATGATATCGGCCTCGCGCCCGTCGGTCGGATCGAACGGATCCGCGGTCGGAATACGGCCGTGCCACTGCAGATAGCCCGACGCGGTCGAGCGCCACAGGTAAAAGCCGGCGGCCAGCTCCATGTTCGGCATGTTGTAGAGCCACGGCACCGTACCCTTGGCGCGGATCTCCTTCAGCTCGTCGGCGTCGATGCCGAAGCCGGTGTTGAGCAGCGCCACATCGAACAAGGGCAGCAGTTTGCGGTCTTCCTTATGGTTCAAATGACCGGCGATCTTGGCGTCGGGCATAACGCCTCGCAAATTGCGACGGATATGCTCCAGGTCCTCCGGCATGGACCCAGGATTGCCGGGCTCGTCCGCGATCGACCAGAGCGGGCCGGGCTCGCCGCGCTGGCGCAGCAGCCGGTCGAGCAGGCTCAGCGGTCCGTTGATGCCGTCGATGCCGACGCCGGCGATCAGGCGCTTGATCGGGGCATAGGCCAGGACCGGGCCGGTGAAGCCGGCGTCGCGCACCAGCGCCATCTGGTTGGCGAAGCGGGTCAGATGGTTGGCGTCGGGCGTGACGAGCGAGGGCGAGACGCTGGTCAGGCCCAGCCGCACCATGAAATTGAGGTCGCAGGACGCCGCCCGGTCGCGGACCGCGTCCGGCAGGTCGAACCAGTCGTCATAAGGCGGATCCTCCAGATAGACGCCGATGCCCTGTGTTGCCGCCGCGAGCGTGACCGGCAGCACCTCGATCTCGAACGGCTGGGTCGTGCTATGCCCATTGGCGCCGACCGTGACCGATCCCTGATAGATGCCGGGCGGCGCCTTTTCGGACGCCTGGATGATCATGTTGAGCCGGCGGGGCAGCCCGGCCCGCAGCGACATGTTTTCCAGATCGCCGCGCAGATGGTCGGCGGTCACGTCCAGCACGGCGATGGAGGGGTCGTAGCGCGTGTAGCGCCACTGGCCCCAGCGCATTTCGGTAAACAGCTCGCGCGTGCCCAGCGCCGCCGCATGGACCGTGACGGTCGCCTGCTTCGCCTCATCGGCGGACAGCGCCATGAAATCGAGGCTGACCAGACCGCCGCGCGCGACGGCGCGGCGCGGTACGACCGCGGCCTGCGTCGCCGGTGGGCGCCAGCCGGGCGCCGCTCTGTCGCCCTGCTTCAGCAGACCGATCGTCACGCCGGCCGGAACCGCGCCGCCCTTGTCGAAGCCGTTGACCGGCCACCGCTCCAGGAACCGCTCGCGCCGGGCGGCCTGAAGCGCCTGCAGCGCCTTGGAGCCGTCGGATGCCGGTTCGATCAGGACGGCCGACAGGAAGGTCGCCTCCAGCCCGTCGCCCGATTGCTCGATCGTCAGCTTGCCGTCGGTCACCGGCACGTTGATCGTGACCAGACCGCCGCGCCGGCGGCCGAACAGGGTCCAGGGATCGCCATCGGCCAGCGCCTCGCCCTCCCGGCCCGCGAAATAGACGGTGTGGATCCATTGGGCCGGCGTCATGTGATATTCGAGCGCGGTGTGGCCGTTCACCACGATCTTGCGATTGAGTTCGTGCGGCAGGAATTCCCACTCGCCGACATCCTCGGTCCACAGCGTCACGGTCCAATCGCCGTTCTGCCACGGCACCTCGAACTTTTCGACGCCGCGCAGGCCGGTGCCGATCAGGCCGTCGCCGGATGGCCGCGTGATCGCGATCTGGCTCTTGCCGATCAGGCGGGGATCGTTGGCGATCAGCGCTTCGAAGCCCGGAAACACCGCGGCGCCGCCGGGGCCCACCTTCCAGCCATGGGCACCGTCCGGCAGGGTGAAGGCGACCTCGGCGGTGATCTTGCCCAGCGTCACCGCCGGCTGGCCGTCGCCGGCGAAGACGATGATGCGGCGGATGTCGGTGATGTCGATCTTGCGGCCGGACGGCGTGTTCCATTGGCCTGGCAGCGAGCGGATGCGGAACGGGCCGGGCGGCACGATCCGTTCCTCGTTCAGCCGTTGGGCATAGCCGTTCGACTGCCCGTCATCGACGCGGAGCACGACCAGTTCCGGCGCGCCCGACGTGTTTTCGCCGACGATCGACAGCTCGACGTTCCGTTCCAGCTTCAGCGGCGGCGAGAAGTCATGGGACGTGGGCGTGCGGCCGTTGCCCAGCGGCAGTTCCTGGATCGTGTCGGCGGCCTGGGCCTGGGCGAGCGACAGCGCGGCGGCAAGCGCCAAAGCCAAAAATCTCATGGTAACCCGTCGATCAGAGTGGCGACCTGGGCGGCGCGCGCCTCCCAGGTCTCGGAACGAACCCGGTCGCGGCGTTCGGCACGGCGCGCTTCCGGCTCATGGCGGGATTGGCCGATCGCGGCGGCGAACCCGGCCGCGTCGGGCGCGATGGCAACCAGATCGGCATAGGCCTCGAGCGCCGGAAACGGCGTCGAGACGACGGGCTGGCCGGTCGCGAGATATTCGCGCAGCTTCAGGGGGTTGCTCGCCCGGATCTGGGCATTGTCGAGGAACGGCAGCAGCGACGCCTGCCAATGCTGCGAATAGCCGGGCAGGGCCTCGTGGGGCCGGGGGCCGACCAGCCGGATGTTCGGCACCGCGGTCAGCCGCCCGACCGGCACGCGCACTTCGCCGATCACCAGGAAGATCCAATCGGGCAGGCGGCGCGCGACATCGGCCAGCAGATCCTGATCGAGCCAGGCCGACAGGCTGCCGTAGAACCCGGCGACCGGTCCCTCCGGCAGATCCGGCGCGCGGGACGCGGGCTCGGCGAACAAGGCGATGTCGGCGCCATGGGGCAGCATCAGCGTCTTCGCGGCCGGAAACTTCGCGGCGAGCCTCGGCGAGGCGGCCAGGATCCGGTCGGCCTTGGCCGCGAGCCGCCCTTCGGCCCGGGTTACCGGGTCGTGATCGACCCCGGCGAGATGGGCGAAATCATCGCCACAATAGTAGATCGTCGCACGCTCGCCGAACGCGCCCAGCAGATCGACGGCCGTCGGCAGCGACGCCCACAGCACCGGTCGCGTGATGCCGCGCGCGGCCATCGCGGCGCGGACCTGGCGGCCGACCAGCAGGCGGTTGATCCAGCCAGCCAGCGGATTGCCCGGCCAGGGCAGGGCGAGCGGCGCCACGACGGACAGGTTGGGCGGCAGGGGCGCGCGCTCGGCCGGCGCGCGGGATCGCCCGAACAGGGCGGCCCGCAGCTTCTGGGCGATGCGCTTCAGGTCGGCGGCGCCCAAGCGCGGGCGGCGCAGGCCGATCGAATTGATCCAGACGACGCGCCGGTCGGCGGCCAAGCGCTTGATCAGATGCTGGGTGCTGCTGGGATGCCGGCCCCAATCCTCGCCGAAGACGATCAGATCGGCGGTCATGGGGCGGCCAGGGCGCGCACGACCTTCGCCGGCGCCCCGGCGGCGAATACGAAAGCCGGCAGATCCCGGGTCACGACCGCCCCGGCCGCGACGATGGTGCCCCGACCGATGGTGACGCCGGCCGAGACGGTGACGCCGGTCGCCAGCCAGACACCGTCTTCCAGCACGATGTCGCCGATCTGGTCGGCCGTGTCGGGCAATCCCGCGGCGCGCGCGGCGGCGTCGAGCGGGTGGCCAGGATAGCCGGCGAGATCGGCGCGGCCGGCAATATGGACATTGTCGCCGATCGTGACGCGTCCGCCGACCGCGATGGTCGTCTGGCGGCCGATATCGACGTTGCGGCCGACCGTCAGGATTGGATCGGCGCTGCCCGATCGGCCGCTGAAAATGCTCTGGGCCGAGACCCGGCAGTCCGCGCCGAAACGCAGCCGCAGCCCGCCCAGCACCAGCGGCATGCCGCCATGGAGATGGAGATTGGCGGCCGGTGCCTCGAGCCGCGACTGAAACAGCGGGGTCCAGTACAGCGCGCGGGTCAGGCTGGCGAACAGGCCGGATAGCGCATGATGCAGGGCGTAGAGCGGCTTGTGCAGAAAGGGCACGACCGGCACGGCCCCGCCGCGTGTTGCCTTGGCCAGACGCCAAAGCCGCCGCGCCAGCGGGCTGTCACCGCGTTTCGCCCAATCTTTCAGTCCTGCCAGCATCGGCCGCTCTGTCTCCGCTTTCCTGCGTCGCTTATCCCGTGCGCTGCCATCCTGCAGGCCGTGGGCCAAGTCAGGCTTTCTCAGCCTTGCACGGCATCTTCGTCGTCGATCACCTCGCCGGCTTCCATGCGCGTCGCGAAACGCGAAACCGACAGGGCGAGCGCCAGCAGGATGTAGAGCGGCCAGGTAAAGCCCTGGGTCAGGAAGCTGCCCGACACGATGAAGCTCGCCAGGCCGGCCAGCACCGCCTGGGCGATGGCGTAGGCTTCCAGGTTCATCGCAATGCCGGCGGCGCGCAGCCGGTCGAGCTTGCGCAAGGCCCCGAACGAGCGTTTCACCGTGGCACCGACCAGCACCAGGAACAGGGCGATGCCGATGAAGCCCGTCTCGGCCAGCACGCCGAACCAGGTGCTGTGAACCGCCTTGGCGAAACCCTCCCAATCCGACGTGTAGAAGAAGAAATTGCCCGGGAAATTATCGATGCCGACGCCGAACAGCGGATGGTCGAGCGCCATGCGAAAGGCGGCCTGCCAGGCATAAAGGCGCCCGGCGGCGGACTCGTCGACCATGCCCGCCTCGGCGGCACCGCCCGACTGGCGTCCGGAAATGCCGGCGAGCGCGAACAGAGCTACGGCGCCCAACCCGCCGACGCCGATGGTGACGACGCGCGACTTGATCGTTCGAAGCGCGAACACCGCGAACACGGCCGCGGCACCCAGCAGGCCGCCCCGGCTCTTGGTGTCGAGAATGGCGATCAGGATGATGATCGCGCTGATCAGGCCGAACACCCGGTTCTGCCAGCTCATCCCCGGCGACAGCAGATAGGAGACGGAGAACGAGATCGGAAACAGCAGCACGAGCGAGAGATCATTCGGATCGCCCAGCAGCGAGCCCATCTCGCGTCCGATCGTGACGCGGGTACCCTCGACCAGATTGATCGGATCGCCCATGTTGTGGATCGCGACCAGCGAGACCGCGAGCCCCGCCGCGACCAGCACCTTGCCAGCCAGCGCCAGCTCGCGCGGCGTGCGCGCCAACCAGGCGATGGCCGGCACCATGATGGCGATCTTGCTGTAGGTGTCGATCCAGTAGCTCATCGAATTCGCGCGGTTGGTCGCGAACAGGATGCCGATCGTCACCTGGGCGAAGAACAGCGAGAAATAGGTCAGTTCCCGCGACCAATAGGGCTTGATCCGCCCGGCGGCGAGCTGGGTTCCCAGCACGACCATGCTGGCGATTGCCAGGATCAGCGGCAGATGCAGGTCGTAGAGCTGCGGAAATGCCTCGTGCAGCCGGAAGAACGACAGCGCGATGAAGGCGAGGCACAGGATATAGGGCTGCTTGATGACGAGCGCCATGGCGATCGGCGTCAGCGCCAGCCCGACGATCAGCAGGGGCGAGGGCAGATAGAACCACAGCAGGCCGGCGCCGATCGAGACGCCCATGCCGACGGCGATCTGGCGGCGCAGCGCTCGCTTGACCCGCTCGCGGTCGGTCAGCGCCAGATCGTCGGGCTCGCCACGGCGGCGGAACTGCTCGACCGCCATCAGGCTGCCCGCCGAAAACGGGCGGGTATCGGCGCCAGGCCCAGCAGCAATGCCACCGCACCCGCGATGAGGCACGCGGCGCAGAGCGCCAGCCCGCCGGCGAACCAGCCGAGCCCCGCCGGCGTGAACCAGGCCGCGACGGCGGCGAGCGCCGCGTATAGCGCCAGCCGGGCCCAGGGCAGGCTGAGCGGCACCCGCCGCTGGCTGTCGATCAGAAACAGCGCGAGGCGCGCGACATAGGCGGTCACGGTCGCGATCACCGCGCCCATCACGCCCAGTTCGGGAATCAGCAGCAGATAGGCCGCCAGCGCCACGCCGGCCGAGACCAGATTGATCACGGTCGGCCGCGAGGTGCCGCGACCGGT
>Ga0302311_10000167_pt1 | contig 83048 bp, 83 predicted proteins | sample III_Palsa_N1_3_FD_200449 | JGI IMG/M metagenome (GOLD analysis project Ga0302311, IMG submission 200449) | Peat permafrost microbial communities from Stordalen Mire near Abisko, Sweden - III_Palsa_N1_3 | ecosystem: Environmental > Terrestrial > Soil > Palsa > Peat permafrost | place: Sweden... | reverse complement strand
CCCAGGGACGGCCCGCGGTGCGGCTGGTCTATCTGGAAGGATCAAAAGCGCTGATCGCCAGGCGCGTCGCCGCGCGAAGGGATCATTTCATGCCGGCCAGCCTCGTCGACAGCCAGTTCGCCGACCTGGAGCCGCCGTCGCCCGACGAGCGCGTCATCACGGTGTCCATCGACCAGCCTATCGCCGATCAGATCGCGTGGGTCGTCGAGGCGTTGGTCTAGGCTAGGGCCCGGCCCGTCATCAACCGACGGAGTCCCCGTTGTAAGAATATCCAACCACGTTGAAGCCCTCACTGAGGGCGGGTGGCGCAAAGCGGGCGGTGAAAAGGTCGAATTGGGCGTCGCTGGTCTCGAAGGGATGCTCACCGCTGGCGTTTCGGGCGTGCAGGCGCGCCTTGCAGACCGCGTCGGGAACCTCCAGCAGATGCAGTTGATGAGCCGCGCCGGACGCGTCGATCAATTCGCGCATCCAGGTGCGTTGGCCAGGCGTGTTGGCCGGAAAATCCAGCACCACCGACAGGCCGGTCTTCAGCACATCCACGATGTGACTCGTCATCGCCGCTCGAAGCCGCGCGGACAGACGGACATAGTCGGCCAGGTCGTTCAACTCGCCCGGATAGAGGTGGGCCATCCAGTGGTCTTCGCTGACCAGCAGGGTCTCGGGCTCGGCCGCCAAGCGTGCGCAAAGTGTCGATTTACCGGCGCCGATCTTCCCGCAGACCAGATGCAGCGTCGCCTTAGGCAAACCGCCAGGCCTCTTCCGCCGCGCGCTTGAGCGCGCCCGACTTGTGCAGGGTCTCCTCGTACTCTGCGACCGGATCAGAGTCGGCGACCACGCCGCCGCCAGCCTGGACGTACATGACGCCGTCCTTCACCAGCGCCGTGCGCAGTACGATGCAGGTGTCCACCGAGCCATCGGCGCCGAAATAACCCACCGCGCCGGCATAGGTCATGCCGCGCTTGACGCTTTCCAACTCGTCGATGATCTCCATCGCCCGCACCTTGGGGGCGCCGGACAGGGTGCCGGCGGGCAGGGCCGCCATCAGCACATCCACAGGATCCAGGCCCTCCGGCGCATCGCCCTCGACGTTGGAGACCAGGTGCATGACGTGGCTGTAGCGTTCGACAAAGAAGCTGTCGGTGACCCGCACGTGGGCCCGGCGGCGCTCTTCTGGCGGGGCGTTGTGGCCGGCCGAGCCCAGCATGGCCACCCGACCGACGTCGTTGCGGCCCAGGTCCAGCAGCATCAGGTGTTCGGCATGTTCCTTGGGGTCGGCGCGCAGCTCGGCTTCCAGAGCCGCGTCCTCTTCCGGCGTCTTGCCGCGCGGGCGGGTGCCGGCGATGGGCCGGATGGTGATTTTGCCGTCGCGCAGCCGCACCAGGATTTCCGGGCTGGATCCCACAAGCTGGAAGTCGCCGAAGTTCAGGAAGTAGAGGAAGGGCGAGGGATTGGTCCGCCGCAGCGAGCGATAGAGGGCCAGCGGCGCCTTGTCGAAGTCGGCGCTGAACCGGTGGCTGGGCACCACCTGGAAGATGTCTCCCGCCTCGATATAGCGTTTGGCCGCCTCGACCATCTCCCCATAGGCCTCGCGGCTCACGGGGGAGGCGAGGCCGGCCGGCGAGTCGGGCTTGGGCGCGGTCTGGCGGGGCAGGGGTTCGGCCAGCCGCGCGACCACGCCGTCCAGCCGCGCGGTGGCCGCCGCATAGGCCTTGTCCGCGGCCAGCGCCGAGGGGCGCACGGCGGTGGTCAGGATGATCTCCTGGCCGATGGAATCGAAGATGGCGACGATGGACGGGCGGGTCATGATCCCGTCGGGCAGGCCCAGCGGGTCGGGATTGATGTGCGGCAGCCGCTCTACCAACCGCACCATGTCGTAGCCGATGGCGCCGAACACGCCAGCGGTCATCGGCGGCAGGCCCTTGGGCACCTCCATCCGCGAGCGGGCGATCAGGTCGCGTAGCGATTCCAGCGCGCCGGCGTCCTCGCGCTGAAAGCGGCCCGCTGCGATATCTTCGCCTTCGGCGATCTCGGCGACGTCGCCCCGGCAGCGCCAGACCAGGTCCGGCTCCAGGGTGACGATGGAATAGCGGCCGCGCCAGGCGCCGCCTTCCACCGACTCGAACAGGAAGGCGTAGGGGCGCCCGTCGGCGATCTTCAAGTAGGCCGAGACCGGCGTCTCAAGATCGTCGACGATCCGCCGGGCGACCACCTGCGGCTGGCCCGCCTCGTAGCCCTGCCGGAACGCTTCGAAGTCCGGCGTCAGGGTCAAGACGCGGGGGCCTTCTTAGCGCCGGCCGGGGCGCTGCTCGCCGTGCCCAGTTGTTCGGGGGTCACGCCGATCGCCTCGCGCGCCAGGTTCACGTCAAAGGTCGGCTTGATCCGATCCTTGGCCGCCTGGCGGGCCAGATCGCCCATGTCCTGGAACAGCTGCTCGGACAGCTGGCTGCGCTGACCCAGCACCATGCTAGCGGCGACGCCGGGCGCGGCGGGGGTGACCGAGTCCACATGGGCCACCATGACCTGCACCTGCGAGGTCTGGCCGTTGAAGACCTCGCCCTGCTTGGCGTCGAAGATTTTCTGCAGCAGCTCGCCGCCGAGGGCCTTGTTCTGGGCCATGCCCTGACGGGTGATGTCCACCGCGTGGCCGACCTGGGCCTTCACTGAGCCGGCGGCGACTTCCATGGTCTCGCCCTTCTTGATCGCAGCGGTCAGCTCGTCGGCCTTGGCGTGCAGCCGCTTGAGCATCTCCTGGATCATATAGTCCTGGATCATCTGGCCCTTAACGTCGGCCAGGGCTGGCAGGGCAGGCGGGGCGATTTTGTCGACGCGCATCGAGAAGTACTCGCCATTGCCGTCGTCTTCGTCGTCCATCTCGCCACCGGCCTGCTGGGCGAAGGCGTCCTTCAGCAGCTTGGGCGACAGGCCGTCGATCGGCTTGTTGTTGAGGTCGGTTCCCTGGGCGGTGATCGGGCCGATGGTCTGGACGGCCACGCCGGCCTTGCCGGCGGCGTCGACGATGTTCGCGCCGCCGCCGTGGGCGTCATCGAACTTCTGCACCTCGTCGTAGGCCTTCTTCTTGGCCGCATCCAACTTCACCTGCGGCTCCAGCTGGGCGCGCAGATCGTCCAGCGAGGGAACCTTGCCGGCGGTGATCGAACTGACCTTGACCACTGCAAAGCCGGACAGGTCGCTCTGGATCACGCCGCTGGTTTGGCCCTCTTTCAGGCCGAATGCGGCGTCGGCGACCTTGGGGTCGGCGACCGCCGACTTGATGGCGTCGGCATAGGTGATCGGCTGGGCGCCAATGGACTTGGCCACCGCCTCGGGCGCCTCGCCGGCGCCGATCCGCTTGGCCACGGTCGCGGCCGTGGCGGCGTCGTGGACCGGCACCTCGATCAGGCTGCGCTTTTCAGGCGTGGACAGGCTGTCCTTCTTGAAGTCGTAGGCCTTCTGCAGAGCCGCGGGATCCACCGGCATGGTCGCCGCCAGAGCCTTCGGGCTAAATCGCACCACCGTCAGGGTGCGCATCTCCGGCCGCATCAGCGCCGTCGAATTCTGCTTCATGAAGTCGATCAGTTGGGGGTCGGTTGGCAGGCTCGGCTGCTCGACGCTGTGCTGATCCAGGGTGAAATAGGTCAGGGTGCGGGCTTCCAGCTCGAAGTCGGCGACGATGGCGCCCAGGGTGCGGGGAGCCTTCAGGCCGGCGGCCAGGCCGGTCGCCAGCTGGTCGCGGGCGATCTCATCGCGGATCTGAGATTCGAACTGGGTGGTCGTCATCTCCAGCTGCGCTACCTTTTGCTGGTAGGCGCTCTGGTCGAACACGCCGGTGATCGGATTGAAGAACTCCGGCTGCTTGCGCAGTTCGCCGATGATCAGGCTGGGCGCGGGCCGAACGCCCATGCGCGTCGTCAGCTCGGCGAACGCCTCGTCGGCGGACAGGCCCTGGAGCAGCTGAAGGTCGAACCCGTGCTGGACGGCGTCCAGATTGCTCACCTGCTGCCCCGCCTGTTTTTCAGCATCCTGCAGCGAAATCTGGAAGTAGCGCTTAAAGCTGTCGGGCGTGACGGTGTGCGATCCGGCTTGGATCACTTCGTTGCTGATATGGCCGGTGACGCGTCCGCTGATGCCCCAGCCGACAAAGGCGATAGCCAGAATCCCTAAGAGGACGCGAGCCACCAAGGTATTGGCGAGGGCGCGGAACATGGAGAGCATGAGCGATAGTCCTGTCGGCCGCGTCCACGGCTGGAACGGGCGGTATAGTGGAGCGGGCGGAGCGGGGGCAAGGGTCGCGGGGTCGATTGCCGCGCTCTTGACTTGTCGTCCGGACTCGGGCGCCACGGCAAAGGCCGCCGCGCGGCTGGTTTAGGGGCCACTATTTAGGGGATTGTCGATGACCGCGCCATTCATCGCTGGAAATTGGAAAATGAACGGCCTGGCTTCTGACCTGGCCGAAGCCAAGGCGCTTGCCGCGGACCTCGCCGAACGGCCTTGCGCCGCGCGGGTGGCGCTGTGTCCGCCGTCCACGCTGATCTGGCGCATGGCCGAGGCGGTCAAAGGGTCCGCGGTCGAGGTGGGCGGCCAAAGCTGTAGCGCCGAGCCGGGCGGCGCCTTCACCGGCGATATCAGCGCGGCCATGCTGATCGACGCCGGCGCCAAGCTGGTGATCCTGGGCCACTCCGAGCGGCGCGCCGGCCATGGCGAGACCGACGCCTCGGTGCGGGCCGAGGCGCTCGCGGCGATAGCGGTGGGTCTAGAGCCCATTGTCTGCGTCGGCGAGACTCTGGAACAGCGCGAAGCCGGGCAGGCGGTGGAGGTGGTGTCCCGTCAGATCGCGGGTTCGGTCGCAAGCCAGATGGCGTCCGCGCCCTTCGCCGTGGCCTATGAGCCGGTGTGGGCCATCGGCACGGGCCTGACGCCGACGCTGGAGCAGATCGAGGAGATTCACCTGGCCGTCGCCGCGGCGCTGCGTGAAGCCGTCGGCGAGGCGGCCTCGCGGACGCCGATCCTCTACGGCGGCTCGGTCAAACCGTCGAACGCGGCCGCGATCTTGCAGACCCCCGGCGTCGGCGGCGCCCTGGTTGGCGGCGCCTCCTTGAAAGCAGTCGATTTTCTGGGAATCATCCGCGCGGTGTGAGGCGAGGACCCCATCATGACGCCAGGCGGAAGGACGATAACCCTGGGCTGGCGCGTCTACGGTGTGGGCTTGATCGCGATGGCTCTGGTCTGCCTAGCATGGGGAGGCTTCGATCTTAGTCAGCCCATACCCAAGACCCTGCCGGATCGCACCGTCCTGGCCTATGGGATCGCGGTCTTCATGCTGATCGCCGGCGCGGCGGTCGAGTGGCGCCGGACCACGGCCTGGGGCGCCGGCGCGCTGGCGGCCTACTATGCGATCGTGGTCGTCGTCCTGATGAACGGCCGTATCGTGCTCACCCACTATGCTGAGTTTGGCGCCTACAGCGGAACGGCCGAGCAGCTGGCGATCGCTGCCGGCGGCTTGATGGTCTACGCCGCCAACGCGCCGATCGACGCGGTGCTAGCCGCGCGTCTCATTCGCGCAGGCCAGCTGGTCTTCGGAGTCTGTGCGCTGCTGTTTGGCGGCGCGCATTTCTTCTACATGAACCTGACTGTTCCGCTGGTCCCCAAGTGGCTGCCGCCATCGCAGCTGTTCTGGGGTTATGCGACCGGGGTTGGCCATATCGCGGCCGGCCTGGCGATCCTGAGCCGAATCAGGGCCCATCTCGCCGCCGTCCTGCTCACCGCCATGTATGTGTCCTTCACCCTGCTCGTGCACACGCCGATGCTGCTGGCTGATCCCTCCAGCCACACGAACTGGAGCGAGAGCGCGCTCAATCTCGCCTTGATCGGCGTCGCCTGGGTCGTGGCGGACTCGCTGCGGGCGCCAAGCGGCGCCGAGGCCGGCGGGGGTCTGTTCGTCAGGCCAACCCAACTCACTCCCTGAACCGAATCTGAACGCCGCGCTCGCGGCCAGTTCAGGTTGGGTGCGGCAATCTGTCATCACCGTCGATGAGCGGCGGTGAACGAGAGAGGGAGACCTTCGATGCGTAAGACAGTCAAAGCCATTCTTGTCGCCGCCGGCCTGGCCACCGCCATTGGCGCTGCGGCTTCCAACGCCGACGCCCACGGCTGGGGCCCTGGCCCCGTGGTCGGCGCGGGCATCCTCGGCGTCGCGATCGGCGCCAGCCTGGCCCACCCCTATTATGGCGCGCCGCCGGCCTACTATGCCGGTCCCGGATATTATGGCTCCTATGAAGGCTGCCGCACCCATTGGCGCTGGAGCCCGCGCTGGGGCCGCTACGTCCGTACCGACCGCTGCTACTAGGCCGTGACGCTAACTGCGACCGATCGCCCTCGCGCCAGCCTGGCGCGGGGGCGTTTCGCATTCTTCAGAGCAAAAGGCCGAACAACAGACAGTCCCGGCGCTCGCCCTCGCGGTCGACATAGCCGCGCAGCAGGCCCTCGTGGCGGAAGCCCAGCTTTTCCAACAGACGCACGGACCGAATATTGCCGAGATGGGTGCGGGCGGTGAGGCGGCGCAGCTTCATCGATTGGGCGGCGTGATCGACCACCGCCGCCATCGCCTCCTGGGCGTAGCCGTCGCCCCAGTAGCGCTTGGCGACAATGAAGCCGACCTCGGCGCGGTGGTGCCACCGGTCGATTTCCGACAGGTCGCAACAGCCGACGAAGGTGTTGTCCTCGGTCCGCTCCATCGCCCAATAGGCCGACTTCCTAGCCTTCATCTGGCCCAGCTGGCTGTTCAGGATCGACGTCGTCAGCTCGATGTCCTCGATCTCCGAGACATCCCAGAACGCCATCACCTCCGCGTCGCTCATGATGGCGTGCAGGCTCCCCGCATCGGCCATGGTCATGGGGCGCAGGGTCAGTCGGGGGGTTTGCAGGATCATGGTTGCGTCAGGGGCATGGTCTCGCCATCTCTAGCGTCAGCGAAGGGTTGGTGATAGACGCCCGCCACGTCCGCCATCCGCCTTTCTGGCTGAAGGCCCCCAATGAGCGTCATGCTCGATGAGTGAACCCTAGGCATGCTGAACTACATCCTCCTGGTCGCGATCATCCTGATCGCCGTCGCCATGGTCATCACCATCCTGCTGCAGCGCTCCGAAGGCGGCGCGCTGGGCATGAGCGGTGGGGGACCGGGTAACTTCATGTCGGCCCGGGGGACAGGCGATCTGTTGTCGCGGACCACTCAGATTCTGGCGGGCCTTTTCTTCACTCTCTGCCTGGCGATGACCCTGCTCGGCGGCCACCACAAGACCTCGATCGTCAATCCGAACGATGTCGGACGGATCAACCCGGGCGCCTTGCCTGTGCAGCAGCCGGCCCAGTCGGCGCCCGCGCAGACGCAGCCGGTCCCCGCGCCCACCGGCGCCCTGCCATCGCCGATCCCCGCTCAGCCCGCGCCGGCTGGTCCGCAGGACCTGTTTGGCCAGAGCCAGGAACAACCAGCCAAGCACTGACGCTTGTTGGTTGGGGACAAATACCGGGGCGCGCATAAAAACGCGCCCACGGCCGCGAATCACCTGTAATCTGGACTCCCATGGCCCGGTATATTTTCATCACCGGCGGCGTGGTCTCCTCCTTGGGTAAGGGTCTCGCGTCTGCCGCTCTCGGCGCGCTTTTGCAGGCTCGCGGCTACAAGGTCCGCCTGCGCAAGCTCGATCCCTATCTCAACGTCGATCCAGGGACGATGAGTCCCTATCAGCACGGCGAGGTCTACGTCACCGATGACGGGGCCGAGACCGATCTGGATCTGGGTCACTACGAGCGTTTCACCGGGGTGTCGGCCACCAAGGGCGACAACATCACCACCGGCCGCATCTATCAGACCATCATCGAGAAGGAGCGGCGCGGCGACTATCTCGGCGCCACGGTGCAGGTGATCCCGCACGTCACCGATGAGATCAAACGTTTCGCCCTGTCCGAAGCCCTGGCCGAGGACGGCACGCCGGTCGATTTCGTGTTGGTGGAGATCGGCGGCACCGTCGGCGACATCGAAGGGCTGCCTTTCTTCGAAGCCATCCGCCAGATCGGCCAGGAGCTGCCGCGCGGCCATTCCTGCTTCGTGCACCTGACTCTGCTGCCCTTCATCAAGACCGCCGGCGAGATGAAGACCAAGCCGACCCAGCACTCGGTCAAGGAATTGCGCTCGATCGGCATCCAGCCGGACATCCTGCTGTGCCGCTGCGAGCAAGCCATTCCCGCGGGAGAGAAACGCAAGATCGGCCTGTTCTGCAATGTGCGTGAAAGCGCCGTGATCCAAGCCATGGACGCGAAGTCCATCTATGCCGTGCCGCTGGAATATCATCGCGAGGGCCTCGACGCGGAGGTGCTGGCGGTGTTCGGGATCACCGACGCTCCGGCGCCGGACCTGAGCCTGTGGCGCGGCATCGTCGATCGCGTGACCCAGCCCGACGGCGAAGTGAATATCGCCGTCGTCGGCAAGTACACGGTGCTGAAGGACGCCTACAAATCCTACATCGAGGCCCTGATCCACGGCGGCATCGCCCACAATGTGGGGGTCAATATCGACTGGGTCGAGAGCGAACAGCTCGAAGCCGATCCGCAGGCCGCCGCCGAGCGGCTGGAGAATTTCGACGGCATCCTGGTTCCAGGCGCTTTCGGCGAACGCGGCGCGGACGGCATGATCCGCGCGGTGCAGTTCGCCCGCGAGCATAACATCCCCTATCTGGGCGTCTGTTTCGGCATGCAGATGGCGGTGGTCGAGGCGGCGCGAAACCTGGCCGGTATCCCCGGGGCGTCGTCGACCGAATTCGGCCCCTGTCCCGATCCCATCGTCGGCATCATGACCGAATGGGTGCAGGGCAACGAGCGGGTTCAACGCACCGAAGGCGGAGATCTCGGCGGCACCATGCGGCTGGGCGCCTATGACGCCATTCTCGCGCCCGGCTCGAAGATCGCGGAAATCTATGGCTCGAACACAATCAACGAACGCCACCGCCACCGCTACGAGGTCAACATCGGCTATCGCGAGCGGATCGAGGCCACCGGCCTGAAGTTCCGCGGCATGTCCCCGGACGGCGTGTTGCCGGAGACGATGGAACGCGACGACCACCCCTGGTTCGTCGGCGTGCAGTTCCACCCCGAACTCAAGAGCCGCCCCTTCGCCCCACACCCCCTCTACGCCAGCTTCATCGGCGCGGCCAAGGTGCAGAGCCGGTTGGTTTAAATAGGCCACGATTGGGAGTATGATCGCTCCATGAACGTCAGGCTTTCCCCTGAGCATGAAGCGTTAGTTCGCGCGAAGGTCGCGTCTGGAGAGTATCGCGACGAAGCCGAGGTAATCGGCGAGGCGCTTGAGGCGCTGGATCAGCGCGAAGAATATCGGCGCGCAGCGCTTCTGGCTGCGCTTGAGGAAGGCGAGGCGGATCTTCGCGAGGGCCGGTATATCGAGATCGAGACCAAGGAAGAACTCGACGCCTTGTTCGCCAAATTGTGCGGAAGCTAACTCTGACCGCAGCGGCTGAACGCGATGTGGAGCGTATCGCCGCCGAGTCTGAAGCCGCCTGGGGCGCGCGTCAGCGTGACCGCTATCTCGCTGAAATAAACTTGCGGATATGGCGATTATTGGAACGTCCCGAACTCGGAGCACCCGCGAAAGATCGCCCTGATTTGCATCGGCTGATCGTAGGCCGACACGCCGTGTTCTATAAGTTCGACGAAGCGCGAGTTCGTATTATTCGCATACTCCACCAGCACATGGATGCGCCGCGCCATCTTGGCCGGGGGCATCGACGGTGACCCCCGACGATATCCGCCGCATCGCCCTCAGCTTCCCCGAAGCGGTGGAGATCGATCACCACGGCATGCCGTCGTTCCGGGTGGGTGGGAAGATTTTCGCCACCCTCCACCTCGCTCACCCGCGCATGATGGCCAAGCTGGACCCTGAGGATCAGCATAACCTCAGCCAGGCTCATCCCGGCCTGGTTGAGCCGGTTCCCGGCGCGTGGGGGCGAGGGGGCTCGACCTTCCTCTGGTATGAGCAGGCGGATGAAGCTCTGGCGCGGTTGATGCTCGATCTTGCTTGGCGTGGCCGCGCGCCGAGGCGATTGTTGGCAAGCTTTACCTAGCAAAAGGCGAGACAGCGCCGTCGAACCGCCCTATAGGCGACTGTTCGCGAGTCTCGTACGCCCGCGCCGATGCCGGTGGGGGACGAGGCTTTTCGAGCAACGTTTCGGAACGGGACCCTGGAGGTCACCGTACCCCTAGGAGAGGAAATCTTATGGCTGCCAATGGACTTTCGAAACCGATGACCCCGTCGGCCGAACTCGTCGCCGTGATCGGCGCCGGCCCGGTCGCGCGGAGCGAAGCGGTTAAGAAGATGTGGGACTACATCAAGGCGAACAATCTGCAGAATCCCGCCAACAAGCGCGAGATCATCGCCGACGCCAAGCTGAAGCCCGTGTTCAGCGGCAAGGACAAGGTGACGATGTTCGAGATGAACTCCCACCTGGCCAAGCACCTGAAGTAGAGGCTTTAAGCCTCCAGGCGGCGCGCGTTGAACACATCGGCGCGCGCCGCGTTAGGCCATCTCCCCATGAGGAGGTTTCAATGGCCGACATGAAGAAGACCTTGGACGAGCTGCAAAAGAAGCTCGACGAGCAACACCGCCAGGCCGACGACCTCGAGGCGGACATCGATTCGGCAGAATCCAAATCCAAACCGCCCGTCAACAAGCCCGACCACGCCAATGACGGCGGCGTCTTCTAGCGGCGGATAGCTGTTTTGCCTGCAACCTTGAAAGCCGGGACCGTTTCAGGCATACACCCGCGCTCGCGTCGACGGCCCAGTTCGGTCCGCCTTTTTCGCACACCCTTTTATCGAGCGCTCCAATGGCCGTTCCTAAACGCAAAGTCTCCCCGTCGCGCGCCGGCATGCGCCGTTCGCATCACGCGCTGAAGCCCAACAGCTACATCGAAGACAAGGAAACGGGCGAACTGCGCCGTCCGCACCACGTCGACCTGAAGACCGGCATGTATAAGGGCCGTCAGGTCCTGACGCCGAAGGAAGACTAGCGCCTAACGGCGCTCTTTCCACGCACTCACGGACTTCCCGAACGCGCGGGGCTGGGCTAACACCCCCCGCGCGTTTTGCTGCGCCCCCGACCTCACTTCCGTCCGCGCCGCCTTGCAAGGGAATCCCATGACCGAAATCGTCGACATCAGCGCCCGCGAAATTCTCGACAGCCGCGGCAACCCGACTGTGGAAGTCGATGTGACGCTGGAAGACGGCGCTTTCGGCCGCGCGGCGGTGCCGTCGGGCGCCTCCACCGGCGCTCATGAGGCGGTCGAAAAGCGCGATGGTGATCCGGCCCGCTATGGCGGCAAGGGCGTGCGCGGCGCGGTCGAGGCGGTGAACGGCGAAATCTTCGACACCCTCTCAGGGCTGGACGCGGAAGACCAGCGCCGCATCGACACCCTGATGATCGAGCTGGACGGCACGCCGAACAAGAGCCGGCTCGGCGCCAACGCCATCCTCGGCGTCTCCCTGGCGACGGCCAAGGCGGCGGCGCAGACCTCCGCCCTGCCGCTCTATAAATACGTTGGCGGCGTCTCGGCCCGCGTGCTGCCGACGCCGATGATGAACATCATCAACGGCGGCGCCCACGCGGATAACCCGATCGACATCCAGGAATTCATGATCCTGCCCACGGGTGCGCCGACCTTCGCCGAGGCGTTGCGGATGGGGGCTGAAATCTTCCATAGCCTGAAGAGCGGGCTGAAGAAGGCCGGCCACAACACCAACGTCGGCGACGAGGGCGGCTTCGCCCCCAACATCGGCTCGGCGCATGAGGCGCTGGAGTTCATCGTCAAGGCGGGCGAATCAGCCGGCTACAAGGCGGGCAAGGACTTCCACCTGGGCCTGGACGCCGCCGCCAGCGAGTTCTTTAAGGACGGAAAATACGTCATGGCCGGCGAGGGCAAGACCTTCGACCAGGCCGGCATGGTCGACTATCTGGCGGCCCTGGTCGCCGCCTTCCCGATCGTCAGCATCGAAGACGGTTGCGCCGAAGACGATCTGGACGGCTGGAAGCTGCTCACCGACAAGCTGGGCGGCAAGATTCAGATCGTCGGCGACGACCTGTTCGTCACCAACCCGGAACGGCTGGAAATGGGGATCAAGAGGGGCCTGGCCAATTCGATCCTGGTCAAGGTCAACCAGATCGGCACCCTGTCCGAGACCCTGGATGCAGTCGATATGGCTCACCGCGCGGCCTATACGGCGGTGATGTCTCACCGCTCGGGCGAGACCGAGGACTACACCATCGCCGACCTTGCGGTCGCCACCGGCTGCGGCCAGATCAAGACTGGCTCCCTGTCCCGCTCCGACCGGATCGCCAAATACAACCAGCTTCTGCGGATCGAAGAAGAGCTGGACGATCAGGCCGTCTACGCCGGCGCCAAGTCGATCAAGCGGCTCTAAGCGCCAAATTAGCGCATCCCCCAGGCCTTGTGCCTGGGTCCATTGGGCGCGAAATCGTGGAGGCTCGCCCAGGCGGCGCCCTGTTTGATCGCCATGCGGAGGTGCGAGCCTCGAAGTACGCAATCTGCACACCTCCCGTTAAGCACGTTCGGCGATTGTGAACCTCCCGGCCCGCCGATGAGTCGCGACCCATGCTCGATCGCTTGCGATCCTTTACCCCGACGCTGATTCTGGCCCTGCTGATCTTCTATTTCGGCTTCCAGGCGATGATCGGTCCCCGCGGCCTTTTGCTGGTGCGCGCCCGCAATGAAACCCTGCAGGGCAAGGTGGCCGAGCTCGACCGGCTGCACGCCCAGCACCAGGACCTGGAAAGCCGCGCGCGGCTGCTCCGCAACGACGGCCTCTCCGCCGATCTTTTGGAGGAGAGGGCGCGTTACGTGCTAGGCGTCGCCGATCCCAGAGACTATGTGATCCGAACCAAGCCTTAGGGTCCGGGTGAACCTTTATCCCAGGTCCTAGGTTACGCCGCCGGGGCCTGTCGCGGCGGACAAGGAGACCGGAATGGCGCGCGCTCAAAAAGCCGCTTCGACAACGAAATCCAAGCCCGCCAAAGCGGCGAGCAGCCATGCCCATACCAAGGCTGACAGCAAGGAAGACCTGCTCGGCCTCTATCGCGAAATGCTGCTCATTCGCCGTTTCGAAGAGCGGGCGGGCCAGCTCTACGGCATGGGGCTGATCGGCGGCTTCTGCCACCTCTACATCGGCCAGGAAGCCATCGCCGTCGGCATGCATCATGCCCGGGAAGAGGGCGACCAGATCATCACCGGCTACCGCGCCCACGGCCACGCCCTGGCCTGCGGCGTCGACCCCAAACAGGTGATGGCCGAGCTTACCGGACGCGCCGCCGGCATCGCCAAGGGCAAGGGCGGCTCGATGCACATGTTCGAGCCCTCGAGCGGCTTCTACGGCGGCCACGGCATCGTCGGCGCCCAGGTGTCGCTGGGCACGGGGCTTGGTCTGGCCAACCACTATCAGGAGAACGGCAAGGTCGCCTTCGTCTACTTCGGCGACGGCGCGGCCAACCAGGGCCAGGTCTACGAGAGCTTCAACATGGCCGAGCTCTGGGGCCTGCCGGTGGTCTATGTCATTGAGAACAACCAGTACGCCATGGGCACCAGCGTCGAACGCTCATCCTCGGAAACCCACCTCTATAAACGCGGCGCCAGCTTCAACATTCCCGGCGCAGAAGTTGACGGCATGGATGTGCTGGCCGTCCGCGAAGCCGGCCTCGCCGCCGCAGAACATGCCCGCTCCGGCAAGGGCCCCTTCATCCTGGAGATGAAGACCTATCGCTATCGCGGCCACTCCATGTCCGACCCGGCCAAATATCGGACCCGGGAGGAGGTCGACGAGGTTCGCAAGACCCGCGATCCGATCGAGCACCTGGATTCGATCCTGGAAAAGAAGGGCTTCGCCGACGAGGCCGCGATCAAGGCCATCGACGCCGAGGTCAAACGCATCGTCGCCGACGCCGCCGAATTCGCCCGCACCGCGCCCGAGCCGGAACCGTCCGAACTCTACACCGACGTCTACCTGGAGGCGGCCGCGCAATGACCGACATCCTGATGCCGGCCCTGTCGCCCACGATGGAAGAGGGCACCCTGGCCAAGTGGCACGTGAAGGCCGGTGACACTGTCCGCTCCGGCGACGTCATCGCCGAGATCGAGACCGACAAGGCGACCATGGAGGTGGAAGCCGTCGACGAGGGCGTGGTCGAGGAAATCCTGGTGCCCGAAGGCGCCGAGAACGTGAAGGTCAATGCGCCGATCGCCCGGCTGAAGGGCGACGGTGGCGGCGACGCCAAGCCGCAAGCTCAAGCACCGGCTGAAGACAAAGGCGAGCCGAAAGCCGAGGCCCCCAGTGAAGCGCCGGCCGCCAAGCCCGCGGACGAGCCGGTCAAGGGCGAAGGCGAGGCGTCCGCTGGCGACCCTGAAAAACAGCCCCCCGAATCCGCCAAACCCCAGCCGAAAGGCGAGGGCGCCATCGCCGTCACCCCGCCCGCCGCCGACCCCGAAATCCCTGCCGGCGCCAAGCTCAACAAGACCACCGTCCGCGACGCCCTGCGCGACGCCATGGCCGAGGAGATGCGGCGCGATCCCAAGGTCTTCCTGATGGGCGAGGAAGTCGCCCAGTACCAGGGCGCCTACAAGGTCAGCCGAGATCTGTTGCAGGAGTTTGGCGACAAGCGGGTGATCGACACCCCGATCACCGAACATGGCTTCACCGGCCTCGGTGTCGGCGCCGCCATGGCGGGCTTAAAGCCCATCGTCGAGTTCATGACCTTCAACTTCGCCATGCAGGCGATCGACCAGATCATCAACTCCGCCGCCAAGACCCTCTACATGTCCGGCGGCAAGATCCGCTCGTCGATCGTCTTCCGCGGCCCCAACGGCGCGGCGTCTCGGGTCGGCGCGCAACACAGCCAGGACTATTCCGCCTGGTACGCCCAGGTGCCCGGTCTGAAGGTGATCGCGCCGTATGACGCCGCCGACGCCAAGGGCCTGCTGAAAGCCGCCATTCGCGATCCCAATCCCGTGGTTTTTCTTGAGCACGAGATGCTCTACGGCCACGAGTTCGACGTGCCCGAGGGCGACGACTGGGTGCTGCCGATCGGCAAGGCCAAGGTCCGCCGCGAGGGCAAGGACGTCACCCTGACCGCCCACTCGCGGATGGTGGGGTTCGCCATCGAAGCCGCCGAGGCCCTGGCCAAGGAGGGCATCGAGGCCGAGGTGGTCGACCTGCGCACCCTGCGTCCGCTTGATACAGAGACCATCATCAACAGCGTCAAGAAGACCAACCGCCTAGTCTCCTGCGAGGAAGGCTGGGGGCCAATGGGGGTCGGCGCCGAGGTGGTGGCCCGCGTGGTCGCCGAAGCGTTCGACTACCTGGATGCGCCGCCCCTGCGCGTGCACCAGGAAGACGTCCCGCTGCCCTACGCCGCCAACCTGGAAGCCCTGTCGCTGCCGGGTGTGGACAAGATTATCAAGGCGGCAAAGACGGTTTGTTACAAATGACCGGCGCCGTGGCGGAGCAGATCGACTATGCCGCCTTCGAGAGGGTCGACATTCGCGTCGGCACGGTCGTCGACGCCCAACCTTTCCCCGAGGCGCGCAAGCCAGCGATCAAGCTGGTGATCGACTTCGGCGCCGAGATCGGCCGGCGCAAATCCTCGGCCCAGATCGTGCAGAATCATAAGGTCGAGGATCTGATCGGCCGCCAGGTTCTGGCCGTGGTCAATTTCCCGCCACGCCAGATCGGCCCCTTCATGTCCGAGGTCTTGACCCTGGGCGTGCCCGACGCCGATGGCCAGGTGATGCTGATCGGCCCGGACCGCCCCGTTCCCGCCGGCGGACGGCTCTACTGATGCCCCTCACGACTGACCTTTCGCGAGCCGCCGCATGACCGACATTCTCATGCCCGCCCTGTCGCCCACGATGGAAGAGGGCACTCTGGCCAAATGGCACGTCAAGCCGGGCGACAATGTCCGTTCCGGCGACGTGATCGCCGAGATCGAGACCGACAAGGCCACCATGGAGGTGGAAGCCGTCGACGAAGGCGTGGTCGAGGCGATCCTGGTTCCGGAAGGAACCGAGAATGTGAAGGTCAATGCCCCGATCGCCCGGCTGAAGGGAGAGGGCGCTTCTGCGTCCGACTCCCCCCCCTCAGCGGCTCCACCGCCTGCTCCCCCAAGCGGGGGGAGCACCGAGCCGGCGCCTGCCAAGCTCACGGCGCCAATTCCTCCTCCGTTGGAGGAGGGGGACCGTCCGAAGGATGGTGGAGGGGGCCTAGCGGCTACGCTTAAGGCCGAGGTAAACCCGCCAGCCAAGACGCAGCCCACTCCCAACAACCCCTCCAACCGCGTCTTCGCGTCCCCACTCGCCCGCCGCCTCGCCGCGCAGCAGAACCTCGATCTGACCGCCCTCAAGGGCTCTGGCCCCCACGGCCGCATCATCAAGCGCGACGTCGAGGGCAAGACCGGAACCGCCAAGCCTGCCGCGCCGCAAGCCGGCCAGGCCTCCGCGCCAACGGCCGCCCCGCGCCAGGTGCATTCGCTGGAGCAGATGGGCATCGCCCCCGGCTCCTACGACCTCATCCCCCTCGACGGCATGCGCAAGACCGTGGCCCGGCGGATGACCGACAGCTTCCGCGACGTGCCCCACTTCCCGCTGACCATCGATCTGGAGATCGACCGGCTGCTGGAGGCCCGCGTCCGGATCAACGCCCTGCTGGAGAAGGACGGGGTCAAGGTCAGCGTCAACGACCTGGTGATCAAGGCCGCCGCCATGGGTCTGAAACGGGTTCCGGAAGCCAACGCCTCCTACAGCCCCGAAGGCATCGCCATCCACCACCATGTGGACGTCGCCATGGCCGTGGCCATCGACGGCGGTCTGATCACGCCCATCATCCGCGCCGCCGAAACCAAGGGCCTGGCCGAAATCGCCAAGGCCTCGAAAGACCTCGCCGAACGCGCCCGCACCCGCAAGCTGAAGCCGGAAGAGTTCCAGGGCGGCACCTTCACCGTCTCCAACCTTGGCATGTTCGGGATCAAGTCCTTCGCCTCGATCATCAATGAGCCGCAAGGGGCGATCATGTCCGTCGGCGTCGGTGAAAAGCGGCCGATCGTGCGCAGCGACCAGCTGGCCATCGCGACGGTCATGACCGTCACCCTGACCTGCGATCACCGGGTGGTCGACGGCGCTATCGGCTCCCGGTTCCTGGGCGTGTTCAAGACCATGATCGAAGATCCCGCCGCCATGCTGATCTGACGGAGCCGGCCATGCCCAGCCTCTATGACTTCGCCGCCCAGACTCTGGACGGCCAGCCCGCTCCACTGGCCGACTACCGGGGCCGCGTGGTCCTGATCGTCAACACCGCCAGCAAATGCGGCTTCACGCCCCAGTACGAGGGGCTGGAGGCGCTCTGGCGCGACTACCAGGACAAGGGCCTGACCATATTGGGCTTTCCCTGCAACCAGTTCGGAGCGCAGGAGCCGGGCAACGCCGAGGAGATCGCCAACTTCTGCTCGCTGACCTACGACGTCAGCTTCCCGATGATGGCCAAGATCGACGTCAATGGCCCCAAGACCGACCCGCTCTACGCCTTCCTCAAGCATGAGAAGAAGGGGCTGCTGGGCTCGGAATCGATCAAGTGGAACTTCACCAAGTTCCTGATCGATAAGAGCGGCAAGGTCGTCGCCCGCTTCGCCCCAACCGATACGCCGCAGTCCCTGAAGGGCGCCATCGAGAAGCTGCTCTGATGGCCGACTTCGACCTCATCGTCATCGGTGGCGGGCCGGGCGGCTATGTGGCCGCCATCCGCGCCAGCCAGCTGGGCCTGAAGACCGCCATCGTCGAGCGTGAGAACCTGGGCGGGATCTGCCTGAACTGGGGCTGTATCCCCACCAAGGCGCTGCTCAAGTCCGGCGAGGTCTACGAACAGCTCGGCCACCTGGGCGACTATGGCCTGAAGATCGAGGGCCGATCCTACGACTTCACCAAGGTGATCGAACGCTCGCGCGGGGTGGCCAAACAGCTGTCCTCCGGCGTCGCCTTCCTGATGAAGAAGCACAAGATCGAGGTGTTCGACGGGACCGCCAAGCTGGAGAAGGGCGGATCGGCCCCCAAGGTGGTTGTGGCGCTGAAGGCCGGCGGCTCCCGCACCCTGGAAGCCAGGTCGGTGATCCTGGCCGCCGGCGCCCGCGCCCGGGTGATCCCGTCCGTGGGCCTGGAGCCGGATGGCGAGCGCATCTGGACCTATCGCGAGGCCATGGTCCCCAAGGCCTGCCCCAAGACCCTGGCGGTGATCGGCTCCGGCGCCATCGGCATCGAGTTCGCCAGCTTCTACCGCGCCCTGGGCGCCGAGGTCGTGGTGATCGAGGCGATGGACAGGATCCTGCCAGTGGAAGACGCCGAGGTTTCCGCCGCCGCCCAGAAGGCGTTCGAGCGGCGCGGCCTGAAGTTCCGCGTCGGCGCCAAGGTCTCCAAACTGGCCAAGACCAAGGCCGGCGTCTCGGTCGCTTTCGAAATCGGCGGCAAGGCCGAGACCCTGGAGGCCGATGCGGCCATCGTCGCTGTGGGCATCGACGGCAATGTGGAGAATCTGGGCCTCGAAGCGCTGGGTGTTAAGGTCGACCGCGGCCACATCACCATCGACAGCCACTGCAAGACCAACGTTCCCGGCCTCTATGCGATTGGCGACGTCGCCGGCCCGCCCTGGCTGGCGCACAAGGCCATGCACGAGGGCGTCCATTGCGTGGAAGGCATCGCCGGCCTCCCGGACTCGGGCCTGACCGCGCCCATCCCGGGCTGCACCTATTCGACCCCGCAGATCGCCTCGGTGGGCCTGACCGAGGCCCAAGCCAAGGCCGACGGCCGCGAGATCAAGGTCGGCCGCTTCCCCTTCCGCGTGAACGGCAAGGCCATCGCCTCCGGCGAACTCGACGGCTTCGTGAAGACCGTGTTCGACGCCAAGACGGGTGCGCTTCTGGGCGCACACATGATCGGCGGCGAGGTCACCGAGATGATCCAGGGCTACGCCATCGCCATGACCCTGGAAGCCACCGAAGCCGACCTGATGGCCACCGTCTTCCCGCACCCCACCATGAGCGAGGCCATGCACGAGTCTGTGCTGGATGCGTATGGGATGGTGCTGCACCTCTGACCGGGGTCACCAAGAAACACCTCTCCCGAAGGGAGAGGGAGGGGCCCGCGCCAAAGGCGTGGGAGGGTGAGGGGTTAAGGCGTATCCGAACAAAGCTCCGAGGGTTGTGCGCGTCCTGAATCCGCGTAACCCCTCACCCTCCCATGCTGCGCATGGGCCCCTCCCTCTCCCTTCGGGAGAGGTGTTTTAAATCGGGCTGCAGCACCCCGCCGATCAATCCTCCGGCGCGCTGTCTGGCGCGAAACTCCGCGACCGCCTCCGCCAGGCTGTCGCCATCGAAGTCCGGCCACATCTGGTCGGTGAAGTAGAGTTCGGCGAAGGCGCTTTCCCAGAGCAGGAAATCCGACAGCCGGCGGTCGCCGCCGGTGCGGATCAGCAGGTCGACCTCGGTTGGGCTGTCGTCATCGGCTTGGGCGATTCGGCGGGCGAACGGTCCGAGGCCTTCCTGCGCCGCCCGCTCGATCGCTTCCCGAGCGGAATAGTCCAGGGCGATCCGCAGGTGCAGCGCCTGGCCCTGCGCGGTCATCGCCTCCACCTCGGCCATCCGCGCCACCAGCTGCTTTGGCAGCCGATCGCGCCTGCCGATCAGCGAAAGCCGCGCGCCGTGCTCCTGACAGTAGGCCGCTTCCCGATCCATATATTGCGCGAACAATCGCATCAGCCCGGCCACCTCGGCGCGGGGCCTGGCCCAATTGTAGGTGGAGAAGCCGAACACGGTCAGGGTGGTCACGCCCAGGTCCGGCGCAGCCTCGCACACCTTGCGCAGCGCCTCGCCGCCGGCCCTGTGCCCAGCTGTGCGTGGCAGCCCCTGTCGTGTCGCCCAGCGGCCATTGCCGTCCATGATGATGGCGACATGGAACGGAGGTTTGGATGAGTGCGGACTTTGCATTGTAAAGTATCCGGTCAAAAAAAGGGATCAGGCGCGGGAAAGTCCAGGGGAGCCGGGCAGGGGCGTCTGTTTCATGGCCGCCGCTGCATCGCGCACCACCTGCTCCAGCACCGCCAGATAGTCGAGGTAGCGCGCCCGCCCGACCTCGGTGATCTGGCAGCGGGTCTGTGGCTTGTTCTGCTCGAACGACTTGGTCACGTCGACCAGGCCGGCTTCCACCAGCACCTGAAGATGGCGGCTGAGGTTGCCGTCGCTGAGGCCGCACAGCCGCCGCAACTCGCCGAACACCAGCCCGCCCGGATGAGCGACCAGCGAGGTGAGGACGGCCAGCCGGGCCCGCTCATGGATCACCCGGTCCAGGCCCTCATAGGCGTACTGCCCCTCCGCAAGGGGCTTGGCGCGGGGATCAGTCATGGCTGTCTCCCAGGCTGTGGTGCAGCAGGCCGGCGAATAGCCATTGGCCGGCGCCGAACCCGACGCCCATGGTCCACGGCGCCAGGCTTTCGACACCCGAACCGAACGCCAGGCTGACGACGCCGCTGGCCAGATACCAGGCGCCCACGATGGCCAGGGCGCGGGGCAGGAACCGCAGGGACGAGAAGACGCCCAGGCCGAACAGAATCTGCCACAGGCCGGGCAGCATCCAGACGCTCGCGGGGCTGGTCCAGACCAACACGGCTGTCAGCAGCGCTCCGGCGACGCCCACGGGCAGGAATTGCTCGATGGCGGCGCGGATCATGTCGTCGGCCAGCTCGGAATGGAACCGGCGCGAACGGGTGATCATCTCCACGCCAACCATCAGCATCGATATCGCCGCGGCCGCGATCCACAGGGTCAGATAGCGGGCCAGGTCCTGGGCCGGCTGCTTCAGCCAGATCGCCTGTCCGACGGCGCACAGGGCGGCCAGCGTGCCGGTGATGGCGAAGGTCGCCGGGCCATAACCCCGAAACTGGCTGGCCCGGGCCATCTGCCCCCGGATCGCGGTGATCTCCGCCAGCGCCTTGTCGAGATTGCTCATCGGTCGCCCATCGCTTTGTATTGTAAAGTACATGGAATCATAAGGCGCGCAAGGCCTCCCGAACTGAACAGTTGATCCCCCATCATCGCGGCGCCACACCTCCGCCATCTCGGCGGCGGAGAAGACGGGTCATGATCGGCAAGCTGAACCATGTGGGCGTGGCCACACCCTCCATCGAGGAGTCCTGGAAACTCTACCGGGATGTTCTTGGCGTTACCGACATCACCGAAAAGCGCGCCTTGCCGGAGCAGGGTGTGTGGGTCTCCTTCGTCAACCTGCCCAATGCCCAGATCGAGCTGATCGAGCCCTATGGCGAAGCCTCGCCCATCCACGGCTTCCTCGCCAAGAACCCCAAGGGCGGCCAGCATCACGTCTGTTTCGAGGTGCCTGACATCCTCGAGGCCCGCGACGACATGCGCGCCAAGGGCGCCACCGTGCTTGGAACTGGCGAGCCGCGCATCGGCGCCCACGGCGTGCCGGTGATTTTCGTTCACCCCAAGGACATGGGCGGGGTATTGGTCGAACTCATGCAAACCCCGACAGAGGCCCACTGATGGGACCCGCCCTTTCGATCGCTGTCTACCTGACCATCTGGTGGATGGTGTTCCTGATGATCCTGCCGATCGGCGTGATCAGCCACGCCGAAGCCGGCATCGACCGCGGCGACGGAACTGACCCGGCCTCGCCGGTGGATCCCAAGCTGAAGAAGAAGTTCATCACCACCAGCTGGGTCTCGGCCATCGTCTTCGCGGTGGTCTGGCTGGTGTTCTTCTTCCACCTGATCGTGCTTCCTCCCATGACGGTGGGAAGCTTTTCGTGACAGCGGAGACGCGGCCCGCCGGGCCGTTCAGCGCCTGGGAGCGGCAACTGGCCCTGCGCTACCTGCGCGCCAAGCGTAAGGAGGGCGGTGTCGGCCTGATCGCCACCATCTCCTTCCTGGCCATCACCGCGGCGGTGATGGTGCTGATCATCGTCATGTCGGTGATGAACGGCTACCGGATCGAGCTGTTGTCGGGGATTCTCGATTTCAACGGCCATATGTTCGTCACCGGCCAGGTTCTGAACGGACCAGGGCTGCCGCAGACGGTGGCGCGGCTGAAGGCCGTGCCTGGCGTTGTCCAGGTCACCCCCATGGTCGAGGCCCAGGCCCTGGTGCAGGGCCGCGATGAGATTTCCGGCGCCGTCGTGCGTGGCATTGCTCCGGCTGATCTGCGCGGCATGAAGATCATCTCGGACCATCTCAAGGCCGGCTCCTTCACAGGTTTTGGCGACGGCGATTTCGGCGGCGATATCGTGGTGACCGGCCAGGGCCTCGCCGACAGCCTAGGCGTCCAGCCCGGCGACTCCCTGACCATCACCTCGCCCTCGGCGGCGGCGACCGCCTTCGGCTCCGCGCCGACCAGCAAGCCTTACACCATCGGCGCCACCTTCAATGTCGGCAACAGCGCCTACGACCGCGCCTTCATCTTCATGCCGCTGAACCAGGCCCAACTGCTGTTCGGACGCGGCGACACCATCGACAAGCTGGTGATCACCATCGACGATCCGGACAATACCGCCAAGCTGCGCCCGGCGGTCGAGGCCGCCGCCGGACCGGAAGCCGTCGTCACCGACTGGCGCGACCAGAACCAGGCCTATTTCAACGCGCTCAATGTCGAGCGGAACACCATGGCGCTGATCCTGTCGCTGATCGTGCTGATCGCGGCGCTGAACATCATCTCGGCCGTGGTGATGCTGGTGAAGAATAAGGGCCGCGACATCGCCGTCCTGCGCACCATGGGCGCCGGGCAAGGGGCGATCATGCGGATCTTCTTCCTGTCGGGCGCGGGCATCGGCGTGTTCGGCTCGATCCTGGGCGTGGTGCTGGGCGTGTTGTTCTGCGCCTACATCCAGCAGATCCAGGCCTTTGTGGAATGGGTCACCCGCACCCCGGTGTTCAGCCCGGACGTCTATTTCCTGTCCCACATCCCGGCCAAGATCAATTGGGGCGAGGTGGGCTTCATCACCCTCTGGTCCCTGGGCGCCTCCTGCCTCTGCACCCTGCCGCCGGCCTTCCAGGCCTCTCGCGTCGATCCGGTCGAGGCGCTGCGGTATGAGTGATCCGGTTCTGGAACTGCGCGGCGTCGGCCGCACCTACGCCACCGGCGAGGGCAAGCTGGAGGTGCTGAAAGGCGTCGACCTGGCGGTTCGCCCCGGCGAGGTGGTCGGCCTGATCGGCCCGTCCGGCTCGGGCAAGTCCAGCCTGTTGCATGCGGCAGGCCTGCTGGAGCGCCCCACCACCGGGCAAGTCCTGATCGAGGGCCGGGACTGCTCCAACCTTTCGGACGCCGCCCGCACCCGCATTCGCCTGGGCATGGTGGGTTTCGTCTATCAGTTCCACCACCTGCTGCCCGAGTTCACAGCGCTCGACAATGTCGCCCTGCCGCAGATGATCGCCGGGGTCGCAAAGGTTGCGGCCCGGGAGCGCGCCAAAATCCTGCTCGAGACCCTCGGCCTCGGCGCCCGCCTGGCGCACCAGCCGGGTCAGCTTTCCGGCGGCGAGCAGCAGCGCGTGGCCGTCGCCCGAGCCCTGGCCAATGCGCCTCGCGCGGTGCTGGCCGATGAGCCCACCGGCAACCTCGATCCGGAAACCTCCGGCTCCGTCTTCAAGAGCCTGTTCGACCTGGCGCACGAAACGGGCGTGGCCCTGATCATCGCCACCCACAACATGGACATGGCCCGTCACATGGACCGCGTCTTCGCCCTGAAGGACAAGCACCTGGTGGAGCAGGCGTAAGACTTCCCGCCTGGCTCCTAGAACAGCGGCTTGGTCTGGTGGAACACGTGGCTCAGCACGGTTGTGTCACCGTTAGCCCGGTCGTTCGAGGACTGCCCGTGGCAGCTGAAACAGCCGACGTTGGCCTGCCCCCTGGGTGTCGCGCCGTCCGCCAGCGTGTCCGCCTGCTCGAAGGTCTCCATGGTGGAGTTGGCCAGGAACGGCGAGCCTTCGATCAGCGGCCCCGACAAAATCGAATATCTGACATCGTCGATCTGGCCGGTCGACCCCGTTCCATCCAGGGTCCAGAGGGCGCCGACCAGATAATAGTATTTCCGCGGATCGGAGTCGGGCATCTGCCTGGCCACGTCCACATTCAGCGAGATGACGCTCGAATTGGCGTATGCGCCATTCTCGAACAGGCTGCTCAGGCCAAAGTCGCTAGGCGTGCCGAAGGGCGAAAGATGCACCCCCACCGCGCCCCGAACCGGGCCGGTTCCCACGGCGTCGATGCTTCCGTTTACTCCGGCCGTGGCGCCGGGCAGGATCAGCGAAGGTCCTGGCCCGGTCTCGTCATTGAACAGCCAGTCTCCCGACCCCTGGCTGGGGCCGACATTGATCACCTGCTTCTGGGAATTGACGTAGGCATAGCCATAGTCCGGTGCGTTGCCGAGATGCTCGAAGGTAGCCCAGATCAGATCGGGATGGCCCTGGGCCGAGCCGACGATATGCATGCCGACCAGGGCCACCTTCATCGACTTGGTCCCGTTCTGGACCCAGTGCTGTGCGTTGGAGGTGTCATAGGTTGGCACCTGCGCCGTCACGGTGATGTACTGGTCGGGGTGCTTGACCACCGCCGCGTCCACCCAGGCGGTCTTCAATTCCACAGCCAGGGCGTTCGGGTGGGCGATCGACTTGCCGTGCGACTGCGCGAAATTCTGGATCTTGTCCAACTGCGCCGATGTCGTCGGAAAGGCGGACTTGTCCGGTAAGTCCGCATTGTCGTGATACATCGTCCGATAATAGGCCCAGACGTCATTCACCTCGATATTGTAGTAGATCAGCGACCTGATCTTACTGTCTCCGACCTTTACCGCCTTGGTCATCTGAACATAGCCGTCGGCCTGGCCGACGCTGTCGTCCGTTGGGATGATGTTGCCTTTGGGGTCGGTGAAAACGATCTTGCCGCCGACAATGAATTTCACGGCGACTTTCAGCGGTGTGGGCGGGGTCGTCCCCGTGCTTCCAGACGCTCCGGTCGTGCCGGGCAAGGCCGGCCCGATATGCTCGCGCGCGCTCGCGGCCGACAGGATCTGTGCGATCTGCACCGGCTTGCCGGCTCCATCCGTGAACTTGGCCCGGCCGGCCCCATCGAGGGCCACGGCGCCGATCTCGACCTGCTTGCCCGAGGCGTTCTGGGCGAGCGGGTTGCCCGCGTCGGACCGCATGGCGGGGACGATCTGATAGGCGACGCCGGCCTTGTCATGGATGATCGCGAAATCGCTGGTGGCCGGCTTGTTCTTGCGCACGTCCATCTTGTGCGTCGAGGTCTTCGACTGGGGCGTCAGGGTGTATTCGCCCGCCGCGTCCGGCGTCGACAGGACGTAGAACTCCGGCGACATGAAGACTGGCTCGCTCCCGCTCGGCGTGTCCGAAGAGGGCGATGTCACATGCAGGAACATCCTGTAGGCCCAGCGCTGGAAATCGGCCGGGAACTGGCCCGTGAACGGCGAGGCCGGTCCCGTGGGCGGCGGCTCGGGGGTGTAGCCGCCACCGTCGAAAACGATCGCGTTGGGGCCGTGGTAAACCCCCGCCGGGCCCTCGCTAAAGCCCGGATGCTCGCTGATGTTTGCGGGGAAGCCCGGCGGCGGCCAACTTGAGATGATCTGGGTGGCGCCGCATTCGATCGTGTTCAAAAGGGTGTTCGAGTCGAGTGGGGTGACGGAGCCCTTGGGCGGAACCTTGACCCAGGACGGCGCGTACGAAACGCAATTGCCTGGCGAGAAGCCGGCCACCGCATAATGGCCGCCGCCGGGGTTGAGGACCACCTGGCCCGGAGGGGGTACGAGAAGCCCGCTCGGCGTGGCCCGCCAGTCTCCCCACTGTTCCCCTGGCTGCAGGTCTTCGAAGTTGACGCCATCGGGTGGGTTGACCATCCCGCCGGCCGAAATCGTTCCACCTTCAAACCAGCTGCTGAAGGGATGTCCGGGAATATCCGCTTTCGAGAGGTCTGCGGAGTCGGTCGGGAAGATCTGCGCCAGCGCGGGCAGGACGCCGAGGCCGACCAAGCCCGCTCCCAGCGCGGCGCAGGCCAGTCGCAGCGAAACCTTGGTGAGGCGTGATTTGCTCGGCTGACCGGCCGGCTGGTCTTGCGCGTCGCTCATGATGTCGGGCCCCGCCTGACCTCATGAGGCGCCCGCGATTAGCCGTTGTCCACCACAAAAGGGCGACTCTGCCCCGTCTGCACACGCTATGGGCGCCCCTATCCAGCGAAGCTCAGGCCTCGCCGATGGCGTCTCGCAACGAGGTTGGCCACCCTTCCGATGGAGCGGCCTAGAACGCCGTCTGCATCTCGCGGATGAACACCGTGGTCGTCTTCAGACGCTCGCGGACCTTGTCGTCCATGGCCAGCTTTTCATCCAGCTGGTCGTCCACGCGCTGCAGAATGACGGTGACGCCGAGCGATTCCAGTTGGGCGGCGATCGCGGCGATCACCGAGGTCTTGCCGGTGTGCTCCTTGCCGGAGACTTCGATGGTGACATCGTACATGGCGCGAATCCAATCGTGCGGAGGCGAGTTTCAATGATGGCGCTATCACGCTTTCATGACGAGTCCGCAACAGTGTCGCGGCGCTCTCATCGTTCCAAAAATTGCGCTTGCAACGAGAACAAAAGGAGAATAGAACAAACGGGCAACTTGAGGAGGGTTCGATGGTTCGGTTTGCTCGGGAATCGATGGCGCTTGCTTCCGTCGTGGGGTTCGTTTGGATGATGTGTTCGGTGGCGCATCTGGTCGCGTGAGTCGCGCGGAAACCGTGCGGATGGAGGATTGAGGCATGGCCGATGGCGAGGGCGCGGGGTTTGTTCACCTTCGGGTCCGCTCGGCCTATTCGGTTCTTGAGGGCGCGATCAAGGCTGAGGCGATCGGCGGGATGGCGGCCAAGAGCGGCATGCCGGCCGTGGCGCTTACCGACCGCGCCAACCTCTTCGGCGCGCTGGAATTCTCCGTCGACACCAAGGAATCGGGTGTTCAGCCCATCGTCGGCTGCGCCCTGCCGGTCGTCGGGATCGGGGAGGGGCCGCCACAGCGCTGGGCGCGAGTTCCGACCATCGTTCTTCTGGCCCAGAACGAGGCGGGCTATCGCAATCTGATGGCCCTGTCTTCGGCGGCCTATCTGGAGATCGGCGATGCGGCTGAGCCGGGCCTGCCCTGGGCCAAGGTCGCCGCCATGAGTGAGGGGCTGATCCTGCTGTCGGGCGGCCCGGACGGTCCGGTTGACCCGTTGTTCGCCGCCGGCCGCGCGGCGGAAGCGGCGATCGCCCTGACGGAGATGAGCCGGGTGTTCGGTCATCGCTTCTACATCGAACTCCAACGGCATGGCGCGGTGACGGAGGCTGCGGCGGAGCCGGGTCTTGTCGCCTTCGCCTATGAGAATGATGTGCCGTTGGTCGCCACCAACGACGCCTATTTCGCAACGGCCGGGATGTACCAGGCCCACGACGCGCTGATGTGTATCGCGGACGGGACCTATGTCGGGGAAACCGATCGCCGGCGCGTGACCGCCGAACACTGGTTCAAGCCGCCAGACATGATGCGGCGCCTGTTCGCCGATCTGCCGGAAGCCTGTGACAACACCCTGGAGATCGCGCGTCGCTGCGCCTTCATGGTCAAGAAGCGCGACCCCATCCTGCCACGCTTTCCCACCACTGGCGGCCGCAACGAAGCCGAAGAAATGGCTCACCAGGCCCGCGAGGGTCTGAAGGGGCGTCTTGAGACCCTCAAGGCCTCCACCTTGGAGCTGGCCGCGACCGAGGAAGCCTATTGGGAGCGGCTCGAACGCGAGATCGGCATCATCACCCAGATGGGCTTCTCCGGCTATTTCCTGATCGTGTCGGACTTCATCAAATGGGCTAAGTCCAAGGACATTCCGGTGGGACCGGGACGGGGGTCGGGCGCGGGCTCTCTGGTGGCCTGGTCGCTGACCATCACCAACCTCGATCCTCTCCGCTACGGTCTGCTGTTCGAGCGGTTCCTGAACCCTGAGCGGGTATCGATGCCCGACTTCGACATCGACTTCTGCCAGGAGCGCCGGGGCGAGGTGATCCGCTATGTGCAGGAGCACTACGGCGTCAACCGGGTGGCCCAGATCATCACCTTCGGCACCCTGCAGGCGCGGGCGGTGCTGCGGGACGTGGGCCGGGTGATGCAGCTGCCGCTGGGCATGGTCGACCGGCTGGCTAAGATGATCCCGAACAATCCGGCCAACCCGACCACCCTGGCCCAGGCTATCGAGATCGAGCCGCGCTTGAAGCAGGCGAGGGACGAGGACGAGTCCGTCGCCGAGCTTCTGTCCACGGCGCTGCAGCTTGAGGGGCTGTATCGCAATGCTTCGACCCATGCGGCGGGCGTGGTGATTGGCGACCGGCCGCTGATCGAACTTGTGCCGCTTTATCAAGACCCGCGCTCGGACGTGCCGGCGACCCAGTTCAACATGAAGTGGGTCGAAAGCGCCGGCCTGGTGAAGTTCGACTTCCTGGGCCTGAAGACGCTCACCGTTTTACAACGCGCCTTGCAGCACCTGAAGAAGCGTGGTGCTGGGATCGATCTGGACCTGCTGCCGCTGGACGATGCGGCCACCTATGAGCTGATGTCCTCGGGCCAGACGGTGGGGGTGTTCCAGTTTGAAGGCCAGGGCATGCGCGACACCCTGCGCAAGCTGCGTCCTGGCTCCATCGAGGACGTCACCGCCCTGGGCGCCCTCTATCGGCCGGGGCCGATGGATAACATCGACTCCTTCTGCGACGGCAAGTTCGGTCGCAAGCCGATCGACACCCTGCACCCCTCGCTGGCTGCGGTGCTGAACGAGACCTACGGCATCATCGTCTACCAGGAACAGGTGATGCAGATCGCCCAGATCCTGGCCGGCTACAGCCTGGGCGAGGCCGACCTTCTGCGGCGGGCCATGGGCAAGAAGAAGAAGGAGGAGATGGACCAGCAGAAGGTCCGGTTCGTCTCCGGGGCGACTGAAAAAAACATCCCCGCGGCCCAATCCAGCGCCATCTTCGAACTGGTGGCCAAGTTCGCCGGCTACGGCTTCAACAAGAGCCACGCCGCCGCCTATGCGATGATTTCCTACCAGACGGCCTGGCTGAAGACGAACGCGCCGGTCGAGTTCTTCGCCGCCTCGATGAGCCTGGATATCTCCAACACCGACAAGCTGGCGGTCTTCTATCAGGATGCCCGCCGCGCCAATGTGAAGATCCGTCCCCCCGATGTGAACCGCTCCGGCGCGGACTTCGAGGTCGAAGATGGCGAAGTCCTCTATGCCCTGGGCGCGATCCGCAACGTCGGCCTTCAGGCGATGGAGCATCTGGTCGCCGTTCGGGAGGAGGGGGGCCAGTTCCGCGACATGTTCGACTTTGTCGAGCGCGTCGACCCCAAACAGGTGAACCGCCGGGCGCTGGAAAACCTCGCCCGGGCCGGCGCCCTCGATAGCCTGATGCCCAATCGCGCGCAGATCATCGCCTCGGCCGAAACCCTCGCCGCCTTTGGCCAGAGCGTCGCCGCCGACCGGGCGTCGGCCCAGTCGACGCTGTTCGGCGAGGAGACGGACGCCTCGCGGCCTCGCCTGACCCTTCGCGATCCCTGGCCTGAGACCGAACAACTGGATGAGGAGCGGGCGGCGGTCGGCTTCTATCTCACCGGCCATCCGCTGGAGGCCATGAGCGAGGCCCTGCGCCGGCGTCGCTCCACCCTGATGACCGACGCCCTTATTCAGGCGGAGAATGGCGCCGAAGCCTTCCGCATGGCCGGCATCGTGCGTCGCCGCCAGGAGCGGGCTTCTGCGCGAACCGGCGAGAAGTTCGCCTTCGTCACCCTGTCCGATCCCAGCGGCGAATATGAGGTGATGTTCCCGCCCGAACAGCTTCGCCGCTGTCGCGACGTGCTGGAAGCCGGCAAGGCGGTATCCATCAAGGTACGCGCCAAGTTCGCCGACGGCGAAGTCCGTTTCTTCGGCGATGACGCCGAACCGCTGGAAAAGGCGCTGGAGGGCGCGGTGGCGGCGCTACGGGTGCATCTTGCGGTCGGCTCGGTCGAGATGGAAGCCCTGCGCAAACGCCTCGCGCCGGCCGCGGGCGCTGAACGGGGCGGCGATGTCATCCTGATCGCAGGCCTCGGCGCCGGCCGCGAAGTCGAGCTGAAGCTCCCCGGCCGTTACGCCCTCGATCCCGCCCTCCGCAGCGCCTTGAAGACCGCGCCCGGCGTGGCGTTCCTGGAAGAGGTCTAGGGCAAGGGTGACCTAGCGTTCCGGTTGACGCTGGGGGGCGATGGCTGATTTCAAGGCGTGTGACGCGCATCTGAAAGGGCCTCGGTATGACAAACGCCACGGGCGAGACCGCCAACACCGGAGCCCTGAAGGGCATACGCGTCGTCGAGATGGGCCAACTGATCGCCGGGCCCTTCTGCGGCCAGCTGCTGGGCGACATGGGCGCCGATGTGGTCAAGGTCGAAGCGCCGGGGCGGGGCGATCCGATGCGGGAGTGGGGGCAGCCGGGTTATCCGCTGTTCTGGGAAATCCTGGCGCGCAACAAGCGGTGCGTCTCGCTCGATCTGCGCAAGCCGGCCGGCCAGGAGCTGGCCCGCAAGCTGATCGGCGCGGCCGACATCCTGATCGAGAACTTCCGTCCTGGCACCTTGGAGGGCTGGAATCTCTCGCCGGAACAGCTGCATCGCGCCAATCCCGGCCTGATCATCGTGCGGGTATCGGGCTATGGCCAGACCGGCCCCTACGCCGGACGCGCCGGGTTCGGCGGTATCGGCGAAGCCATGGGCGGCTGGCGCAATGTGGTGGGCGATCCAGACCGGCCGCCCTCGCGCATGGGCGTCTCCATCGGCGACAGCCTGGCCGCCACCTTCGGCTGCCTGGGCGCCCTGGCGGCCCTGCGTCACCGCGAAGCGACCGGGCAGGGGCAGGTGGTGGATTCCTCTCTCTATGAGAGCGTCCTGCATGTCATGGAGAGCCTTGTGCCGGACTATGCCCTGGCCGGCTTCATCCGCGAGCGGTCCGGCTCGATCCTGCCCGGCATCGCCCCGTCCAATGTCTACCGCTGCAAGGACGGAGATTACTTGATCGGCGCTAACCAGGATTCGGTCTTCCTGCGCCTGTGCGAGTCCATGGGCCGACCCGAGCTGGCGACCGATCCGCGCTACGCCACCCACCAGGCCCGGGGCGAACGCCAGGCCGAACTCGACGCCTTGATCGAGGCCTGGACCCTCGAGCGTACGATCGACGAGGTCGAGGCGGCGATGTCGGAGGCCGGCGTCCCGGCGGGGCGAATCTATCGCGCCCCCGACATGCTGGCCGACCCGCATTTCAAAGCCCGCGAGGCGCTGATCGAGCTCGAGCATCCCCGTTGGGGCAAGCTGCCGATGCAAAACGCCTTCCCGAAGCTGTCCCTGACGCCCGGCTCGGTGCGACGGCCCGCGCCGCAAACCGTCGGCCAGGACAATGCCGACGTCTACGGCGACCTCGGGCTGGCGCCTGCTGAGCTGGACTCGTTGAAAGCGGCCGGCGTGATCTAGCCAACCAGCCGCTGGCGCGACTGGTTCAAGCCAGGCTGTATGCGCGGCTGCACCGCCGCCTCGCCCGTTTGCCCTTGCGTTCCGCAGGCTCAGCGCCTACATCGCCCCCATCACACACGCAGGCGTTCGGCGGTCCTTGGTCAATCCCATGGATTCTCCGTTCCGGTCCTTCGTTTCAGGTCTTCTGACCTGGCCCGAGGGTAAGTCTGCGGAGGCGCACCGGAAGAAGGAACATTTGAATGGCGCTTCCTGAATTCTCCATGCGTCAGCTCTTGGAAGCTGGCGCCCACTTCGGCCACCAAACGCACCGGTGGAACCCGAAGATGGAACGTTACATCTTTGGCTCGCGGGCCAACATCCACATCATCGATCTGTCGCAGACGATCCCGCTGCTGCACCAGGCCCTGGTCAAGGTGCGTGAAGTCGCCGCTGGCGGCGGCCGTATCCTGTTCGTCGGCACCAAGCGCCAGGCGTCGGACCCAGTGTCCATCGCCGCTAAGCGCTGCGCCCAATACTACGTCAATCACCGCTGGCTCGGTGGCACCCTGACCAACTGGCGCACCATCTCGGGCTCGATCGCCCGTCTGCGCGAGCTGGAAGGCGTGCTCGATGGCGGCGGCGAAGGCCGCACCAAGAAGGAACTGCTGCAGCTGACCCGCGAACGGGAAAAGCTGGAACTGTCCCTGGGCGGCATCAAGGACATGGGTGGCATTCCCGACCTGATGTTCGTGATCGACACCAACAAGGAAGCGATCGCCATCCAGGAAGCGCGCAAGCTCAACATCCCGGTGATCTCGATCCTCGACACCAACTGCGACCCGGCCGGCATCACCTATCCGATCCCAGGTAACGACGACGCCGCCCGCGCGCTGCAGCTGTACTGCGATCTGATCGCCGACTCGGTGCTGGACGGCCTGGCCGCCGGCCAGGTGTCGCAAGGCGTGGATATCGGCGCCTCCGAGGCTCCGTCCGAGCCGGTGCTGAAGATGATTTCCGAACCGGAAGTGGCGCCTGCCGCCCCGGTCGCGGCTGCCGCTCCGGCTCCGGCCGAGGCCCCCGCTGAGAGCGTCGCCGCGACGGAAGCAGAACCGGCCGTCGAGCCCGCTCTGAGCGCCGCCGAAGAACAGTAGTCGTAGCGGCAAGTTCGTCACGGACTGGCCCTATTGAAATCTCGCCGGCCGGCCGCCATTTGGCGCCGGCCGGCTTAACCTTTTTAGACCTGGAGAACCGCCATGGCGGAGATCACAGCTGCCCTCGTGAAGGAACTGCGCGAAAAATCCGGCGTGGGCATGATGGACTGCAAGCGCGCCCTGCAAGAAAACGCGGGCGACATGGACGCCTCGATGGACTGGCTGCGCACCAAGGGCCTGTCCAAGGCGGCCAAGAAGGCTGACCGCGTCGCCGCTGAAGGCCTCGTGGCCTCGGCTCTGCGCAATGACGGTGTCGGCATGACCGGCGCGGTGATCGAGCTGAACGCCGAAACCGACTTCGTCTCCCGCAACGAACTGTTCCAGAACGCCGCCCGCGCCATCGCGGAAATCGCTCTGGACGTCGACGGTGGCGTGGACGCCATCGGCGCGGCCAAGACGCCGCAAGGCGAAAGCGTGACCGAAAGCATCACGCATCTGATCGCCACCGTCGGCGAAAACATGCAGCTGCGCCGTTCGGCCCGCTTCGTCGTTGGTGAAGGCGCCATCGCGTCCTACATCCACAACGCCACCGCGCCCAACCTCGGCCGCATCGGCGTGCTCGTGGCCATCGAAGGCGCTGGCGACCAGACTCAGATCCAAGAGCTGGGCCGCAAGATCGCCATGCATGTGGCCGCCACCGCGCCCCTGTCGCTGTCCACCGACGACCTCGACCCCGAGGCCGTCGAAAAGGAAAAAGCGATCTTCACCGAACAGGCCCTGGCCTCCGGCAAGCCCGAAGGTGTGGTCGTGAAGATGGTCGAAGGCCGCATCCGCAAGTTCTACGAGGAAGTCGTGCTGCTCAAGCAGGCCTTCGTCATGAACCCGGACCAGACCATCGAGCAGCTGGTCGCCGAGGTGGGCAAGGCGCTCGGCACGACCCTGACCGTCAAAGGCTTTACGCGTCTCGCCCTGGGCGAAGGCGTGGAAAAGAAGACCGAAGACTTCGCCGCCGAAGTCGCCGCTGTAAGCGGCCAGGCCTGATCGGCCGACCTTAAGTCTTCCGCGCGCCCTTCTTCGCTTCGGAGAAGGGCGCCGGAATTCGGCTTCGGGTATTCTGCGTCGACATGACGCGTGCCATAATCTCCCTCGCTCCGGCTATTTAGGCGTGTGGACGACGTGTCGCTCAAATCGCATCTAGCGCCAGATCTTCAGGGTGACGCCCTGTTGGATCATTGGCTGAAGACATGGTTCCAGCAGCTTCTGGCGGAGCCGGTTCCCCAGCGATTCCTTGATCTTATGGAAGGCCTGGACGCTGCGGCCGGGCTATAGGGCTTTCTGACCCATCGCTCGGCGTTTCGCTGACTTCTTCCTCGTCCAGCAGTTTCAGCAGCTTGGCCCGCGCCCGGTTCACCCGACTCTTGATGGTGCCAAGCGCGCAGCCGCAGATTTCCGCCGCCTCTTCGTAAGTCAGCCCCGCCGCGCCGACCAGGATGAGCGCCTCGCGGTGTTCCGACGGCAGCAGCTGTAGACTCGCCTGCAGGTTCTTGAGCGCCACGCTCCAGTCCTGTGACGCCGGGGCGCTCAGGGTGGCGGCGTATTTTCCATTTTCGTCGCTGACCTCCCGACGCTTGCGCACCAGGCTGGTGTAGTAGGTGTTGCGCAGGATGGTGAAGAGCCAGGCCCGCAGGTTGGTGCCCGGCTCGAACCGGTCCCGGTGGGTCCAGGCCTTGGTCAGAGCCTCCTGAACAAGATCGTCGGCGTCGGCGGCGTTGTGGCTTAGAGACCAGGCGAAGGCGCGAAGGGCGGGGATCAGCGCGACGATGTCCTTGCGCCATTGCGCCAGAGGTTCCGTCATGCCGGGGCGCACGGAGCTTCAGCCCGGTGCTCACGGCGCAGGAGACGAAGGAAAAGATGCGTCGGCATGAATAGAGCCTCTTAAAGAAGGCTGCTGACAATACGGTGGGCACAGGCCGCGTCCGGGTAAGCTTCCTTTTGAACGTTCCCTTCCCACATACGTTCCGATCCTGTGGTGGGCCGGACCTACGCCCTCATGGGAGTATGGCCCGAGGTGTATTAATGCCAATGGTTGTATTTCGGGGGGATGGAATATGCCGAAGCCGGTTGTAGGATTGAACGCCAGGGAGCTTGCCCTTTGACGCCTTCCGACGGGTCTACCGATATTGCCCATATGGCCGAGCCGCTCGCGTCGGACGCGTTGCTGCGTCGATACCGATTCGTGCGAGCGCATACCGAAGCGCTGGCCGCGCCCCTCTCGGCGGAAGATCAGACCGTGCAGTCGATGCCCGACGCCAGTCCGGTCAAATGGCACCAGGCCCATACCAGTTGGTTCTTCGAGACCTTTCTGTTGACGCCGTGCCTGCCCGACTACCAGCCGTTCGACCCGCTATTCGGCTATCTGTTCAACTCCTACTACGAGACCATCGGACCACGCCGGCCCAGACCGGCGCGCGGCCTGGTCACGCGTCCGTCCCTCGATCGGGTGTTGGCCTATCGCGCCCATGTAGACCGAGGCATGGAGCGGCTGTTGCAGGATGGCTGCGCGGCGACCGAGGAGGTGGCGTCCCTTGTCCTATTGGGCCTTGCTCACGAGGAGCAGCATCAGGAACTGATCCTGATGGACGTGCTGCACCTGTTCGCGCAGATGCCGGGTCATCCAGCCTATGGCGAGACGACGCCTGCGCCGCGGCCAGCGCCCGGGCCTACCGGGTTCGTTCCCTTTGAGGGGGGCGTGGTTGCGTTGGGACATGATGGCGCAGGCTTCGCGTTCGACAACGAGGCGCCGCGGCACCAGGTCCTGCTGGCGCCCTACGCCTTGGCCGACCGGCTGGTCACCAACGCAGAATGGCTCGCCTTCATGGAGGATGGCGGCTATCGCCGCGCCGACCTTTGGCTCTCGGACGGCTGGACGCAAGTCAAGGCCGAGGGCTGGTCCTGCCCAATCTATTGGCGCGAAGGCGAGACCTGCGGCTGGCTGGAGATGACCTTGTCTGGCCTCCGGCCGCTCGATCCCAATGCGCCGGTGTCTCACGTCAGCTTCTATGAGGCCGACGCCTATGCGCGCTGGTCCGGGTGTAGGCTTCCGTCGGAGGCCGAGTGGGAGCACGCAGCCCTATCCGGGGCCCCGCTAGCCCAGATGAAGGACGAGCTCTGGCAATGGACCGCCAGCGCCTACAGCCCCTATCCGGGCTTCGCGCCGGGCGCCGGCGCGGTCGGCGAATACAATGGCAAGTTCATGATCAACCAGATGGTCCTGCGTGGCGGCTGCGTGGCCACGCCCGAGGGCCATTCCAGAGCGACCTATCGCAACTTCTTCTATCCCCATCACCGCTGGCAATTTTCCGGCGTTCGGCTCGCCCGCGACCCGTCCAGCGGCCGATCCAAAGCCGACCCGGCGGGGGAATTCCGCCGCGACGTCATCGCCGGTCTCGGCGCCAACCCCAAGCGCCTTTCCAGCAAATACTTCTACGACGAGCGCGGCTCGATGCTGTTCGAAGCGATCTGCGAACTGGCGGAATACTATCCCACCCGCCAGGAGCTGGGATTGCTGAAGCACGCGGCCCCGGAGATCGCCAAATACATCTCCGCCGGCGCCGCCTTGATCGAGTTTGGATCGGGCGCCAGCGTCAAGACCAAGCTGATCCTGGATGCGGCGCCCCAGGTTGGGGCCTATATCCCGATGGATATCAGCGAGGATGCCCTGGAGCCGGCGGCCGCGGCGATCCGCTGGGCCTACCCGAACCTGCCCGTTGCGCCCCTGGTCGGGGACTTCACCCAGCCGATCCACCTGCCGCCCGAAGCGAACGGGCGTCCGCGCACCGGCTTCTTTCCCGGCTCGACCATCGGCAACTTCACCCCCACCGACGCGATCGCCTTCCTGAAGACCGCGCGCCGGCTGTTGGGGGAGGGGGCCCAATTCATCGTCGGGGCCGACCTGGTGAAGGCGGAGGCGGTCCTCGTCGCCGCGTACGACGATGCCCGCGGCGTGACGGCGGACTTCAACCTGAATCTGCTCAAGCGGATAAACCGCGAACTGGGTGGCGACATCGACCTGTCGGGCTTCAGCCACAGAGCGGTATGGAATGCGCGGGAAAGCCGGATGGAAATGCATCTGGTGAGCAACATCGCCCAGTCATTCCATGCGGCGGGCCGGCCCTTCCATATGGCGGCGGGCGAGACCATCCACACCGAGAACTCCTATAAGTATACCGAGGAGAGCTTCGAGATGATCGCGAGCCAGGCCGGCTGGCGGATCGGCGCGAGCTGGATCAGTCCCGATCCGGCTTTCGCGGTCTTTCTGCTTCAGGATTTCTAGCAACGGAATAAGACGCCGGCGTCAGCCGCCCCCGACCACGCCGGCGTCAATTCCGCCGCCCCAGGCTTAAGGCCTGGGGCCTTTCAGCATCTCGGCTGAAGCCCGGCACGATACGCCGGCGCTTCTACCTGGCTGAGACGGGCCTGGACCTAAAGCCCAGAGGAGAGCGAAACGCGGGCGTTTAGGTGCGCGCCGTGGCCTCGGGGGTTGTCGTGCGGCGGCGCCCCCCACCATGGGAAGCCTCCCCGCCCTTGCGGCCGGCGCTGGCGGCCAGGTCGCGGTCCTGGCTGAAGCTGCGCTTGTCATCGGGGACGCTGGCGCCGCCTTTGCGGGCGATTTCGCGCTGGCGCTCCTTATCCATGGCGGCGAAACCTCGCCGGGCAGGCTTGCGGGTGCGGCTGTCTTGAACGCTCATAGGCTGCTCCTGTCGATTGGGGGGGCGCTCGGCCGCTTCATCGCGCACGGGCAAGGGTCGCCGTTACCGGCGCCTTGGCGGGTGTCGCCAATGAAGGGTTTCAGGCAAGGTTCGCGATGCGTGTTTTGCAGCGCGTCCATAATGCTCATCGGCCGGATCCTTAGTACTTGGACCCCCCCGTAACAATCTAAGCCCCTACTGGGTTCACAGCATCTAACGTATTCGTCGGGAAATCAGCTGGATGAGCCTGTCCAGCTGAGCAATTTTCCGTGTTGTGATCGATTGGGCCGACCGATTGTCGGCTAGGGCAGGTGGGGCCCCAGCTGAATGACCCCAACTTTCCCCGTTTCCTCGCCACCCGTTCCCGCGCCCCCGTTCCCGCGCCCTTGGGCGGCCGCGCGGCGGCGCGTCCACGGGGCGAGGAAACGAACGGGATAATTGAACCGCGCGTTTCCGCCCTACAGCAGTCCGCGCCGATCCAGCGTCTCAATGATGATCTCCGCGGCGTCCGCCGGCGTTCTCTCGCGCGTGGGCACCACCAGCTCGGCGGCTTCCGGTGGCTCGTAGGGAGAGGAGACGCCGGTGAAGTTGGCGATCTGGCCGTCCAGGGCCTTGGCGTAGAGGCCCTTGGGGTCGCGGGCGATGCAGTCCTCGATCGGGGTGTCGATGAAGACCTCGAGGAACTCCTCGGCGCTAAACATCTCCCGCACCATCCGCCGTTCGTCGCGGAACGGCGAGATGAAGGAGCAGAGCACGATGGATCCCGCCTCGACGAACAGCTTGGCCACCTCTCCGACCCGGCGGATGTTTTCCACCCGCTCGGCGTCGGTGAAGCCCAGGTCGCGGTTCAGGCCGTGACGGACATTATCGCCGTCCAGCAGGAAGGTGTGCACGCCCCGCTCATGCAGCTGGCGCTCCACCAGGTTGGCGATGGTCGACTTGCCTGAGCCAGATAGGCCGGTGAACCAGAGCACTGCCGGCTTGTGGCCGTTTAAGCGCTCGCGGTCCTCGCGGCCCACCAGCAGGGCCTGGCGGTGGATGTTGGCGGCGCGGCGCAGGCCGTGGTCGATCATCCCCGCGCCCACGGTGGCGTTGGTATAGCGATCGATCAGGATGAAGGCGCCGGTTTCCCGGTTGTCGACGTAAGGATCGAAGGCGATCGCGGCAGCGGTTGAGAAGTTGCCGACGCCGATCTCGTTGAGCGACAGCGTCCGGGCGGCGAAATGCTCCAGGGTGTCCACATCGATGCGGTGCTTCAGCGCCGTCATCTTGACCGGCACATAGCGCGCGCCGATCCGCATCAAATAGGGGCGGCCGGGCAGCATGGGCTCGTCGCCCATCCACAGCAGGTGCGCGGCAAACTGGTCGGCGACTTCGGGCCGGGCTTCAGGCGCGGCCAGCAGGTCGCCTCTGGCGATATCCACCTCGTCGGCGAGGGTCAGCGTTACCGCGTCGCCGGCGCTGGCCTCGGCCAGGTCGCCGTCATAGGTGACCACGCGGCTGACCGTGGTCTCCTTGCCAGAGGCGGCGACGGTGATCTTGTCGCCGGGCTTGACCGTCCCCGAAGCGACGGTTCCGGAGAAGCCTCGGAAATCCAGGTTCGGACGGTTGACCCATTGCACCGGAAAACGGAACGGCTTGGCGGCCGCATCGCTCTCTACGTCGACGGTTTCCAGATGCTCGACCAGGGTCGGTCCCTGATACCAGGGCGTATGTTCTGAGCGCACGGTGACATTGTCGCCAAACCGGGCCGACAGCGGCACGGGCGTGACGCTGACGAAGTTCAGCCCTTCGGCGAAGCTCATATATTCGGCGACGATGCGGTCGAACACCGCCTGGTCATAGCCCGCGATGTCGATCTTGTTCACCGCCAGGGCGATGTGACGAATGCCCAGCAGCGAGCAGATATAGCTGTGCCGCTTGGTCTGGGTCAGCACGCCCTTGCGCGCGTCGATCAGGATCACCGCCAGGTCGGCGTTGGACGCGCCGGTGGCCATGTTGCGGGTGTATTGCTCGTGCCCGGGCGTGTCGGCGACGATGAAGCTGCGGCGCTTGGTGGCGAAGAAGCGGTAGGCGACATCGATGGTGATGCCCTGCTGCCGCTCGGCTTCCAGGCCGTCCACCAACAGCGCCAGATCCAGGTCCTCGCCGGTCGTGCCATGGCGGCGGCTATCGCGCTCCAGCGCGGCCAGCTGGTCGTCCAGGATCAGTTTGGAATCATAGAGCAGCCGGCCGATCAGGGTCGACTTGCCGTCATCCACCGATCCGCAGGTGAGGAATCTCAGCAGGCTTTTCTGGGCGTCGTCGGAAGTGGTCGCGGGCGCTGGCTTGGTCTGAACGAGGGTCTCAGTCATCAGAAATACCCCTCGCGCTTCTTCTTCTCCATCGACGCGGACTCATCCACATCGATCAGCCGGCCCTGACGCTCGGAGGTGCGGCTGGCGCGCATCTCGCCGATGATGTCGTCCAGGGTCTGGGCCTGGCTTTCGACGGCGGCGCTGAGCGGATAGCAACCCAGGGAGCGGAACCGGACCCAGCGGGTCTGTTCGACCTCGCCGTCCTTCAAGGGCATGCGATCGTCGTCGCGCATGATCAGCACGCCGTCGCGCTCCACCACCGGCCGGGGCGCGGCGAAATAGAGCGGCACCACCGGGATTTCCTCGGCGCGGGTGTATTCCCAGATATCCAGCTCGGTCCAGTTGGACAGGGGGAAGACACGGATGGTCTCACCCTTGTTCACGCGGGTATTGTAGAGCCGCCAGAGCTCAGGGCGCTGGTTGCGTGGATCCCAGACGTGACCCTCGGAGCGGAACGAGAACACCCGCTCCTTGGCGCGGCTCTTCTCCTCGTCGCGGCGGGCGCCGCCGAAGGCCGCATCGAAGCCGTACTTGTCCAGCGCCTGCTTCAGCGCCTCGGTCTTCATCACCTGGGTGTGCAGGGACGAGCCGGAGGCGATGGGGTTGATCCCCCGGTCGACCCCGTCCTGGTTGGTGTAGACCAGAAGATCGACGCCGTATTTCTCCGCGATGGTGTCGCGGTGGCGGATCATGTCGGCGAACTTCCACTTGGTGTCGACGTGCAGCAGCGGGAAGGGAAGCTTGGACGGATAGAAGGCCTTGGCCGCCAGATGCAGCATCACGCCGCTATCCTTGCCGATCGAATAGAGCATAACCGGATTGTCGAAGGCCGCTGCGACCTCGCGCATGATCTCGATGGATTCCGCCTCAAGCGCTTTCAGATGCGCTGATAGCGGCGCCCGGGTGCGGGCAGGGGGCGGAACAACAACCGACATCGGCAAAGAACTCCGATCCGTCAAAGCCAAATCCTCGCAGATCAGCCGCTCAGATAGTCCGTCCAAGCCCAAGATGCAGCCAAACTTAATCTCGGCAAAGCCCCAGAGAAGCTAAAGGGCGTCTGCGGGTTCTCGCCGCGTCCCGCTTCGTCACGTCCATTTAATCCGTCTTGGCCGGGCTTGTCCCGGCCATCCATGGTTCAGCTTCGACAGGCGCCACCAACCGGGCCATTGATCCCCGCCCCAAGGGCGGGGAAGACGGTGTTAAAAGAGCCGGTCACAGCGGCAACAGCACCCGCGCGGTCATGCCGCCGCCTTCGCGGTTCGACAAGGTCGCGTCGCCGCCATGCGCCCGAGCTATGGAGCGCACCACGGCCAGTCCCAGGCCAATCCCGCCGGTCTCGCGTGAGCGGGATCCCTCGGCGCGATAGAAGGGCTCGAACACCTTCTCCAGCGCCGTCTCCGGCAAGCCCTTGCCTCGGTCGTCGATCTCGACAACCGCGAAACGGGCGCTGGGATAAACCCGCACCCGCGCCTGCAGCCCGAACTTAATGGCGTTGTCCAGAAGGTTGTTGAACAGCCGGCGCAGGGCGACGGGGTCGCCGTCCACCACCACCCGTTCGGCCCGTTCCACCTCCACGTCCTGGCCTGTCTCGCTCATCTCGTCGGACAGGCTTTCCAACAGCGAGGACAGTTCCAGCCGGGTCCGTTCCGCCGGCCGTGTGGCGTCGCGCACGAAAGCGAGCGTGCCGGAAATCATCGCCTCCATCTCGGCGATGTCGGACGCCATCTTGCCGCGAATGTCGTCCGGCGCCGCTTCCACGCGAAACCGCAGCCGGGTCAGCGGCGTGCGCAGGTCGTGGGCGATGGCGCCGACCATGGCGGTTCGGTCTTCGACGTAGCGCGCCAGCCGCTCCTGCATGTCGTTGAACGCCCGCACGGCCACAGCGATCTCGGACGGGCCGCTGACCGCCAGCGGCGGCGAGCGTGGGTCGCGTCCGAACCGCTCCGCCGCCTGGGCGAACAGGGCGATGGGGCGAGCCATCCTACGGGCGAACAGATAGGCGATTGGCGAGAGCAGGATGGTGGTCAGAAAGAACCACAGCATGGTCGACATCTGCCACTGGCTGAAGTGAAGCGAGGGTTGCGGCTCGACAATGAGCCACCGCCCGTCCGCGCGTAAAACCCCAACCTTGAAGGGCGAGAACAGCACATGCTCTGGCGTGGTGTGCCCATTCCGCGCCAGTTCGTCCCTGACCAGACGGAACGCACGCCGGTCGGCGTAGCGGCCTTGTTCGGAAACGATCAGGACGCGGGAGGCGTCGACGCCGGCGCCGCTCGCCAACTCCGCGATCGACGCAGGCGGCGCGGGCACGACGTTCGATCCCAGCTGCCAGCTGGTGATTGTCGGCGGCTTGTCGCTGACCAGGGCGACCAGCGGCCGCCGCTGTCCCAAGGCGGTCAGGGGCTGGCCCTTGATCACCTGGGCGACTTCGCCGATGCGATAAAAGTCTGGCGTCGGTGGCGGCAGGCTGAAGGTGATCAGCAGGTTGATCACCGAAGCGCCGAGCAGGCTGACCACGACCAGGGCCAGCAGTTGGGCGAACAGGCTAGCCGTCGGAAGCCGGCGGCTCGCATTCTTCATACGTGCTGGGCCGTCATACCCGGGCGACCCTCGCGTTGAAGAGGTAGCCCTCGTTGCGGATGGTGCGGATCAGCTCCACCCCGCCAGAACCATCGTCCAGCTTCTTGCGCAGGCGGCTGATCTGGACGTCGATGGCGCGGTCGTAGGCGTCGCTGTCGGGCCCTCGAGCCAGGTCCAGCAGCCGATCACGGGTCAGCACGCGCTGCGGCCGTTCGACGAAGGCCCGCAGCAGGGTGAACTCGCCGCTGGACAGGTTGACGATCACGCCCTGCGGCGAGCGCAACTCGCGGCGAACCAGGTCCAGACGCCAGCCTGAGAATTCGCAACCGGCGCCGAGTTCGCCCTCGCTGGTGCGCGGCTCCTGGCGGCGGCGCAGCACGGCGCGGATGCGGGCCAGCAGCTCGCGGGGATTGCAGGGCTTGGGCAGATAGTCGTCGGCGCCGAGCTCCAGGCCGACAATGCGGTCGGTCTCTTCGCCCATGGCGCTCAGCATGATGATGGCCGGCCCGTCCGGACCAGCAAGCCGGCGGCAGATGGCCAGGCCGTCTTCACCCGGCAACATCACGTCCAGCACGATCAGGTCGACGGGGCCGTGGGCCAGCGCCGTTTCCATCTCGGCGGCATCCCCCGCCGACTCGACGGTATAGCCATGTCGGCCGAGAAACTCGGAAACCACATCGCGGATGCCGGGATCGTCATCCACCATCAATATGCGCACCGCCGGACCTCCGTCCGAGCGTACCGCGCCGCGTTCCATTGCAAGCTCCATGCGCCTTTTATTGCAGCTTGGCGTACCGCATGGATTTCAAAATTGAAACAGTGACTTCGCCCGAAGCGGCGCATCATGGCGTTGGAATGGCGCCCTCGTCAGCGCCCCGCGCAACGGCGTTTGCGAAAAACCGAAGCCGTGCCGCTATAACGTGCGGGACAGGAGACAAGCCGATCATGACGAAGGCAGACAAGCCGAAGACCGCGCCGATCGCGGCAGCGGCTGCTTTGGCGGTCGCGGGCGGGGCGTCCGCTCAGTCGCCCGTCGACGCAAACGGGCTGAACCGGCTGCCGGCCATGACCGTACCGCCGTCCAGCTTCCTTTCGCCACAAGCGCGCGAGGCCTACATCAACGCCACGCGCAATCCGCGTCCTATGGATCCCATTGAGCTGGCGCCGGTCGTGACCCAGCTCCGCGCCGGCTATGACGCCACGCTCAACGCCGCGCTGGAGCGAACGCGGGCCCTCTATCCGGTCAAGGTCGAGCACGACACCATTGCCGGCGTTCCGGTCGAGGTGGTGACACCCAAGGCCGGGGTGACGCGGGCCAAGGCGCACAAGGTGCTGATCAATCTGCACGGGGGCGCCTTCATGCTTGGCGGCGGCGGGCCGGGCGGGCTGATGGAAGCGATCCCGATCGCCTCTATTGGTGGCTATCGGGTGATCACCGTCGACTATCGCTTGGCCCCTGAACATCATTTCCCGGACGCCAGCGAGGATGTCGCCGCTGTCTATGCCGCGCTGCTGAAGACCTACAAGCCGGGCCACATCGGCATCTATGGCTGCTCCTCCGGCGGTACGCTGACGGCCCAGGCAACGGTCTGGTTCCAAACCCACAACCTGCCCAGGCCCGGCGCCATCGGGGTACTGTGCGCCTCGCTCAGCCCCAACTTCGGCGGCGATTCCGCCTATCTGGCGCCGCCGCTCAACGGCAATCCGCCACCGGCGCTTCCCGTAAAAGACCAGCGCTGGAAAGGCACGGGCGAGACGCCCTACATGGCCGGCGTGGACTTGAGGTCGCCCCTGGCCCAGCCGCTCGGCCATCCGACGGTGCTGGCCAAATTCCCGCCTACGCTGATGATCACCTCGACCCGGGCGCCGGAGATGGGCGCGGCGGTCTACTCCCACGCCCAGCTGGTGAAGGCCGGCGTGGACGCCGACCTGCATGTGTTCGAGGGGCTCTGGCACGGCTTTGCGGCCGATCCGCGCCTGCCGGAATCGCGCGACTATCAGAATGTGATCGCCCGCTTCTTCGACCGTGAACTGAAACCCTAGCGCCGCATGACCAATTCCGTTTTACCGCGCCGCGTCGTCTGTTTCGGCGAGATGCTGCTGCGCCTGACCCCGCCAGGCCGGGACCTGCTGCTGCAGACGCCGCGCCTGGAAACCAGCTTCGGCGGCGCGGAGACCAATGTCGCCGTAGGCTTAGCGCAACTGGGCGATGACTCGCGGATAGTGAGCGTCCTGCCCGACAACGCCATCGGCCAGGCCGCGCTGGCGGAGCTGCGCCGCTGGGGCGTCAACGCCGGCGGTGTGCGGACGGCGCCTGGCCGGATGGGACTCTACTTCCTCACGCCCGGTGCGGTGCTTCGACCAGCCGAGGTGCTCTACGACCGCACGGGCAGCGCTTTCGCAGGCGCCGCGCCCGATCTGATCGACTGGACCGCCGAGCTCGAGGGCGCCGCCTGGCTGCATCTCTCTGGCATTACCCCCGCCGTCAGCCTCAACGCCGCCGCCGCGGCCCTGACAGCGGTCAAAGCGGCGAGGGCGCTCGGCGTCCAGGTCTCCTTTGACGGCAACTTCCGCGTCCGTGTCTGGGCCGATCGCATCGGCGATGCGCCGGCCATCCTGCACAAGATTGTCGCCCACGCCGACCTCGCCTTCATCGACCATCGCGACATCGGCCTGATTCTCGGCGAGGCGTTCGACGATCCGGAGGCCGCCGCGAACGCAGCCTTCAAGGCCTTTCCGAGCTTGACCCGTATCGCCTCGACCAGCCGCGCCATCCGCGGCCCGGAAGACCACGACCTGACCGGCCGCCTGCTCACGCGCGACGGCGGCCATCAAACCGAGACGGTCCGATTGAAAAACATTGTCGACAGGGTAGGGGCGGGAGACGCTTTCAGCGCCGGTGTCCTGCATGGTCTGATCGCCGGCCAGGGGGAGGCGGAAGCCCTGGATTATGGTCTCGCTTGCTGCGCCCTGAAGCACGGCATTGTCGGCGACTTTCCGCTGATCACGCAGGACGATGTGGCGCGCTTTTCAGCCGAACACAGCGACCTGAGACGATAAGAGTAACGCCCACCTCACATCGGCGTTACACGGGCAAATTCCAAGAAGCACCGCGAATTTCGGGGCTTGAGCCCGCGCGCGCGGCGCGATGAGCTGAGCGCATTTTGCGGTTGTAACCGTTGTTGCCGTTGGTAGCATAACCGGACGTGCGGCCAACGGAGACCTAAGCTGTGTCAGTACCTTGCCCGGTTTGCAGGAACGTTCAGGGCATCGTCACGACGGTTAGACGCGACAAACTCCCCGTCCTGCAGAACCGCGTTTACGCTTCAAGCGACGAGGCTCTCGCATCGCCTTGCGCCCCGTTCCGGCTGGCCACCTGTTCCGGGTGTGGGTTCACCTTCAACGGTCTGTTTGACGCCGATCGTGTGGTCTACGACGAGTTTTACGACAACGACGTCCCCTCCGCGATCTTCAGGACCTATTACAAAGACGTCGCCCTGATGCTGATCGATAAATTCGGTCTCGACACGGGCGTCGTCTACGATATCGGGTGTGGCAAGGGCGACTTCCTCCGCGTGCTTTGCGAACTGGCGCCGGGCATTCAGGGCATCGGTATCGATCCGAGCTGTACGCCGACGTCGGAGGCCAATTTTACGCTTGAGAAGCGTGCGTTCGATCCGTCGTTCGCCGTGAGCCCCGACACCAAGCTCGTCATCCTCCGCCACGTCCTGGAGCATATCGACCAGCCGGTGGGCTTCGCCGCGGCGATCGCCCAGCGTATCGGCGACGCGCCGCTCTATGTGGAAGTGCCGGACCTTCACTGGATCCTGAAAAACGGCGTCTTCTGGGACTTCATGTACGAGCACTGCAACTATTTCAGCCCGGGCACGCTGCGCCACGCCTTGAACCAGGCTGGCCTTGCCGTTGGCGAACAGCAGGGTTCATTTAACGGACAATATCAGTGGGCGATCTGCCGCGCCGCGCCGGGCGCCCACGCGTCCGCCGCGCCTGACCCAAGTTTGGAAATCAAGCTGGTGACGGCCTACCTCGAGCAGGAGGACGCCCTGCTTGGATCCGCGCTCGACCTGGTGGGCCAAGCTGGGAATTCTGTCCTCTGGGGCATGGCCAGCAAGGGGGTAATATTCGCCACCTTGATGGGAAGCGCGGCCGTCGCGGGCGGCGTCGACGTGAACCCGAAAAAGCAGGGCCGCTTCGCCCCTGGCTCCGGCGTCGCGATTCACGATCCGACCTGGCTCACCAGCCTGACCGGCCCAACCACCGTTTTTGTCATGAACGGCAACTATGCCCAGGAAATTGGGCGCCAGATCGCCGAACTGGGCGTATCGGTCCAGATGGTCGTGCTCGATGACGTTGACTTCGGGGCTCGTGGAGAAGCGCCCGCACCGGGACGGCTCAAGCTGACCGAGATGGCGACCTGATCGCCCGGTCGCTGGCGTCACTATAGCTTTTTGAACGAATGGCGCGAATGACGGGACTTGAACCCGCGACCTCCGGCGTGACAGGCCGGCGCTCTAACCAACTGAGCTACATCCGCGTATCGGCGTGGTCCCAAGCGGGTCCGACGCGAGGCGGGTGACATAGGTCGCACCGGCGCCCCGTGTCAACTCACGAGCAGCATGGAAATGAAGGCTTTCAAACCCGCCGCGGCGTTTGAACCCGGGCAAGGCTTGGTCTACAACGCCCCGACTCTCGCCCGCACCCTATAAAGGCCGTCATGAACGCCTTCCTGCTTGCCTACCTGCCGCTGGTGATCTTCCTCGCGGTCGGCGCCGCGCTCGGCCTGCTGTTCTTCATGCTGCCGCTGGTCTGGTCGCCGCAGCGTCCGGACCCGGAAAAGAACTCCGCCTATGAATGCGGCTTCAACGCCTTCGACGACGCCCGCATGAAGTTCGACGTGCGCTTCTATCTGGTCTCGATCCTGTTCATCATCTTCGACCTGGAAGTGGCCTTCCTGTTTCCCTGGGCCGTGGCGCTGATGAAGATGCCGCATGCGACCCAGATTTTCGCCTTCTGGTCGATGATGAGCTTCCTGGGCGTGCTGACGGTCGGCTTTATCTACGAATGGAATAAGGGAGCCCTGGAATGGGAGTAATCGTTCCGGCCGGGTCGGCCGCCCGTTCCACGGTCGAGGGCTATGATTCCAAGCTGCACGATCCCTTCTTCGACGGGGTCACCCAGCAGCTGGCGGACAAGGGCTTCGTCACCGCCGCCACCGACGATCTGATCACCTGGGCCCGCACGGGCTCGCTGATGTGGATGACCTTTGGGTTGGCCTGCTGCGCCATCGAGATGATGCAGGCGTCGATGCCGCGCTACGATCTTGAGCGCTATGGCTTCGCCCCGCGTGGATCGCCGCGCCAATCGGACGTGATGATCGTTGCCGGCACCCTGACCAACAAGATGGCTCCGGCCCTGCGCAAGGTCTACGACCAGATGCCGGAGCCGCGGTACGTCATCTCCATGGGGTCCTGCGCCAACGGCGGCGGCTACTATTATTTCAGCTACTCCGTCGTGCGTGGCTGCGACCGGATCGTGCCGGTGGACATCTATATCCCTGGCTGTCCGCCCACCGCCGAGGCCCTGGTCTATGGCGTGCTGCAGCTGCAGAAGAAGATCCGCCGCACGGGGACCATCGAACGATGAGCTTCACCGTTTCGGACGAATCCCTGGCGGAACTTGGCGAAGCGATCATGGCCGCGGCGGGCCCGCTGGCCACGGACTTCTACATCGCCCACGGTGAGCTGAACGTCCATGCGCCCGGCGCGACTATCGTCGAGCTGACGGCCAAGCTGCGCGACGACCCGGCGCTGAAATTCGACCAGCTGATCGACCTCTGCGGCTGCGACTACCCTGATCGTCCCAAGCGGTTCGAGGTGGTCTATCATTTCCTGTCGCTGACCAAGAACCGCCGCGTCCGTATCAAGGTGCAGGCCGGCGACGGTGAGGCTGTGCCGACCATCAGCGGCCTCTTCGCGGCCGCCAACTGGTTCGAGCGCGAAACCTTCGACATGTACGGGGTGCCATTCGACAGCCACCCCGATCTGCGCCGCCTGCTCACCGATTATGGCTTCCAGGGCTATCCGCTGCGCAAAGACTTCCCGATGACCGGCTACGTCGAAGTTCGCTATGACGACGAGCAGAAGCGGGTGGTCTATGAGCCGGTGAAGATCACCGAATTCCGGGCTTTCGATTTCTTGTCACCCTGGGAAGGGGCGCAAGGGACCTACGTTTTACCGGGTGATGAAAAGAAGGGGGGGTAGTCATGTTTCGTGCACCGTTCCGTTCCGCGTTTTCGTTTTTCCTGGTCACCTTTTCCACCGCCTTCCTGATGACGATCGGCATGCGGCTGACCGGCTGGTTCACCCGCGCGCCGCAGGTCACCATTCAGGAGAATGAGGCGCTGGGCATCTGCATCATGCTCGCCGTGACCACATTGGCCCTCGGCGCCTATCTGCATCGGATGGAGATGGTCGAGCTGCGCAGCGCGTTGCTGGGCGCGGCCTCGGTGCTGCTGGCGCTGCCGCTGTCCGAAGCGGCGATCAATCAGACCTGGAGCTTGGGCACCACCATCGTGACCGCCCTCGGCTTCGTTTCCCTCGGCATCGGCCTGCTGGTTTCGGTTGGCCTGACCGCCCCTATCGCGGACTCTCTCGCCGCGGCAAAGTCCTAAGGTTCCCATGGCTGACGACGCCCATCCCATTCCCGAACCGTCGCAATCGGCGGTTGGCGAGGAAGACCGCCGCTTCACGATCAACTTCGGTCCCCAGCATCCGGCCGCGCACGGGGTGCTGCGCCTGATCCTGGAGCTGGACGGGGAGGTGGTCGAACGGGTCGATCCGCACATCGGCCTGCTGCACCGCGGCACCGAAAAGCTGATGGAGGCCCGCACCTACCTCCAGAACATCCCTTACTTCGACAGGCTCGACTACGTCTGCCCGATGAACCAGGAGCATGCCTTCTGCCTGGCCATCGAAAAGCTGACCGGCATCGAGGTGCCGATCCGCGCCAAGCTGATCCGCGTGCTCTATTGCGAGATCGGCCGCATCCTCAACCACCTGATGAACGTCACCACCCAGGCGATGGACGTCGGCGCGCTCACCCCGCCATTGTGGGGCTTCGAAGAACGCGAAAAGCTGATGGTCTTCTACGAGCGGGCCTGTGGCGCGCGCCTGCACTCCAACTACATCCGCCCCGGCGGCGTGCACCAGGACCTGCCGCCCGCGCTGATCGAGGACATCGACCGCTGGTGCGACGCCTATCCCAGCAAGATGGACGACCTGGACAGACTGGTCACCGGCAACCGCATCTTCAAGCAGCGCAACGTCAACATCGGCGTGGTGACGCGGCAGGAGGCGATCGACAACAGCTTCTCCGGCGTGATGATGCGCGGCTCCGGCATTGCCTGGGACCTGCGCCGCAACCAACCCTACGAAATCTACGACGAGCTGGAATTCGACATTCCGCTCGGCGTTCACGGCGACTGCTACGACCGCTATCTCTGCCGCATGGACGAGATGCGCCAGTCCACCAAGATCATGAAGCAGTGCATTGAGCGGCTGAAGAAAACACCCGGTCCGGTGATGACCCAGGACAATAAGTACGTGCCCCCGCGCCGGGCCGAGATGAAGCGGTCGATGGAAGCGATGATCCATCACTTCAAGCTCTACACCGAAGGCTTCCATACCCCCGAGGGCGAGGTCTATGCCTGCGTCGAGGCGCCCAAGGGCGAGTTCGGCGTCTATCTGGTCTCCGACGGCACCAACAAGCCCTACCGCTGCAAGATCCGCGCGCCGGGCTTTCCGCACCTGGCGGCGATGGACTGGATGAACCGCGGCCACCTTCTGGCCGACGTCAGCGCGGTGCTGGGCTCGCTCGACATCGTGTTTGGTGAGATCGACCGTTGAGCCCACACGACATCGCCCAAGGGCAGCTGGACGCCTATAACGCCCAAGACCTGGACGCCCACTGCGCCTTCTATGCCGACGACATCGTGGTCGCCGACCTGAATGGCGCGGAATCCGTTCACGACCTCGCGGCCTACCGCGCGCGCTATGAAAAGATGTTCGCGGAATTTCCCGAAAATCACGCCGCCTTGGTGAACCGTGTCGTCATCGGCGACACCGTGATCGATCACGAGCGCGTAGCGCGTAAACCCGGCGCGGAGACCTTCGACGTCGCCGCCATCTACACCATTCGCGGCGGCAAGATCGCCCGCGTCGATTTTGTGAGGGGCTAGTCCATGTCCGTCCGCCGTCTCGCCAAGGAACAGCCTGCCGCGTTCGCCTTCTCCAAGGCGACCATGGACAAGGCCAAGTGGTGGATCGCCAAATATCCGCAAGGCCGCCAGCAATCGGCGGTGATCCCGATCCTGTGGCTGATCCAGAAGCAGGAGGGCTGGGTGTCCGAACCCGCCATCCGCGCCCTGGCCGACCTGCTCGGCATGCCGGTGATCCGGGTGCTGGAAGTGGTCACCTTCTACACCATGTTCCAGCTGGAGCCCGTTGGAACCACGGCGCTTATCCAGGTCTGCGGCACGACGCCCTGCATGCTGCGGGGCGCGGGCGAGCTCTTAAAGGTCTGCCACGACAAGATCGGACCGAAGAACCATCGCTCGGCCGATGGCCGGTTCAGCTGGGAAGAGGTCGAGTGCCTGGGCGCCTGCGCCAACGCGCCGATGGCCCAGATCAACGACTACTATTACGAGGACCTGACAGCGGAAACGCTGACCCAGATCATCGACGACTTCGCCGCTGACAAGAAGCCCGCGCCTGGTTCCTACGCCGGCCGTCACACCTCCGAGCCGGCGGGCGGCGCCAAGACGCTGCTCGACCCGGCCCTCTATGACGGCTCGGCGGGCAAGCCGATCACCAAGCTGCCTAACGCGCCCGAGCCCGTGAAGGACGAAGCGCCAGCGTCATGAGCGATGCAGATGAGCTGGAAGCCTTCCGCGCAGAACTGAGAGCTGCGGGCGAGCCCTGGCAGCAGCGCGGGGTCAAGACCTTCTTCCTCGGCATGGCCTCACTCCTGGCCGCCTATGTCCTGCCGATGGTCGCGCCCAGCTACATCTATCCGGCCGGCGCGCTTGGGGTCGCGATCCTCCTCTTCGCCGTCAGCTGGGGGATGCTGATCAAGGCCGCCGCCGCGCGTCGCCGCTGGGCCAAGGACCACACGCCGGCCCTTCCAGACGTCCCGTGACCGAGCCGTCGCCCGCCGCGATCGACGTCGCCCGACATCGTCGGCGGCTGATGTGGATGGTGGCCATCGACGCCGTCTGCTTCCTGGTAGCCCTCGGCGCCATCATCGGGAACCTCAGCTTCCACATCGGCTGGCTGATGTGGGTCTTCCTGGCGGCCATGATCGCCGGGTTCGGCGCCCAGGGATGGCTGATCATGGGACTGACTCGGCGGGACTGATCTGCTCTAGCGCTACCCACTGCGAGGCGCCCGCGCAGCGGGCCTCGAAGGACGCAATTGGACCGCCGCTGCGTCCTTCGAGGCCCGTCGCTGTGCGCCGGGCGCCTCAGGATGAGGAGGTTGGGAAAGCAAATCCCATCCAGCCTTCGTCACACGGCAATTCGCGGTTGGTTTCGGGCAAAGCAAGCGGTATGTCCGGTCCCGAATCCGCGCCCGCGCGCCTTGCGCCGAACGGGTGCGATGAACGTTGCGCGCTGTAGGAGATCAGGCTTGGTCGGCATCCTGGAAGACAAGGATCGGATCTTCACCAATCTCTACGGGTTCAAGGATTGGCGGCTGGACGACGCGAAGCTTCGCGGCGCCTGGAACGCGACCCCCGATATTCTGACCTGCGGGCGCGACTGGATCATCGACCAGATGAAGGCCTCCGGTCTGCGCGGCCGTGGCGGCGCGGGCTTCGGCACGGGCCTGAAGTGGTCGTTCATGCCCAAGGTGCTCAATCCGGAGCGGCCGCACTATCTGGTGGTCAACGCCGACGAATCCGAACCTGGCACCTGCAAGGACCGGGAAATCATGCGGCACGACCCGCATCTTTTCATCGAAGGCTGCCTGATCGCCTCTTTCGCGATGCAGGCGCACGTCTGCTACATCTATATCCGCGGCGAATATGTGCGCGAGCGCGAGGTGATGGAGGCCGCCGTCGCCGAGGCCTATGCGGCCAAGCTGATCGGCAAGAACAACATCCATGGCTGGGACTTCGACGTCTACATCCACCACGGCGCTGGGGCTTACATCTGCGGCGAGGAAACCGCGCTGCTGGAAAGCCTGGAAGGCAAGAAGGGCCAGCCGCGCCTGAAGCCGCCGTTTCCGGCCGGTGCGGGTGTCTATGGTTGCCCGACCACGGTCAACAACGTCGAGAGCATCGCCGTCGCCGGCACGATTCTGCGGCGCGGGGCGGGGTGGTTCGCCTCCTTTGGCCGGCCGAACAATACCGGCACCAAGCTGATGTGCATCTCCGGCCACGTCGAACGGCCGTGCAATGTCGAAGAAGCCATGTCGATCCCGCTCAAACAGCTGCTTGAGGATCACTGCGGCGGCGTGCGCGGCGGCTGGGGCAATCTGAAGGCCGTCATCCCCGGCGGCTCGTCGGTGCGGATGATCCCGGCGGCGGAAGCCGAGGAAGCTCTTATGGACTTCGACAGCCTCTCGGCATTGAAGTCGGGGCTCGGCACCGCGGCGGTGATCGTGATGGACAAGTCCACAGACCTGCTCCGCGCCATCGCCCGCATCAGCTACTTCTACAAGCATGAGAGCTGCGGCCAGTGCACGCCCTGCCGCGAAGGCACCGGCTGGATGTGGCGGGTGATGGAGCGGATGGCCAATGGCGAGGCCGACCCGAAGGAGATCGACACCCTGCTGGATGTCACCTCGCAGATCGAAGGCCACACCATCTGCGCCCTCGGCGACGCGGCCGCCTGGCCGATCCAGGGCCTGTTCCGCCACTTCCGCCCCGAGATCGAAGAACGCATCGCCAGCTACCGCACCGGCCGCCTGCACGTACCCGGCGCAACCCTGGTCGCGGCGGAGTAGGGGACAGCCAACGCATCATGACCGGCCTACTCGCCGACAAGGACCGTATCTTCACCAACCTCTATGGCCTGCATGATCGCGGCCTGGAGGCGGCGAGGGCGCGCGGAACCTGGAACGGCGTGGGGCTGATGGTGGACGCCGGTCCCCAGTGGATCATCGAGCAGATCAAGGCGTCCGGCCTGCGCGGCCGTGGCGGCGGCGGGTTCGGCGTCGGCCTGAAGTGGTCGCTGATGCCCCAGCCCAGCGACAAGCCCCACTATCTGATCATCAACGCCGACGAATCGGAGCCGGGCGCCTGCAAGGACCGGCTGTTTATCGGCAATGACCCGCACCTGCTGATCGAAGGCGCCTTCCTGGCCAGCTACGCCATCGGCGCCCATTCGGCCTACGTCTACATTCGCGGCGAAGTCGTTCGCGAGCGCGAGTTGCTGGAGACCGCCATTCGGGAGGCCCGCGACGCGCGGCTGATCGGGCCGGGCAATCTGTTCGGCTGGGACTTCGAGCTCCACGTCAGCCACGGCGCCGGCGCCTATATCTGCGGCGACGAAATGGCCCTGCTGGAAAGCCTGGAAGGTCGCAAGGGCCAGCCCCGGCTGAAGCCGCCTTACCCTGCGGTGTCCGGCCTCTACGGCTGCCCCACCACCATCAACAACGCCGAGAGCATCGCCGTCGTCGGGACCATCCTGCGGCGCGGCGCCGCGTGGTTCACCGGCTTTGGCCGTCCCAACAACGCCGGCACCAAGCTAATGGCCGCCTCGGGCCATGTGAATGCGCCCGGCGTGGTCGAAGAGGCCATGTCCATCCCCATGCGCCAGCTGATCGAGGATCATTTCGGCGGCGTGCGTGGCGGCTGGGGCAATCTGAAGGCGGTGATCCCCGGCGGCGCCTCCACGGCGATGATCCCGGCCGACCAGGCCGAGTTCGTGCTGATGGATTATGACGCCCTGCGTGAGCTGAAGTCGCTGATGGGCACGGCGACCATGATCGTGATGGATAAGTCCACCGACCTGGTCCGCGCCATCGCCCGCATCAGCCAGTTTTTCAAGCATGAGAGCTGTGGCCAGTGCACTCCCTGCCGCGAAGGCACGGGCTGGATGTGGCGGGTGATGGAGCGCATGGCCGAGGGCGATGCGGAGCCGGAAGACATCGACCTCTTGCTTGATGTGGCGTCCGGCGTAGAAGGCCACACCATCTGCGGTCTCGGTGACGCGGCGGCCTGGCCGATTCAAGGCCTGTTCCGTCATTTCCGACCTGAAGTCGAAGACAGAATCACGGCCTATCGCGCTCGCCGCCCGCATGTTGCTGGCGCGACGCTGATGGCGGCGGAGTAAAGCGTGGCTGACGAGCCCGAAAACTTGACGCTGCGCTACCTGCGCTCGATCGACAGCAAGCTCGATCGGGTGATCGAGGACGTGCAGGACCTTAAGGTGTGCACGACCGCGGTCGAAGAAGGCATGGCCGGGGTGCACCGGAGATTGGACAGGGTCGAGGCGCGCCTTGACCGGATCGAGACGCGGCTGGAGCTCGTCGACAATCCTTACGGCGGAGTGCGGGAATAATGCCCATAGCCAAGGTCAATGGCGTCGAGGTCGAGTTCGAGCCCGGGATGACGGTTCTGCAGGTGGCGGAGCTGGCCGGGGAAGAGATTCCGCGCTTCTGCTACCATGAGCGCCTGTCGATCGCCGGCAACTGCCGCATGTGCCTGGTCGAGGTGAAGCCTGGCCCGCCGAAGCCGCAAGCCTCCTGCGCCCTGCCGGCCGCCGACAAGCAAGAGATTTTCACCAACACCCCCATGGTCAAGAAGGCCCGGGAAGGGGTGATGGAGTTCCTGCTGATCAACCACCCGCTGGATTGCCCGATCTGCGACCAGGGCGGCGAGTGCGACCTGCAGGACCAGTCGATGGGCTTTGGCCGCGACGACAGCCGCTATGGCGAGAACAAGCGCGCCGTCGAAGAGAAGTTCATGGGCCCGTTGATCAAGACGGTCATGACCCGCTGCATTCAGTGCACCCGCTGCGTCCGCTTCATCACCGAGGTGGCCGGCCAGTCGGAAATCGGCCTGATCAGCCGTGGCGAGGATGTGGAAATCACCACCTACCTCGAGCAGGCGGTGACCAGCGAGCTGTCGGGCAATGTCATCGACCTCTGCCCGGTCGGCGCCCTGACCTCCAAGCCCTACGCCTTCCATGGCCGGCCCTGGGAGCTTTCCAAGACCGAGAGCATCGACGTCATGGACGCCCTCGGCTCGGCGATCCGGGTGGACGCCCGCGCCAATGAGGTGATGCGCGTACTGCCGCGCATCAATGACGAGATCAACGAGGAATGGATCTCGGACAAGACCCGCTACGCCTGCGACGGCCTGATGCGCCAGCGGCTAGATCGCCCCTATGTGCGGGTGAAGGGCAAGCTTCTGCCCGCCACCTGGACCGAGGCGTTTACGGCGATTACCGCCAAGATCAAGTCGGTGCAGCCGGCGCGGATCGGCGTCATCGCCGGCGATCTGCAGGACGCTGAATCGATGAAGGCGGCGCTGGACCTGTTTGGCGGCCTGGGCGCGACCAGCCTGGATTGCCGCCAGGATGGCGCGGTGATCGGGGAGGGCCCGCGCGAAAGCTGGCTGTTCAACTCGACCATCGCCGGCCTGGACGACTGCGACGCCCTGCTGCTGGTAGGCTGCAATCCGCGCCTGGACGCGCCGGTGCTCAATGCCCGCATTCGCAAGGGGTGGGTGGGTCGCGACATGAAGGTCGCGGTGATCGGCGAACAAGCCGACCTCACCTATAGCTATGACTATCTCGGCGCGGGCGCCGCCTCGCTCAGCCAATTCTCCAAGTCCCGCAGCGGGTTCGCCAAGGCGTTCAGGGACGCCAAGAAGCCGATGGTCATCGTCGGCGCCGGCGCCCTGACGCGGGATGACGGTGCGGCCGTGCTGGCCTTGGCGGCCGGCCTCGGCGGGACACTGAACGTCTTGCATTCGGCCGCGAGCCGGGTCGGCGGTCTCGACATGGGCTTCATTCCCAAGGCTGGCGGCCTGAACGCCAAGGCCATGGTCGCCAAGGGCGCCACGGACGTGCTGGTTCTGCTGGGCGCCGACGAGGTCGACCTGTCGGCCACCGACGCCTTCGTGGTCTATATCGGCACGCACGGCGACGCTGGCGCTCACCGCGCCGACGTAGTCCTGCCGGGCGCCGCCTATACCGAGAAGAACGGCCTCTATGTGAACACCGAGGGCCGGGTCCAGATGGGCCAACGCGCCGTCTTCCCGAAAGGCGAGGCTCGCGAAGACTGGGCCATCCTGCGCGCCCTGTCCGGCTATCTGGGCGCCACCTTGCCCTACGACACTCTCGATCAGCTGCGCGAGAAGCTCTACAGCGACCATCCTACTTTCGGGCAGATCGATCACGCGCCGGGCTCGATTCCGGCGGCGATCGACACGTCAAAGGTGGGCGCGAAAGGCGAGGTTTCAGACACGCCCTTCGCCGGTCCGGTCAAGGACTTCTACCTCACCAACCCCATCGCTCGCGCGAGCGTGACCATGGCCGAATGCTCGGCCAGCGTCGCTGCCGCCCGCGGCAAACTGATCGCGGCGGAGTAGGGCATGGACGCGCTCATCTGGTTTGGTCTGACGATCGGGCAGATCCTCATCGTCACCGTCGGCGTCCTGCTGTCGGTGGCCTTCCTGATCCTGTTCGAACGCAAGGTCTTCGCCGGCGTGCAGATGCGCAAAGGGCCCAATGTGGTGGGGCCGTTCGGCCTGCTGCAGTCCTTCGCCGACCTCGGCAAATTCCTGATCAAGGAGTTGATCATCCCCGACGGCGCCGACAAGGTGCTGTTCGTGATCGCGCCCCTGATCAGCGTCACCCTGGCCTTCGGCGCCTGGGCCGCCATCCCGCTGAGCCAGGGCTGGGTCGTCTCCAACATCAATGTCGGCGTGCTCTATCTGTTCGCCGTCTCATCGCTCGGGGTCTATGGCGTCATCGTGGCCGGCTGGGCGTCCAACTCGAAATATCCCTTCCTGGCCGCGCTGCGGTCTGCGGCGCAGATGGTCTCCTATGAGGTCTCCATCGGCTTCGTCATCGTCACCGTCATCGTCCTGACCGGCTCGATGAACCTGACCACTATCGTCACCCACCAGGCCGGCTGGATCAGCCACTGGAATTTCCTCGGCGGCGCCGGGATCAAGGGCCTGCCGATGGCGCTGATCATGATCCCGATGACGGTGATCTTCTTCATCTCGGCCCTGGCCGAAACCAACCGTCCGCCCTTCGACCTGGCCGAGGCCGAGTCCGAGCTCGTGGCCGGCTATCAGGTCGAATACTCCTCGACCCTCTATCTGCTTATCTACCTGTCCGAGATGGCCAACATCATCATGTTGAGCGGCCTGATCTCGGTCTTCTTCTTTGGCGGCTGGGAAGCGCCGTTCCCGACGCCATTCCTGGCGCACTGGAACCCGACCCTGGCCAGCCTGTGGGGCCTGTTCTGGTTCGTGCTGAAGACCTTCATCTGGTTCTTCATGTTCGCCATGGCGCGAGCCATCGTGCCTCGCTATCGCTACGACCAGCTGATGCGGCTGGGCTGGAAGGTCTTCCTGCCCACCTCGCTGGTGGCGGTCATCGGCATTGCCGCCTATCGCGTCTTCACTGGGGTCTAAGGAAGCTTTCGATGTCTTTTGGAGCCCGCATCAACCAGGCCGTCAAAGGCGCCGCGCTGATGGACTTCGTCGGGGCCATGGGCCTGGCGATGAAGCACCTCGCCGGTCCGAAGAAGACGGTGCAGTACCCGCATGAGCGCAATCCGCAGTCGCCGCGTTTCCGGGGCGAACACGCCCTGCGCCGTTATCCCAATGGCGAGGAACGCTGCATCGCCTGTAAGTTGTGCGAGGCCATCTGCCCGGCCCAGGCCATCGTCATCGAGGCCGAACCCCGCGCCGACGGCTCGCGCCGCACGACCCGCTACGACATCGACATGGTCAAATGCATCTACTGCGGCCTGTGCCAGGAGGCCTGCCCGGTGGACGCCATCGTCGAGGGCCCGAACACCGAATACACCGTGGAGACCCGTGAAGAGCTCTACTACGACAAGCAGCGGCTGCTGGATAACGGCGACCGTTGGGAGCGGGAAATCGCGAAGAATCTGGAACTCGACGCGCCCTATCGTTAAGACGGGCGCGACTTTGGAATCGGGCTGTGCGCGACGCTTTTCGCAGCAGCTCGTCGGACTGGAATTGAGGGGAGCGTAAGGGCTCATGGCCTTGGCGGCGATCGCCTTTTACCTGCTGGCTGCGGTGACGCTGGTTTCGGCCTTTCTGGTCGTGATCGGGCGCAATCCCGTCCACTCGGTGCTGTTTCTGATCCTGACCTTCTTCTCGGCGGCGGGGCTGTTTGTCCTGCTGGGGGCGGAGTTTCTGGCCATGCTGCTGATCGTCGTCTACGTCGGCGCGGTCGCGGTGCTGTTCCTGTTCGTGGTCATGATGCTGGACGTGGACTTCTCGGCTCTGCGCGCCGGCTTCGTCAGCAATCTTCCGATCGGACTAGGCGTCGGCATCCTTCTGGCCGGCGAGATGGTGTTCACCTCCATCGTCGTCGCCAACAATGGCGCGACCCATGCGACGCCCCTGGCCGCGCCGGGCGGGGTGACCAATGCCGAGGCGATCGGCCGGGTGCTCTACACCGACTATGTCTACTTCTTCCAGGCGTCGGGCCTGGTGCTGCTGGTGGCGATGATCGGCGCGATCGTGCTGACGCTGCGCCACCGCGCCCACGTCAAACGCCAGAACATCGCCGACCAGGTGGCGCGCACGCCGGCGACCGGCATGCGCATCGTACAGATTGAGAGCGGCGAGGGCCTGAAATGATGGTCATTGGCCTGCCCGACTACCTGGTGGTCTCGGCGCTGCTGTTCACCATCGGGGTGTTCGGCATCTTCGTGAACCGCAAGAACATCATCGTCATCCTGATGTCGATCGAGCTGATCCTGCTCGCCGTGAACATCAATCTGGTGGCCTTCTCGGTCTATCTTCACCAGGTGGTGGGGCAGATCTTCGCCATGTTCGTGCTGACGGTCGCGGCCGCAGAGGCCGCGGTCCTGCTGGCCATCCTGGTCACCTTCTTCCGGAACCGCGGCGACATCGCCGTCGACCACGCCAACGTGATGAAGGGCTAAGGCAGAGTGACCCCGGACCTCATCGTCAAAATTATCGTCCTCGGCCCGCTGCTGGGCGCGGCCATCGCCGGCCTGAGTGGGCGGCGGATCGGCGACATCGCGTCGCAGACCGTGACCACCGGCCTGCTGCTGCTGTCCTGCGCGCTGAGCTGGTACGTTTTCAGCCAGGTGTCCGCAGGCGCCTGGTCGCCCTTCATCGCCCACTTCGCCCCCTTCATTCAGGTCGGCAAGTTCCAGTCGGACTGGTCGGTGCGGATCGACACCCTGTCGGCGGTGATGCTGATCGTGGTGACCACGGTCTCCTCCCTCGTCCACATCTACAGCTGGGGCTATATGGCGGACGACGACAGCCGCCCGCGTTTCTTCGCCTATCTGTCGCTTTTTACCTTCGCCATGCTGGCGCTGGTCACCGCCGCCGACTTCATGCAGCTCTTCTTCGGCTGGGAAGGCGTGGGCCTGGCCTCCTATCTGCTGATCGGCTTCTGGTACAAGAAGCCGACGGCCTCGGCCGCAGCGATCAAGGCCTTCGTGGTCAACCGGGTCGGCGACTTCGGCTTCGCCCTCGGAATCATGACCACCTTCTGGATGTTCGGCTCGGTCCGCTTCGCCGACATCTTCCCGCAGGTCGCCGCCCACGCCCATCAGATGTGGAGCTTCGGCGGCCAGCAATGGGTCGGCATCGAGCTGGCCTGCGTGCTGCTGTTCGTCGGCGCCATGGGCAAGTCGGCGCAGTTCTTCCTGCACACCTGGTTGCCGGACGCCATGGAGGGCCCGACTCCGGTCTCGGCCCTGATCCACGCGGCGACCATGGTCACCGCCGGCGTCTACATGGTCTGCCTGCTGTCGCCGATGTTCGAACACGCCCCGGTGGCCAAGGGGATCGTGACCCTGATCGGCGCCATCACCGCCCTGTTCGCGGCCACGGTCGGCCTGGCCCAGAACGACATCAAGCGGGTGATCGCCTATTCGACCTGTTCGCAGCTCGGCTACATGTTCATCGCCGCCGGCGTGGGCGCCTACCAGGGCGCTATGTTCCACCTGTTCACCCACGCCTTCTTCAAGGCGCTGCTGTTCCTCAGCGCCGGCTCGGTGATCATGGGCATGCACCACGAGCAGGACATGCGGAAGATGGGCGGGCTGTGGAAGCTGATGCCGCTGACCTATGCGGCCATGCTGATCGGCACCCTGGCGATCACCGGCGTCGGCATTCCGCACCTCGATATCGGCTTCGCCGGCTTCTATTCGAAGGATTCGATCATCAACGCCGCCTATGCGGCGATCGGAACCAACCCCTTCGCGGGCTTCGCCTTCATCATCAGCATCCTCGCCGCCGGCCTGACCAGCTTCTATTCCTGGCGGCTGATCTTCATGACCTTCCATGGCACGCCGAAGTGGGCGCACGCCGGCCATGGGCACGACGATCAAGGGCATGACGCCCACGCCGAGACCCATTCAGAGCCGCTGCCGGATGATGGTCATGGCGACCACGGCCACGATCACAAGCCGCACGAAAGCCCCTGGGTGGTGCTGGTCCCGCTGATCGTGCTGGCCCTCGGCGCCATCTTTGCCGGCGCCCTGTTCGCCGAAAAATTCATCGGCGCGGACCGTCTGGAATTCTGGAAGGCCGCCATCTTCACCGCCCCGTCCAACCATGTGCTGAGCGCTAAGGAAGGGCCGGAGTGGGAGCTGTGGGCGCCGCTCACCGTCACCGCCATCGGCTTCGTCTTCGCCTTCTACGTCTATGTGCTGAATGAAGGCATGGGCGCGCGGATCGCCGCCCGCAAAGGCCCGCTGTGGCTGCTGTTCTACAACAAGTGGTACTTCGACGAGATCTACGACTTCATCTTCGTACGCGGCGCCAAGGCGCTGGGCGACCTGTTCTGGAAGGGCGGCGACCAGCGGATCATCGACGGTCTCGGCCCCAACGGCGTCGCGGCTCTGTCGGCCTGGTTCGGCAAACGCGTCGGCCGTTGGCAGACCGGCTATGTCTACCACTATGCGTTTGTGATGCTGCTCGGCGTGGCTGGGTTGCTCAGCTTCGCCCTGTACGCCTGGGCGAAGTGAGGGGAGGGCCGCCATGACCAACATCCTCAGCCTCACCATCTTCTCGCCCCTGATCGGGGTCGCGGCGATCCTTTTGCTCCGCCTGTTCGGCAAGCCGGATGCGCAGGCGCGCACCGATGAAGCCGCACGCTGGATCGCCCTGGTCACCACCGTGGCGACCTTGGCGCTGTCTGTCCTGCTGGTGGTTCAGTTCGACCCGAACCAGGCCGGCTTCCAATTCGTCGAGGACCATGAGTGGTTTGGCGGTATCCGCTACCGCATGGGCGTCGACGGCATTTCGGTGCTGTTCGTCCTTTTGACGGCCTTCCTGATGCCGCTTTGTATCGCCGCCAGCTGGCGTTCGATCACCAAGCGGGTGCTGGAATATCTGATCGCCTTCCTGATCCTGGAAGCCCTGGTCATCGGCGTCTTCTGCGCGCTGGACCTGATCGTCTTCTACATCTTCTTCGAAGGCCAACTGATCCCGATGTTCCTGATCATCGGGGTCTGGGGCGGGGCCAACCGGGTCTACGCGGCCTATAAGTTCTTCCTCTACACCCTGCTGGGCTCGGTGCTTATGCTGGCCGCCATCCTGGCCATGGCCGGCATCGCCCACACCACCTCCATCCCGGCGCTGCTGGCCTATCACTTCGATCCGGGCGTGCAGATCTGGCTATGGCTGGCATTCTTCGCCTCTTTCGCGGTGAAGATGCCGATGTGGCCGGTCCACACCTGGCTGCCCGACGCCCACGTGGAAGCGCCGACGGCCGGTTCGGTGATCCTGGCGGGCATTCTGTTGAAGATGGGCGGCTACGGCTTCCTGCGCTTCTCGATCCCGATGTTCCCGTCGGCCAGCCACTATTTCACGCCGCTGGTCTTCACCATGTCGGTGATCGCCGTGGTCTACACCTCGCTGGTCGCCTTCCGTCAGACCGACATCAAGAAGCTGATCGCCTATTCGTCCGTCGCCCACATGGGCTTCGTCACCATGGGCATCTTCTCCGGCAACGCCCAGGGCGAGCAGGGCGCCATCTTCCAGATGCTCAGCCACGGCGTCATCTCCGGCGCCCTCTTCCTCTGCGTCGGCGTGGTCTACGACCGGATGCATACCCGCGAGATCGCCTTCTACGGCGGCCTGACCGAGCGGATGCCCTGGTACGCGGCCGTCTTCCTGCTCTTCACCATGGGCAATGTCGGCCTGCCGGGCACCTCCGGCTTCGTCGGCGAAATCCTGACCATGACCGGGACCTATCAGGCCTCGACCTGGGCGGCGATCGTCGCCGCGACGGGGGTGATCCTGTCGGCCGTCTATGCGCTCAGCCTCTATCGGCGGGTCATGTTCGGGACCATCACCAACCCCAAGCTGGCGACCATCGCCGACTTGGATTGGCGCGAGGTGGTGATCTTCGCGCCGTTGATCATCGGCACCCTGGTGCTCGGCCTGCAGCCCGGCCTGGTGTTCAACCTCACCGCCGCCTCGGTGGACAAGCTGGTCGCGGCCTATCAGGCGGTGAGTTGATTTCATGACCTATGCCGTTCTCTCCATCGCCCAGCCGGAAATCTTCCTGGCCATCGCGGCGCTTGCCTTGCTGCTGCTCGGCGCCCTGGGTGGGTCCAAGTCCGCTGGTCTGGTGTCTTGGCTCGCGGGCCTGGCCCTGGTCATCGCCGCTTATCTGGCCGCGACCGGACCGCAAGGGACCATCTTCGGCGGCGGCTTTGTCGCCGACCGGGTCTCCGCCTTCGCCAAGGTCGCCATCTATCTAATCGGCGCCGTCGGCGTCTTCCTGGGCCTCGGCTGGCTTGACCGGCTCAAGGCGCGGCAGTTCGAATATCCGGTGCTGATCCTGCTGGCCGCCATCGGCATGGGCATGATGGTCTCCGCCGGGGACCTGATCTCGCTTTACGTCGGCGTCGAGCTGCAGTCTTTGGCCCTCTATGTCCTCGCCGCCTTCCGCCGCGACGACGCCAAGGCCTCGGAAGCCGGTTTGAAGTATGCCGTCCTCGGCGCGCTCTCCTCGGGCATCCTGCTGTACGGCGCCTCGCTGGTGTACGGCTTCACCGGCTCTGTGCGGTTCGACGTCATCGCCGCCGCCGTTCACGCAAGCTCCAACACCGGCGTCCTGTTCGGCCTGGTCTTCCTGATGTGCGGTCTGGCCTTCAAGGTCTCCGGCGCGCCGTTCCACATGTGGACGCCGGACGTCTACGAAGGCGCGCCGACCCCCGTGGTCGGCTTCTTCGCCGCCGGACCCAAGTTCGCGGCCATGGTTCTGTTCGCCCGCGCCCTCGGCAACGCCTTCCCGGACGCGACGGCGCAATGGCGCCAGATTCTCATCGCCATCGCCGTCATCTCCATGCTCTGGGGCGCCTTCGCGGGCCTGCGCCAGACCAACCTGAAACGCCTGTGGGCCTATTCCTCGATCGCCAACGTCGGCTACGCCCTGGTGGGCCTGTCGTCGGGCACCAAGGAAGGCTTCCAGGCGATGCTGGTCTTCATGGTCCTCTACATGATCGATGTGACCGGCTTCTTCGCCTGCCTCACCGCCTTATCGCGGCAGGGCCGGCCGATGGAGACCATGGATGACATGGCCGGCCTGATGCGCGAGCGGCCGGGCCTGGCTCTCTGCATGACCGCCTTCGCCGTCTCGGCCATCGGCTTTCCGCCCTTCTCGGGCTTCTGGGCCAAGGTGTTTGTGTTCCGCGCGGTGATCGACGCCGGCTATAGCTGGGTCGCCGTGGTCGGCCTGGTCTCCAGCGTTGTGGCCGCCTTCTATTATCTGCGCCTGATCAAGGTGATGTGGTTCGACGAGCCTGCTGGCGGCGCGGTGGATAAGCCGCCGGCCGACGCCAAGGGAGTGGCCTATGCCGCCGCGCTGTTCTCCGTCCCGGTCGTCAACATCGCCCTGATCTTCCTCGACCCCCTGGCCAAGTCCGCGGCGACCGCTTTCGGCATAGGCTGACATGCGATCACCGCTCCGGGCGCGTGCGTGATGGACGTCCCCGTCCTCGCCTTCGACGAGATCGATTCCACCAACGCCGAGGCCCGCCGCCGCGCTGAGGCGGGGGAGGCGGGTCCGTTATGGATCACCGCCGCGCGCCAAAGCGCCGGGCGTGGCCGCCGTGGACGCAACTGGAGCACCGAAGGCGGCAACCTGGCCGCCACCCTGCTGGACACCACCGACCTGCCGCCCGTCGAGGCGGCGCAAATCTCCTTCATCGCCGCCCTGGCCGTCGGCGATCTCGCGCGCCGCTATATTCCCGCCGGCCGAGTCGGGCTGAAGTGGCCCAACGACCTGATGATTGACGGCAAGAAGGCGGCCGGCATCCTGGTTGAATCCGGCCAACGCCCCGACGGCCGGCTGTGGCTGGCGATCGGCATCGGCGTCAACCTGGCCCATTCGCCTGATCTGCCGGACCGGCCGACCACTTCGATCGCCGAGGCCGGCGCCGCGCCGCCGCCGCCGCGCGAGGCGCTGGACCATCTGGCCACCGCCTTCGCCGCCTGGATGGGCGTCTGGCGCCAGCAGGGGTTCACCGCCATCGCCGAAGCCTGGACCGTCCGCGCCCACGGCCTTGGCCAGCCCTGCGTCGCCCGCCCAGGTTCGGAAGTTTTGCGTGGCGTGGCGGAAGGCCTCGACATCGACGGCGCCCTGCGTTTGCGTCTAGAGGACGGAAGCGTGCGCCGGATCACCGCCGGTGATGTCTTCTTTGAAGGAGTCTAGCGCGATGCTGCTGGCCATCGAGCAGGGCAATACCAACACCCTCTACGCCGTCCATGACGGCGACGACTGGATCGCCCAGTGGCGCACCGCCACCGACTCCATGCGCACGGCCGACGAATATGCGGTTTGGCTACACCAGCTGCTGGAGATGCAGGACCTGAAGCTGTCGCATCTTACCGCCTGCATCATCTCCAGCGTCGTGCCGCAGTCGATCTTCCACCTGCGCAACCTCAGCCGGCGATATCTGAAGGTCGAGCCGCTGGTGATCGGCGAGAACGTCGAACTCGGCATCGAGATCAGGATCGACAAACCGTCCGAGGCCGGCGCCGACCGGCTGGTCAACGCCATCGGCGCCCACATCAAATATCCCGGCCCGCTACTGATCGTCGATTCCGGCACGGCCACCAACTTCGACGTGGTCGCCGCCGACGGCGCCTTCGAGGGCGGAGCCATCGCCCCGGGCATCAATCTGTCGATGCAAGCACTGCACACCGCCGCCGCCCGCCTGCCGCGCGTGGCGATCAAGAAGCCGGACAAGGTGATCGGCACCGACACCGTGGGCGCCATGCAGTCCGGCGTCTTCTGGGGCTATGTCAGCCTGATCGAGGGGCTGATCGATCGCATCGTCGCCGAGTATGGCCAGCCCATGACCGTGATCGCCACCGGCGGCGTCGCCTCCCTGTTCGAAGGCGCCCTGACGAAGATAGAAGCGTTCGATCACGACCTGACGATACGTGGCCTCTTGGAAGTCTGGCGCCGTAATGCCATGTCCGGGAGCACATGACCCCACACCCCAATGATGAGCTCGTCTTCCTGCCGCTTGGCGGGTCGAACGAGATCGGTATGAACCTCAACTGCTATGGCTACGGCCCGGCCGACGATCGCAAATGGATCATCGTCGATGTCGGCGTGACCTTTGGCGATGTCTCGACCCCCGGCGTCGAAATCATTCTGCCGGACCCGACCTTCATCGAGGAACATGCCGACGACATCCTCGGCATCATCCTGACCCATGCTCACGAGGACCACATCGGCGCCATGGGCTGGCTCTGGCCCCGGCTGAAGGCGCCTATCTATTGCACCCCCTTCACCGCCTTCCTGCTGCGCGAGAAGATGCGCGAGCGGGGCTGCCTGGACGACGCCGACATCACGGTCGTGCCCCTGGGGGGGACCATCGAGCTGGGCCCGTTCGTCTCAACGATGATCACCCTGACCCACTCGATCCCCGAGCCGAACGGCCTGGCGATCAAGACGCCGCTGGGGACCATCCTGCACACCGGCGACTGGAAGATCGATCCCGATCCGCTGCTCGGCGGCCCTACCGATTCCGACTACATCCGCCGCCTCGGCGATGAGGGAATCCTGGCGATGGTCTGCGACTCGACCAACGTCTTCGTCGACGGCCGCGCGGGGTCGGAAGCGGAGGTCCGCGAGAAAATGAACGCCCTGATCGGCTCGCTGAAGGGCAAGATCGCGGTGGCCTGCTTCGCCTCCAACGTCGCGCGCATGAGCACGGTGATCCGGGCGGCTCAGGACAACGGCCGCACTGTCTGCCTGGTCGGCCGTTCAATGATCCGGATGTCCGCGGCCGCGGACTCGGTCGGCCTGTTCGAAGGCATCAAACCCTTCGTCAACGACGTTGAAGCCGGCCGCTATGCGGCGGACGACATCCTCTACCTCTGTACCGGCAGCCAGGGCGAGGCGAGGGCGGCCCTGTCGCGCATCGCCGACGGCACGCACCCTCACGTAAAGCTTGGCCAGGGCGACCACTGCATCTTCTCCTCCCGGGTGATCCCCGGCAACGAGATGGGCATCCGCAATATGCAGGACAAACTCTCCGACCGTGGCGTGCGGCTTTACACCGAGCGCGACCATCCCGGCATTCACGTTTCCGGCCACCCCTGCCGGGACGAGCTGAAGGATATGTACGCCTGGGCGCGGCCGACCATCGCCGTGCCGACCCACGGCGAACGCCGCCACCTGATGGAGCACGCCGCCTTCGCCCGCGACCAGCAGGTCGCCCAGACGGTTGCGCCGCGCAACGGCGACATGGTCCGGCTGGCGCCTGGCCGCGCCGAGATCATCGACGAAGTTCCGTCCGGCCGTCTCTACGTCGATGGCGGCATGGTCACGCCGGAGAACGGCGAAGCCCTGCGCGAACGCAAACACGCCTCGCACAGCGGAATCTTGACCGTGGCCGTGGCCATGGATGGTCGTGGCCGTCTGATCTCCGGCCCTCAGGTCCGCGGCATTGGCCTGCCTGGTGAGGAAGATTACCCGCTTGAGGAGGCTCTCGACGACCTGGCCGTCGCCGCCGAAGAAGCGATCAAACGCCTCAGCGGCGAAGAGCGCGATGACGACGCCGCCGTGGAGGCCGCCATCAGCCGGACACTCAAGCGCGCCTCGCAACGCATCTGGGATCGTCGCCCGATTGTGGAAACCACCGTCTTACGCGTGTGAGTTTCTTACCGGCCGCAAAGTGGGCAGACCGCAGGGCGCCAATCTTTCTCTCGCAAGAGGGAGAAGGACGGCGGTTAGCGCACGACCAACAGGACCCTCACCACGCCCGCGTGCTGGAAGTGCAGCGTCAGCGGGACCTGATCGCCTGACTTGAAGGGGCGCTTCAGCCCCTCGAACATCAGGTGATCGCCATTGGGGTCGAGGGTGACCGGAGCGCCAGGCGCCACGTCCAACCCACCGGCCACGGGGCGCATCCGCATGATCCCTCCGGCCATCGACATCTGATGCAGGCTGACCGTTCCCGCCGCCGGACTGTCCTCGCTCATCAGCCGATCCGGCGCATGGCCGTGGTTGGTGATCGTCAGATAGCCCACCGCCGTCGGCGCGCCCGGCGGGGTGGGGCGGCTCCAGGCGGCGGTGACGGCGATGACGCCGGCCGCCTGGGCGGCGGGCGCCAATCCAAGCGCGGTCAGGGCCAGCAGCGCAGGCAATAGGCGAGAGACGGTGTTCATGCTCAGAAGCTCTTACTGTCGATCGGATTCCCGGCCAGCGTCGACCGTCCTCATTGAGGCGATCAACTCCAGGCCGCCCGCAAGGCGCCTCTAGGTCGGCCGCTCGGCGATGTCGAGAAGAATCTACTCAAGCCGCCCGAGCTTCGGTCTCAGCCATACGCTGGATCGCGACATAGTCGGTCTTGCCTGTGCCCAGCAACGGAATCTCCGGCACCCGGACGATCTTGCGCGGCACCGCGACTTCCGGCGCACCGACGGTGTGGGCGTGAGCCACCAGCGGGGCCACGGCGGCGTCCAGCCGGTCGGTGACCAGCACCAACCGTTCGCCCTTACGCGCATCCGGCATCGAAATCACCGCATGGCGCGCGTCGGGCCAGACGCCGGAGGCCAGGGATTCGGCGGCGTTCAGGGACACCATCTCGCCGCCGATCTTGGCGAACCGCTTTACGCGGCCCTGGATTTTCATCCAGCCGTCGGAATCGATCGACACGACGTCGCCGGTGTCGTGCCAGCCGTCCGGTGGCGCATCCAGGCCGCCATCGTCCCGCAGATAGCCCGCCATGACGTTGGGCCCGCGCACATAGAGCCGTCCGCCACCGGGAATGCCCGGCACCGGCTCGATCCGAGTCTCCATACCCGGCACCAGCGGCCCTACGGTGCCACGCTTGTTGCCGCCGGGCTTGTTCACCGCGATCACCGGCGAGGCTTCGGTGGCGCCGAACCCTTCCAGCAGCGGCACGCCGCCGAACCGCTCGCGCACCAGATCGTGGGTCTCGTCACGGACCCGCTCGGCGCCGCAAACAACGAATTTCAGGCCCGACAACTCGCCAGGCTCGGCCGAGCGCGCGTACTGGTTCACGAAGGTGTCGGTCGCCAGCAGGATCGACGCGCCCGAATCTTTTATCAGCGGCGGAATCTGCTTCACGTGCAGGGGCGAGGGGTATTGGAAGGCCTTCATGCCGGTGAAGATCGGCAGCAGCACGCCGCCGGTGAGGCCGAAGCAGTGGAAGGTCGGCAGCGGGTTGAACATCACCCAGGCAGGATCGAGATCGATATGGGCGGCGATCTGTTCAGTATTGGCCACCAGATTGGCCTGGGTCAGCAGCACACCGCGCGGCGCGCCGAAGCTGCCGGAGGTGAACAGGATCACACCCGGATCGTCGGGCTGAGCCGCAACCCGGAACTGACGGGGCAAGGCGCCGGCCAGGGCGGCGAACGCCTTGTCCGCCAGCCCGACCTTCGCGCGAACATCCTCCAGATAGACGATCTTGCAATCGGTCTGGAGGGCGTCGATCAGGTCGTCCAGCTTGCCCTGGTCGATAAACCGCCGGGCGGTGAGGATGGTCTTTACCCCCGCCGTCTTGCAGGCGGACTTCAGGTTCCGGATGCCGGCGGTGAAGTTCAGCATGGTGGGCGTGCGCCCAAACGCGTGCAGGGCGAAGAAGGTCACCACAACGCCCGCGCTGGAGGGCAGCAGCACGCCCACGCGCTCGCCGCGCCCGGTAAAGCCGGCGATCTTCCGGCCCAAAGCGAATGAGGCGCGGATCAGGTCGGTATAGCTGAGGGGGTTGCGTTCCTGATCTTCGAGGATGGGCTTCTTGGCGCCATGGGCGTCACGGGCGTCGATCAGAGCATCGAACACCGCACGGTGTCCGGCTCGCGCATCATAGGCGCGCGGCATCGATGAAGACCTCCCTGGTCGTCTCTGTAACGTCTACGTAAAGGCTAGCGTTGCGGATCGTCATTGGAAAGGGCGCCGAGCGGATGAGGGACGGGCGCATCCTTGGCGACGAAGGTTTCGACGAAGGCGACCTCACGAGCGGTTGGGTCCTTTGAAAGGCTCTCGAGGACACAGTGGGGCAGGGCGCGGCAGGTCGGCGCCCAGTCGGCGTCGGCCGCGCCGTGCGGGGTGAGAATCAGCACCGGAACCGTCACCCGGCTCCAGCCTGCCGCCCTGACCGCGCTGGTCAGATCGTCGAACGCGGCAAGCCAGCCGAGACTTGGGTCACCCATTCTGAGATCCGGGTTGGCGGCCTGCCAGGCTAGCCGGCGACCGCGGTCGGTGGCGATGTCGGGCGCGCTGGCGTCGTGGGTCCAGCCCGACCCTCCCGGTTCGCGGATGAACCCCAGATGCAGTCGGGCCGCCCAGATGGTCAGACGCGGATCGACCGCGGCCGGTTCGGTCAGGCTCGGGTTGACCAAGACGACGCCGCCCACCCCCTGGGAGTCGTTTTGCAACGCCCGTAAAGCCACGGGCGCGGCGGTTCCTTCAGCAACCAGCACCAGGGGCGCGTCCGGAGACGGGCGGATGGTCTGCCGGACCATGACGCCGACGGCGTCCACGTCGGGCTCGAACGAGTCGACATGACCTAGGTCGCGGGGTCCGACCGCGCGGCCGGATCCACCCTGGCCGGCGCCATCCAGGGCCCAGCTGATGTAATACTGACCGACGAAGGCCCTGAGCTGGCGGTATTGGGTTTCGGCAAAATCGCCATAACCCGGCAGCACCAGCACCTGCGCGCGTGGCGCGGTCGCGGCGGCGGCGACGCCATAGCGCTGCGCTGGCGCATCCTTCGCCGTCTGGATCAGGCCCCAGGCCCAGCCCGCCGGCGGGAAGTCGGCCACGCCAAGCGCCGGCGGCAGGCGGCTGTCGGTGAAGGGCGCGGAATCGTCCCGGGCGCCGCAAGCAGCGAGCAGCAACACCAACGCAAAGACGAGACCCCGACCGCCCATGACCGCAGTCTTCCCGTTGCCGCCCGCCGCGACAAGACTTGGCGCGCGACAGGCGACCACGGAGCCGAAGATTTGACGAAATACGGGCGCTCGGTTTTTGCCGATCGTCAGCTAACGGCCTTAGGCTTGCGCCACATGGCGTAAAGGGTCGGCCCGCCGATCAGCTTGATCTCCTCGGTCAGCTCGAAGCCGAAGCTGGCATAGATGGGCAGGTTCTTTTCCTTCGATGATTCCAGATAGCAGGGCAGGCCGGAGGCATCGGCGATAGCCAGGTGGCGGCGCATGGCGACGCTGCCAAAGCCCATCCCCTGTTTGTCGGGATCGGTCCCGATCACCTGCAGATACCAGTGCGGCTCCTTCGGATGGCGCTTCTCGACCTGATCCATCACCCAGATGGCGTGGCGCGCCCCGCCGAGGCCAAACAGGCTGAGGAACTCCACCCCATTGGTGATGTACTGCCAGAACGGCATCTCCCAATGGTGTGGCGGTCGCCAGATCGCGCCCGACTCATAACCCTCGGCGACATCGCAGCCGCCCAGCGGCAGGGCGAGCTTGAGCAGGAGCTTGAACAGGCGCGGTAGTTTTTCAGCGCGGGTGGCCTCGTCCCGCAGCAGGAAGCACATCATCGGGTCCTCGGCGAAGGCCCGCGACAGCATCTCGCACATGGGCTCGGTGTCCGCCTTGGTCGCCGACCGCGCCTCGGCCCGGGTCTCGCGAGCCGTCTGTCCGCCCTTGGCCTTCGCCATCTTTTGTCTCCCCCATGATCGCGCCGACGCCCGGTCTGGCCCGGAGTCTGGTCTTCGAAAGCGAGTGTTGCTAGAAGCATGCGCCATGATCAACCGCGCTGGCCAATACTGCTCGAACGCCAACGGTCCCACCAGGGGTCGTGAGGGTTCGCGCGCGCTCGCCTAGCCGCAGTTCCTCATCAGACCCCGCCGGATAGGCTGGGGTCTTCGCATCTCCGCCGCCGGCTCATCGCCAGAACGGAGATTTGAATGACTACCCAGCCTTATCCCTGGCATCCTGTCCGCACCGAGCGACTGCTGCTGCGCGACTTTGTCCCCTCCGATTTCGACGCGGTCCACGCCTATGGGTCCGATCCCGAGGTCGCCCGCTACATGGAGTGGGGCCCGAACACGCCGGACGAAACCCGCTTCTTCATGGACCGCGCCCTGACCGGCCAGAGTGTCTGGCCCAGGCTGCATTTCGGCCTGGCGATCGAATGGCTGGAGACCAGCGCGGTGATCGGCTCCATCGACCTTCGCCTTCTCGACGCCGCCAACCGGACCGCCGAGATCGGCTACTGCCTGCATCGGGACCATTGGCGACGGGGGATCATCCATGAGGCGTCTCGCGCCCTGATCGACGTCGCCTTCAGGACGCTCGGCCTGCATCGGGTGATCGCGACCTGCGATGTGCGCAACACGGGCTCCTTTGGCGTGATGGAGAAGCTCGGCATGCGACGGGAAGGCGTGCTGCGCCAGGACCGTCAGATCAAGGGCGCCTGGCGCGACACCTATCTCTATGCGGTGCTGGCGGAGGAGTGGACCTAGAAGCCTTGCGCGATCAGTGCTTGGCCTGGGGACATACCGTGTCGTAGATTGTGAAACGAGAACGACGAGCGCCGAAAACGGCGCCGCGACCAGGGAGGAAAGAGGATGGGCAGCAGCGTCGCTGTGGACGAACAGACCGGCCGTAAATTCTACCTCGACGATCCGGATGACCTGAAACCGGGCGAGGATGTGATCTTCATCCTCAACCTGCATGGGGGCGGCTCGGTCGGCGCCTGGCAGCGCGGCTATTTTCCGGCCGTGGACTTCAAGGAAAAGTACCGGCTGGTCGTCGCCACGCCGTCAGCCGCCACCAAGGAGCCCGCGCGGCGCTGGGTGGGGGAGGCGGACGACGCCCACCTGCACAATATCGTCGAACAGGTGTTCGCCCAGTACGGTAGGGACCACATCAAGGCCTTCTGGCTGGCCGGCCACAGCCAGGGCGGCATGACCTCCAGCCGCCTGCTCAGTGAAGACCCATTCTTTCAGGATCGTGTCGATGGCTGGCTCAGCCTGTCGGGCGGTCGACTGGGTCCCGCGCCACGGGCGGAAGGCTTCTCTGTGCCTATGCCGCCGGGCCAGACCTTCAACTTTCCCAGGCTCCCGCCATCGGCCCCGCCGACTTGCGATTTCTCCCACATCTTCGCGGTGGGCGAGCACGAGATCGCCTCCCTGCCTGAGACATCGCCCTGGGCCGAGAAGTATGGCGCGGGCGCCCGGGTTCAGCGCCCGGACGTGGTCGACACCGTCGGCGGGCAGATCCACGACACCACCCGCGAATCCTATTCCACCAAGGGCTGGGGGCTGAAGCCTGGGCCCGGTACGGCCCAGGTCTGGGTCTATCCCGGCGCCAAGGACGGTCGGGTGATCGCCGACGTTGTGCGGCTGAACAAGGGTCACACCGAAGGCCTTGAGCCGAAGGTCACCGAAGAGCTGATCAAGTTGATCGTCTCCGCGCCGGGCGGGAAGGTGCAGGCGCTTTAAGCTCTCCTACTGGAGTGGGGTGCTTGATTGCTGGGCCTAAACAGCCGATCTAAGGGCCATGACAACGGTCATTGATCGGCGGGGCGAGCCCAGGGCGAGGCATCCGGAGAAGCAGGCGCGGCCGGAGACGCCGCTGTTGCGCAAGCCGGACTGGCTGCGCGTGCGCGCGCCGGGCTCAGCGGGCTACAACGCCACCCGCGAAATCGTCAAAGCCCACGGCCTGACCACGGTCTGTGAAGAGGCGGCCTGCCCGAACATCGGCGAATGCTGGACCAAGTCCCACGCCACCATGATGATCATGGGCGAGATTTGCACGCGCGCCTGCGCATTTTGCAATGTCGCCACCGGCCTGCCGCAGGCGCTCGATCCGACCGAACCCGCCCGCGTCGCCGACGCCGTGCGGCAGATGGGCCTGAAGCATGTCGTGATCACCTCGGTGGACCGCGACGATCTCGCCGATGGCGGCGCTGACCATTTCGCCCAGGTGATCCTGGCCATCCGCGCGGCGACGCCCGCGACGACCATCGAGGTTCTGACCCCGGACTTCCTCCGCAAAGGCGCCGCCGCCGACCAGGTGATCGACGCCCGCCCGGACGTGTTCAACCACAACCTCGAAACCACGCCCCGTCTCTACCTCACTATCCGTCCCGGCGCTCGCTATTACAATTCCCTGCGCCTGCTCGACCGGGTCAAGGAACGCGATCCCTCCATGTTCACCAAGTCAGGCCTGATGGTCGGCCTGGGGGAATCCAAGGAGGAGGTGATGCAGGTGATGGACGACATGCGGTCGGCCGGCGTCGACTTCCTGACCATCGGCCAGTACCTGCAGCCCACCCGCCGCCACGCCGCCGTGGATCGGTTCGTCCATCCCGATGAGTTCGCCGCCTATGAGGCCATCGCCCGCGCCAAGGGCTTCCTGATGGTGTCCGCCAGCCCGTTGACCCGCTCGTCTCACCACGCCGGCGAGGACTTTGAGCGGCTGCGGGCGGCGCGAGAAGCGCTGCTGGCCAAGTCCGCCTGACGCGTGCGCCACACGGTCAGTCGAATCCTGCCCTATACGCCCAACCAGCTGTTTCAACTGGTCGGCGACGTGGAATCCTATCCCGACTTCGTGCCTTGGATTCGGACGATGCGGGTCTGGAACCGGTATGACGACGGCGCCGGCGTCACCGGCGTGGATGCGGAAGCGCAGGTCGGCTTCTCATTTCTGAGGGAGCGGTTTTCCACGCGCGTGCGCCGGGACGCCCATCAGCGCCTGGTCACCGTCAGCCTGATCTCAGGGCCGTTCAAGCGGCTCATAAATCACTGGAAATTCGTCGAGCATCCCTCTGGGGTTAAAGTCGATTTCGACATCGACTTCGAGTTTAAGTCGAAGCTGTTGACGGCGATGCTGACGAGCAATTTCGACCACGCCGTCCAGCGATTGATGCAATGTTTCGATGACCGCGCGCGCGTCCTGTACGGGTCGAGGGAGCAGGATTGACCTGGTGCACACTCCACCAGAGCTCCTCATCCTGAGGTGCTTGGCGCGTAGCGACGAGCCTCGAAGGACGCACTGAGCCGCCGCTGCGTCCTTCGAGGCCCGCTAGGCGGGCGCCTCAGGATGAGGAACGTCAGGGCGAATAATTCTATCCCGTAATCCGGTCGCGCAGCATCTCCAGAGCGATCTGGGCCGCGGCCATCTGGATCTCCGCGCGACCGATGTCGCCGAACCGTTCGACCCGGTGATGCACGGATTGGTTGGATCGGCAGGTGGCGAAATGCACCAGGCCGATTGGCTTGAGATCCGTGCCGCCGCCCGGTCCGGCCACGCCGGTGATGGCGACGCTGACGTGGGCGTTGGAGTTTTCCAGCGCGCCTTCGGCCATCATCCGCGCCACCGGCTCGGACACGGCGCCATAGTCGGCGATCATGTCGCCGGCGACGCCCAGCAGGTCCTGCTTGGCCCGATTGGAATAGACAATCAGGCCCCGATCGAACACCGCCGAGGACCCCGAGATGGCGGTGATGGCCGCCGACACCAGGCCGCCGGTGCAGCTCTCGGCGGTGACGATCCGCAGGCGCCGTTCCTGCGCCTCATCGATCAACAGCCGCGCCAGGGTTTCGATTTCAAGCGAGAACATAGGTCCCCTTCATGTGTCGCAAGAGCTACGGCGCTGGTGTGACAGGGTTGGCCGGCCAAGCCAACACGCGATCAGGCGGGATACTGGACCGAGGCCACGGCCTGGGCGGCGAGGCCTTCCTGCCGGCCCGTGAAGCCCATCTGCTCGGTCGTGGTGGCCTTGACGCTGACCCGCTCGACGGCGAGGTCCAGCAGCTCGGCGATCCGCGTACGCATGGCTTCGCGATGCGGTTTGATCTTTGGCCGCTCGCAGATCAGCGTCACGTCCACATTGACAATGACACCGCCGCCTTCGGCGATCAGTTTGCCAGCATGGCGCAGGAAGACCCCTGATTCCACGCCGCGCCATTGCGGATCGGTCGGGGGGAAATGGTCGCCGATATCGCCGGCGCCTGCCGCGCCCAACAGCGCGTCGGTAAGAGCGTGCAACCCCACGTCGGCGTCGGAGTGGCCGATCAGGCCGTGGTCGTGGGCGATCTCCACCCCGCACAGCATCATGCTTTCACCCGGGCCGAACCTGTGGGCGTCGAAGCCCTGGCCAATGCGGGTCGCCATGGTCGGCGCGGCGAGGTGTTCCGCCATCTCGAAGTCCTCCGGATAGGTCAGCTTCATCAGCCGGATGTCGCCGTCGATCTTCACTACCCGGCCGCCAGCCCGTTCGACCACGGCCGCATCGTCGGTCGGCTCGCCGTCGTCTGGCGACCAGGCCGCATAGGCGGATCGCAAAGTCGCCAGTCGGAAAGCCTGAGGTGTCTGGGCGCGCCAGAGCCCGTCGCGCGGTGTCGTGTGCAGGGCGCCGTCCGTCTCGCGCTTCAGGGTGTCGGCGACGGCCAGGGCGGGCAGGGCGCCCTCGGCCCCGTTCAGCGCCTCCAGCAGCGAGGCTATATGGCGCGCCTCGAGTAACGGCCGGGCTGCGTCGTGAACCAGCACGGCGGCATCCCCGGTGACATCGCCGAGCATGGCCAAGCCGGCTTGAACCGACAGCGCCCGCGTCGCGCCTCCCGTTGCGGTCCGCCAGCCGGTAAGGCCAGCAAGCGCCTGACCGAGCTGATCTTCCTGACCCGCGGGCGCGACCACGACAATGTCGGCGGCGCCCGCTTTGACGAAAGCTTCGACGGACCAGCGCAACACGGGCTTGCCAGCCAGGGTGCGCCACTGTTTGGCCGGTCCCGCGCCAGCTCTCTGGCCCGTTCCTCCGGCGACGATGACAGCGACAAATTTCATGGCGTCTGTTTCGTCGGCTAAGGCTTTGATGTCCAGACTGGACTTGGCCTTGATAAGTGCCTAAAACTTCATCGCAGGGGATGATTAGAAAATGGGCACTAGCGTTTTAGTCGGCGGGGTCGAGGTTGCGGGGCGTGCGTGGTTGGCGCCCATGACCGGCGTCAGCGACCTGCCGTTCCGGCGCGCCGCGGCGCGCCTGGGCGCTGCCTATGTCGCCACCGAAATGGTCGCCGGCGCCGAGCTGGCCAAGGGCCGGCCGGACGTGGTGCGCCGCGCCGCTGTCGGCGACGGCCTGCCTCTGATGGTGGTTCAACTGGTTGGCCGCGATCCGGACTGGATCGCACAGGGCGCCAAGCTTGCGGCCAAGGCCGGCGCCCAGATCATCGATTTCAACATGGGCTGCCCGGCGAAAGAAGTGACCGGCGCCGCTTGCGGCTCGGCGCTGATGCGCGATCCCGATCTGGCGGAGCGGCTGATCGCGGCGACCCTGTCCGCCGGTGTTCCCGTCACCGTAAAGATGCGGCTAGGCTGGGACGACAACTCCCGCAATGCGCCCGAGATCGCCGAACGCGCGGCGCGGCTGGGCGTCAGCGCGGTCACCGTGCATGGCCGCACCCGTTGTCAGTTCTATAAGGGCCACGCCAACTGGGCGCTGGTCCGCGCCGTAAAGTCGGCGGTGGATGTGCCTGTCATCGTCAATGGCGACATTCTTGATGCTGCCAGCGCTCATCAAGCCCTGGCGGAGTCAGGCGCGGATGCGGTGATGATTGGGCGCGGCGCCTATGGTCGCCCGTGGCTTGCCCGCCAGATCGACGCGGCGCTGGAAGGCGACCATATCGAGGCCCCCGATCTGGAGGCGCGTCTGGCGATCGCCCTGGACCACCTGTCCGAGACCCTGGCGTTTTACGGCGATCGGATCGGCCTGAAGATTTTCCGCAAACATCTCGGCTGGTACGTCGAAGGCGCGCCCCTGCCGATGTCCGCCGAGGCGCTTCGCGCCGCCAAGTCCCGTCTTTGCCGGCTGGAGCAGGCGGTGGAGATCGAGGCGGGCCTTGTCGCGCTCTGGTCGGGTGAGCCGGAAAGGCTGGCGGCATGACCGGCCGGCCGCGCTCCGTAACCACGCCGCCGGGGCTCGAAAGCCTGCGCGCCATGGCGTTCGAGGTCGCGCCTGATCCGGCGCTGATCCTGTCTCCCGAAGGCTCTCTGGTCGCCGTCAATGAAGCCGCCGAGGCCCTGTTCGGCCAGGGCCTGTCCCTGCTGACGCGGGGCCGCTTCCGTGACGCCCTGCCGCCGGGCTCGGCCCTGACGGGCCTGGTCGACCGCGCCATGAAGGCCGGCGTCCAGGTTCGCGAGCGGGGCCTTGAGATTGTCCTGTTCGGCCATCCCCCGTTCGACGCCGACGGCGCGGCGGCGCCCATGGACGATGGCTCCATCCTACTGACCTTGCAGGTCCGCCATGGCGCCCTTGGCGTCGAGCGCGGCGCCGAAGCGGCGGGCCTGCGCTCGGTGGTCGGCCTTGGCCGTATGCTGGCGCACGAGATCAAGAACCCCCTCGCAGGCATCCGCGGCGCCGCCCAGTTGCTCAAGACGGGCGTGCGCGTCGAGGACGCCTCCCTGGCGCAGCTGATCGTCGACGAGGTCGACCGCATCAAACGCCTGGTCGACCGGATGGAGGCCTTCTCGGAAGAGGTCATCCCCGATCAGGAGCCGGTGAACATCCACCAGGTGCTGGACCGGGTTCGCGCCCTGGCGGTCAATGGCGTCGCCGATGGCCTGACCTTGCGGGAAAACTACGATCCGTCCCTGCCGCCGACCATCGGCGACGAGGACATGCTGATCCAGGTGTTCCTGAACCTGGTGAAGAACGCTTGCGAAGCCGCCCATTCGCGCGGCGACGAGCGCGGCCAGGTGACCATCACCACCGCTTATCGCCACGGCGTGCGCATGCGCACCACCCAGGGGCAGAAGGTGCGCAGCGCGCCGCTGGAAGTCCGCATCCAGGACAATGGCCCCGGCGTCGCTCCCGACCTGCGCGAGCATCTGTTCGAGCCTTTCGTCACCTCAAAGAGCATGGGCGCCGGCTTGGGCCTCGCCCTGGTCGCCAAGGTGGTCACCGCCCATGGCGGCCTGATCGATTTTGAATCCGAGCCCGGACGCACGGTCTTCCGCGTCCTGCTTCCCATCGAACCCGAACCTGTCTCCGGCTAAGGCTTAGAATGTCAGTCCACCACAAAATCCTCATCGCCGACGACGACGCATCTATTCGGCTGGTGCTCAGCCAGGCCTTCAGTCGGTTGGGCTATCAGGTGCGCGCCACCGGCAATGCGACCACCCTGCTCAAGTGGGTGTCGGAAGGCGAGGGCGATCTGGTCATCACCGATGTGGTGATGCCCGACGAGAATGTATTCGACGTGCTGCCTCGCATCCGTAAAGAGCGGCCGAAGCTGCCGGTGATCGTCATGAGCGCCCAGAACACGCTCCTGACCGCGGTCAACGCGGCCGAGATCGGCGCCTTTGAATATATCCCCAAGCCGTTCGACCTCGACGACATGACCGCCGCCGCCAAGCGGGCCCTTACCCGGCCGGCGGATGCCGAAGCCACCAAGGCCCAGGCTCGGGCGGTGCGCGATGAGCGCTTGCCGCTGATCGGCCGCTCCGCGCCGATGCAGGACGTCTATCGCACCATCGCCCGCCTGGTGGGCGCCGATCTGACGGTGCTGATCCTGGGCGAATCCGGCACCGGCAAGGAGCTGGTCGCCCGCGCTCTGCACGACCTCGGCCCGCGCCGGGACGGCCGCTTCGCGGTGATCAATCTGGCGGCGGTGCCGCGCGAGCGGGTTGAGACCGAGTTGTTCGGCCGGGGCGATGGCGATGTCGGCAAGCTGATCGAGGCAGACGGAGGGACCTTGTTCCTCGACGAGATCGGCGACATGCCGCTCGACGCCCAGACCCGGTTGCTGCGGGTGATCGACGGCTCTGAAGCCGCGATCAATCCGCGCACCGGCCGCCGACCCAACGTGCGTGTTATCGCCGCAACCAACCGCGACCTGCGCGCTCTGATTCAGCAGGGCCTGTTCCGCGAGGACCTGTTCTTCCGCCTCAACGTCGCCCGAGTCCGCCTGCCGCCGCTGCGCGACCGCACGGATGACATTCCCGATCTTGCCCGCTCCTTCCTGCTGCGCGCCCATCGCGAAGGTCTGCCCGCCAAGGCCATCGACGCCGGCGCGCTTGAGCGGCTGAAGTCCTACGAATGGCCCGGCAATGTCCGTGAGCTGGAAAACCTGATTCGCCGCGTCTGCGCCCTCTACGGTGAGGACCTGATCACGGCGCGTATCGTCGAGCGCGAGCTGCAGGACCAAAATCCCGCCCCCGCGGAGCCGGGCGGTCCGGTCACTCTGGCGACCCTGATCGAGCGGCACCTGGCCGGCTACTTCGCCGACCAACCCGATGGCGCGCCGCCTGCCGGCCTCTACGACCGGGTTCTGCACGAACTGGAACGGCCGCTGATCCGACTGACTCTGACCGCGACTCGGGGCAACCAGGTGCGCGCGGCGGAAATCCTCGGGCTGAACCGCAACACCCTGCGCAAGAAGATTCAAGACCTTGGCGTCGAGACTGCCCGCGGCAAGCGGTGACGCTTTAGCGCAACATTGGTGTTGATCAAAAAGCACAGTCTTCATAGGCTGTGCGCATGGACGACCGGGTAGCGTCAAATCTGGACGGGGCGGTCACGCTCTCGCCGACATGGCCCGCGTGTCTGCGGCAGCGGCTCACCTCGCGCTGGTCCTTGGGCGGCGCCTACGCCCTGGCCTGTATTCTCACCGGCGTAGCCGTCTGGATGGCGTCATCGGCGCCTATCGCCGGTCTTGCCGAGCGACGCAGCCTCATCATCCTGACGCTGCTGGGCGTAAACCTGGCGATCATTCTGGCGCTGGTCGCGGCGGTGAGCTGGCGGTTCCTCAGGCTGGTGGCGGTTCAGCACCGGGACGCCGGCGCGCGCCTGCATCTGAGGTTTGTGCTCTGGTTCGCCAGCGGCGCCATCGCGCCGGCGGTGATCATCACCCTGGTGTTCGGCGTCCTGGTCAACCAGACGGTGGATTCCTGGTTCGCCCAGCGCGTGCGAACCGTGGTGGAGAACTCGGCCACGGTGGCCAAGTCCTACTTCAACTCCCAGGTCAATTCGATTCGGGACGACGTCGACGCGGCCGATCACGACCTGAGCGACCCGAACGCGATCGCCATGTTCAAGCGTAGCCCGATCATGTTCGGGCAGAAGCTGGCGATCGAGGGCAACTACCGTAATTTCCCGGCGGTCTATCTGATCGACCACGACGGCCGCGTGCTGTCGCGTTTCGAGGCCGATCCAACCGACACGCCCTTCCTGGCGCCGCCGGCCAGTACGATCGACGCCTCGGCCGATGCCCACACCGTCAGTATCGAGCCCTTTATCGCCACCGATCTGATCCGCGCCGTGGTCCGCCTGGGCAGCTACGATGACGCCTACCTCTATGTGACGCGCCCGGTGGACCATGGGATTCTCAGCCGGCTCGGCGAGACCGACAAGGCCCTGGCGGCCTATCGGGATACGGCGGAGAACCGGGGCCGGGTCGAGGCGGCTTCCGGTCTCAGCCTGCTGGAGGTGACCCTGTTGCTGCTGGTCGCCGCCGTCTGGATCGGCATGGCCGCCGCCAGCGCCATCTCCGCGCCCGTGGCCCGCCTGATCCACGCCGCGGACCGAGTCGCCGCCGGCGATCTGACGGCCCGCGTCGCGGTGGAGCATGAGCCGGACGAAATCGCCGACCTGTCCCGGTCGTTCAACCGCATGGCCGGCGACCTTCAGGCCCAGCAGTCGGCCCTGCGCGCGGCTGGCGATGAGGCCGAGGCGCGGACCCGGTTCATCGAGACGGTGCTGTCCGGCGTCAGCGCCGGCGTTATCGGCCTGGACGCCGAGGGACGCATCTCGGCGCTGAACCGCCAGGCGATCGCGCTGCTCAGCCTGTCGCCCGCGGCCGCACGCGGCCAGACCCTGGCGGAAGCGGCGCCAGAGCTGGTCGATGTCGCGGCGGAAGCAGCGGAGTTCGGCGGCGGCGCCGAAGCGGAGATCGATATCTCCCGCGGCGCGGACAACCATCGCCTTCGGGTTCGCGCCAGCGGCCACGCCGATGGCGGCCTGGTGCTGACCTTCGATGACATCACCCGTCTGGTCACCGCCCAACGCAACGCCGCCTGGCGCGATGTGGCGCGGCGGATCGCCCACGAGATCAAAAACCCGCTGACGCCGATCCAGCTGTCGGCGGAGCGCATCCGGCGAAAATATCGCGGCGACATCAAGGGCGATCTGGAGACCTTCGATCGCTGCACCGAGACCATCATCCGCCAGGTTGGCGACATTGGCCGGATGGTGGACGAGTTCTCCGCCTTCGCCCGCATGCCGGCGCCCAAATTCACGCGCATGGAGCCGGCCGAACTGCTGCGGCAGGCGGTGTTCGCCCAGCGGGTGGCCGATCCGGCCACCACCATCGATCTGGCCGAGATCTTGCCTGACGCGGTGATGCTCTGTGACGGACCCATGATCGGCCAGGCGCTGACCAACCTGTTGAAAAACGCGGGCGAAGCCGTGGCGGCGCGCCGCTCGGCCGAGCCAAAGCTGAAAGGCCATATCGTCGCCCGCCTGGTGCTGGGCGAAGGCGATCTGGCCTTTGAGATCGAGGACAATGGCGTCGGTCTTCCGTCCAAGGGACGAGACCGGCTGACCGAACCCTATGTGACGACTCGCGAGAAGGGCACTGGCCTCGGCCTGGCCATCGTCAAGCGGATCGTCGAGGACCATGGCGGCGAGCTGGATCTGCTGGACGCCAAGGATAAGCCAGGAGCGCGGGTTATCCTGCGTCTGCCCCGGATCAAAACGGTCGAACGAGCCAGTGCGGAAGGCGTGAGTGCGGCATGAGAACGAACGTGGCGGCCGATATATTGGTGGTCGATGACGAGGCGGACATCCGCGATCTCGTCGCCGGGGTGCTGAACGACGAGGGCTA
>Ga0302311_10000166_pt1 | contig 83301 bp, 91 predicted proteins | sample III_Palsa_N1_3_FD_200449 | JGI IMG/M metagenome (GOLD analysis project Ga0302311, IMG submission 200449) | Peat permafrost microbial communities from Stordalen Mire near Abisko, Sweden - III_Palsa_N1_3 | ecosystem: Environmental > Terrestrial > Soil > Palsa > Peat permafrost | place: Sweden... | reverse complement strand
AAGATCGCCCCCTTGCCGGGCGCCGAACCCATTTCGGTCAGCCAGTTGGCGCCGGCCAGCCCAGCCTTCACGCGCGCGTAGAGCGCGTGTTCGTGGGCGGCGATGGCGGCGCGATCCTGGCCGTCCAGCCAGGCGATCGCAGCGCCGAGACCGATGGCCTCGAGGATCGGCGGCGTGCCGGCCTCGAATCGGTGTGGCGGCTCGGCCCAGGTGATCCGGTCCTGCGACACGTGATCGATCATCTCGCCGCCGCCCTGGTAAGGCGGCAGGGCGGCCAGGCGCTCGGCCTTGCCATAGAGCGCGCCGATGCCGGTCGGGCCATAGAGCTTGTGGCCGGAAAAGACGTAGAAATCGGTGTCGATCGCCGTCACGTCGACGCCCTGGTGGACGACCGCCTGACAGCCGTCGATGAGCGTCAGAGCCCCGGCGGCATGGGCGGCGGCGACGATCTCGCGCACCGGGTTCACCGTCCCCAGCACGTTGGACATGTGGCTCACGGCGACCATCCGCGTGCGGGGTCCAATCAGGGCGTAGAGCCCCTCAAGGTCCAGCCGGCCGTCGTCCAGCACCGGAGCGAAGCGCAGGGCCACGCCCTGCTGCAGGCGCAGGAAATGCCAGGGAACGATGTTGGCGTGGTGCTCCATTTCGGTGACGACGATCTCATCGCCCTCGCCCCAGTCGCGGCCGGCCGTGGCGGCGATGAGATTGATCGCCTCTGTGGCCCCCTTGGTGAAGACGATCTCGCTGGCCGAGCGGGCGTTCAGCAGCCGGCGCACCGCTTCGCGGGCGGCCTCGTAGGCGTCGGTGGTCTCGTTGGCGAGGGTGTGCAGACCGCGGTGGACGTTGGCGTAACCGCCCTCCATGGCCGCGACCATCGCCTCGATGACGGCGCGAGGTTTCTGAGCCGAGGCGGCGCTGTCGAGATAGACGAGCGGGTGGCCGTTGACCTCGCGGGCGAGGATCGGGAACTGGGCGCGGATGGCGGCGACGTCGAAGCTCATGCCAGTCTCTCGGCCACAAAGGCGGCGACGGCGTCGCGGGCCTCTTCGTTCCCGATGCGATCGATGACTTCGCCGAGGAAGGCTTCGGTCAGCATGGCGCGGGCCTCGGGCTCTGGGATGCCGCGCTGGCGGGCGTAGAACAGCGCCTCCTCGTCGAGCGCGCCGATCGTATTGCCGTGCGAGCAGACGACGTCGTCCGCCCAGATCTCCAGCTCCGGCTTGGCGTCGACCTCCGCGCGGTCGCCGAGCACCAGGGCGTGGTGGCCCATCTTGGCGTCGGTCCCGTCAGCCCCGGGCCGGACCTCGATGCGGCCCTGGAAGACGCCGCGGCCCTGGTCCGTGGCGACGCCCTTGGTGAGTTGGCTGGTGGCGCCGCCGGGACCCTCATGAATTACCACGGTGGTCAGGTCGGCGTGGCGGCGTCCCGAGACAAGATAGAGCCCGTCGAGCCGGGCCTCCGCGCCGCCACCAGCGTGGCGCAGACGGGTCTCGATGCGTTGTCGCTTCGCCCCGCCGGTGACAACCGTCTGAGCGAACCGGGCGCCGGCGGCGAGCGCGACAGTGGCGATGACCACCTGCACCGCGTCCTCGGCCGCTTCGACAAGGACGATGCGCTCCAGCCGCGCGCCGGGTTCCAGCGTGATCGCGAGATCGATCTCCGAGATTCCGCCCCCCCGATGGGTCTCGATCAGGACGGCTTCGCCGCCGATCCGAATGCGGCGGCGGACAACCTCGGCCCCTTCGCCGGTGACGAAATCCAAGCGAACAAGGCGCGTCTCACCGGCCGCGACCTCGATCGCCTCAGCATCGGTTTCCGCCACACGGGCGGGAAGGACCCGCAACAGACCGCGCAGGTCGGTCCAGCGCCAGTCTTCGTCGCGTCGCGACGGCAGCTCGGCGAGATCGCCGGTCTCGATGGCGCGGGCCAGGCTCATGCGGCGCTCGCGTAGCGGTCGTAGCCCGAGGCTTCGAGCTCGAGGGCCAGCTCCGGGCCGCCGCTGGCGACGATCCGGCCGCCGGCCAGGACGTGCACGCGGTCGGGGCGGATGTAGTCCAGAAGGCGCTGGTAGTGGGTGATGACCAGCATAGCACGATCCGGCGCGCGCAGGGCGTTCACCCCTTCGGAGACGATGCGCAGGGCGTCGATGTCGAGGCCGGAATCGGTCTCGTCGAGAATGGCGAGGCGCGGGGAAAGCATCATCATTTGAAGTATTTCCATCCGCTTCTTCTCACCGCCGGAAAAATCGACGTTGAGGCCGCGGCGGAGCATCTCGAAATCCATCTTCAGCTCGGCGGCGCGGGCTCGGATGGACTTGAGGAACTCCGGCGCGGTGACTTCCGGCTCGCCGCGCGCCTTGCGCTGGGCGTTCATGGCTGTGCGCAGGAAGGTCAGGGCCGGCACGCCGGGGATGGCCACCGGGTACTGGAACGACAAGAAGACTCCGAGCGCAGCGCGGGCATCAGGCGTCAGGCCGACAAGATCGAGGCCGTCCAGCGTCGCCGAACCCTCGGTCACCTCGTAGCCCGGCCGGCCGGCCAGGGCGTAGGCGAGCGTCGATTTGCCGGCCCCATTGGGACCCATGACCGCGTGGATCTCGCCGGCGGGGACCGCCAGCGAGAGGCCCTTGAGGATCTCAGCCTCGCCCACCTGTACATGAAGGTTATCGATCTTAAGCATTGTCTTCTAATGGCTTTCGTGCGGCGCGGTTGGACGCAGAAATTCCAGCCGATTGCCGAAGGGATCGTAGATGTAGACGCGGTCGAAGCCCTCCAGGGGCTCGTCGGCAGCGGTTTCAAAACCGGCGGCGCGGGCCCGGCCGGTGAGGCTGGCGACGTCGTCGACACGGAAAGCGATGTGAGCCTTGCGGGCTGGCCGGAACGGATCCTCGATGCCGCAGTGGACCTTCACCGCCGCGCTCTCGAACCAGCAGCCGCCGCGCGCCGCGAGGTTGGCAGGCTTCGATTGCTCAGGCAGGCCCAGGAACGCGCCATAGAACCGGCGCGCCTCCCCTTCCCCGCCCGGCGGAATCGCCACCTGCACGTGGTCGATGGCTTCGAGCGTCATCCCACACTCCCTTCGAGGGAGATGGCGACGAGCTTCTGGGCCTCGACGGCGAACTCCATCGGCAGCTCCTGCAGCACCTCCTTGACGAAGCCGTTGACGAGAAGCTGCACCGCCTCCTCCTGGGTGAGGCCGCGCTGCATGGCGTAGAACAGCTGGTCTTCCGAGAGGCGCGAGGTGGTCGCCTCGTGCTCGAACTTGGCCGAGGCGTTGCGCGCCTCGATGTAAGGCGTGGTGTGGGCGCCGCAGTGCTTGCCGATCAGCAGGGAGTCGCACTGGGTGAAGTTGCGCGCGCCCGTCGCTTTGGGGTGGGCCGAGACCAGGCCGCGGTAGGTGTTGGTGGAGTGGCCGGCGGAGATGCCCTTGGAGATGATCCGCGAGCGCGTATCACGGCCGAGGTGGATCATCTTGGTGCCGGTATCGGCCTGCTGGTGGTTGTTGGTGATGGCGATGGAATAGAATTCGCCGCTGGAGCCGTCGCCGCGCAGCACGCAGGAGGGATACTTCCAGGTGATCGCCGAACCGGTCTCGACCTGGGTCCAGCTGACCTTCGAGCGCGCGCCGCGGCAGTCGGCCCGCTTGGTGACGAAGTTGTAGATGCCGCCCTTGCCGTCCTTGTCGCCCGGGTACCAGTTCTGGACGGTGGAATACTTGATCTCGGCGTCGTCGAGGGCGACCAGCTCGACCACCGCGGCGTGCAGCTGGTTCTCGTCGCGCATCGGCGCCGTGCAGCCTTCGAGGTAGGAAACGTAAGCCCCCTTGTCGGCGACGATCAGGGTGCGCTCGAACTGCCCGGCCTCGGCGGCGTTGATGCGGAAATAGGTCGAGAGCTCCATCGGACAACGCACGCCCGGCGGCACGTAGACGAAGCTGCCGTCGGAGAAGACGGCGCTGTTGAGGCAGGCGAAGAAGTTGTCAGACACCGGCACCACCGAGCCCAGGTAGCGGCGCACGAGTTCGCCGTGGTCGCGGATCGCCTCGCTCATCGAGCAGAAGATCACCCCGGCTTCGCCCAGCTCCTTCTTGAAGGTGGTGATCACCGAGACGCTATCGAATACCGCGTCGACAGCGTAGCGCGGCGCGCCGACCACCCCGGCCAGAACTTCCTGTTCCTTCAACGGGATGCCGAGCTTGGCGTAGGTGGCCAGGAGCTCCGGATCGACCTCGTCGAGACTGGCCGGCCCGATCTTCTCCTTGGGCGCGGCGTAATAGTAGGAGTCCTGATAGTCGATCTTGGCGTGGCTCACCCGGGCCCAGTTGGGCTCCTCAAGGGCCTGCCAGCGTTCGAAGGCCTCGAGGCGCCAGGCCAGCATCCATTCCGGCTCGCGCTTCTGAGCCGATATGTAGCGAACGGTGTCCGCCGACAGCCCCTTGGGCGCGAATTCCTGTTCGATGTCGGTGATGAAGCCGTGCTCGTAGGTCTCGAGCTCGGCGACCTTGGCGAGGGTGCGTCTGTCGGCGGCCATCAGGCGACTTCCTTTCGGCTGCGGCGCGCGAGCGCTTCTTCCCAGACCTCGCCACAGCGGGCCCAGTCGGCTTCGGTCGAGGCCCAGCCGCCACTGACGCGGATGGAGGCTGTGGCGAGATCGGGCCGGCCCATGGCCTCGACGACGCGGCTTGCCTTGACCTTGCCCGAAGAACAGGCTGCCCCGGCGCTGACGCACACGCCGGCGAGGTCGAGGGCCATGACCTGGATCTCGGACGAGAACCCCGGTGTGGCGACGCAGAGGGTCTGGGAAAGCCGCGGCGCGCCGGCCCCGAGGACAGTCGCGCCGGCCAGCGTCATGCGCGCCGCCAGGGCGTCGCGCCAGAGGGCGTGGGCAGGCACACTGGGCAAGTCGCGCCGCGCAGCCTCAGCGGCCGCGCCGAATCCGGCGATGCCGGAAAGATTCTCGGTGCCGGCGCGGCGTCCGCGCTCCTGGCCGCCGCCGTGCAGACGACGCGTGATCGTCGCCCGCTCGCCGGCAATCAGCGCGCCGGCGCCTTGCGGGCCACCGAGCTTATGGGCCGAGAGCGAGAGGCTGTCGGCGCCGAGCCCGGTGAAATCGAGGGGAATCTTGCCGGCCGCCTGGACGGCGTCGACGTGCAGCCAGCCGCCGAACTCGCGGACAAGCGCCGCGGCTTCGGCCACCGGCTGGATGACGCCGGTCTCGTTGTTGGCCGCCATCAGGCAGACGAGCGCGCGGCCGCCCCGGCCCAGAGCGTCCGCCAGCCAGCCGAGATCGGCCACGCCATTCTCATCCACCGGCCAAACCTCGACGAGGGGAGCGAGCGCGTGGGCGCAGGCCCAGACGCTGTCGTGCTCGGTGGCGCCGACGATCAGCCGGTCAAATCCGGCCGCCAGAGCGCTTTCGATGGCCAGCGAATTGGCCTCCACCCCGCCGCTGACGAAGGTCACGGCCTGAGGGCCGGCGGCGACAAGGGCCGCAACTTGAGCCCGCGCCCGCTCCAGCGCCGCCCGCGCGGCGCGCCCGGCCGCGTGGGTGGAGGAGGGATTGGCGCCGATCTCCAGCGCCGCCAGGACCGCCTCGCGCGCCTCCGGCCGGATCGGGGCCGTGGCGTTGTAGTCGAGGTAGACGTTCACGCCGCCCGCTCCCGTTGCAGGTCGCCCCGCACCACGTCGGCCAAGGTCACCGCCGCCAGATAAGCCTCCAGCTGCTTGCCGGTTTCGGCCCAGAGATCATGGGTGAGGCAGCGCGCGCCGCCCTTCATGCAGCCGGGCCCTCGGCCTGCGCAGCGTGTCGCCTTGAGCGGCTCGTCGACGGCGGCGACGACTTCGGCGACGCTGAGGGCCTCGGCCGCCTTGGCAAGGCGATAGCCGCCGCCGGGACCGCGCACCGAGCGCACCAGTCCTCGGCGCCTCAGACGCGAAAACAACTGTTCCAGATACGCCTTTGAAATCTGTTGAGTTTCCGCGATTGCAGCGAGCGGAGTCGCTCGATCAACCGGCCGGCTGGCCAGGTCGGTCATGGCCATGACCGCGTATCGTCCTTTGGTGCTCAGCTGCATGTGGCGTCCGGGGTGCGGTTTTTCTCGCTTTTCGGCACGGCTTTTTGCTACAAGCCGCCGCCGCGAGAAGCATGCTGCGCATCTAGTAAGACCAAGCGCACTAGTCAACTATTCGCCGGTGACGACGAAAGATGAGGACTCCCTTTGCCTGAACTGATCCTGCCCGGCAGCGCCGGCCGCATCGAGGCGCGCTACTCGCCGCGCAAGGAAGAAACCGCCCCCATCGCCCTCATCCTCGCCCCTCACCCGCGCGCCGGCGGGCATATGAACCATCCGGTGGCGGTGCAGCTCTTCCACCTGTTCATGAAGCGTGGCTTCAACGTCATGCGATTCAATTTTCGGGGCGTCGGCCGCAGCCAGGGCGAATTCGATCAGGGCATCGGCGAACTGGCCGATGCCGCCACGGCGCTGGATTGGCTGCAATCGACCAACCCGGCTGCGTCGCAGTGCTGGGTGGCTGGCTTCGATTTCGGAGCCTGGGTGGGGATGCAACTACTGATGCGTCGGCCGGAGACCGATGGCTTCATCTCCGTCTCGCCGCCCACCAACATGTACGATTTCAGCTTCCTGGCCCCCTGCCCAGCCTCCGGCCTGATCCTGCACGGCTCGGCCGACACGGTGGTGCCCTACGTCGAAGTAGAAAAGGTGGTGACCAAGCTGCGCACCCAGAAGGGCATCGTCATCGACTATGAGCTGGTCGAGGACGGCGGACACTTCTGGACCGAGAACCTGGTCGAGGTCGAGCAGCGGGTCGGCGGCTATCTCGACAAGCGCCTGGAGGCCGAGCCGGCTTGACGGCTGGCGCGAGCGCCCGCTAGCAAGGCCGCCATGTCGACCCCCGCCCAAATCGCGCGCCGCTACTACCGCTCGCCCCGCTAGCGAGCGGCCGGCCTGACACGCCCCGCCGCCTCAACGGTCGGCGGCCTCATCCAGGGAGACGGTCTCCGACCCGCAGTTTCAAGGAGCCGTCCGATGACCCCCGACTTCAATCCACGATCCGATCTGGTCCGCACCCTCGTCGAGCGCGGCCACGTCTACCAGGCGACCGACCTCGCCGGCCTCGACGCGGCGGCGCTCAAAGGCCCGATCTCGGCCTACATCGGCTTCGACGCCACAGCCGATTCCCTGCATGTCGGCAGCCTGGTGCAGATCATGACGTTGCGCCGGCTGCAGCAGACCGGCCACCGACCGATCGTGCTGATGGGCGGGGGAACCACCAAGGTTGGCGATCCATCGGACAAGACCAGCCAGCGTCCGCTGCTCACCGACGAGGTCATCGCCGGCAACATCGCCGGCATCCGCAGGGCCTTCGCGCCGTTCCTGCTTTTCGGCGACGGAGCGACCGATGCGCTCATGGTCAATAACGCCGAGTGGCTGGAGAAGCTCGGCTACATCGAATTCCTGCGCGACTACGGCGTGCATTTCACCATCAATAAGATGCTGAGCCTGGAGTTCGTGAAGAACCGGCTCGAGGCCGAGCAGTCGCTGACCTTCCTCGAATTCAACTACATGCTGATGCAGGCGGCGGACTTCCTGGAGCTGAACCGGCGCCACGGCTGCACGCTGCAGTTCGGCGGCTCCGAGCAGTGGGGCAACATCGTCAACGGCATCGATCTGATCCGCCGCGTGGCTGGGGCCGAGGCTTTCGGCGTTACCGCGCCGCTGGTGACCACGGCCTCGGGCGCCAAGATGGGCAAGACCGTCGACGGGGCGGTGTGGCTCAACCCCGATCGCCTGGCCGCCTACGATTACTGGCAGTTCTGGCGCAACACCGAGGACGCCGACGTCGGCCGCTTCCTGCGCCTGTTCACCGACCTGCCGCTGGATGAGGTCACGCGCCTCACCGCGCTGGCCGGGGCCGAGATCAACGTGGCCAAGAAGGTGCTGGCCAGCGAGGCCACGGCCATGTTGCACGGCCGCGAGGCGGCCGAAGCGGCTGCCAACGCTGCGCGGGTGGCCTTCGAAGAGGGCGGCCTGGCGCAGGATCTGCCGACCGTGGAGATCGGTCCGGAAGAGTGCGGCCTCAGCAATACAGCGCTGATGGTCCTGGCCGGTTTCGCCAACTCCAACGGCGACGCCCGCCGCCAGATCGCCGGCGGGGCTTTCCGGATCGGTGGCGAGAAGGTGGTCGATCCGAACGCAAGCGGTATTCCGGCGGGCGTGACCGAGATCGAGATCAGCAAGGGCAAGACGCGCAAGCGGCTGGTGATCAGCGGATAGGAGCGAGGGTCAGATGAGCGTTGAACTGAAGGCCGGCGACAAGGCGCCGGATTTCGAGCTGCCGGGCGCTGATGGGCCGGTCAATCTCTCCCACTTCAAGGGCAAGACGGTCGTCCTTTATTTCTACCCGAAGGACGACACCTCCGGCTGCACGGCCGAGGCCCAGGGCTTCACGGCGGCGGCGGACGACTTCCTGACGGCAGGCGCGGTGGTGATCGGCGTCTCCAAGGACAGCGTCGCCAGCCACCAGAAGTTCAAGGCCAAGTACGGCCTGACCCCGCTCTACGCCTCGGCCAAGGACCACGACATGGTCGAGCGCTACGGCGCCTGGGTCGAGAAGAGCATGTACGGCCGCAAATACATGGGCATCGAGCGCGCCACCTTCCTGATCGACGGCGAAAGCGTGATCCAGAAGATCTGGCGCAAGGTGAAGGTGCCCGGCCACGCCGCCGAGGTGCTGGCGGCGGTCAGGGTGCTGGGGTAGCTCCATACTCCGCTCATCCCGTGAGAGGCGCAGCGAAGCGGAGCCGCGACGCGGGACCCAGGGGCCGCGACGACGACCAGAAAATGTCTGGGTCCCGGCCTTCGCCTGGATGAGCGGATTAGGGTGGTCTCCTGGTTTGACGACGCATCGCCTTGACCTGACGCGAATCGGAGTCTGGCGCAGGCGGCGCAGGGAGGGTAGGTTTTGCCGCCGCACCCCCAACGGCTTAGACGCGAGGCTCCCGCATGTTCAACAAGCCGCAAACGCCCTCCGCCACGCCGCCGGCGAACGCGCCAAGCTTTGACGGACCAGTCCACACTCCGGCCTCCGCGCCCGCTGGCGGAAAGAAAGGCGTGTCGATGATCGGCTCGGATCTCAAACTGGAAGGCAGCATCACCGGCGGCAGCGAGGTGCAGATCGACGGCCAGGTGGCCGGCGACGTGCGCGTCGAGCGCGTGCTGATCGGCGAGGGCGGCCTGGTGGACGGCGGCGTCTTCGCCGAGGCCGTGGAAGTGCGCGGCCGCGTCTCGGGCTCCATCACCGCCAAGCAGGTTCGTCTCCACGGCGCCGCTCACGTCGAAGGCGACATCACCCACGAACAGCTGTCGATCGAGAATGGCGCCTTCTTCCAGGGCCGCTCGTTGAGGCTGCAGCGTCCGGCCGCGCCGGCCCAGATCACCCCGCCCAAGCCGCGGGTGGTGGAAGAGCCGACCGAGATCAAGGCGTCGGCCTAGGCGCAAGTGGACACCGGCGACGGGCGGTCCCCGAGGGCCCTCGCCGCTAGGATCACTGAACGGATTTGGGCCGCTATCCGCGCCGATAGACGCCGTTGAAGCGCACGTTCATGCCGCCGCAGCCGCTGTTGTCGCTGGCGACCAGATAGTCACCGATCAGGGCCAGCTCCACGCGGCAGTCTTCCGCTTTGCCGAACACGACGGAGGCGCCCTGCGGCCGGGCGACGCCGCTCATGTCGCCAAGGTTTGGCCCGCCCGGAAACTGCTTGGGCGACGGATTGGCGCTCGGCCAATAGGCCGATCCCGACGCCGCCAGCTCGGGGCCGCGGGCCGTCAGGCGGATATCGTTGTCGCCATCGCGCCACCGGCCGGCCCATGCGGTAGGGGGCGGCGCAGCCACGGCCGGCAGGCGGGTCAGATCGGCAGACCGCAGCCAGCCGGCGCTGCCCCCGACGCGGTTGGGAAAGAAAGCGCAGACGAAGCTTCCGCGGGCACGGCCGGTGATCACGACATTGCCCTGGACCAGGTAGGCGCGATCCCGACAGCGCTGGGACTCGCTCGGGCAGCCAGGATCGCTGTCCTCGATGAAGTGCGTGGAGCCAGCGGCAGCGACCTTCGCGAGGCCAAGAGAATGAATCTCGGTCTCCGGGAACGAGCCATTGCGACAGAAATCGTCGTCGCCATCCGCTTGAGCGTGGTTTGCCGCCATGACGGCCGCAAACCCGATCGCTGCGCCTGCTAGCCGGGCACAAGTGATGTCCATCTTCTAGACCGCCCGTGTCTCGACTCGCGCCCCGACGGTGAGCGTGCGGTGGACCGGACACCGCTCGGCGATCTCCATCAGGCGGACGAGTTGGTCATCGTCGAGAGGCCCCGTCAGGTTCACGCTCCTCCGGAAGAGGTCGCGCGGCGTCGCGTCGGCCTGGACCTCGTGACTGACGGCCACCTCGATCGCCGTGAGTGGCCAGGCCTTGCGGTCGGCGTAGAGCCGAACGGTCAGCGTCGTGCACTCGGCCAGGGCGGCGCAGAGCAGGTCGTAGGGCCCGGGCCCCGTCCCCGTCCCGCCCGCGGCCACTGGCTCGTCGCCGGGAAAAGTGAGACCGCCAGTGGCGATCTCGACCTTGAGGCTGCCCGGGCCGCTGTCGCGCGCACGCGTTTCGTCATCCGCCATGCCAAGGCCTCCGGAACTCGGGAAATTGGATTTCGCCGGCCTCATGCTCCTCGAAGCCGAAGCGGGCGAAGCCGGCCTGCATCTCGGTGCTGAGCGGCGCCTCGACGTCGATCAGACCGCGACTCGGGTGAGGGATCACCAGGCGACGGGCGTGCAGCTGCAGCTTGAGCGGGCCGGCGACCTCGATCGCCGCCTCAGAATTGTACTTGGGATCGCCAAGGATCGCGTGGCCGAGGGCGCGCATGTGAGCGCGCAGCTGATGGGTGCGGCCGGTGAGCGGGCGCAGCGCTACCCAGGCCGCCCGCGGACCGGCGCGGGACACCGTGGCGTAGAGCGTGACCGCCGCCTCGGCTCGCGGGTCCTTGGCGGGAACGGGGGTCACCAGTTCGCGGTCGCCGACCCCGATCTTGGCGAGCGGCTGATCGATGATCCCGGCCCCGGGCTTGGGGTTGCCGGCCACCAGCGCCCAATAGGTCTTCTCCGCACGCCGCTTGGCGAAGGCGCCCGAGAGCCGGGCGGCGGCGTTGGGGGTCTTGCCGAGCGCCAGAACGCCGGAGGTGTCGCGGTCGAGGCGGTGGCTGAGCCGCGGCCGGTCCGGCCCCTCCCCCCAGGCGGAGAGCAGCCGGTCGATGTGATGCCGCGTCTTGGTGCCGCCCTGGACGGCTAGGCCCGCCGGCTTGTTGAGGATCAGGACCTCGTCATCCTCATAGAGAGCCAGCGAGTGGGCGAATCGGATGTCGTCCCGCGACAGCCCTTCTTTGCGAGGTGGCGCAACCTCCGGCAGCGGCGGCACACGCACCACCTGCCCGGCCTCGAGCCGCGTGTCGGCCTTGATGCGCCCGCCATCGACCCGAAGTTGGCCGCTGCGGGCGAGCTTGTGGATCTGGGTCTGGCCTAGGTGCGGCCAACGCCGCCGCAACCAGCGGTCGAGGCGCACACCGTCCTCACCGACGCCGACCGTCAGGCTCTTCACGTCGCCCATGGCAGGCATATAGGCGCCGGCAAGCGTCGCCGTCATCCGCCGATGTGGTTCGCCAAGGCCTGGAAGTCGGGGGGCGGCGGGGCGTCGATGCGGCGCTCGCCGCCGGCCGGGTGGGGAAAGGCGAGCGCGGCCGCGTGCAGCATCAGTCGGCCAACCGGCGCGCCATAAAGCGCTAGGGCGCCGCCGTAGCGCGGGTCGCCGGCGATCGGCCGGCCGATCGAGGCCAGGTGAACGCGCAGCTGGTGCATGCGGCCAGTGCGCGGCGACAGCTCCACCAGGGCCGCGACGGCGTCCGCCTTCAAGGTGCGGTAGCGGGTGAAGGCCGCCTGGGCGCCCTGCGCTTCCGGCTGGACGACGCGGACATAGGCCTCGCGGCCGACATCCTGCCGCGCCAGGGCCGTCTCGATCGTCCCGGCCAGCGGCTCGGGCCCACCGGGGGCGACGACGGCGAAGTAGGTCTTCTTCACGCGCCTGGCCATCATCGCCTTGCCGAGGAAGGCGGCCGTCGGTTGGCTCTTGGCCGCGAGGATGACGCCGGAGGTGTCGCGGTCGAGGCGGTGGACGAGCCGCGGTTTTGCGCCGCTCGGCTTGGCGAAGGCGGCCATCATGTCGTCGAGCGTGGCCGCGGCGATCCTCCCGCCCTGGCTTGAGAGGCCCGAAGGCTTGGCGAAGGCGATCACCTCGGCATCTTCGAAGATCACCAGACCGCGGGCGAACTCGACCTCGGCCGCGCTAAGACGCCGCGGCTCAGCCACCCTTGGTCTTCCGCAGCGTCGCCCAGCGATCCAGGCGCTCCTTCACCCGCGCCTCAGCCCCCTCGCCCTTGGGCTGATAAAAGACGCGCCGCTCGACGGCGTCGGGGAAATAGTTCTGGCCCGAGAAGCCTTCCTCGGTCTCCGGATCATAGGCGTACCCCTTGCCGTAACCGAGCTCGCTCATCAGGCGGGTGGGGGCATTGAGGATGTGGGCCGGAGGTGTGAGCGAACCGGTCTCGCGGGCCAGAGCGGAGGCGGCGCCGAAACCCTTGTAGACGGCCACCGACTTGGGCGCGGTGGCCATGTGCACACAGGCCTGGGCAAGGGCCAGTTCGCCCTCGGGACTGCCCAGGAAGTCATAGGCATCCTTGGCGGCCACGGCGAGGAGCAGGGAGAGCGGATCGGCCTCGCCGATGTCCTCGCTGGCCATCCGCACGAGACGGCGGGCAATGAACAGGGGATCCTCGCCCCCGGCGAACATGCGCGCCAACCAGTACAGCGCCGCATCCGGGTCCGAGCCGCGCACGGACTTTTGCAGAGCGGAGATGAGGTTGTAATGCTCCTCCCGGTCCTTGTCGTAGGCAGGGCTGCGCTTTTGCAGCACCCGGCCCATCTCGGCAGGACTGAGCGGCTTGTCAGGGGCGATGTTGAACAGGGTCTCTGCGAGGCTGAGCACGTAGCGGCCATCGCCATCGGCCATGGCGGTCAGAGTCTCCCGCGCCGCCGGCTCCAGCGGCAGCGGCCGGCCCTCGAAAGCCTCGGCGCGCGCCAGCAGGGTCTCGAGATCGACGGCGCCTAGCCGGCGCAGGACGAAGACCTGACAGCGCGACAGCAGCGCGCCGTTGAGCTCGAACGAGGGGTTCTCGGTGGTGGCGCCGACCAGCGTCACCACGCCCTGCTCGACGAACGGCAGGAAACCGTCCTGCTGAGCACGATTGAAGCGGTGGATCTCGTCGACGAATAGCAGCGTCGCCTTGCCGGCGGCGCGGCGCAGGCGGGCCGCCTCGAAGGCCTTCTTGAGGTCGGCGACGCCGGAGAAGACGGCCGAAAGCTGCTGGAATTCGTAACCGGCTTCGTCGGCCAGCAGGCGAGCGATGGTGGTCTTGCCGACCCCCGGCGGCCCCCACAGGATCATCGAAGAGAGGCGGTGGGCGGCGGCCATTCGCCCGATCGGACCTTCCGCTCCCAGCAGATGATCCTGGCCGAGCACGTCGGCCAGGGCGCGCGGCCGCAACCGGTCGGCCAGCGGGGCCGGCGCCTCAGGCGCAAGTCCGGCCGCCTCGAAGAGATCGCTCATGGGGTGAGACTAGAGCAATTGGGGGCGCGAGCCACCCGTGGCGCCGCCATCTCGCCGGCGGAACGCCGGCGCTGCGCGCTAGCCGCCGTTGAACTGGGCGGTGATGGTCTGGCCGCCGCGCTCGATGACCACCTTCCACGCGGTGGCGGGCGCGCGGGTGGCGGCGGCGACGTCGCCGGTGCTGGCGATGGGTCGGTCGTTGATCTGGCGGATGAAGTCGCCGGGCCTGAGGCCGATCGACTGTGCGAAGCCCGCGTCAACCTTGGAGACCATCACGCCCTTGCCGGCGAAAGGATCGACACCGCTGTCGATGGCCGCCGCCGGCGAGAGATTGACCACCGTCGCCCCTGCGAAGGGGTTGCGGCCGGTAACGATAAGCGGCTCTGCCGCAGGCTCCCCAGGCGGGGAGTCGACGCGGGCCTCCAGGGTCTTGGCCGGGCCGCCATTGCGGCGGACGACCAGCTGGGCGCCCTCGCTCGGCTTCATCGCCCCGACCCGGAAATTGAGCGCCGCCTCGTCGTCGACCTCCTGACCGTTCACGCTGACGATCACGTCGCCTTGGGCGACGCCGGCCCTGGCCGCCGGTCCGCCCGGCCAGACCTCCGCCACCACCACGCCCTGGGGCGCGGCGAGACCGAGACTGCGAGCCATTTCGCCGGTCAGGGCCTGGGCCTTGACCCCCAGCCAAGGCCGCACGACGGCGTGGCCGCCGCTCATGGCTGCATCCACCACCTGGCGGGCGGTGGCGGCCGGGATGGCGAAGCCGACGCCGGCCGAAGCCCCAGAGGCCGAGACGATGGCGGTGTTCACGCCGATCAAGTCCCCCGACATATCGACCAGCGGGCCGCCGGAATTGCCCGGGTTGATCGCGGCGTCGGTCTGGATGAAGGCGGAGAAATTGCTGACGCCGGTGTCCGAGCGGCCGAGCGCCGAGACGATCCCGTTGGTGACCGTCTGGCCGACGCCGAACGGATCGCCGATGGCCAGCACCAGATCACCGACCTGCGGCTGCTCGGCGGCGTCGATCGGGATGGTGGGCAGCTTCTCGCCCTTGGCGTCGATCTTGAGCACCGCGAGATCGGCGCGGGGATCATCGAGCAGCAGGGTCGCCGGCCACTCGCGGCGGTCGGAGGTGACGACCATGATCTCGGTGGCGCCGGCGATCACGTGGTGATTGGTAAGGATCACGCCGTCGGGGCGGACGATGGAGCCGGAGCCGAGCGACTGCACGGTGCGCGGACCGGTCGGCGCAAACATGCCCCAGAACGGATCGATCTGCTGACGCACCACCCGCTTGGAGAAAACATTGACCACGGCCGGCGCGACCTTCTTGACGACCGGCGCGAACGACAGCCGCTCGGACGCTGCGTCGGACGGGACCCGGCGGGCCTCCTGGGCGAGCGTCGGGGCCGCGCTGACGGCGGCGAGGACGAGAGTGAGGACGACGGCTCTCTGGCTCATGGGACTCTTCGGCGCGTGGTCGACAGCGAAGCTCAAATTCGCCAACGCGTTCGGCACAAAGATGGCGCCGTCAAGCGAACACCGCCGCCTTCCGGGGCGAGGCCGGCTTGGCGACCCACAATGACAGGGCGAAAGCCATGGCGAGGAGGCCGGCGGCGATGAGGATCGCCCCTCCCGAGAGGTGAACCGTGGCGTCGTGGCGAACCAGCCAGGCGAAGGTGAGGCCGAAAAGGCCGGGACCGATCATCGACGAGACGCCCTGCAGCGACTGCACCGCGCCCTGCAGCTGACCCTGGTGCTGCGGATCGATGCGCCGGCTCATCAGGCCGAGCAGGCCCGGCTGCATCAGGCCGGCCAAGGCGAAGACCGGAATGCCGAGCAGGTAGAGCCAGCCGTTGTAAGCGAAGGCGTAGATCGTGAACCCGGCCGCTCCCATCGCGGCCCCGAGCAGAACAGCGCCGCGCTCGCCGAGCCGCTTCACCACCGGCCCGACCAGGAACATCTGCACGCACATCATGCAGGCCCCCGAGGCCAGGAAGGTGAAGCCGAGGATCCCCGGACCCCAGCCATAGCGAAAACCGGTGTAGAGCACGAAAATCGTCGGCAGAACGGTCTGCGCCAACTGATTGAGGAAGCTGACGCTGGCCAGGCCGAGGAGCTCGCCGTGGCTCCTCAGGAACACCAGCGAGCCGACGGGGTTGGCGCGCCGCCAGGGCAGATGCCTGGCGCGCCGCTCCTCAGGCAGGGATTCGGGCAGGACGAAGAGGCCATAGAGCCCGTTGACCAGACACAGGCCCGCGGCGGCAATGAATGGCAGGCGCAGGTTCGCCTCGCCGAGCAGGCCGCCGACGCTGGGGCCGATCATGAAGCCGATACCGAAGGTCGAGGCGAGCATGCCGAAGTTGCGGGCCCGTTTCTCAGGCGGGGTGACGTCGGCGACGTAGGCGTTGGCGGTGGAAAAGCTCGAGGCGGTGACGCCATTAAGGATGCGGCCGACGAAGAGCCAGGCGAGCGTCGGGGCCAGCGCCATGAACAGGAAATCGATAAACAGGCCGAAGATCGAGATCAGCATCACCGGCCGACGGCCGAAGCGATCGGAGAGCATGCCGAGCACCGGCCCGCAGACGAACTGCATCGCGCCCCAGGTGCAGGAGAAGAGCACGTTCCAGTCCGAGGCGGCGGCGGTGTCGCCGCCGGCCATGTGCTTGATGAGGTTCGGCAGGATCGGGATCATGATCCCGAACGAGATCGAATTGAGCAGCGAGGAGGCGTAGATGAAGCCGAAGGCCGCCGCGCGCCTTGGCCGGGCTGGAGCCTCGTCGATCTCATCCACGATCATTCCGGGGTCTCCTCGCCGGCCCGCACCTTGAACGCATCGAGGAGCTCGCGCCACCACGCGCCGTGACGCTGCAAGAAGACGTGGTTGGGGAAATGGTGCTTGGCGACGTGCGCCTGGGGAATCGCCTCCCAGCCCGCGTGCTCGACGGTGACGCGGGTCTCCGACCCTACGGGTTCGAAGCGCACCTCGACCTCAGTATTCTGGTCAGGCGCGAAGGTCGCCTGCCGCCAGCCGAACACCAGCCGCGAGGGCGGCGACCAGACCCGGATCCGGCCAATCTCGAACACCTTGCCCGAAGGCAGAGTCTCCACCAAGCGGCCGCCCTCCCCTCGCTCGAAGCTGAGTACGCCCGGATCGCGAGGCGTGAAGCGAAAGAGATCGTTGGGCCGCCACCAGGCGCCGATCTCGCCCGTGAACACCTCGAAGGCGCGCTCTGGACTTGCGGCGACCCGCAGCGCCACCACAACGCGAGAGGTCATGGCGCGCGCTCGAGGTGAGCCTTGAAAGAGGCCAGCTGGTCGCTCCAGCCCTGCTCAGCCGCCTCCAGCCAGCGGCGCAGCTCGGCCATGGGCGCCGGGCTCAAGGCATAGATGCGAAGCCGGGTGTCGAAAGCCGGATGGGCGTCCTCGACCAGGCCGCCCTCGCGCAGCGCCTTGAGTTGGCGGCTCATCAGCGACGGGCTGACGCCCAACTGCCGGGCCAAGTCGCCGGCCGAGCGGGGACCGCCCCGAAGCACATCCACCACCGCGCGGCGCCGCGGGTCGGCCAGCGCAGCCAGGGTCCGATCGAGGGATGTCAAAGCCGGTCGCGCACCGAGACGCGGCCCGCCTCGGCCATCTCCTCGTAGGTCATTTGTTTGACCGACTGGCTGAAGCCCCAGACGTGGCCCTCTGGGTCGGCGACCATGTAGTTGCGGTCGCCGTAGAATTGGTCGGCCGGCTCGCGCAGCACCGTCGCCCCGGCCGCCTTGGCGCGCGCAAAGTGTTCGTCCAGGCCCTCGTTGAAGTGGAAGCTCAGCGACTGGGTGTTGACCCCGCCGAGCGAGGCCGGGCTGCGGTGGCGCTCGTCCCACTCGAAACCGACATAGATCACGCCATCGCCGAGCTTGAGCTCCGAGTGACCGATGGAGCCGTCCTCGTTCTCGACGATCATCACGGTCTCGAAACCGAAGGCCTTCTCAAGCCAGGCGATTGCGGCGCGCGGATCGCGGTAGACGACGCTTGTGGCCATTCCGGCCGGGCGCACATAGTCCATGGAAACCTCCTGTGGCGTTGATTGTCATTTCTTGCAAATATCTCGCCAAAGCGCAAGCACTCTTCAGGCATTGACCGACCTTCCCCCGCCGCGGAAAGAAGGGGGATGAGCCTGAGCACCTATCTCTGGGTGGCCCTGGGCGGGGCCTTGGGCTCCGTAGCGCGCTACGCCTGTTCAAGCCTTGCGGCGGCCTGGTTCGGCGAAACATTCCCATTCGGCACCCTGATCATCAACGTCGTGGGCTCGTTCGTGATCGGCTTCTTCGCCGCCGTCACCGGGCCGGATGGGCGCCTGCTCGTGGCCGGCGACATGCGCCAGTTCGTCATGGTCGGGATCTGCGGCGGCTACACCACCTTCTCGTCGTTCAGCTACCAGACCCTGACGCTCGCCCAGGGCGGCGAGTTTGTGCGCGCCGGGGCGAATATCGTCGGCTCGGTGGTGTTCTGCCTGCTGGCCGTCTGGCTCGGCTGGGTGGCCGGCCACGGCCTCAACGCGGTGAAGGGAAGCTGACCATGGACTATTCGGCCGTGCTGCTTCGCATTTACACCGAGGAGGCCCGCCGCAGTGGCGGGCGGCCACTCTACGAGGATATTGTGCTCAAGGCCCGGGCGGCAGGACTCGCCGGGGCGACCGTGTTGCGCGGCCCGATGGGCTATGGCTCGCACGGCAAGCTGCATAGCGCCAAGATTATCGACCTTTCAGGCAATCTGCCCCTAGTCATCGAGATCGTCGACACCGAGGACAAGGTCCGGACCTTCGCCGATCAGCTGCGCGAGATCGAAGATCTCGGCCTCGTCACTCTCGAACGGGTCGAGGTGATCCACTGGAGCCCCAAGGGCTAGGGCCCGTCGAGGTCGAACTTCGGGCGGCCGGAGATGCCGCCGGCCTTGCGCAGGTCGTCACAGTTCATCAGGCCGCCATCCATCGTCACCAGACGGGTGTGGCGCAGATCGCCGATGGTCTTAGACGGGTCGCCGTCGACGAGCACGAGGTCGGCGTTCTTGCCGACCGCGATCGAGCCGGTTTTATCGTCGACGTGCTGCAGACGCGCCGGCGCGACCGTCGCCGCCTGTAAAGCCTCGACCGGTGTGAAGCCGGCATCGACATAGAGTTCCAGCTCGCGGACCAGCTCCATGCCCGAGCCGTCGGTGCCGGCGACGATCGGCACGCCGGCCTTGTGCATCGCCTCGACCAAGGCCTCGAGCTTCTTGAAGCTGGCGCGATAGTCGGCGCGCGTATAGCCGGGGGCGACCTCCAGACCGCCGGCGCGGAAGCCGCGCTCTACGGCCGGCGGCAGGGTGCCGACAAAGGGCGCGTAGGCCGGCGAGAGGTCGCCGTTGTCAGGCACCATCAGGCTCTCGACCACGACCAGCGTCGGGTCGGACGTGATATGTTTGGCGGCCATGGTGGCGATCAGGGACTTCATCGGCTCGGCGTCGAGATTCATGTCCTTGGCGTATTTGGCCGGACCCTGCATGCGGGCGATGGTGTTGGACTTGGCCACCACATCGTCAGGCATGGCCTGCATGGCGACAAAGTAAATGTGGGTGATCTCGTCGTAGCCGTCGTTGATGGCGTCCATGGTGCGCATGCCGGCCGGCAGGTGGCCGTGAACGTGCAGGCCCAGGCGGTGGGCCTCGGCCGCTGTTGGCGCGACCCAGGCCGGATTGAAGCTGCCGTAGATCTTGATGGCCACAAAGCCCTCGTCCTTGGCCTTGCGGACGGTGGCGAGCGCCTCGTCGAGGGAGCCGACCGACTCGCCGACCTGAGCCGTTAGCGGCCCTTTGCCGTCAATCAGCATCGACGGATAGATGTGCGGCATCAGGAGGTCGCCGCTCGCTCGCCGGGTCCGACGTGACAGGGTGTGGGAGGTGACGTTGCCCGGGTCGCGAACCGAGGTGACGCCGAGCGAGAGCAAGGTCGGACCGCTGAAATCATCGCCGAAGTGCTGGTGCGAATCCCACAGGCCGGGGACCAGGGTCTTCCCCGCCCCGTCGATCACCTCGGCTCCCGCCGGAACCTTGACCTTGCTGGCCGGACCGACCGCGGTGATGACGCCCTGGTCCTCGACGACGGTCTCGTCCTCAGCATAGCGCTGACCGTCGACGAAGGCCCGGACGTGGGTGAAGGCCACCGGGCCGGCTGGCTTCTTGAACAGGGTGTGGGCGATGATCGGCGCCTGCTTGGCCATCGCCTCGTCCTGGGCCTTGTCGATCTGCGCCAGGTCGGCCTCGTAGCCGGTGCGGATCCAGGCCAGGCCGAAGTCGATGGCAAAAAACTTGCCCTGCTCGTCGACCCAGACGGCCTGGGGCGTCGGACCGAGGCCGGTGACGGCCCAGGCGGTGAGCGTCCGCTTGGTCGCGCCCTCACCGATGGTCAAGGTGGTGAGCGGCTCGGCGTGGGCTTCGCCGCCGGGCAGCATGGCGAGGGTGTGGTTCGGCGCGGCAACAATGGCGTCGACCAGGCTCTCGGTGATGTCGATCGGGCCGCCAACGGAGTTATACATCGCCGGCCCGGCATAGGGGGCCGAGGCGCCGTCGACCTGGCTCTTCCAGCTGGCAGTGCCGTTCGCGACGTCAAAGGTTTCCGCCGAGTCGCCGGACGGCGTGAAGCCGCGCACGACCAGATGATCGATCATCCCGTCGGAGCCGAACCGCGAGGCGCTGTCGACCTCGAAGATCTGGCCGCGCAGGTTCATGCTCTCACGGCCCCAGTGGACGCCGTCGGGCGTCGTCCAGCGCGCCGAATGGCCGTGCACGCCGGCCGGAGACATGATGGTGAAGGTTTCCGCGTCGGCCGGTGGCTTGGCCAGGTCGGCCAGGGCCGCCGGCGCGGCGTGCGCCACCGAGGCGCAGAGCGCCAACGCCAAAGTTGTCGCCAGAATGCGCATCGAACCGCTCCCCCGTTTCCGCTCTAGCGGTAGGGGAACGGCCTGGCGATTGTCACCTTAATTCGGGGTTAGCCGCTCGTTTGCGGTTAAGTCTATTCCGCAGCCTGGGTGGCGACCGGGCCGGAATCCAGGCCCTTGGCGGCAACATCGCGATCGACGAACTCGATCACCGCCATCGGGGCGTTGTCGCCATAGCGGTTACCGGCCTTGAGCACGCGGATGTAGCCGCCAGCGCGGTTGGCGTAGCGCGGGCCGAGCGTGGCGAAGAGCTTGCCGACCTGGGCGACGTCGCGCACCTGGGAGATGGCCTGACGGCGAGCGTGCAGGTCGCCGCGCTTGGCCAGCGTCACCAGCTTCTCGACGATCGGCCGCAGCTCCTTGGCCTTGGGCAGAGTGGTGACGATCTGCTCGTGCTTGATCAGACTGGCGGCCATGTTGGCGAACATGGCGGTGCGATGGCTCGACGTGCGGCCAAGTTTGCGGCGGGCATATCCGTGACGCATGTCGATCTCTCCGATTGTGCGGGCCGTCTCGCGACGGGCCGCAGCTCTTACATCTGGTCTTCGAACTTCTTGGCCAGGTCTTCGATATTCTCGGGCGGCCAATTCGGCACGTCCATGCCGAGATGCAAACCCATATTGGCCAGGACTTCCTTGATTTCGTTCAGCGACTTGCGGCCAAAGTTCGGGGTGCGCAGCATCTCCGCCTCGGTCTTCTGGATCAGGTCGCCGATGTAGACGATGTTGTCGTTCTTCAGGCAGTTGGCCGAACGCACCGACAGTTCGAGTTCGTCGACCTTCTTGAGCAGGGCCGGGTTGAACGGCAGCTCCGGTTTCATCTCGCCATCGATGGCCTTCTTCGGCTCGTCGAAGGTGATGAACACCTGCAGCTGGTCCTGCAGAATGCGGGCGGCATAGGCCACCGCGTCCACCGGCGAGACCGCGCCGTTGGTTTCCACTTCCATGATCAACTTGTCGTAGTCGAGGCTCTGGCCCTGGCGGGTCGGCTCGACGCGATAGGCGACCTTCTTCACCGGGCTGTAGAGGGCGTCCACGGCGATGAGGCCGATCGGCGCGTCTTCCGGCCGGTTCAATTCCGACGGCACGTAACCCTTGCCGTTCTGGACGGTGAACTCGATGCGCACCGAAGCGCCTTCATCGAGCGTCAGGAGCACGTGTTTGCCGTTGAGGATCTCGATGTCCGACGGCGCCTCGATCTGGCTGGCCGTGACCGGACCTGGCCCCGTGGCGCGCAGGGTCATGCGCTTTGGGCCCTCGCTGTGCATGCGCAGCGCGAGTTGCTTGATGTTGAGGACGATGTCGACCACGTCCTCGCGCACGCCCTCAAGCGATGAGAATTCGTGCACAACGCCATCAATCTGAATGGCGGTGACGGCGGCGCCCTGGAGGCTCGACAGCAACACGCGGCGCAAGGAGTTGCCAAGCGTCACGCCGAAACCGCGCTCGAGGGGCTCGGCGACAATCCGCGCCTTACGCGCGGAATCGCTGCCGGACTCGATGAGCGGCTTCTCGGGGCGGATCAGTTCGTTCCAGTTTCTTTCGATCACGGGCAAGGTGTCCTCGAACACAGAGTCTTCACGGCCCGGGCGGTCGGGCCGTCGAATGGTGCGGCGTGCGGCCTAGACGCGACGACGCTTGGGCGGACGGCAGCCGTTGTGCGGGATCGGCGTGACGTCGCGGATGGTTGTGATGGTCATGCCCACCGATTGCAGCGCGCGGAGGGCCGATTCCCGACCCGAGCCGGGTCCCGAAACATTGACTTCCAGGGTGCGGACGCCGTGCTCGGCGGCCTTCTTGCCAGCGTCCTCGGCAGCCATCTGGGCGGCGTAGGGCGTCGACTTACGCGAACCCTTGAAGCCCATCGTGCCGGCGCTGGACCAGGAGATGGCGTTCCCCTGGGCGTCGGTGATGGTGATCATGGTGTTGTTGAACGAGGCGTTCACGTGCGCCACGCCCGAGGTGATGTTCTTACGCTCGCGCTTTTTAACGCGGGCAGGTTCCTTGGCCACGGGGCGCCTCTCTTACTTCTTCTTGCCGGCGATCGGCTTGGCCGGCCCCTTGCGGGTGCGGGCGTTAGTGTGGGTGCGCTGGCCGCGGACCGGAAGCCCCTTGCGGTGGCGCAGGCCGCGATAGCAGGCCAGGTCCATCAGCCGCTTGATGTTGACGGCCGTCTCGCGCCGCAGGTCGCCTTCGACCTGATAGTCGCGGTCGATGGTCTCACGAATCTGGATCACTTCCTGATCGGTCAGCTCGCTCACCCGGCGAGCGTCGACGATACCGACGCGGTCCACGATCTGCCGCGCCTTGGCCGGGCCGATGCCATGGATGTATTGCAGCGCGATCACAACGCGCTTGTTGGTCGGTATGTTTACACCGGCGATACGGGCCACGCAGATTTTCTCCTGATCACGCAGACAAGCGCGAAAAGCACACCCGGCCCTGCCACCCAGGGGGCGGAGGGCCAGCGCGCTTATCGCGCCCTATCGCGGAACGCGCTGTATATTGTAATCTTTGGCTCTGGGTCAATGGGCGAGGCCCGAGGTTTTTGCCTTCACCTGATCGATTACCGCGGAGACAGCCGCGGCCACGGACTCGACGTCGGCCATGCCGTCGATTTCAGCCAGCTTGCCCTGATCTTTGTAATAGGGAACGAGCGGTCCGGTGTCGCGGTTGTAGGCCGCCAAACGCCGTTCGAAGGAGACTGGATTGTCGTCGGCCCGTCCCGATTGGGCGAAACGGCCAGCGACCCGGGCCTTGAGCGCCTCGTCGTCCACCAGCAGGCGGATGACCAGGTCGACCTGGCGGTGGTGGCTCTTCAGCATGGCGTCGAGGGCCTCGGCCTGGGCCTGGGTGCGCGGGAAGCCGTCGAAGATCGCCCCGCCGGTGCCCTTCAGGCCCGGCAGCCGCTCCTCGATCAGCCGGATGACGATCTCGTCGGTGACCAGTTCGCCGTGGGCCATGATCGCCTCGACCTTTTTGCCGAGTTCGGAGCCCGAGGCGATGGCGGCCCGCAACATGTCGCCGGTCGAGAGGTGCACCATGTGGCGCTCGCTCACCAGGCGCGCCGCCTGAGTCCCCTTCCCCGCCGCGGGCGGGCCAAACAGGATCAGATTCATCTTCCCCCCGCGGGCCTTCGTCTCCAGGACGCTGCGGCTAGCGCCGCGCGCCTCTCAGTTTCGACTTCTTGATCAGCCCTTCGTACTGATGGGCGAGCAGTTGTGACTGAATCTGCGCCACCGTGTCCATGGTCACCGACACGACGATCAGGATCGAAGTGCCGCCGAACATGTACGAACCGGTGGGACCGGCCAGCACTTCCGGCACCAAACATACGACGGCGATGTAGACCGCGCCGATCATGGTCAGCCTGGTCAGCACATAGTCGATGTACTCGGCGGTGCGCTTGCCGGGGCGGATGCCCGGCAGGTTGCCGCCGTACTTGCGCAGGTTCTCGGCCGTCTCATCGGGGTTGAACACCACCGAGGTGTAGAAGAAGCAGAAGAACACGATCATGGCCCCGTAGAGGGCGATGTAGGCGGGTTTGCCGTGGGTGAGCGCGCCCGCGGCGCCGGGCAGCCATTGCAGCCACGACGGCAGGTTCTGCGGCTTCAGGAAGCCAACGGCCGTGGCCGGCAGCAACAGCAGCGATGAGGCGAAGATCGGCGGGATCACGCCCGAGACGTTGATCTTCAACGGCAGAAACGAGTTCTCGCCGCCCATGATCCGATTGCCCACCTGGCGCTTGGGATAGACGATCAGCAGCCGCCGCTGGGCGCGCTCCATGAACACGATGGCCAGGATGATGACCACGGAGAGGATCAGCAGGCCGAAGATCTCGAACGTCTTCGACGAGTCCAGCCGCGCATCCTGGATCAATTGCCAGAGCGCGGTCGGCAGGCGCGCCACGATGCCTGCGAAGATAATCAGCGAGATGCCATTGCCGATACCGCGGCTTGTCATCTGCTCGCCCAGCCACATCAGAAATATGGTGCCGCCGGTGAGCGTCACCATCGTCGAGATGATGAAGAAGATCCCCGGCTGGTCGACGATGCCGGGGCTGTTGGAGAGGCCCACGGCGATGCCAAACGACTGGAACATCGCCAGCAGCACAGTGAGGTAACGGGTGTACTGGTTGAGCTGCTTGCGGCCAGCCTCGCCGCCTTCCTTCTTCAGCTTCTCCCACGGCGGATAGGCCGTCTGCAGCAGCTGTACGATGATCGAGGCCGAGATGTAGGGCATGACGTTGAGCGAAAAGATCGCCATGCGTTGAACGGCGCCGCCCGAGAACATGTTGAACATGCCCAGAATGCCCTTCGACTGCCCCTCGAAGGCATGGGCGAAGGCCACAATGTTGATCATCGGGATCGGGATGTAGGTCCCAACCCGGTAGATCACGAGCGCGATCAGAGTGAACCAGATGCGCTTGTGCAGTTCGGTCGCCTTCTGGAAGGCGCCGAAGTTCATGTTGGCGGCGAGCTGTTCGGCGGCCGAAGCCATTCAGGACCTCAAGTCTTCAATCACCGTCGGTGAGATAGGGCGGAAGGACGGCGGATGCGAGACCGCGCCGCGCGCGCTCATGCCTCGACGGTGGCTTCCTTGGGCTTCGCGGTCGTCGTCACCGAGCCGCCGGCCTTTTCCACGGCGGCCTTGGCCGAGGCGGAAGCCGAGTGGACAGTGATGTCGAGCTTGCTGGTGAGTTCGCCCTTGCCGAGCAGGCGCACGCCGTCCTTCAGCCGGCGCACGATGCCGGCGGCCACCAGAACCTGGCCGTCCACCGGCTTGCCGGCGTCGAGCTTGCCGGCGGCGATCGCCTGCTCCAGACGCCACAGGTTCACTTCCGCCAGATCCCTGGCGAAAGGGTTGTTGAAGCCGCGTTTGGGCATCCTCATGTGGAGCGGCATCTGGCCGCCCTCGAAGCCGTTGATGGCGACGCCGGTGCGGGACTTCTGGCCCTTGACGCCGCGGCCCGCTGTCTTGCCCTTGCCGGAGCCCGGGCCACGGCCAACGCGCATGCGGCCCTTGACGGAGCCCTCGCGCGGCGAAAGTTCGTTGAGCTTGGTCATTCTGCGCCTCTCCTCAAGAGATCTGTCGCCGGGCGCGGCGCGCCCGACTCGGCTGTGAAAGGTTATTAGTCGACGACCTCGACCATGTGGGCGACCTTGGCGATCATACCGCGCACGCTTGGCGTGTCTTCGAGCACCTTTTGGCGGCCGATGCGGTTGAGGCCCAGGCCCACGAGGGTCGCGCGCTGATCCGACTTGCGGCGGAGCGGGCTGGCGGTCTGACGGACGGTGATCTTGGCCATGTCGCTATACCTCAGGCTTCCACCGCTTCGGCGGCGACGTCGGCGCGCCGGCCGAGCAGATCGCTGACCTTCTTGCCGCGCTTGGAGGCCACTTGGCGGGGCGAAGATTGGGACTTCAGCGCTTCGAACGTGGCCCGCACCATGTTGTACGGGTTGGACGAGCCGACCGACTTGGCGACCACGTCCTGCACGCCGAGCGTCTCAAGCACCGCCCGCATCGGGCCGCCGGCGATGACGCCGGTGCCGGCCGGCGCCGAGCGCATCATGATCTTGCCGGCGCCCCAACGGCCTTCGCCGTCGTGGTGCAGGGTGCGCGACTCGCGCAGCGGCACGCGGATCATGCTCTTCTTGGCTTCCTCGGTCGCCTTGCGGATCGCCTCGGGCACCTCACGGGCCTTGCCGTGGCCGAAGCCGACGCGGCCCTTCTGATCTCCCACCACCATCAGGGCGGCGAAGGAGAAGCGCCGGCCGCCCTTTACGGTGGCGGCGACGCGGTTGATGTGGACGAGCTTTTCGACGATGTCGCCGTCGCTCCGCTCTTCGGGCTGCTTGCGGTCGCGTCGGTCGCGACGCTCGCCGCCGCGCTGTTGTTCGCCTCGGGCCATCTAATGGTTCCTCAGAAGTTCAGGCCGGCTTCACGCGCCGCGTCCGCGAGCGCCTTGATCCGGCCGTGATAGATATAGCCGCCACGGTCGAAGACCACGTCCTTGGCGCCCTTCTCGAGCGCGCGCTGGGCGACCAGGGCGCCGACCTTGGCGGCCGCCGACTTGTCGGAGCCCTTGTCAGCGCCAGCTTCCAGCGACGAGGCCGCGGCCAGGGTGACCCCCTGGGCGTCGTCGATCACCTGGGCGTAGATGTTCTTCGCCGAGCGGAAGACCGACAGGCGCGGCCGGCCGGCGCCGACCTTCTTCAGGCGGCGACGAACGCGCTGAGCGCGTTTCTTGGTGGATTGGTGAGTGGAGAGGGCCATGACTTACTTCTTCTTGCCTTCCTTGCGGCGAACGGCCTCGCCCGCGAAGCGCACGCCCTTGCCCTTATAGGGCTCCGGCGGACGGATCTTGCGGATGCGCGCGGCGGTCTCGCCCACGACCTGCTTGTCGATGCCGCTGATCCTGATCTCCACCGGCCGCGGGACCTGGAAGGTCACGCCCGGAGGGGCCGGAACATCGACTTCGTGCGAGAAGCCGAGCTGCATGTTGAGGGCTTGGCCCTTCATCTGGGCGCGGTAGCCGACGCCGACCAGCTCGAGGGTCTTCTCGTAGCCGACCGTAACACCGGTGACCATGTTGGCCACCAGGGTCCGCGAGAGGCCCCACATGGCGCGGGCGCGCGAGCTGTCATCGCGTGGCGCAAAGGTCAGTTCGCCGTTCTCGAAGCCGACCACGACCTCGTCGGTGACCGTCCAGGCGAGCTCGCCCTTGGGACCCTTCACGCGGATGGTCTGGCCTTCGACCAGGGCTTGGACGTTGCCCGGAATGGCGATGGGCTTCTTGCCGATACGCGACATGTCAGTACACCCGGCAGAGGACTTCACCGCCCACGTGCGCTTCGCGCGCGGCGATGTCGGACATCACGCCCTTGGGCGTCGACAGGATGGAGATGCCCAGGCCGTTCTTCACCGGCTTGAGATCGCCAATGGCCGAATAGACCCGACGCCCCGGCTTGGAGACGCGGCTGATCTCGACGATCACCGGCTCGCCGTCGAAGTACTTCAACTCGACCTCGAACTCCGGGAACGCGCCCGGCTTCTGGACGAGCTCGAAGCCGCGGATGTAGCCTTCGGCCTGCAGCACTTCGAGCACGCGCTGGCGCATTTTGGAGGCCGGCGTCGACACCTTGGAGCGGCGGCGCTCGGCGGCGTTGCGGATGCGGGCGATCATATCGCCCAGGGGATCGTTCACCATCTTTCCCTCACCAGCTCGACTTCACGAGGCCGGGGATCTGGCCGGCGGAGCCCAGTTCGCGCAGGGCGATCCGGCTCATCTTCAGCTTGCGGTAGTAGGCTCGAGGACGGCCCGTCACCTCGCAGCGGTTGCGGATGCGGACCGCCGCTGAGTTGCGCGGTAGCTCGGCGAGCTTGAGGCGCGCCTCGAAGCGCTCCTCGAGCGACAGGGCTTCGTTTTCCGCGGTCGCCTTGAGGGCGGCTCGCTTGGCGGCGAACTTCTTCACCAGCCGGCGGACCATCTCGTTGCGGTTAATGGCGCTCTTCTTGGCCATGACTGTCTCTTTCCTTTAGGCCGCGAACGGGAATTGGAATTCCTTGAGAAGCGCGCGCGCTTCGTCATCGGTCTTCGCGGTCGTGCAGACGATAATGTCCATGCCCCAGACCTGGTCGATCTCGTCGTAATTGATCTCGGGGAATACCAGATGCTCCTTCAGACCCATGGCATAGTTGCCACGGCCGTCGAAGCTGGTGGCCTTGAGGCCGCGGAAATCCTTGACCCGCGGCAGGGCGATCGTGACCAGGCGGTCGAGGAACTCGTACATGCGGTCCTTGCGCAGGGTTACCTTGGCGCCGACGACCATGCCTTCGCGCAGCTTGAAGCCGGCGATGGAGGTGCGGGCCTTGGTGGCCACCGGCTTCTGGCCGGTGATCGCGGCAAGGTCCTTCATGGCCGCGGCCGGCTTCTTGGAGTCGGTCACGGCTTCGCCGATACCCATGTTCACGACGATCTTGTCGAGCTTGGGGATCTGCATCTCGTTCGTGTAGCCGAACTGATCCTTCAGCGCCTTGCGGATGCGCTGCCGGTAGTCGGACTTGAGCCGGGGCTCGTAAGCCGCGTCAGCCATGAATCACCTCACCGGTCGTCTTAGCGAACCGCACCTTCTTGCCATCCTCGACGCGGAAGCCGACGCGGGTCGGCTTGCCCTTCGAATCGACGATGGCGACGTTGGAGACGTGCACGCTTGCTTCCTTGGTCTTGATGCCGCCCTGCGGGTCGGCCTGGCTCGGCGCCGTGTGCCGCTTGACGAGGTTGAGCCCCGACACGAACACGCGCTCATCCTTGGGCAGAACTTTTGACACCTGACCCGTGCGGCCCTTGTCCTTTCCGGCCAGCAGGACGACGCGGTCGCCCTTCTTGATCTTGGCGGCCATCACAGCACCTCCGGCGCAAGCGAGATGATCTTCATGTGGTTCTTGGCGCGCAGCTCGCGCGGAACCGGTCCGAAGATGCGCGTGCCGATGGGCTCGGACTGCTTGTTGACGATCACCGCGGCGTTGCGGTCGAAGCGGATCACCGAACCGTCCTTGCGCTTGATGGCCTGGGCCGTGCGCACGACGATGGCCTGCAGGACGTCGCCCTTCTTCACGCGGCCCCGCGGGATGGCTTCCTTGACCGAGACGACGATCTTGTCGCCGACACCGGCGTAGCGCCGGCCGGCCCCGCCCAGCACCTTGATGCACATCACGCGGCGCGCGCCGGAGTTGTCGGCGACCTCGAGGTTGGTCTGCATCTGGATCATTGCGCGGCCCCATCCTTAGGGAGCACTTCCCAGGTCTTCAGCTTCGAGCGTGGCGCGCACTCCACGATCCGGGCGAATTCGCCGGCGTGGTAGGCGTTGTGCTCATCGTGCGCGTGGTACTTCTTGGACCGGCGCACGGTCTTTTTGAGCAGGGGGTGCAGGAAGGTCCGCTCGACGCGGACGACCACGGTCTTGTCGCCCTTGTCGGAGACGACCAGTCCCTCGAGAATTCGCTTCGGCATCGTCTTCTTCCTCTAGGCCGCGGGGGCCTTGGCGTGCAGGACGGTCTTGATGCGCGCGATGTCGCGGCGCACTTCCTCCACGCGGTGGGTCTTTTCGAGCTGGCCGGTGGCCGCCTGGAAGCGCAGGTTGAACTGCTCCTTCTTCAGGTTCAGCAGCGACTCGGCGAGCTGGTCGGCCGTCAGGCGGCGAACGTCATCGATGTCCATGTCAGGCAGCCTCCGTCGCCATGGCCAGACGAGTGACGATGCGGGTCTGGACCGGCAGCTTGGCCGCGCCCAGGCGCAGAGCCTCGCGGGCGATATCGTCCGGCACGCCGTCGACCTCGAACATGATACGGCCCGGCGCGACGCGCGCGGCCCAATACTCGACCGAGCCCTTGCCCTTGCCCATGCGGACTTCGGCTGGCTTGTCGCTCACCGGCACGTCGGGAAAGATGCGGATCCACACCCGGCCCTGGCGCTTCATCTGCCGCGTGATGGCGCGGCGCGCGGCTTCGATCTGGCGCGCGGTGATCCGCTCGGGTTCGACGGACTTGAGGCCATGAGAGCCGAAGTTCAGCGTAAAGCCGCCCTTGGCGTTGCCATGGATCTTGCCCTTGAACTGCTTGCGGTACTTGGTCTTTTTCGGTGACAGCATGACTTAGTCCTCAGGCGTTCACGGCTTCGCGGCGATCGCGGCGCGGCGCGCGATCGGGACGGTCACCACGGGACTCGCGGCCGCCGCCTTCGCCGGCCGGGCCGGATTCGGACGCCAGACGCTTGTCGAGCGCCATCGGATCGTGCTCGAGCACCTCGCCCTTGAAGATCCAGGCCTTGACCCCGATGATCCCATAGGTGGTCTTGGCTTCGGCGAAGCCGTAGTCGATGTCGGCGCGCAGGGTGTGCCGCGGCACACGGCCCTCGTGATAGGACTCGGCGCGGGCGATTTCGGCCCCGCCCAGACGGCCGGCGACCTCAACGCGGACGCCCTTGGCGCCCAGGCGCATGGCCGACTGCATCGAGCGCTTCATGGCCCGGCGGAAGGCGATGCGGCGCTCGAGCTGCTGGGCGATGTTCTCGGCCACCAGCTGGGCGTCGGTCTCGGGCTTGCGGATCTCGACGATGTTGAGATGCACCTCGCCCTCGGTCATGGCCGAGAGGTCCTTGCGCAGCTTCTCGATATCGGCGCCCTTCTTGCCGATGATCACGCCGGGGCGGGCGGCGTAGATCGTCACCCGGCAGCGTTTGTGCGGACGCTCGATGACGATGCGCGAGACGCCGGCCTGGAAGAGGCGCTTCTTGAGCTCGCGGCGCAGGCGCAGGTCGTCGTGCAAAAGGCGCGCGTACTCGGGCCCCCTGGCGAACCAGCGGCTATCCCAGGTGCGGTTGATGCCGAGCCGCAGCCCGACTGGATTGACTTTCTGACCCATCAGGCGGCCTCCCCGATTTCCCGGACCACGATGGTGATTTCGGAGAACGGCTTTTCGATCCGGGACGACCGGCCGCGAGCGCGGGCGGAGAAACGCTTCATCGTCAGGTTCTTGCCTACGTAGGCCTCGGCGACGACGAGGTTGTCGATATCGAGGCTGTGGTTGTTCTCGGCGTTGGAGATCGCCGAGTAGAGCGCCTTGCGGACGTCGGCGGCGATGCGCTTGTGGCTGAACTCCAGCTCGTTGAGCGCCCGCTGGACCTTCAGGCCGCGGATCGACTGGGCGACGAGGTTGAGCTTGCGCGCGCCGGTGCGCAGGGCGCGCACCTTGGCCATCGCCTCGACCGGCTTCAGACGCCTGGCTTGGGGCTTCTTGCTCATGGCTACTTCCTCTTGGCCTTCTTGTCGGCCGCGTGGCCTGGGAAGTAGCGGGTCGGTGCGAACTCACCGAACTTCATGCCCACCATGTCTTCACCAACCAGCACCGGGACGTGCTTCTGGCCGTTGTGGACGCCGAAGGTGAGGCCCACGAACTGAGGCATGATCGTCGAGCGGCGCGACCAGGTCTTGATCACGTCCTTGCGGCCCGCGGCGCTGACAGCTTCCGCCTTCTTGAGCAGATAGCCGTCGACGAACGGGCCCTTCCATACCGAACGGGTCATGGTTAGCGCGCCTTCTTCACGTGGCGGCTGCGGATGATCAGCTTATCCGTAGCCTTGTTGGTGCGGGTCTTGCGGCCCTTGGTGGGCTTGCCCCAGGGGGTGACCGGGTGACGGCCGCCGGAGGTGCGGCCTTCGCCGCCGCCGTGCGGGTGGTCGATCGGGTTCATGGCGACGCCGCGGACGTGCGGACGGCGACCCTTGTGACGGACGCGGCCGGCCTTGCCGAGGACCTCGTTCATGTGGTCGGGGTTGGAGACCGCACCCACAGTCGCCATGCAGGAATCCGGCACCATGCGCAGTTCGCCGGAGCCGAGGCGGATCTGGGCGTAGCCGCCGTCACGTCCGACCAGCTGGGCGTAGGCGCCGGCCGAGCGGGCCAGCTGACCGCCCTTCATGGGTTTCAACTCGACGTTGTGGATAATGGTGCCGACCGGCAGACCGCTCAGGGGCGCCGCGTTGCCCGGCTTCACGTCGACCTTCTCACCGGCGACAACCTCGTCGCCCACCGCCAGGCGCTGCGGGGCCAGGATGTAGACGAGTTCGCCGTCGGCGTAGCGCACCAGGGCGATGAACGCCGTGCGGTTCGGATCATACTCGAGCCGTTCGACCTTGCCGACCACGCCCCACTTGCGGCGCTTGAAGTCGATCACCCGGTAAAGCCGCTTGGCGCCGCCGCCGCGGAAACGCACGGCGATGCGACCACCGCCGCCACGGCCGCCGGACTTATTCAGGCCCTCGACAAGGCTCTTCTCCGGTCGGCCTTTGTGCAGATCGGAGCGGTCCACCAGAACCAGACCGCGGCGCGAGGGCGAAGTGGGATTGAACTGTTTGAGCGCCATATCCCTACAGCCCCGTCGTGATGTCGATGGATTGGCCTTCCTCGAGGGTGACGACGGCCTTCTTGATGTCGTTGCGCTTGCCGGGACGGCCGCGGAACCGCTTGGTCTTACCCTTCTGGATCAGGGTGTTGACCTTCACAACCTTGACCTTGAAGAGCTCTTCAACGGCCGAGGCGATGTCTTCCTTGGTGGCCTCAAGGGACACCCGGAAGACAACCTTGTTGTGCTCGGAAAGCAACGTCGCCTTCTCGGTGATCACTGGGGCGAGGATGGTGTCGTAGTGACGCGCGGTCGCGGCCATCACGCAGCCTCCTTCGCTTCAAAACGGGCCCGGATGGCGTCCACTGCGCCCTTGGTGAGGACGAGCTTGTCGCGCCGCAGCACGTCATAGACGTTGAGGCCGGCGTCCGGCAGGACGTCGACGTTAGGGATGTTGCGCGCGGCGAGCTTGAGGTTCGCGTCGACCTCGGCGCCGGCGATGATCAGCGCATTGGTGAGACCGAGCGCCGCCAGGTCGGCCCGCAGAGCCGCCGTCTTGGGGTCGTCGATCGCGGCCTGGTCGAGGATGATCAGGGCGCCGGCGCCGGCCTTGGACGACAGGGCGTGCCGCAACGCCAGGGCCCGCACCTTCTTGGGCAGGTCGAAGGCGTGGCTGCGCACCACCGGGCCGAAGGCGCGAGCGCCGCCGACGAACTGAGCCGCCCGACGCGAGCCGTGACGGGCGCCGCCAGTGCCCTTCTGGCGATACATCTTCTTGCCGGTGCGCGAGACCTCGTTGCGCGTCTGCACCTTGTGGGTGCCGGCGCGCCGCTTGGCGAGCTGCCAGGTGACGACCCGCTGCAGCAGGTCGCCGCGAATTTCGGCGATGCCGAAGATATCGTCAGGCAGCTCGACCGCGCCGGCCTTGCCGCCCTTGAGGGTGACTACGTCGATTTTCATTCTTCGCCCCCAGTCTCGGCTTCGGCGACAGTCTCGGCGGGCGTCTCAGCCGCGGTCGCGCCGCTCAGGCGGAAGGCGCCTGGCTTGGGCAGATCGCCCGGGACGGCCGACTTGATGGCGTCACGGATCTTCACGAAGCCGCCGGCCGATCCGGGCACGGCGCCCTTGATGAGGATGAGGCCACGCTCCACGTCGACCTTGAACACTTCGACGTTCAGGGTGGTGACGTGGTCCTGGCCCATATGGCCGGCCATCTTCTTGCCCTTGAACACCTTGCCCGGGTCCTGGCGCTGGCCGGTCGAACCGTGCGCGCGGTGCGAAACCGAGACGCCGTGGGTGGCGCGCATGCCGCCGAAATTCCAGCGCTTCATGGCCCCGGCGAAGCCCTTGCCGACGGTGACGCCGGAAACGTCGACCTTCTGGCCGGGGGCGAAATGGTCGGCCGTGAACTCGGCGCCGACGTCAATGAGATTGTCTTGGCTGACCCGGAACTCGGCCACGCAGCGCTTGGGTTCGACCAGCGCCTTGGCGAAGTGGCCGCGCTCGGCCTTGGTGGTGTTCTTGGCCTTCTTCGCGCCCGCGCCGAGCTGCAGGGCGACGTAGCCGTCGCGCTCGAGCGTTCGTTGAGCGGTCACCTGGCAGCCTTCGAGGCTGAGCACGGTGACGGGGGTATGGGAGCCGGCCTCGTCAAAGAGGCGGGTCATCCCGAGTTTCTTGGCGATGACGCCGGTTCGCATCGGTCTCTCGCCTCCCTACAGCTTGATCTCGACGTCGACGCCAGCCGACAGGTCGAGCTTCATGAGAGCGTCGACGGTCTGCGGAGTCGGATCGACGATATCGAGCACGCGCTTATGCGTGCGGATCTCAAACTGTTCGCGCGACTTCTTGTCGATGTGCGGCGAACGGTTGACCGTGAAACGCTCGATGAGCGTGGGCAGCGGGATGGGTCCGCGCACTGTGGCGCCGGTCCGCTTGGCCGTGTTGACGATCTCACGTGTGGAATGATCCAGCACGCGATGGTCAAAGGCCTTGAGGCGGATGCGGATGTTTTGACGATCCATATCGCTCGTGTTTTCCCTTCGAGGCTCGGTGAGCCCGCGTGCGCCAGACCATTTCAAAGACCGGCTCGAATGACCCTTGAGAGGTCTTCCGAACACGCAAGCCCGCAAAAACGAACGGCCCGCGCGGTGAACCGCGAGGGCCATCAAGCCCGATGCGCCAGCCAAGCCGTCGAACCGGGTTCGTCTCGCGAACCGCGTCTGCCACCCGGGAAAATCCCTTCGGCACTGCCGGTCCAACAGAGAGTGGGGGCTTCTAGACGCGCCGCCCCTTGCCGTCAAGGCCCGGGGCAAGGATGTTAGGTCGTCTTGAAAGCGCCCCCTTCGGCACGTCAAAGACCGGACTCACCAGCAGGAAGCACACTAGATACTTGTGGTTGGTTAGTGTCCTGATCGGTTCCGAAGTTCGACGGAGGGTTCCACTGGCAATGCGAACTCGGAAGCGGGACACTAGCGCTTGAGCGGCAACAACAAGAGACGCCGCGACGCAATCGCGCTGGGGGTTTCCGCCGTCCTCCACGTTTTGGTTTTGGCGTTCGTGATCAACGAGACCGTCAGCCCCTACGCCTTGCCGACCCCCGAGCAGCCGCCAATCGAGGTGCAGATTTTCCCACAGGAGGAGGTCCCACCTCCGCCCCCGCCGCCGCGCATCGTCATTCCGCCGAAGATCAAGGAGGCGCTCGAGAAACAGACGCCGCCGCCTCCGCCGCTTGCCCAGCCGACGCCGCCCAAGCCGGAGGTGCAGCCGCCAGCCCCGATTGCGCCGCCGAAGGTCACTCCGCCCAAACCGAGCCCGCCGGCGCCAGCCCAGCCCAGTCCGCCGGCGCCCCAGGTCGCGAGGCCGGCGCCGCCAAGACCCAACCCGATCCCCGCCGCCCCCGCGCCAGCCAAGGCCCCGGCCCCGCCTGCGCCTTCGCCCAGTCCTTCGCCGGCCCCGAGCCCCGCCCCGGCCCCAGCGGTCGCGGTGACCGTCCCCAGCACCGTCACCGCCAAGCAGCCCTCGCCTCAGGTGCAACTGAGGCCGAGTAAGCTCAACCTGCACAAGACCGATCGTGAGATCCCGCAAGGCGTGCCGACCCTGCCCCTCAGCCCGCCTGGCGGCCCGCCGGCCGGCGGACCCGCCGCCGCTGGCGGGGGCGGCGCCCCCGGAGGCGGCGCACCCGGCGCCGGCTCGCGCCTGAACGGCCTCAGCCCCTACCCCTACGGCGCCCTCCCAAGCGGCGGTCCCGGCCTACGCGGCACCCTGGTCGGCTGCGCCAACGCCGAGGCGGTCAATCTGACCAGCGTCGAACGGGCCCGTTGCAACGAGCGCTTTGGCGATGAGGCGGCCAAGGCTCCGACGCTCGACGGTATCGACCCCGGCAAGCGGGCCAGGTTCGACAAGGCCGCCGACAAACAGGAAAGAGATCGCGAGGCCACGATGCCGGTCGGCACCTCGAAGGGCCTGGGCGGCATGGGCGGTCTTGGCGGCCCCAACCAGTAGAGGCGCCTATGAATGTACGAATATTGTTGAGTGCCGTTCTGGCGGCCTCGGCCGCCCAGGCCACGGAGTCGATCCGACCCGGCTACTGGGAGACCACCAGCACGGTCAGCTCAATCGTCCACGAGACCAAGACCGAAAACCGTTGCATCACCCCCAAGGCGATTTCGAAGTTCACCGGCTGCTATATCAATCATCACTACACCTGCACCTGCCCAGAACAGTCCAACGCCGACGGCCGGCTTGTCTTCCGCGGCGACTGCATCGATTCCAAGGGTCACCATGTTTCGATCGACGGAGACGGCTCATATACGCCAACGACGCTGCAGATGACCGTGCGCGGCAAGTTCCAGTACATGGGTCTCAACGTCCCGTTCGACGCCCACACCGATGCCCATCGCATCGGCGAGACCTGCCCCGCCGGTTCTCCGGGCAGCGAAGACCGGTGAGCGGCGCTGGCTACTCGGGGAAGACCTTGGCGGCCAAGCTGGGGGTCAAGGAGGGGACGCGCCTCTGCGCGCTGGACGCGCCGGCGCACTACGACACGCTGATCGGCCCCCTGCCCGCCGGCGCGGCGATGGAGACCGATCCCACCCAGGCAAACATCATCCACCTTTTCGTCGCCGGCCGCGCGGCCCTGGAAGCGACGGCGGTTGGTATCGCGGCCGGCGCGCGTCCCGGCGCCTCGTTGTGGATTTCCTGGCCGAAGAAGTCCTCGCCGCTTTACACGGACCTGACCGAGGGCGGCCTGCGCGACGTGCTGCTGCCCACCGGCTGGGTCGACGTGAAGGTCTGCGCCGTGGACGCCGACTGGTCGGGGCTGAAGTTCCTGCGGCGGCGCGCCTGAGGGCTCAAACCAACATCGCGCCGCCGTCGACGACGATGATCTGACCGGTCGTGAAGCCGGCGCGCATCAAATAGAGATAGGCCTGCGCCGCCTCGGCGGCCTCGCCCGCTCGCGGCAGCGGCTGACGCCCGGTCCATTGACCGATCACCTCTTCAGACCAGCCAGCGAGTAACTCGGTGCGAATCAATCCCGGGCAGACCGCGTTGACGCGCGTCGGGGCGAGATCCATCGCCAGGCCGCAGACGAGATGCTCCGTGGCGCCGGCAAAGGCGGTGACGAGCGGGATACCTTTCATCGGCCGATGGGCGAGGACGCCGCCGGTGAGGGTAATCGAGCCGTTTGCCGCCAGCTTGCCCTGGGCGTGCTTGATCGCCTTGAGCGCACCCCAGAACCTCACCTTCGGCAGCTCGCTCGCAGCCTCGATGTCGAGTTCGGCGATCGACCCGCCCATGAAATGGCCCCGCGTATCGCCGGCAGTGAACACCAGGTGATCGAATGACTCCAAGTCGCCCAGGAAGGAGGCGATGCTATCTTCGCTGCCTGCATCCACGGACTTGCCGGAAGCTCCGGCGCCCAGTCGCGCCACCGCGGCTTCCACCTTGTCCGGACTTCTCGACCCGACCACCACTTGAGCGCCCTCGGCCAGCGCCCCCTCGGCGACCGCGAAGCCCATACCCGAGGTGCCACCGATGATGACGACCCGCTGACCGGACAGGGTGGGAACAGTCATGAATGCGACCTCCGAACATTGTGAGGTCAGTATCGTCGCCGGGCGGGCGCCCGAAAAGTCGTGAACGCTTACCGGTATGGCGGCTAACAGGCTCAGACGTAGAGTTTCGCCAGCGGGAGACGGCGCTCTCCGCCTATTGCGTATCGAGCAGATCCGTCGGCGCGCCGGGCTTGGCGCCGCAGCCTTCCGAGCGGGCCCTTACGGCCGTCACCCGCGCCAGATGCACGTAGTCATCTTCAATGTCTTCGCGCTGATAGGGGTACACGGGTCCGAGCTTTTCGAGGGACTTGAGCGCCGACTCCTCCTCGGCGGCGCAAGCCGCCACGGCCGCCGGGCCTACCGCCGCGATTGACCCGCCCTTTCGGGCGATCTTGAAGGCTGACACCTCAATGCAGATCTGGGCGCGTTCACGGTCGCCCGCCCACGTGCCGGCCGCCCCCTTTGGCGTCAGGGTCGGATCGAGGCAGGGACGGACATCGTCCGCGGCTTTGTCGCAACCCGCGACGGCCAGCGCCATCGCCGCCACGCCGATGAGTCCCGCCCTGCGCATCCTGTTCACCCTGCCCTCTTGATCCGAAGCTGCACCGCTTTGGGGGAGGTCCCAAACGAAAAACGGCCCGGGATCGCTCCCGAGCCGTCGTTCGCAGTTCGCAGTCGTCCGGAGTCAGACCGTCTCGGCCTCGATGATCTCCGGCAGGGGCTCCAGCTCGATCGTCGGCTGGCGGCTGGCGGCGAGCGCCTCGTCCCGCTTGGCGGCAATCCGCTGGAGGCTGCGAAGATAGGAACCGGTGCCAGCCGGGATGAGTCGGCCGACGATCACGTTCTCCTTCAGACCCTCGAGCGAGTCGCGCTTGCCATGCACGGCCGCATCGGTGAGCACGCGCGTCGTCTCCTGGAACGAGGCCGCGGAGATGAAGCTGCGCGTCTGCAGCGAGGCCTTGGTGATACCCAGCAGCACCGGCTGGGTGATCGCCGCACGGCCGTTACGCGCCAGAGCCTTGGTGTTCTCCTCCTCGACCTCAGGCTTGTCGAGGTGGTCGCCCTTGAGCAGGCCGGTGTCGCCGGGCTCGAGGATCTCGACCTTTTGCAGCATCTGGCGGACGATCGTTTCGATGTGCTTGTCGTTGATCGGCACGCCTTGCAGCCGGTAGACGTCCTGGATCTCGTTGACCAGGAAGTCGGCCAGCGCCTCGATGCCCAGGATCCGCAGGATGTCGTGCGGATCGGGGTTACCGTCGATGATGTACTCGCCCTGACGGATCGTATCGCCGTCGTGGACCGCGATGTGCTTGGCCTTGGGGATCAGGAACTCGACCGCTTCGCCGCCTTCCGGAATGATCCGTATACGGCGCTTGTTCTTGTAGTCGCGTCCGAATTCCACCCGGCCGTCCATCTCGGCGATCACCGCGCAGTCCTTCGGCCGGCGGGCCTCGAAGAGCTCCGCCACCCGCGGAAGACCGCCGGTGATGTCGCGCGACTTGGCGCTTTCGGTCGGCAGGCGGGCCAGCACGTCGCCGGGCTTGACTTCGTCACCGTCACCGACGGAGAGCACGCCGCCCACCGGCAGCAGGTAGCGAGCGTCGCCGCCGTTGGCCAGGCGCTTGTAGGCGCCCTCCGCGTCGAGCACCGCTATGCTGGGGCGCAGGTCGTTTGAACGCGAGGACGTACGCCAGTCGATCACCACCCGGTTGGAGATGCCGGTGGCCTCGTCGGCCTCTTCACGAACCGAGACCCCGTCGACCAGATCCTCGAAGCGGACCTTGCCGGCCACCTCGGTGATGATCGGCGTGGTGTAGGGGTCCCATTCCGCGAAGCGGGCGCCGCGGGTGATCTTGGCCCCGTCGCGGAACTTCAGCCGCGCGCCGTAGGGCGGGCGGTAGGACTCGCGATCAACGCCGTCGACCTCGACGGTGATCTGCAGGTTGCGCGAGAGCACCACGATGTCGCCGTCGGGCGCTTCGATGGTATGGCCGCCGGTCAACCGAAGGACGCCGTCATTGGCCGCCTCGAAGAACGACTGCTCGGCCACCTGCACGGCCCCGCCGATGTGGAAGGTGCGCATGGTGAGCTGAGTGCCCGGCTCGCCGATCGACTGAGCGGCGATGACACCCACCGCCTCGCCGATATTCACCGGCGTCCCACGCGCGAGGTCGCGACCGTAGCAGGCGCCGCAGACCCCGACCTTGGACTCGCAGGTCAGCACCGAGCGGACCTTCGCCTGCTGCACGCCGCGGGCCTCGATCAGATCGATGAGATCCTCCTCAAGGTAGGTGTCGGCCGGGATGAGGATTTCCTCGCTGCCCGGCGCCTTGATGGCTTCGGCCGTGAAGCGACCAAGCACCCGCTGACCGAGCGCGACCTGTACTTCGCCGCCTTCGGCCACGGCGCGCAGGGTGATGCCCCGCGTAGTGCCGCAGTCTTCCTCGGTGATGATGCAGTCCTGCGCCACGTCGACGAGACGGCGGGTCAGGTAGCCGGAGTTGGCCGTCTTGAGCGCCGTGTCGGCGAGGCCCTTACGGGCGCCGTGGGTGGAGTTGAAGTACTCCTGGACAGTGAGGCCTTCCTTGAAGTTCGAGATGATCGGCGTCTCGATAATCTCGCCTGACGGCTTGGCCATCAGGCCGCGCATACCGCCGAGCTGCTTCATCTGGGCCTGCGAACCGCGGGCTCCGGAGTTGGCCATCATCCACACCGAGTTGAGGTCTTCCTCGCGGCCGGCCGCATTCTTCCGGCGGGCCGAGATTTCGCTCATCATCTCGTCGGAGACGCGGTCGGTGGCCTTGGACCAGGCGTCGACCACCTTGTTGTACTTCTCGCCCTTGGTGATCAGGCCGTCGGCGTACTGCTGCTCGTACTCTTCCACGCGCTTGCGGGTCTCATCGACGATCCCGGCCTTGGCGGTGGGGATGAGGATATCGTCCTTGCCGAACGAGATGCCGGCCTTGGCCGCCTCGCGGAAACCTAGACCCATGATCTGGTCGGCGAAGATGACCGTCGCCTTCTGACCGCAGTGGCGATAGACGACGTCGATCAGACGGCCAATCTCCTTCTTGGTCAGGCTGCGGTCGACGAGGTCGTAGCGGATGGCCGGGTGCTGCGGCAGCAGCGCGGCGATCTTCATCCGCCCAGGCGTGGTTTCGATCAGCGCGGTGACGAGCTGGCCCTCGGCGTTCATTTCCGTGAAGCGGGCCCGGATCCTGGAATGCAGGGTGACCGCGCCGGCGGCCAGGGCCGCGTCGATCTCGCCGAGGTCGAAGAACGCCTTGCCCTCGCCCGGTTCGCCTTCCTTGGCCTGTGAGATGTAGTAGAGGCCGAGCACGATGTCCTGCGAAGGCACGATGATCGGCTTGCCGTTGGCCGGCGAGAGGATGTTGTTGGTGCTCATCATGAGCACCCGCGCCTCGAGCTGCGCCTCCAGGGAGAGCGGCACGTGCACGGCCATCTGATCGCCGTCGAAGTCGGCGTTGAAGGCAGTGCAGACCAGCGGGTGAAGCTGGATGGCCTTGCCTTCGATCAGCTTGGGCTCGAACGCCTGGATGCCCAGGCGGTGCAGGGTGGGCGCGCGGTTGAGCATCACCGGGTGTTCGCGGATCACCTCCTCGAGGATGTCCCACACCTGCGGCTGCTCGCGCTCGACCATGCGCTTGGACTGCTTGACGGTGCCCGACAGGCCCTTGGCGTCCAGCCGCGCGTAGATGAACGGCTTGAAGAGCTCGAGCGCCATCTTCTTGGGCAGGCCGCACTCGTGCAGCTTCAGCTCGGGACCGACGACGATCACCGAACGGCCGGAGTAGTCGACGCGCTTGCCGAGCAGGTTCTGCCGGAAGCGGCCCTGCTTGCCCTTCAACATGTCGGCCAGCGACTTCAACGGCCGCTTGTTGGCGCCGGTGATCACGCGGCCGCGACGGCCGTTATCGAACAGGGCGTCGACAGCCTCTTGCAGCATCCGCTTTTCATTGCGGATGATGATGTCAGGGGCCCGCAGCTCGATCAGGCGCTTGAGGCGATTGTTGCGGTTGATCACCCGCCGATAGAGGTCGTTGAGATCGGAGGTGGCGAAACGGCCGCCGTCCAGCGGCACCAGCGGGCGCAACTCCGGCGGGATGACCGGTATGACGGTCATGATCATCCACTCGGGCCGGTTGCCGCTCTCGATGAAGGCCTCGAGGATCTTCAGGCGCTTGGATGCCTTCTTGAGCTTGATCTCCGAGGTGGTGGTCGCCAGCTCCTCGCGCAGCTTTTCGACCTCGGCCTCCATGTCGATGGCCTTGAGGAGACCCTGGATGGCTTCCGCGCCGATCTCGGCGGTGAAAGCGTCGTCGCCGAATTCTTCCTGCTGGCGCAGGTAGTCGTCCTCGGTCAGGAGCTGGCCGGGCTTCAGGGGGGTCAGGCCCGGCTCGATGACGATGTATTGCTCGAAATAGAGGACGCGCTCGATGTCCTTGAGCGGCATGTCGAGCATCATCGCGATGCGGCTCGGCAGCGACTTCAGGAACCAGATGTGCGCCACAGGCGAGGCGAGCTCAATGTGGCCCATGCGCTCGCGGCGCACGCGCGCCAGAGTTACCTCGACGCCGCACTTCTCGCAGATAATGCCCTTGTACTTCATGCGCTTGTACTTGCCGCACAGGCACTCGTAGTCCTTGGTCGGACCGAAGATGCGGGCGCAGAACAGGCCGTCACGCTCGGGCTTAAACGTGCGGTAGTTGATCGTCTCGGGCTTCTTGATCTCGCCGAACGACCAGGAGCGGATCTTCTCCGGGCTGGAGAGCGAGATGCGGATCTGGTCGAACGTCGGAGCGACGATCACCGGATTGAAAACGTTGAGGACTTCCTGGTTCATCGGACACCTGTCGGGTCAAATTCATTCATGAGGACGAAGGGGGAGAGGACGAACGCCCCTCCCCTCGCCTTGTGGCGGTCCGTGCGGACGGCGCGGGAGATCAAGTGTTCTCCAGCTCCACGTTTAGGCCGAGAGAACGCATCTCCTTGACCAGAACGTTGAAGCTTTCGGGGATCCCCGCTTCGAAGGCGTCGTCGCCGCGCACGATCGACTCGTAGACCTTGGTGCGGCCCGCAACGTCGTCCGACTTCACCGTCAGCATTTCCTGCAGGGTGTAGGCGGCGCCGTAGGCTTCGAGGGCCCACACCTCCATCTCGCCGAAGCGCTGGCCGCCGAACTGAGCCTTGCCGCCCAGCGGTTGCTGGGTGACCAGGCTGTAGGGGCCGATCGACCGGGCGTGGATCTTGTCGTCCACCAGGTGATGCAGCTTCAGCATGTAGATGTAGCCCACTGTCACCGGCCGCTTGAACTGCTCGCCGGTCTGGCCGTCGTGCAGCGTCACCTGGCCGGAACGATCGAGGCCGGCCGCTTCCAGCAGGTTCTCGATGTCGTTGATGTGCGCTCCGTCGAAGACCGGGGTGGCGATCGGCACGCCCTTGGAGAGATTCTGGGCGAGTTCGATCAACTCCTCGTCGTCATCCGGCAGCTCCTGGTCGGGGCCGTAGATATCGCGCAGGCGACCGATCAGATCAGCCTTTTGCTTTTCGCCTAGGCGCCAGGCTTCGAGCAGTTCGCCGATCTGCCGACCGAGACCGGCGCAGGCCCAGCCGAGGTGGGTCTCGAAGATCTGGCCGACGTTCATCCGCGAGGGCACGCCGAGCGGATTGAGCACGACGTCCACGGGCGTCCCGTCCTCCAGGTGCGGCATGTCCTCGATCGGCAGGATCTTGGAAATGACGCCCTTGTTGCCGTGACGACCGGCCATTTTGTCGCCGGGCTGCAGCTTGCGCTTCACCGCCACGAAGACCTTGACCATCTTCATGACGCCGGGCGGCAGCTCATCGCCGCGCTGCAGCTTGTCGACCTTGTCCTCGAACCGGCGGTCGAGACGCTCGCGCGCCTCGTCGAACAGCCGACGCATGGCTTCCAGCTCGCGCTGGGACTTCTCGTCGTCGACGGCGATCTGCCACCACAGGCCGGGCGCAGTGTCGTCGAGCTTGGCCTCGGTGACCTCACCGCGGCCGAAGCCCTTGGGTCCGGAGACAGCGTTGCGACCGACGAGCGCTTCGCGCAGGCGGGCGGTCATGTTGCGGTTGAGGATGGCGAATTCGTCGTCGCGGTCCTTGCCGAGACGGTCGATCTCCTCCCGCTCGATGGCCATGGCCCGCTCGTCCTTGTCGACGCCGTGGCGGTTGAACACCCGCACCTCGACCACCGTGCCGGCGACGCCGGGCGGCAGGCGAAGGGAGGTGTCGCGCACGTCGGAGGCTTTCTCGCCGAAGATGGCCCGCAGGAGCTTCTCTTCCGGCGTCATCGGCGTCTCACCCTTGGGCGTGACCTTGCCGACCAGGATGTCACCCGGCAGGACCTCGGCGCCGATCGCCACGATGCCAGCCTCGTCGAGGTTGCGCAGGGCTTCCTCACCGACGTTGGGGATGTCGCGGGTGATCTCCTCCGGTCCGAGCTTGGTGTCGCGGGCCATGACCTCGAACTCCTCGATGTGGATCGAGGTGAAGACGTCATCGCGCACGATGCGCTCGGAGATGAGGATGGAGTCCTCGAAGTTATAACCGTTCCAGGGCATGAACGCGACGAGCGCGTTGCGCCCCAGCGCCAGCTCGCCCAGATCCGTCGACGGTCCGTCGGCGATGATGTCGCCGGCGGCGATCTTGTCGCCGACCCGCACCAGCGGACGCTGGTTGATGCAGGTGTTCTGGTTCGAGCGCTGGAACTTCGAGAGCCGGTAGATGTCGACGCCCGGCTTGGTGGCGTCGGTCTCCTCGGTGGCGCGGATGACGATCCGGGTGCCGTCGATCTGCTCGACCTCACCGTTCCGCCTGGCCACGACGACGGCGCCGGAGTCGCGCGCGACCACATCTTCCATGCCGGTGCCCACCAGCGGGGCGTCTGACTGAATGAGTGGCACCGCCTGACGCTGCATGTTCGAGCCCATCAGGGCGCGGTTGGCGTCGTCGTTCTCAAGGAACGGGATCAGGGCCGCGGCGACGGACACCACCTGCTTGGGACTGACGTCCATCAGGTCGACCTGGTCGCGGGGCAGCAGCGAGGGTTCGCCGTTCACCCGGCCGGGCACGAGGTCGTCGACGATCTCACCGTCGCGCAGCGCGATGTTGGCCTGGGCGATGACGTGCTTCGCCTCCTCCATGGCCGACATGTAGATAACTTCGTCGCAGATCTTGCCGTCCTTCACCCGCCGGTACGGGCTCTCGATGAAGCCGTACTTGTTGACCACCGCATGGGTGGCCAGCGAGTTGATCAGGCCGATGTTCGGGCCTTCTGGCGTCTCGATCGGGCAGATCCGGCCGTAGTGCGTCGGGTGCACGTCGCGCACCTCGAAGCCGGCCCGCTCGCGGGTCAGACCGCCGGGACCAAGCGCCGACAGACGCCGCTTGTGGGTAATCTCCGAGAGCGGGTTGGTCTGGTCCATGAACTGCGAGAGCTGCGAGGAGCCGAAGAACTCCCGCACCGCCGCGGCCGCCGGTTTAGCGTTGATCAGATCGTGCGGCATGACCGTGTCGATATCGACGCTGGACATCCGCTCCTTGATCGCCCGCTCCATCCGCAAGAGGCCGATGCGGTACTGGTTCTCCAGCAGCTCGCCCACCGAACGCACGCGGCGATTGCCGAGGTTGTCGATGTCGTCGATCTCGCCGCGGCCATCGCGCAGGCCGACCAGGGTCTTCAGGACTTCGAGCACGTCTTCCTTGCGGATGACGCGCATGTCGTCGGGGCAATCGAGGCCCAGGCGGATGTTCATCTTCACCCGGCCAACCGACGAAAGGTCGTAGCGGTCCTGGTCGAAGAACAGGCTCCTGAACATTGCCTCGGCCGCCTCGACCGTCGGCGGCTCGCCCGGGCGCATCACCCGGTAGATGTCGAAGAGGGCGTCCTCGCGCACAGCGTTCTTGTCGAGGCGCAGGGTGTTGCGGATGTATGGGCCGACCGTGACGTTGTCGATGTCGAGCACGTCGATGGTTGTGAAGCCCTGGGCCTCGAGGCCGGCGATAGCCGCGGCGTCGAGTTCGTCGCCGGCTTCGGCGTAGATCTCACCGGTCTCGAAGTTGACCTCGTCACGGGCCAGGAACTTGCCGACCAGGGCTTCCGCGGGCAGCAGCAGGGTCTTGAGACCGCCGTCGGCCAGGCGCTTGGCCTGGCGGGCGGAGATCTTGGTTCCGGCCGGAGCCACCTCTTCGCCAGTATCGCCGTCGATGAGGGCGAACTCCGGTTTCACGCCGCGCCAGCGCTCTGGCTTGTAGGGCGTGGCCCAGCCGGCGACGTCACCGGCCCCCACGCGCTTTTCGTAAGGCACCACGTCGTAGAATGTGGTCAGGATTTCCTCGCCGTCCATGCCGAGGGCATAGAGGAAGGTGGTCGCCGGCAGCTTGCGGCGGCGGTCGATGCGCACGAACACCACGTCCTTGGCGTCGAACTCGAAGTCGAGCCAGGAGCCGCGGTAGGGGATGATGCGGGCCGCGAACAGCAGCTTGCCCGAGGAGTGGGTCTTGCCCTTGTCGTGGTCGAAGAAAACGCCGGGCGAGCGGTGCATCTGGGAAACGATGACGCGCTCGGTGCCGTTGACGATAAACGTCCCCTTGTCGGTCATGAGCGGGATATCGCCCATGTAGACGTCCTGCTCCTTGATGTCCTTGACGGAGCGGGCCTGGGTCTCTTCGTCGGTCTCCCAGACGATCAGGCGCAGCTTGACCTTGAGCGGCGCGGCATAGGTCATGTCGCGCTGGATGCATTCCTCGACGTCGTATTTCGGCTCCTCGAACTCATAGGAGACGTATTCGAGCATGGCGCGCTCGTTGAAGTCCTTGATCGGGAAGACGGACTTGAACACCGCCTCGATGCCCTCGTCGCGGCGTTGGCCGGCGCGCACTTCGCGCTGCAGGAACTGTTCGTAGGAGGAGCGCTGAACCTCGATCAGGTTCGGCATGCGGACCGCTTCTGGGATGCGGCCAAAGGACTTACGGATTCGCTTTTTGCCGGTGAAAGACTGCGCCATCTTGGCTCCCTGCGGACGCGCCGAACGGTTTTCGGGCGTCGGTTCCACGCGTCCACCCTCGGATCGAGCAGGGGGCCACAGGCCACGCACCGCTCGCCGGACGCCGGAATTTTCCGCGACACTTCAAGCGTCACGGCGCCCCTTCGCGCTGTCGGAGGGCGGCTGACCGCGCCTCGGGGCGTACAGACGGGCCCGCACAAGCGCGCCCGCAAAGTTCAACTCTGGATTGAGAGGAACGCGTATTTAGGCGCGGCGGCAGGAAATGAAAAGGCCTGCTGCGCAAAAAGTTCAAGCGCCAACGCCTTTCGGCGCTGGCGCTCGCGATCCCCTTCGCCGCCCTCCGCGAACGGAGAGCGGTGGGTTCTATTTGATCTGGACAGTCGCGCCCGCGGCTTCGAGCTTGGACTTGATGTCCGCAGCTTCCTGCTTGGAGACGTTTTCCTTGACGTTCTGAGGGGCGCCTTCGACCAGGTCCTTGGCTTCCTTCAGGCCAAGGTCCGGACGCACGCCGCGGACTTCCTTGATCACGTTGATCTTCTTGTCGCCGGCGCCGGTCAGGACAACGGTGAATTCGGTCTGCTCTTCGGCGGCTTCAGCCGGCGCGGCGGCGCCTCCAGCCGGAGCGGCGGCAGCCATGGCCACGGGCGCGGCGGCCGAGACGCCCCACTTGTCTTCCAGGAGCTTGGCCAGTTCCGCGGCTTCCAGGACGGTCAGCGAGGAGAGGTCGTCGACCAGCTTTTCGAGTTTCGACATGACGGGATAGTCCTTCTTCTTGAAATGGGTTGGAGTTAGGCGGCCTTGGCGGCGTAGGCGCCGACCACACGGGCCAGCTGGCCAGCCGGGGCCTGGATGACGCCGGCGACCTTGGTGGCCGGGGCGAGCAGCAGACCGACAAGCTTGCCGCGGAGTTCGTCGAGGGACGGCAGCTTGGCGAGGGCCTGTACGCGTTCTGCGTTCAGGACCTGATCGCCCATCAGGGCGCCCAGGATGATGAGCTTCTCATTGTCCTTGGCGAAGGCGGTGGTGGCCTTGGCGGCGGAGACGGGATCGGGACCATAGGCGATCGCCACCGGCCCCTTGAAGAGAGCGTGAACCTCTTCACCGGCGCCGCTCAGCGCCTTTTGAGCCAAGGTGTTCTTGACCACCTTGAAGGCGGCGCCTTCCTTGCGCAGGCGGCCACGCAGATCTTCGGTCTGTGCGACCGTCAGACCCAGGTGGTGGGTGACGACGACGGCGCCGGCCTTGGCGAAGACGCCAGAAAGGGCTTCGATGGATTGGGCTTTCTGCGCGCGGTCCATGCCACACTCCATTTGCGTCCGCCGGACGGTTGAACTTCAGACTGTTCGAAGGAGTGAGGTCGAAGCGGACCCGCGACCCCGTGCTAACGGGCGGCGTGATCGATCTTCGGTCCCCGTCTCCCCGCGGTGGGAATTTTGAGCCGTCAGGCCCGCGGTTCTCGGACAGGTTTCGCCACGGCGGACCGCGACGGAGGCGCGCCTATAGAGGAGCACGGGGGGAAAGGCAAGAGGTGGAGAGCGGCGTCTTAGCCGAAGAAGTCGACTTGATGTTTCGTCGCTGTCGCAGTCCGTCGCTCCAGAGCGACGCGGCGGATTCAGAAGAAAGTCTCTGCGGCGCGAGCCGCCCCGAACACGCCCGCGATCATCGGCGTACTAACCTAGCGTGCGAAAAGGGCCGACGCCTCGCGACGCCGACCCTCTCGAAGTCAGTCCGAACCAATCGGCTCAGGCGCTCAGAGTCGCCGTATCGATCTTGAAGCCCGGCCCCATGGTCGAGGAGAGGCTGACCCGGCGGACGTAGACGCCCTTGGCGCCGGATGGCTTGGCCTTGTGGAGGGCGTCCATCAGGGCATGGACGTTGGCGGTGATCGCCTCGTCGGTGAAACTGGCCTTGCCGACCCCGGCGTGGACGATGCCCGACTTCTCGACCCGGAACTCAATGGCCCCGCCCTTGGCGTCCTTGACGGCCTGGGCGACGTTGGGCGTCACCGTGCCGACTCGAGGGTTGGGCATCAGGCCGCGAGGACCGAGGATTTTACCGAGGCGACCGACCAGGGCCATCATGTCGGGGGTGGCGATCACCCGGTCGAAGTCCAGGAAACCGCCCTGAATGCGCTCGACCAGATCCTCGGCTCCGACGATGTCGGCGCCGGCGTCCTTGGCTTCGGCGGCCTTGGCGTCCTTGGCGATCACGGCCACGCGCACGTCGCGCCCCGTACCCGAAGGCAGGGAGACCACGCCGCGCACTTGCTGGTCGGCGTGACGTGGGTCGACGCCCAGGTTGACGGCGATCTCGACGGTCTCGTCGAACTTGGCCGTGGCATTGGCCTTGACCAACTTCACGGCGTCGGCGAGCGGGTGCTGAGCCGCGCGATCGCCGGTCCAGGCCTTTTCTCTCTTTGTCGTCGTCACCATGATCAGGCCTCCACTACCTTGAGGCCCATGGCGCGCGCCGAGCCTTCGATGATCCGCGCCGCCGCGTCGATGTCGTTGGCGTTCAGATCCTTCATCTTGGCTTCAGCGATCTGCTTGAGCTGGGTGCGCGTGACGCTGCCGGCGCTCTCGCGGCCGGTCTTGCCGGAGCCTGATTTGATGCCCGCCGCTTCCTTCAGATAGTGGGTGGCCGGGGGGGTCTTGGTGACGAAGGTGAAGCTCTTGTCCTGATAGACGGTGATCACCGTCGGCAGGGGCGTGCCCTTCGGCATGCTCTCGGTGCGGGCGTTGAACTCCTTGCAGAAGCCCATGATATTCACGCCGCGCTGACCCAGGGCCGGACCGATGGGCGGCGACGGAGTCGCCGACCCGGCCGGGACCTGGAGCTTGATGTAGCCCAGTATCTTTTTAGCCATGATCTCCTCATTTGCGCCGGGATCGGCGCTCGCAGGCCGTGGTGCGGGGTGGCGCCCCTCCCACGGATTTGAACCCGGTCAGGCCGGGGTTGGGATCAGCTCAGGTAACCTTCTCCACCTGGGCGTATTCGAGTTCGACCGGCGTGGCGCGGCCGAAGATCGAGACGGTGACGCGCAGGCGCGCGCGCTCCTCGTCTACCTGCTCCACCGTGCCGTTGAAGCTGGCGAACGGACCGTCGATGACCCGAACGGTCTCGCCGTTGTCGAAGGTGATGGTCGGCTTGGGCCGCTCGACGCCCTCCTCGATGGCGCCGATGATGCGCGCCACTTCGCGCTCGGAGACCGGCATCGGCCGGTGGCCGGAACCCAGGAAGCCGGTGACCTTCGGGGTATTCTTCACTAGGTGATAGGCCTCGTCGGAGAGGTCCATCTTCACCAGCACGTAGCCGGGGAAGAACTTGCGCTCGGCGTTGATCTTGCGGCCGCGCCGGATCTCGATGACATCCTCGGTGGGCACCAGGATCTCGGAAAAGGCGTCGTCGAGGCCTTGGTTGTGGGCCTGTTCGCGGATGCTCTCGGCCACCTTCTTCTCGAAGTTCGAGTAGGCGTGGACGATGTACCACTTGTGGTTGGGATTGGAGGTGCGGGCCTCGGCGCCGGTCATGATCGAGCTATCCTGCGCTGGCAAGTTTGAGGAGCAGGCCGACGAGCGCGCTGAGCACGGCGTCGACACCGAAGAAGAACATCGCGGTCAGGACGACCATGATCCCGACCATGACCGAGGTGATCCAGGTCTCCTTCCAGCTGGTCCAGGTCACCTTGCGGGCCTCGGCCCGGACCTCGCGCAGGAACTGCATCGGGTTGAATGGCCGCCGCGGTTCCGGCGGTTGGGTGACGCGCACCGGCGCCGCCGGGGCTGGGGCGCCCCGGCGCAGCGCGCTCGGAACCAGGCCTGAAGTCTTGGTCATCTCGGCCTTGCGACTCTTCATTTCCACGACGCGTCCGCGTCCTCGACGTTCACGAATATAGTGGCAGGAGTGGAGGGACTCGAACCCACGACCCTCGGTTTTGGAGACCGATGCTCTACCAGCTGAGCTACACTCCTAAGCTTCCCGCCCACAAAGGCCGACGCGCCGGAGAGCGCTAGGCTCGCCGGCGCGCTGGTCTCCATCGAGCGGAAGGTGGGTCGTGTAACAGGCGGCCCCTCGCTCATCAAGCGACGAGCCGCCCGCGTGCTCCCAGCCTTACTCGACGATCTTGGTGACCACACCCGAACCGACCGTGCGGCCGCCTTCCCGGATGGCGAAGCGCAGGCGCTCCTCCATGGCGATCGGGGTGATCAGCTCGACGTCGAGCTCGGCGTTGTCGCCGGGCATGATCATCTCAACGCCTTCCCTCAGCTTGATCACGCCGGTCACGTCCGTGGTGCGGAAGTAGAACTGCGGGCGATAGTTGCTGAAGAACGGCGTGTGACGGCCACCCTCTTCCTTGGTGAGGATGTAGGTCTCGGCGACGAACTTGGTGTGCGGGGTGATCGAACCCGGCTTGCACAGCACCTGGCCGCGCTCGACGTCTTCACGCTTGGTGCCGCGCAGAAGCACGCCGACGTTGTCGCCGGCCTGGCCCTGATCGAGCAGCTTGCGGAACATCTCGACGCCGGTGCAAGTCGTCTTCTGGGTCGGACGCAGGCCCACGATCTCGACTTCCTCGCCAACCTTGACGATGCCGCGATCGACGCGGCCGGTGACCACGGTGCCGCGGCCGGAGATCGAAAACACGTCTTCAACCGCCATCATGAACGGCAGGTCGACCGGGCGCTCCGGTTGCGGGATGTAGGTGTCGACGGCCGTCATCAGATTCAGGATCGCGTCCTCGCCGATAGTGGCGTCGCGATCTTCCACCGCCGCCAGAGCCGAGCCCTTGACGATCGGGATATCGTCGCCCGGGAACTCGTAGCTGGAGAGCAACTCGCGCACTTCCATCTCGACGAGCTCGAGCAGCTCCTCGTCGTCGACCATGTCGACCTTGTTGAGGAACACCACCAGGGCCGGCACGCCGACCTGACGGGCGAGCAGGATGTGCTCGCGGGTCTGGGGCATCGGGCCGTCGGCGGCCGACACCACCAGGATGGCCCCGTCCATCTGAGCCGCACCGGTGATCATGTTCTTCACATAGTCGGCGTGGCCTGGGCAGTCGACGTGGGCGTAGTGACGGGCCTTCGTCTCATATTCCACGTGCGCGGTGTTGATGGTGATGCCGCGGGCCTTTTCTTCCGGCGCAGCGTCGATAGACGCATAGGTCCTCGCCGTCGCGCCGCCGGTCTTGGCCAGCGTCATCGTGATCGCCGCCGTCAGCGTCGTCTTGCCATGGTCAACGTGACCAATGGTGCCGATGTTGCAGTGCGGCTTGTTACGTTCGAACTTTGCCTTACCCATGTCCTACAGCTCCAGCCCGGGATGGGCTTCCTCAATTAAGTTTGTGAAAAATCTCAGTATCTTCAAGCGTACTTCTTGACCACCTCGTCGGCCACGGCTTGCGGCACGGCCTCGTAGTGATCGTATTCCATGTGAAAATTGGCGCGCCCCTGAGACATGGACCTCAGGGTGTTCACGTAGCCAAACATGTTGGCCAGCGGAACCATGGCGATGATCACCTGGGCGTTGCCGCGCTGGGCGGTGGCCTGGATCACGCCACGCCGGGAAAGTAGGTCGCCGATCACGTCGCCGACATAATCCTCCGGCGTCGTGGCCTCGACCTTCATGACCGGCTCGAGCAGCTTCGGCGCCCCCTTGCTGCGCAGCTCGCGGAACGCCGCTCGTCCAGCGATCTCGAACGCCAGCACCGAGGAGTCGACGTCGTGGTACTTGCCGTCGAGCAGAGTGGCGCTGAAGTCGATCACGGGGAAGCCAGCCAGGAGGCCGTTGTCCTTGGCCGATAGCAGGCCCTTCTCGACGCCCGGAATGTATTCGCGCGGCACAGAGCCGCCGACGATCTTGCTCTCGAAGCTGTAGCCTGCGCCAGGCTCAGCCGGCTCGAACAGGATCTTCACCTCGGCGAACTGACCCGAACCGCCGGTCTGCTTCTTGTGCGTGTAGACGATCTCCGCCGCGCGACCCAGGGTCTCGCGGTAGGCCACCTGCGGCTGGCCGATGTTGGCTTCGACCTTGTAGGTGCGCTTCAGGATATCGACCTTGATGTCCAGATGCAGTTCGCCCATGCCCTTGAGAATGGTCTGACCGCTCTCCTGGTCGGTCGACACCCGGAAGGTCGGGTCTTCCGCCGCCAGCTTCTGCAAGGCGACGCCCAACTTCTCCTGGTCGGCCTTCGACTTCGGCTCGATGGCGATCTCGATCACCGGCTCGGGGAAGTCCATCTTCTCGAGCACGATCGGCGACTTCACAGGGTCGCACAGGGTGTCGCCCGTGCGGGTGTCCTTGAGGCCGGCCAGGGCGACGATGTCGCCGGCGTAGGCTTCCTTGATGTCTTCGCGGTTGTTCGAGTGCATCAGCAGCATGCGGCCGACCCGCTCGCGCCGGTCGCGCGAGGAGTTGAGCAGGGCCATGCCACTCTCGAGCTTGCCCGAGTAGATGCGGCAGAAGGTCAGCGAGCCCACGAACGGGTCGTCCATGATCTTGAACGCCAGGACGGACAGCGGCTCGGTGTCGGAGGCCTTGCGCTCCACCGGCTGCTCAGTTTTGACGTCGATGCCTTGGGTCGGCGGGATGTCCACCGGCGAGGGAAGGTATTCGACCACCGCGTCGAGCAGAGGCTGCACACCCTTGTTCTTGAACGCCGAGCCGCACAGGACGGGGTAGAAGGCGCCGGTTAGCACCGACTTGCGCAAGCAGCGGTGCAGCACCTCGGCCGACGGGTCTTCACCGTTGAGGTAGGCCTCCATGGCATCGTCGTCGAGCTCGACGGCGTTCTCGACCATGAAGTGGCGCGCCTCTTCGGCCGTCGCCTTCAGATCGGCCGGAATTTCTTCGTCGTGGAAGTTGGCGCCCAGGCCTTCGCTGTCCCAGACCACCGCCTTCATGCGGACGAGGTCGATGATGCCCTTGAAGCTGGACTCCGAACCGATCGGCAGCTGGATGGGAACCGCCTTGACACCGAGACGGTCGCGGATCGACTCGACACACTTTTCGAAGTCGGCCCCGATCTTGTCCATCTTGTTGACGAACACCACGCGCGGCACGTTGTAGCGGTCGGCCTGGCGCCAGACCGTCTCGGTCTGCGGCTCGACGCCCTGATTGCCATCGAGCACCGCGACGCAGCCATCGAGCACGCGCAGCGAGCGCTCGACTTCGATGGTGAAATCGACGTGCCCAGGCGTGTCGATGATGTTCAGGCGCTTGCCCTTCCACATGGCGGTGGTGGCGGCGGAGGTGATGGTGATCCCCCGCTCCTGCTCCTGCTCCATCCAGTCCATGGTGGCCGCGCCGTCGTGCACTTCGCCGATCTTATGGCTCTTGCCCGTGTAGTAGAGGATGCGCTCGGTCGTCGTCGTCTTGCCAGCATCGATGTGGGCCATGATGCCGAAGTTGCGATAGTCTTTGATGTCGGTCGTGCGGGGCATGGTGCGATCTTTGTCTGGCCGCCAGGAGCGGACTCAACGAAAGGCGCGGGCGATTTAGCTCAAACCGCCCGCGCTCGAAAGGTATGTCGACTGGAATCCTGCTCTATGTAGGCGTTACCAGCGGTAATGCGAGAAGGCGCGGTTGGCTTCAGCCATCTTGTGGGTGTCTTCGCGCTTCTTGACTGCCGAGCCGCGATTGTTCGAGGCGTCGAGCAGTTCGCCAGCCAGCTTCTCGGTCATGGTGTTTTCACCGCGCTTGCGGGCGGCGGTGACCAGCCAGCGGATGGCCAGGGCACGGCGGCGTTCCGGACGGACCTCGACCGGCACCTGATAGGTGGCGCCGCCGACTCGGCGGGAGCGCACTTCCACCGACGGCGAGACGTTCTCGAGCGCGGCGTGGAAGGTCTCAAGCGGGCCCAGGTCGCGGCGACGGGTCTCGATCAGATCGAAGGCGCCGTAGATGATGTTCTCGGCGACGGCCTTCTTGCCCTCGTACATCACGTAATTCATGAATTTGGTCAGCACCACGTCCCCGAACTTGGGATCGGGGAGGACTTCGCGCTTCTCGGCTCGGCGGCGGCGGGACATGTCGGTTCTTCTTCCTTACTTGGGACGCTTGGCGCCGTAGAGCGAACGGCGCTGCTTGCGGTCCTTGACGCCTTGGGTATCGAGCACGCCGCGCAGGATGTGGTAGCGCACGCCCGGCAAGTCCTTCACCCGGCCGCCGCGGATCAGCACCACAGAGTGTTCCTGTAGGTTGTGGCCTTCACCTGGAATATAGCACACCGCCTCGATGCCCGAGGTCAGACGCACCTTTGCCACCTTGCGCAATGCCGAGTTCGGCTTCTTCGGCGTCACCGTATAGACGCGCGTGCAGACGCCGCGGCGCTGCGGCGAGCCCTTGAGGGCCGGGACCTTGTTGCGCGCCGGCTTGCTTACCCGGGGCTTGCGAATCAACTGGTTGACGGTCGGCATTCGCTCTTTCGATCTGGGATCGCCCGGGGCAGGGCCCTGGGCTGTGAATTCCGCGTCCGCTCCGCCGACGCCCGATAAACGCGAAACAGCGCCGAAACGCGGCCTGCGGTTTCGGCGCTATGTTCCACCTCCGAAAAGAGGCGGCCGGCTCATCGGGCGAGGTCGTGTAGGACCGGCCGCGAAAAGAGCGGGGGTGATACTCGCGAAGGCGTCCCGCGTCAACGGCGAACCCCGCTCACGGGCCGAGGTGAATTTGACCCGCCCCGAAGACCCGCCTGGAGACCGGACCCGTGGCCTGCGCCACGGAAACCATCCCCGGCCCTTCCACCTCGGCGGTGACGCGCCCCGCCTCGCCGCCAAACCGGATCGCGCCAGAACCGGCGACCGAGGCGCTGAGCTGGGGCGCCCGGCCGCCGGCAATGTTGACACCGCCCGACCCGGCGACGCGCGCCACGACCGCTCCGTTGGCCGTCAAGACACTGATCACGCCATCTCCGCTCGAGACGGCGGTGACGCCGCCCGCGACCGGGCCCGTGGCGATGCTGCCGCCATCAGCCACATTCAGCGTGGCCGCGCCGACGCGCGCGGCGCGCAGGGCGCCGGCGCCGATCTGTCCAAGGCGCACCGGACCGGCGACGTCGGCGATGGTCCAGTCACCGCAGCCGCGATTTTCGAAATCCAGGCGAGTGGTGCGCCCGATCTCTCCACTCACGGCGTCGCCGACCAGGACGCGGGCATCGGCCGGCATGCGCACGACCACGATGGGAAGCGCCGCGGCCGCGACGTCGCCCAGCCCACGCACGTGCACACCCAGGCCGTCAGGGAGCCGCGGGCAACCCCTGACGCGATGGCCGAGGCGGCCGTCGATCACCGTAAGGTCGCCTGACTGAAAGACCCTGAGCGGTAAGTTCAGGCGCTTGTGGATGACCGTGACACGGATGTCCGTCCGTGCCTCCGTGATGATCGTGATGTGGGCTGCGGCGGCGCGGATCTCCAGCTTCGGCGCTGCGATCGCCGCGGCCGGCATGGCGATAAGCGCCAACACGACCCGCCACGCTCGCATGCGCCGCTCCGCCCGACCAATCGAGGATCCCGCAAAGGGTAGTCGAGCGCGTCGCTGAGCGCAGCTAATTTCGTTCCCTAGCCGCCGATGGTGACCGAGCCAGAGCCAGCCACGCGCTTGGAGATCTTGCCGGTCACCCGGCCGACGCTCACGTCGCCGGAGCCAAGAATGGTGGCGTCCAGGTTCTGGGCCACGCCGCCGAAGCGGATGTCGCCGGAGCCGGCCACGGCGATCGACATGTCCGTCACCTGGCCGGCAGGAACCGTCACGTCGCCGCTGCCGGCGATGCGCACGTGAAGCGGCCCGGCCATGGTTTCCGCATGCACGTTGCCAGAGCCGGACGAGGCGACGTCGAGTCCGTCTCTTGCGGACCTTACGAACACGTCCGAGGAGCCTGCGAGATGGACATGGACTGAGGCCGCGTCGCCGGCCCGCACGTCGCCGGAGCCGGCCAGTCGCACAGTCAACGGCCCAGCGACATTTGCCACCGACCAATCGCCGCAGCCGCCGTTGCTGAGGTCGAGGCTGGCGGCGCGGTCGACCACGCCGTAGACCGCCCCGCTGGCCGACACCTTGGCGTCGAGCGGGGTGCGCACCACGATCTGCGGAAGGTCGTCATAGGGTATGAACCCCGTTCCCCAGATGCGCACGCCGCGCCGCCCAAAGACATTGGTGCAGTCGGGACCGCGGAAACCGAGCCCACCGTCGATCACCACCTTGTCGCCGAACCGCATCATGCGGATACGCAGGCGGGGGTTGGCCTTGACGATCGAAACGCCAATGTCGCTGCGCGCCTCGGGAATGACCGTCACGCGCGCCGCGGCATTGTGGATTTCGAGATCGGCGGCGCTCGCCGCGCCGGCCGCCGCCAGCACCACGCCCGCCATCGAAACGATCGCCAGAGGTTTCATCGCCCGCTCCCTTGTCTGGCTGAGGACGCTAGCGCGAAGGCCCGGTGAGAGCAGCTTAATTCGCGGTCAGGTTAGCGCCTGCGGCTCGGCTCCGCCGCTCGCTCAGATGGGGATCTGCCATCCGGGTGAGTTTGGCCGCAGGACCTCGGCGGCGAGGTCGATCACGGCTCGAACGCCGGGCAGCAGGCCGCGTCGGGAGGTGAAGACAAGGTGCAGAATGCCCTCGGGCAGTCCCCAGTCCGGAAGGATGCGGACCAGCACGCCATCGTCGAGCATTTCGCGGGCCGCATATTCCGGCAGGAAGGCGATGCCGAGATTCTCCACGGCTGCTTGGCGGATGACGGGAAAGGAATTGACCGAAAGCCGCGGCTCGTGTGCGACCTCCACCCGCTGGCCATCGGCGTTGACCAGAACCCAGCGGTCGATGCCCGGCCGGTCGGTGAGGCTGATGGTCGGGAAGCGCGCAACTTCTTCAGGCGTATTCGGCGCCCCGTGGGTCGCCACGAATTCCGCCCCCGCCACCAGCACTGCGTGGGTCGGACCGACAATCCGCACCTGGAGGTCGGCGTCGCTATCCAGCTTCTCGCGAATGCGGACGGCGATATCCACCCCCTCCTCGATCAGATCGACCCGCCGATTGCCGACCAGAATCTGCACCCTTAGTTTCGGATTGCGGGCCAGGAAGCCGGGCAGCGCCGCGCCAATCAGGCGGTCCAGCCCCAACGGACAGCTGATCCGGACCAGGCCTTGGGGCTCGGCCCGCAGCCTCGAGACCACCTCGTCGATGGCTTCGGCCTCCGAAATGGCGGCTCGTGCATGGCGATAGACGTCCTGGCCGATCTCGGTGACTCGGAAGCGACGCGTCGAGCGTTCGAGCAACCGAACGCCGAGCTGTTGTTCCAAGGCCGCCACGCGCCGGCTCAACCTGGACTTCGGCGTGTCCAGAGCTCGCGCCGCCGCCGAGAATCCGCCATGGGCGACCACTGCGGCGAAGAGCCCGAGATCGTTGAGATCGCGCATGTCTTGTTCCCCCAGCGCAACAAACAGTCTCAAATTCGGGCGCTAATCGCCACCTTGTTCCGCGATTATATCCAACTGCGAGGCAATCGAGTTGGAGATCGGCCCATGAGCGTCCAGTGGATTGAGGCGGAACTTCACCTGTTTCCGCGGCGGGCGGCGCCGCGCCGGGGCCTCACGCAAGTGGTTCGCCAGGCGAGGCGCAGATTCAGCCGGGCGGGGACGGTGCTGGCGGTTTTCGCGCTGTGGGGCGCGTTTCACGCCATGCGGCTGGCCGGCCTGCTTCTGCTCTGAACGAGAACGTTGGAGCGGGTAGACGGGATCGAACCGACATCCTCAGCTTGGAAGGCTGCTGCACTACCATTGTGCTATACCCGCGCCGGACGAGGAAAGACGCGTGGTGGGGGAAGTAGGACTCGAACCTACGAAGGCGTAGCCAGCGGATTTACAGTCCGCCCCCTTTGCCGCTCGGGACATTCCCCCAAACGCGTATTCCTCGATCGTGGAGACGGCGCTTTCTAATAGAAAGTCTCTCCTCGCTCCAATCCACGGCGATGCTAGAAGGCGTCGCCGTCCGGGGCGATGAGGCCCTGGCGGATCGGAGCGCGTCTTATAATTGTGACCCCTCCCCGACGCAACGACCGTGCGCAGCCCTCGCGCAGGCCGGGTTCGCATAAGCGTCAACGCTTCCATCCAGCACAGAAAACCGCGCCCGGCGACTGGCTGTGGGGTTGGCACGCGGTGACCGCCGCGCTCGACAATCCGGCCCGCGACGAGCCGCGCCGGCTCCTCGCGAGCCCAGACCGCGCCCGCCAACTTGGCGATCGCTTATCACCCGAGGTTCTCGAAGCTTCGGCCATCTCCGCCCTCCTCCCGTCCGGGGCCGTTCACCAGGGAATTGCCCTCGACGTCGCCCCGCTCGAGCCGATCCCGCTCTCCGAAATGGCCGCGCCGGCCCATGGGATCATCCTGATGCTCGACCAGATCACCGACCCGCAGAATGTCGGCGCGATCCTGCGCAGCGCCGCCGCCTTCGGGGCCCGCGGCGTGGTCCTGCAGGATCGGCACGCCCCGCCGCTCTCTGGCGCGCTCGCCAAGGCAGCGGCCGGGGCCGTGGATAAGATTGCTCACGCGCGCGAGACCAACCTTTCCCGCGCCCTCGAGCGGCTGGACGGCCTGGGCTGGCGGGCCGTGGGGTTGGATGGCGAGGCGCCGACGACGCTCGCCGAAATTCTCGATGATCGACCGACGGTCCTGGTCCTGGGCTCCGAGGGCGAGGGCCTGCGGCGACTGGTGCGGGAGCATTGTGATGTCCTGGCTCGTATCCCCATGCAGGGCGATTTCGATAGCCTCAACGTGGCCGCGGCCGCCGCAGTGGCGTTGTACGAAGCGAGCCGCGCGCGCTAGGTGATGTGCAACCTCCAGGACCATTATCAAGCCTGGGACGCCTACGCGGAATATATGCGCGAGATCGCGCCGCTTTCCGGATCACCGATCGACCTGCCGCAAGGACCAGTGCGGCCCTCCGAACCGACGCCGATCGTGACCGCCGACGCCGATGGCGCGCGACTTGAACTCCTGCCGTGGGGGTGGAAGCCGGCCAGCGGCAAGGGCCTCGTCATCAATCTGCGCTCGGAAAACCGTCGCGATGGGCCGGCCGCGCGAGGCCTGACTTTCCCTATGGCCTTCTACGAATACGCCGGCGACAAGCCGCCCAAGGCCCAGTGGCGCTTCAGTTCGGCGACCAACGAGCCGATCGCCTTCGCGGTGATCCTGCGCGGGCCGGCCTATGCGCTGCTGACCTGCGAGCCAGGTCCCGACATCGCGCCGATCCACGCACGCCAGCCGGTAATTCTGCCGCGCGGCGCCTGGCGGCGCTGGCTCACCGCGCCGGATTGGCCTGGCGGCCTTGCCGCGCCCTCCCCGGCCGGCGCCTTGCGCGCCATGCAGACGCGCTGAAGTTCGCCGAGATTGACCGCCTGAGGCGTTGACTTCCACCCCGACGCACCACCAATGGTCAAGGTTGCGGCCGATCAGGACGGGGGCGTTTCGATGGCGACAGACACCTTGACGGGCGGGCCGACCACGAGCCCAACCGACTGGAGCACGACGGCCGATTGGTCGTCTGGATTGCCGACAACCAGCGACGTCGTCGATGCTACCGGCTTCAGCACGCTCAACACCACCAATGCCGCCTCGCCATTGACCGAGGAGTTGATTGCCGGGCTCAGCCTGGCCAGCGGCGCCAATTTGAACATCGGCGCCAGCACCCTCGAAGTCAGCGGCAGCGGGTCCACCACCTTCGGCGGCGCCGGCTCAACGATCGAGATCGCCGGCGGCCAACTCACGGTCGACTCGGCTGTGATCGCGGCGTCTGGAGCGGTCGACATAACGAGCGGTGGCTACATCTACAATGGATCCCACAGCACCCAGAATGTCACCGTGTCTGGAGGTCTGTTCGACGTCGGCGGATCCAACAACAGCGCCACAGTCAACCTCTCCGGTTCGGGAAAGCTCTTCCTGGATGCGACTGGCAACGACCTCACCGTCAACATGACCGGCGGTCAGCTCGAAGTCGAATCCACCAGCAATACAGGCGTCGTCAACCTGCTGGGCAACGGTCAACTGATTTTCAATGGCGCCGTGGCGTTCAACGGCGCCTTGGGCGAGCTCGGCGCCGGGCACACTCTGGAAGTTGAGAACCAGGGGTCCGAAACGGCCCATAGCTTTACGACCGACACCGCGAGCAATTCGATCACCCTGGACTTCACGGCGGGCGCAACGACCCTCAGCTACACGCTGAACTTCGATCCGGCGACCGACCCTCTTTCGAACCTGAGCGTGACGATATCGAACGGCGCCTTCGACATCACTGCCGCGGCCACGGTGTGCTTCGTGACTGGCTCGCGGATCCGCACCGTTCGGGGCGATGTAGCGGTCGAACGGCTGAAAGTGGGCGACCTGGCCTTGACGTCCCAAGGTGAGGCGAGGCCGATCGTGTGGATCGGTCATCGAACCGTCCGCGGCCCGGTCCGGGCGCAATGGCCGGTCAAGGTGGCGGCTGGCGCGTTCGGCGCCGCCGGGCCCACGCGCGACCTCATGCTCTCGCCCGGCCACGCCGTGTGCGTCAATGTGCTGGGCGAGGTGTTCATTCCCATCGACCACCTGATCAACGGGGCCACCATCGCCCAGGTCGAAGTGTCCGAGGTCACCTACTGGCATGTCGAGCTCGAAAGCCACGATGTCCTCCTGGCCGAGGGTCTCGGCTGCGAGAGCTACATGGACAGCGGCAACCGGGCCTTCTTCGGCCGCGAATACGGTCGCCTTGCGAGAGTGGATCCGGCCCGTGTCGCCGAGAGCCTCAATCGTTACGCCCGTCCGTTCGTGGACGGCGGCCCCATTGTCACCTCCGTGGCGACTCGCCTTGTCGAACTCGCGAAAGCCCAGGGCTGGGAGCTGGAGTGTGATCCGGACATCCATCTTCTGGCGGACGGCCGGCGGGTCGAGCCGCAGGCCAACGCCGGCTCGGCCCGGTTCATCGTCCCCGCTTCAGCGACAAGCGTCGAGCTTCGCTCACGCGTCTTCGTACCGGCTCAGGTCGATTGCAGCGCCGACACTCGCCCCCTCGGGATCGCCTTGCTGGGTCTGAGGGTCGGCGAGACCGCCATCAGCCTCGACGATCCGCGGATCGCCGACGGGTTCCATGCCGACGAGCGAAGCGACGGCGCGGGTTGGCGGTGGACAGACGGCCGCCTCGTCCTGCCCACCGACCTGTGGGCCGGACGGGCCGAAGACGTCGAGCTGGCGGTCGACTTCATCGCCGACGCCTTCCGCAGCTGGCGCAAGGCCCGATCCCGCCGCGCCGCCTGAGGCGGCTCAGCCGCCGCCGAAACGTTCCGACCAGGCCCCGACGTCCGCTTCCTCGATTTTGCGGAACAGCACCGGCGGCGCGACGACCCTGCTTCCTGGCGTCAGCCGCGACAGCTCGGCCCCGATATCGCTAGAAGGCCAGGTCAGCGGACCCTCCAGTCCGAGGCCCTTGGCGATCGACTCGGCCGCGAACGGGATCACCGGCGCGCTCACCCGCGCATAGAGCAGGGCGAGGTTGAGCGCCGTCCGGACGATCACGGCGGCCCGATCGGGATCGGTCTTGATCGCCGTCCACGGCGCGGCAACCTGCAGATATTCGTTGCCCGCCACCCACAGCGCCCGCAGGGCCTGGGCGGATTTTCGCATCTCGATCGCCTCGATGGCCGACGTCACCTCGTTGAGCCGCGTGGCGAGATCAGCAAAGAGGGCAGTTTCGAGTTCGCCGGGCTCGCCGCCGGTCGGAACCAGACCGTCGAAGCGCGACTCGCAGAACTTGGTGATCCGGTTGACGAAGTTGCCGAGCACATCGGCAAGGTCGCGGTTCACCGCCGCGGTCAGCTGTTCCCAAGTGAAGGTGGTGTCCGAACCCTCGGGACTGTTGGCGATCAGGTACCAGCGCCAGGCGTCCGGCGGCAGGATCTCGAGGGCGGTGTCCATGAACACCCCGCGCCGGTGCGAGGTAGAGAACTTTTGGCCGTACCAGTTGAGGTGGTTGAAGGCCTTGAGCGCGTCGACCGTCTTCCAGGGCTCTCGCGAGCCGAGGATCGTCGCTGGGAAGCTCACCGAGTGGAAGGCGACGTTGTCTTTGCCCATGAACTCGACGTAGCGGACGTCGGCGGCGCCCTCATCCTCCCGCCACCAGCGCCGCCAGTCGGCGCCCGTCGCGTCTGCCCATTCCTCGGTGGCGGCGATGTATTCGATCGGGGCGTCGAACCATACGTAAAACACCTTCTCCTCGAAGCCCGGCCGAGGTTGCCCATGGCGCATTACCGGCACGCCCCACGAGAGGTCGCGAGTGATGCCGCGGTCGATCAGGCCCTCGGCGAGATGTTTGCGGGCGATGGCCTTGGCGAGCGCCGACCAGCCGGGCCTTGCCTCGACCCAGGCGCCGATCTCGCCCGCCAGGTTCGATTGCAGGACATAGAGATGGCGCGTCTCGCGAACCTCGAGGTTCTGCGAGCCGGAGATGGCCGAATAGGGATCAATCAGGTCGACCGGATCGAGCAGGGAGTCGCAATTGTCGCATTGATCGCCGCGAGCCGGGCGGAAGCCGCACACCGGACAGGTGCCCTCAATATAGCGGTCAGGCAGGAAGCGACCGTCATCGATGGAATAGACCATGCGGTCGACGCGCTCTTCGATATAGCCGTTGTCTTCCAGGACGTCCGCGAAGTGCTGGGTCAGGCGACGGTTCTGCAGCGAGGATGAGCGGCCGAACCAGTCCCACGACAAGCCGAAGCCGTCGCAGGCCGCCTTCTGGATCGCGTGCTGTTCGGCGCAGTAGGTGGCCACGTCCTGGCCTGCATCGCGGGCGGCGAGTTCAGCCGGCGTGCCGTGCTCGTCGGTGGCGCAGATCAGCAACACCTCGGCGCCGCGCGCCCGCTCGAACCGGGCGTAGACATCGGCCGGCAGCATCGAGCCGGTCAGCGTGCCGAGGTGCTTGACGCCGTTGATGTACGGCAGCGCCGAGGTGATGAGGATGCGGGCCATGGCGCCGGCATATAGGGTGAAGCGGCGCCAATTCCCAAATGCCTTCGATTGCCGGATTCACCGCCCTGCGGCATAAGCGCTTCCGCGTCCGGCCGGCTTAGCTCAGTTGGTAGAGCAGCGCTTTTGTAAAGCGAAGGTCGCGGGTTCGAATCCTGCAGCCGGCGCCAGCCTCTGGAACCTTCCCCGAATGCCGATCAGCGCCTGGGCCGTGACCACCGGCGAGACCGGCATGCGCACCCAGGCGCGCGGCCTGGCCGAAGCCTTGGCGGACGAGGTGAGAGAGATCGAGGTGGAGCGCGGCTGGCCGTGGCGGCGCACCCTCCTCTCGCCGCCGTGGCCGGACGTCATGGTCAGCTGCGGCCGGCGCTCGGCCCGCTGGGCCCTGGCGGCAAAGCAAAAGAGCAGCGGAGCGATCCTGGCGATTCACGTTCAGGACCCACGTCGCGACGCCGACGCCTTCGATTTCGTGGTGGCCATGGACCACGACGCCATTGCGCCATCAGCCAAGGTTTTGAAGGTCGCCACGGCTCTGCATGACTTGACGCCCGCCAGGCTGGAGGCGGCGGCCGCGGCCTGGGCCGACAGGCTGGCCCCGCTGGGCAGACCCCTGACCGGCGTCGCCATCGGCGGCTCCCTGCGCGGCCGGGCCTTCACCACGGCGGACGGCGCCCGGCTGATCGATGGCCTCAAGCGCGTCAAGGAGGGAAGTGGCGGCGCGCTGGCGATCACCCCCTCACGCCGCACGCCAGCGGCGGTCATCAACCAGCTCAATGCGGCGTTCGAAGGCGACCCGCGCGTCTTCCTTTGGGACCTGGCAGGGGACAACCCCTATCGCGCCATTCTCGCCGTCGCCGACCGCCTGGTCGTGACCAGCGACAGCGTCTCCATGGTCTCCGAGGCGCTGGCCGCACCGCATCCTGTCGAGGTGCTGGACCTGGGCTTCGGCCGCCACGTGGGTTTCATCCAGGGCCTGGTCGACCGTCGTCTGATCCGCCGGTTCGAAGGCGATCCAATCCCGCCGGTGACGAGCGGCCCAGCAAACGCAACTCTGGAGGCCGCGGCGGCCGTGAAAGCGCTTTACCCGGCCCGAACGGGGGTCTCCGGATAGGCGAGCTGGCCGCGCTCGCGCCACGCGTCGGTGACGTAGTTCATGATCACCGACTTGCGCACGCCACGAATCGGGCGCGGCTCGAGGCCGTGCCAGGTATTGTCGCCCGGCACGAACACCAGGGCGGAGTTGTCGATGAACGCCGAGCGTTTGGCCCAGGTCTGGGAGTCGCGGTAGATGTCGGTGCCGAGATCGGACTGGCTGTCGTCGGCGGCCAGATAGATCAACATGGTGAACCGCTTGACGCCGAGGTCGGTGTGCGGCTGCAGCCAGAAGCCTCCCATGTCCTGGGCAAACTCCAGGCGCACGTAACTGTCGGTCAAGTCCGCCCCGGTTGCGGCCTCGATCGCCTCGACGACGTCGCGGGACTGGAACGCGTCTGCGACAGCCTGGCAGGCCGGAAAACGGGAGTTGGTGACGGCGTCGAAGTAGTGCCGTTGGTCGTTATGCAGTTCGCGCTTGCCGGATACGCCGCCGAGGTCGGGCGCATTGAACGGCAGGCGTCGCAGCACCTCGCTCAGTCCATGCGGAAACACCTCGGTCACCGTCCAGTGCCGATACGGAGCCTCGTCGGGGCGGGCGCGGTCGAAGGCGGCAATGAGGCTGCCGGCGACGGCGTCGGCGGATATCGAGAGTGTGGTGGTCAAGAACCAGCTTTCAAATGGCGCACCCGCCCGACCCGAATATGGGCGCCCCGGCGCGTTGTCGCATCCTAACGGAATCGGCTTTTTGCGTCGATTGGCTCAGATCGGCGGCCGGCGGTCGCGCCATGGGCTGGCCTGCTCGAGCTGACCGGCGAGGCGGAAGAGCAGCGCCTCCTCGCCCGTGCGGGCGGTGAACTGCAGGCCGATCGGCAAGCCCTGACCGCTCGTGGCCAGCGGCACGGTCATGGCCGGCTGGCCCGTGACGTTGAAGGCCTGGGTGTTGGGCATGAAGGCGAAGAGCCGCTCGGCGTAAATGGCCGGATCGCAGCGCAACCAGCCGACCGGCACGGCCGGCGAACCCAGCGTCGACATCAAGAGCACATCGTAGCGCTCGAAGAAGGCGGCCATGACCCGTCCATAGGCGTGGGCGGCCTGCAGCGCCTGGACGTAGGCCGAACCCGTAACGCCCATGCCGCGTCGCCAGGTCGCCACAGTCACGGGCTCGATCTCGTCGTCGCCAATCGGCCTGCCGCGCTTCAAGCCTTCGGCCTCGAGCATGGCCGCAACGCTCGCGGCCACCACCGTCCCCGCGGCTTGGCCGACGGCGGCGTAGTCGCCAGGCAGACTCGCCTCCTCGACATGGTGCCCGAGCGATTCGCAGAGCTTCGCCGCCGCGCGCACGGCCTCGGCGCATTCCGGGTCGATCGCCGGCGCGGCCAGGGCGGTCGTGCTGAAGGCGATCCGCAGCCGGCCCGGATCGCGGCCTACCTCGCTCGAGAAGGGCTCGGCGGGCCGCGCCAGCCAATAGGGATCGCCTGGCTCGGGCGACGAGATCGAGTCGAGCAGAGTGGCGCTGTCGCGCACGCTCCAGCTGACCGCGTTATGGATTGAAAAACCGCCCCAGCCCTCGTCGGCCGGCGCGAACGACACCCGCCCGCGTGAAGGCTTCAAGCCGAACAGGCCGCAGGCCGAGGCCGGGATGCGGATCGAGCCGCCGCCGTCGCTAGCGTGGGCGGCCGGGACGATGCCTGCGGCCACAGCGGCCGCCGCCCCGCCTGAGGAGCCGCCCGAGGTGCGCTCGAGGTTCCAGGGGTTGCGAGTCGGCCCAAAGCGAGCCGGTTCGGTGACCGGTTCCAGGCCGAACTCGGGGGTGTTGGTCTTGCCGGCGATCACAAGACCTGCGGTCTTGAACTTGACCACCAGAGCGCTGTCGGCGGCCGCCGGCTTGTCGCCGAGGATCCGTGAGCCGCCGGTAGTGGGCGTGCCCGCCAACTGAGCGGCGAGGTCCTTGAGCAGGAAGGGGACGCCACCGAGAGGTCCGTTCGGGACGCCGGCCGCGACCCCGGCCAGCGCCGCCTCGCCGAGATCGAGGGTCACGGCGTTGATCTTCGGATTGACCTCGGCCAATCGCGACAACGCCGCTTGCATGACCTCCCGCGGGCTCGCCTCCCTCCGCGCGATCAATTCGGCCAGGCCCACGGCGTCGTGCGACATGTACTCGGCGGCGTTCATCCTCGGTCCTCCCCGGTTCTCATCCGACTTGCCCGCAAGGCGGCTATAAGTCCATGGCGCGGACGGGAGGCGACCATGATCGACATCACTGACGCGGTCCGTCTGAACGAGGCGGAACTGGCGTTCAGCTACATCCTCGCCTCCGGGCCCGGAGGCCAGAACGTCAATAAGACGGCCTCGGCCGCGCAACTGCGGTTCAATGTCCGTGGCTCGGTTTCACTGCCAGCGGATGTCAAGGTGCGACTGATGGGTCTGGCCGGCGCCCGTCTGACGCGCGAGGGCGAGATCGTGATCACCGCCCGCCGGTTCCGTAGCCAGGAGCGCAACCGCGCCGATGCGCTCGCCCGCCTGGTTTCCCTGATTGCCAAGGCGGCGGCTCCGCCGGCCCCTCCGCGGGTAAAGACCAGGATAAGTCGGGCCGAGAAAGAACAGCGCCTGCGCGCAAAGGCCCGCCGCGCCGGGATCAAATCTATGCGCGCCCGTCCCGAGCCTGGAGACTGACTTGGCCTGGGCGATCGGCGACGCTAGCTTGCCGGCGCCAAGCCACGGAGACTCCACATGCGCGCCGCCATTCTCATGCTGTCCGCAGCGGCTCTGCTGGCCGCCTGCTCCCAACCTAATTCGTCATCGAACGCTGTCTCTGCTGAAGCGCCCTCGACGCCTCCCCCGGCGTCACTGACTGACGCCCAAAAAACCAAGCTGCTCGCGGAACTTCCGGCCGCCTACCAGAAGGCCGACCTGGACAATGGCCAAGCCAAGTTCGCCATCTGCAAGACCTGCCACAACACCGCCCAAGGCTCCGGAGACGGCATCGGGCCCAACCTGTGGGGCATCTTCGGCCGCAAAGCAGGCTCGGAGCCGGGCTTCGCCTATTCCGACGGCATGAAGGCGCTCGGCATCACCTGGGATGCCCAGGCGATCGACAAATGGATCGCCGATCCCAAGTCGATGGATCCGCAAACCAAGATGACCTACATCGGCATGAAAGATCCCAAGGACCGCGCCGACCTTATCGCCTACCTGAAGACGGTCACCTCCCCGCCGCCGGCCAGCTAGATCCTCTCGTAGAGGATCGCCTTGGTGAGGAAGGCTGTGTCGCGGGCGCGCTCGACAAGGCCGGCTGCGGCGAACAAAGCCGTGAGATCCTGGAGGGCGTAGTCGGCGAAGTAGGGCTCGTGGAAATAGGCGGGGAACACCTGCAGGAGGCGTTCCAGACCTGGCGCATCGGCCGGTTGGATAGAGTCCGCGAAAACGAGAAAGCCGCCCGGCTTCACAACCCTGGCGATTTCGAGGGCGACGGCAGGGCGCACTTTCGGCGGCAATTCGTGGAAAAGGTAGACCGAAGTCGCCGCATCGAGGCTGGCGTCGGCGAAGGGCAGACGCTCTACGGAAGCCTGGACATAGGCGGGCGCGGATGCGCGCCGGCGCGCTTCGCTGAGGTAAGGCCCGGACAGATCGACGCCGAACAGCCGCGCGCGCGGAAATGCTCTGGCCAGGTCGCTGAGGAATCCGCCCGAGCCGCAGGCAAGGTCGGTCACGGCGAGGCCGCGGTGGTCGCGTGCCCGCCAGGCTTCGGCCAGCAGGGCCAGGGCCCGACGTCGCATGGCCCCCGCCGCACCTGAGAACAGCGCCTCTACCTGGGCTTCGTAGCGACGCGCGCTTTCCTCCGTCAGCCAGCCGCCGGTCTGGAAGTGGAAGTTCTGGCGGTAGTAGGCAGGATAGGCGCTCCCCTCTGGCGCCTCTGCGCGCGCCTCCTGGGCGCCGCCGCGGGCGCGGCGGGCTTCGACCTCGCGGGCGTCGCTCACCAGATCGATCGTGCGCCGCAGGGCCGTGCGGGGATCGGCCGGCCGGTCGTCCATCGCCGGATAGAGACCGCGGGCGACGTCGCGGGCGTCCTTCTCGAAGGCCTCGAGCCACGCGCGGCGCACCAGTCCCTCGGTCGCCGGCTCGGCTGATGGCGCAGCGGTGGGAGGGGCGGTGCGTCCGGTCCTGGCAAGCGAGCGCGCGGCGACGCCGGTGACTCCCCACCACAGGGCCTTGACCGCGCCGCCGGCGGTCTGAGCCGTGGCGTCAAAGGCGAAAGCGCGTCGGCTCAATGATCGTCCCGCGAGAATGCAGCTACCAACTCTATATGTGGCGACCACAGGAACTGGTCCACCGGCTGCACCCGCAAAAGGCGATAGCCGCCGTCGACGAGCGTGCGCGCGTCGCGGGCGAAGGTGGCGGGGTTGCAGGAGACGGCCAGGACCCGGGCGCAGGTCGAAGCAGCGATCTCGCGGGCCTGGACGGCCGCGCCGGCCCGCGGCGGATCGAACACCACGACGTCGACGCCAGCGAGCTCTCTCGCTGTCAGAGGTCGGCGGTCGAGGTCGCGCGCCTCGGCGGTGATCGCTTTCAGGCCCGGGGCGGTGGCGACCGCGCTGGACAGCGCTCGTATGGCCGGAGCAGAGGCGTCCGCGGCCAAGACCGGCGCGATATCGGCCAGGGGGAAGGTGAAGGCTCCCACGCCGCAATAGAGGTCGGCGATGCGGCGAGCGCCCACGGCAGCCTCGACGGCGAAGGCGGCCACGGTCGCTTCGGCCGCGGCGACGGCCTGCAGGAATGCGCCGGGGGGCAAGGCCACCGTCGCCCGCCCGGCGCGGATCATCGGCGCGCGCGCCTGATAGACCACTTCGCCGGCCAGGGTGACACGGGCGACGTCGGCGCGGGCGCTCGCCTCGGCGGCCGTCAGGCGGGCGTCGGCGGAAAGTCCACCGCTCCTGCGCTCTATTCCGGTGACATCGATGTCCAGGCCGGTGAGCGTCGTGGTGACGTGCAGCGTGGGCGCCGAGGCCGGATGCTCCAGGAACGGCGCGGCGATCTCGCACAGGGCTGGGAGAGCGGCTTGCAACGACGGCTCCGCCACCACGCACGAGTCGATGGGGACCACTCGCCACGACCGCCTGGCCTTGAATCCCAGCACCACCCGGCCGCCCGCCTTGCGGGCGTGCAGAGCCAGACGCCGGCGCGAACCGGGCGGAGCTTCGAACACAGGGAGAATCTCGGACTCGAGCCGCTCACGGGCGAGCGCGAGGCGGATCTGTTCAACCTTCCAGGCGAGATAGGGTTCATCGCGCCAGTGCTGTAAGGCGCAGCCGCCGCAATCGCCGAAGTGTGGACAAGGCGGCTCCTTTCGGTCGGGGCTGGCGTCTAGAACCTCGACAAGTTCGGCCCGTTCGCCATCGCCGCGGGCGAGCACCCGCTCGCCCGGCAGAGTCAGGGGGATGAACCGGCCATCGGCGACGCCGTCGCCCTGGACGCCGAGTCGGTCGATCAGCGCTTCGCGCGCCGGACCAGCCACAGAGGTGGTTTGGGGTTGACGCCCGCGTCTGGCCGGTCTCCGATTCACGCCGTCCTCATTGTGGGCGATATAGCGCCCCTGAACGCGTTGGGAGCCATGTCATGAAGCCACTTCTCGCTCTCGGCTGCGCCGCGCTCGTCGCCGCGCCCGCCTTGGCGGTCCCTCAGTTCGCCGCCGCCCAGCCCTACCACGACTATGGCAGCTACGATCCCTGCTATGCCGCCAAGCGTCACGCGGGCAACCAGGGCGCGGTGGCCGGTGGCGTCACCGGCGCCGTGCTCGGCAGCGCCATCGCCGGCCGGGGCTCGCGCTTCGGCGGGGCGATCCTCGGCGGCGCGGTGGGCGCTGTGGCTGGCCATGCAATCGCCAAGGGCACGGTGCGCTGCGTCAGCTATCCGTCGCGCTACCGCCCGCGGCCGAACTGCCACTGGGTGGAGCAGGACTACAGCGGTCGGCGCCATTCGTTCGAGCTCTGCCGCGGCCACGACGGGGTGTGGCGCCCGAGCGGCCGGCGCTACTAGGCCCCCGCTTCAAACAGCTGCCGCAGGTCCTGCTTGAGGATCTTGCCGTTTGCGTTGCGCGGCAGGGTGTCGGGCCAGAAGATTACCCGCACCGGCACCTTGAAGGCCGCCAGGCGCTCGGCGACGAAGGCGCGCAATTCCTGTTCCGTTGCGCTCGCGCCCGGCTTGAGGGTCACCACGGCCCCTGGCTCCTCGCCGAGCGTCTTGTGCGGGATGCCGACCAGCGCCGCGTCCATTACCGCGGGGTGGTCATAGAGGACGTTTTCGACCTCGATGCAGTAGATGTTCTCCCCGCCGCGGATCAGCATGTCCTTGGCGCGGTCGATGATGTAGCAGAACCCCTCATCATCGAGGCGGGCGAGATCGCCGGTCTTCACCCAACCATCGACGAACGTCTGCGCGGTGGCCTCAGGCTTGTTCCAGTAACCCGCCACCACCTGCGGCCCCCGACACCATAATTCGCCGACCTCACCGACCGCCAGCTCGCGATCGCCTTCGACGGTCATGATCTTCAGATCGGTGACCGCCACGGCCGGACCACAGGAGTCGGGTCGGTGCTCATAGTCCTCGGCAGTATTGCTCGAGGCCGTGGCAGAGGTCTCGGTCATGCCCCAGCCGTTGCCGGCCTGCGAGTTGGGGAAGGCTTCCCTGATCCGCCGCACCAGCTCGGGCGCCGAGGGCGCGCCGCCGTAGGAGACGCTCTCCAGCGAGGAAAGATCATAGTTTCCGCGCAGGGGATGTTCGATGAGCTGCCAGGCGATGGTCGGCACGCCGCCGGCGAGATTCACCCGCTCGCGTTCGATGAGTTCGAAGGCCCGCACCGGATCCCACTTGCGCATGATCACCAGCTTGGCGCCGGAGAAGATGGTCGGGTTCAGCACCGCAAAGCAGCCGGTGGCATGGAAGAACGGCACCGAGAGAAGCATGGCGCGTTGCGGCGCGTCCGGATCTGGCGCGGGCGGCGTCTCGCCGCGCCGCAGGAAAGCACGCGCCGCCACACTCGCCGAGGCCATGATGTTGGAGTTGATATTGCGATGGCTGCCGACCGCCCCCTTCGGCTTCCCTGTCGTGCCTGAGGTGTAGAAGATCGTCGCCAGATCGTCCGGCGCGATCGGCGTGGCGGGCAACGGCCGGTCCGGCAGGTCCGCCCAGGCCTCGGGCGCGCCGGTGATGTCTTCCAGCTTGGCGAGTCGGGGATGGGCGATCTCCTCGCGCGCCCGCGCCACGTAGACCCGCCTCAGGTCCGGACAATTCGGCAGATGCTCGCTGAGTCGCTCGAGCCGCTCGCCGTCGAGCACTGCGACTTTGGCTCCGGAATCGGCCAGGCCGTACTCCAGCTCCGGTCCAGTCCACCAGGCGTTGAGCGGCGTGGCGACGGCGCCCAGAGACACGACGGCATAGAAGGCCACGGGCCACTCGGGCAAATTGCGCATGACGATCGCCACCCGGTCGCCCTTCTCGACCCCGTCGGCGGCCAGGGCCTCCGCAAAGGCCGCCACGGCGCGGCGGAAGGCCTCATAGGTCACCCGCTCGTCCTCGTAGACCAGGAAGGTGCGGCCGGCATGGGCGAGGCTGGCCTCGAGGGTGGCGCGGAGCGTGGGCGGAGCGTTCTTCCAGGTGCGCGTGGGTAAGCCGCGGATCACCACCTCCTCCATCTCGAAGGGCTGGCCCGGGGCAGTGAGCAGGGCGTGGGCCTGGGCGATAGACATCGCCGGCCAGGCCGGCTTGGAAGTGGGGGCGGGCTCGGTCATGGCCCGCACATTCACGAGCCCGGCGGGCTTGTAAAGCGCGGAAACTTATCGGTGATCAGGTCACCGCTTCGAGACGGGCGAGCGCCGCCTCCAGCCGCGCTTTGGTCGCCTCGGACTCGGCCAGGCGTTCGCGATTCTCCTCGACGACCTCCTCCGGCGCGCGGGCCAGGAAATCGGCGTTGGCGAGCTTCTTGGCGGCGCGCTCGATGTCGCTGGCGTGGCCCTGGATTTCCTTGACCAGACGCCCGCGTTCGGCGGCGAGATCGATATGCTCGGCGACCGGCAGCGCCAAGGCGGCGCCCTCGGCGACGTAGGGGACCGAACCCGCGGCGGCGGCCGAGTCGAACACCAGGCCGGAGACGCGCAGCATCTGTCCGATCACAGCCGAATTGGCTTCCAGCGCCGCCCGCTGGCGCTGATCGGCGTGGGTGACGAGGAGCGGCGGCCTGGCCGACAGCGGCACGTTCAGCTCCGAGCGCACGGCGCGGCCGGCGGCGATGGTCTCGATGACCAGGGCCATGTCGCGCGCCGCGTCCTCATCGATCCAAGCCTCGGGCAGGTCTGGCCAGCGGGCGGTGACAAGCATGCCCGGGCGCTCGGCTGTCTTGTCCCACAGCTCCTCGGTGACGAAGGGCATGACCGGATGCAGCAGCTTGAGGATCGTCTCCAGCACCCAGGCGGTCATCGCACGCGTCTCGGTCTTAGCGTCTTCGTCAGCACCCTGAAGAACTGGCTTGGCGAACTCCAGATGCCAGTCGCAGAACACGTTCCAGACAAACCGATAGAGCGCCCCGGCGGCGGCGTCGAAGCCACAGGTCTCCAGCGCCTCGGTAACTTGGCGGGCGGCCTTGACCGTCTCGCCGCGTATCCAGCGGTTGACGGGTTCGCGCGCCGCGCCGGGATCGAAGACCGCCGACAAGATGCAGCCATTCATCTCGCAGAACCGAGCGGCGTTCCACAGTTTGGTGGCGAAGTTGCGGTAACCCTCGATTCGCGCCTCTGACAGGCGGATGTCGCGCGCCTGGCCGGACATGGCGGTGAGCGTGAAGCGCAGGGCGTCGGCGCCATAGGCGTCTACCAGCTCCAGGGGATCCATCACATTGCCCTTGGATTTCGACATCTTGGCGCCTCTGGCGTCGCGGATGAGGGCGTTGATGAACACCCGCTGGAAGGGCGCCTGGCCGGTGAAGTGCAGGCCCATCATCATCATCCGGGCGACCCAGAAGAAGATGATGTCGAAGCCGGTGATCAGCGTGTGGGTCGGGTAGAAGCGTTCGAGATCGGCGGTCTTCTCCGGCCAGCCCAGCGTCGAGAACGGCCACAGCGCCGAGGAGAACCAGGTGTCGAGCACGTCATCGTCCTGGCGCAGCGGCTCATCGCGGCCATAGTGCTCACGCGCCGCCGTCGTCGCTTCGGCCTCGGTCTCGGCTACGAAGGCGCGGCCATCGGGCCCATACCAGGCCGGGATGCGATGACCCCACCAGAGCTGGCGCGAGACGCACCAGGGCTCGATGTTGCGCATCCACTCAAAGTAAGTCTTCTCCCAGTTCCTGGGCTCGAATACCGTGCGACCGTCCTCGACTGCCGCGATGGCCGGCTCAGCCAGCACCTTGGCGTCCACGTACCACTGATCGGTCAGGTAGGGCTCGACCACCGCGCCGGAGCGATCGCCGTGTGGCACGGCGTGGCGCACCGGCTCGACGCCGCGCAGCAGGCCGAGCGCCTCGAATTCGGCCACCACCTTCTTGCGCGCAGCGAAGCGGTCCAGTCCGCGGTACTCCGCCGGGGCGTTGTCGTTGATGCGCGCCTCGGGATCGAGGACGTTGATCATCGGCAGGCGATGACGTTGGCCGACCTTGAAGTCGTTAAAGTCGTGGGCCGGGGTGATCTTCACCGCGCCGGACCCTTTTTCCGGATCGGCATAGTCGTCGGCAATGATCGGGATCGGCCGACCGACGATCGGCAGGCGCACGCACTTGCCGATCAGGTGAGTGTAGCGGGCGTCGCTCGGATGCACGGCAACCGCCGTATCGCCCAGCATGGTCTCCGGCCGGGTCGTGGCGACGACGATCTCACCCGAGCCGTCCTCCAGAGGATAAGCGAAGCGCCAGTAGAAGCCATCCACCTCGCGCTGCTCGACCTCGAGGTCGGAAATGGCGGTTTGGAATTGCGGATCCCAATTTACCAGGCGCTTGTCGCGATAGATCAACTTCTGGCGGTGGAGGGTGACGAACACCTTGGTCACCGCACGCGAGAGGCCGGCATCGAGCGTAAATCGCTCCCGACTCCAGTCACACGAGGCGCCGAGTCGCCGCAGCTGTCGTGAAATCGTGCCGCCCGATTCGCCCTTCCACTGCCAGACCCGCTCAACGAAGGCCTCACGACCTATGTCGCGACGGCCCATGTTGCCGGCAGCGGCGAGCTGGCGCTCGACGACCATCTGGGTGGCGATGCCGGCATGATCGGTCCCGGGCAGCCACAGCGCCGCCGCTCCGCGCATACGTTGGAAGCGGATGAGGACGTCCTGCAGGGTATTGTTGAGCGCGTGACCGATGTGCAGCGAGCCGGTCACGTTTGGGGGCGGTATGACAATCGAAAAGGGCGGCGCGGCCGGATCGCCGGTCGGCGCGAACGCACCCGATTCCTCCCACAGCTGATAGAGCCGCGGTTCGGCCGAGCCGGGATCGAACGCCTTTTCGAGCATGTCACACACGTCTTGCGGGAACGCCCCGGAAGACGGGGCGCGGAATGATCCCCTTCTAATATGCGAAGGGGATCAGCGGGGAGCTAGCGCGCGCGGCTGCCCCGGGAAATCCGCGCTACTTCTTCTTCGACGTGCTCACGAACGATCTCGGGCAGGTGCGTTTCGAGCCATTCCTTGAGGATCGGCCGAAGCAGTTCGCGCACGACGTCCTCCAGGCTGCGGCCAGGTGCAGGCATGGTCAAGGAAGGTTCTCCTGAAGATTCTTTGACAGCAATTGAAAGTTTAGCGAAGGCGGACGCCGTATCGGTCGCCACCTTTTCATCAACCAGTTTTTCGTCTTCAGTCTGGTCGCCCACTTTGGTGTCAGCCATATCGTTCTCCGAAACGGTTACTTCGTCGTCAGACGGTTTCTTGGGGGTCTCAGCCTTGGCTGTCTGGCCGCCCGATGCTTCAACTTCGTTGACCGCAGGCGCCTCCGGCGCCTTGCCCTTGGGGGCGGGCGCGGGCGGAGGGCTGGCCTCTTCCGCCGGCGGCTCATCATCAGTGATGATCCTCCGGATGGAAGCCAAGATTTCGTCCATCGTCGGTTCTTGCGCGGGCTGTTCCGGCATAGCTCTGTAGACCGTGGGGATCTGGGCGGGCGGGATGCCCCCCATGGATAGTCGCCCCCGCTTGATTCTGTAATCATTTTCACTACGGGTTGTCGAGCGGCAATACGCCGCGGTCCGGCGGAACCCCCTTTTGAATCGAAAGGTTAACTGTTTAGAGCGCGAAATTACGCCGCGGCTCGAAGCCTGCAAGCAGTGGTGGCGTCGAATCAAACAACACCCGCGCGGCCACGGTCTGCTCCGTCCGCACAAAGAGCTTGGCCCGTCCGACCGGGCCATCGCGCTCTACAACGCCAAGCCGACCGCCCAGCGCCAGCGCGGCCTTCCACGCCGACGGAACCTCGGCGACGGCCCCTTCGCAGATCACCACGTCCCAGGCGCCCAGGATAGACTCGCCTGCGTCAATCTGCGTCACCTCGAGTCCCATCAGTTCCAGGACCGCGGCGGCGTAAGGGGCCGAGATAGCCAGGGCCCTCTCGCCGATCCTCGGCTTAAGAGCCTGCAGCAGCTTGGCGACATCGCGAGGGCGCAGCAGCCAGCGGCCTGGCGCGTATTCGACCTCGGCGTCGGCATAAGCCAGCCAAGCCTTGCCGGCCGGCGCCAGATCCTCACGGGGGGCGGCGCGGAAGGCTTCGATCAGCGCCTGGTCGGTCACGTCCTGGGTGCGGATCTGGCTGTCGACCATGATCTCGCGCTGGCGGTTGAAATCGGCGCTCATGTTTCTGTATCTCCGGCGCGGCTTATAGGGCGCGCCTTCGGCGCTACGCAATCCACTGAAGATTGCCCGGCGTCGGCGCATCTGTTAGGCGTCCCGTCCCCTCGGCGGCCTGGTGGCGGAGTGGTGACGCAGCGGACTGCAAATCCGTGCACGCCGGTTCGATTCCGGCCCAGGCCTCCAATGACGCAAAGCCGCCCCTAAACTCAGCAATGACCCGGCGCAGCCGTTGAAGCAGCGGCGCGAGTTCGACGCGTTTGCTGCGGTTGCCAGGGCGAAATCGCTGCTCCACAAGGGCTTCGCGCGCCGACGCCCAGATCGGAGCGGGGGACCGAATGCGACTGTTGGTGTGTGTGGTGTTACTTGCGGGAACGGTCGCCGGCCGGGCCTCGGCTGGAGACACGGTCGGATTTGGACCGCCGCCGGCCTGGATCGTCCCGGCGGCCCCTCTCGATGTGCACGGAAGCGACGAGGTCGTTCTGCGCGATCAGCAGCTGAAGTTCGAAACGAACCGTGTCCTCGACTACGAAGACACCGCCATGCGGGCAAACACCGCGGTGAGCCTCGGAATGCTCGGAACCCTCAAGCTGGATTGGCGACCCAGCCAGGGTGACCTCATCGTGCATCGGGTCGAAATCATCCGCGGCGACCAGGTCATCGACCTGCTCAAGAACGGGGCGAAATTCACAGTACTGCGCCGCGAGCAACAGCTCGAGCAGCAGGCGATCAACGGCGTGCTGACCGCCACGCTGCAGGTCGAGGGGCTGAAAGAGGGTGACATCCTCCGGGTGACGCGCACCATCACCTTCAGCGATCCGGCCTTGGGCGGACACGTGCAGGAAGCCGTCCCCCTTATCGGCGCGCCGATCAAGCTGGCGCAAGGCTCGACACGCCTGATCTGGCCAAAGGCCATGAACCTCGCTTGGCGAGTTTCCGCGCCCGACATCAAGTCGGTGCTCACCGCTCAAGGCTCCGAGATGGATTTGCGGATCGCGGAGCCCTTAGCCAAGCCAGAGGACGTTCCGCCTCAGGCCCCGCCGCGCTTCGACCCGCCGCGGTTTGTCGAGGCGAGCAGCTTCGCGAACTGGGGTGAGGTAGCCCAGGCCGCCGCGCACCTCTACGCGACACCGGATCCTATTCCGCCCGGTTCGCCGCTCGCAGTTCGCGCCGACGCGATCGCCGCCGCCAGCCGCGACCCCAAGGTTCGCGCCGCCGCCGCCCTGCGCATGGTCCAGGAGGAGATCCGCTACCTTTTCAATGGAGAAGCGGAAGGCAACTACACGCCCCAATCGCCGGTGGAGACGTGGGAAAAGCGGTATGGCGACTGCAAGGCCAAGGCGCTGCTGCTGACCGCAATGCTGCGGCGGCTGGGGATCGAGGCGGACGTGGCGCTGGTCAGCTCCCAACTCGGAGACCTGCTGCCCGAGCGCCTGCCAGCCTTCGCACCCTTCGACCACGCCATTGTCCGGGCTATGATCGACGGCAAGACCTATTGGCTCGACGGGACGCTGACCGGCACCCGGCTCGAAGATCTCGACACCGTTCCCCCGTTTCGCTGGGCGTTGCTGGCCCGCGCTGACGCGAAGGCGCTGGAGCCAATCGTCTTCAGCGCCCCTGCCCGCCCCCAGTTCACGATCGACATGACCATCGATGCGCGCGCCGGCCTGCATCTGCCCAAGCCGTTCAAGGTGAAGGTCACCGTGCGCGGCGTGCTGGTCAATGCGCTTCGCGAATTGCCGAACCAGCTGCAGGGGAAGGACTACAACGAGGCCATCGACCGGATGGTCCAGTCCGCGGTGCGCGGCGCCTTTGTCGCTCACCGCTCGATGCAGATCGACGAGGACGCCGCCACGGCGGTGATAACCGCGGACGGCCTGACGGCTGATGATTGGAAACAACAGGGCGACCGGCTGGAATATGCCGTCCCCGCGCCCGTACCATCGAACGCGCTCGCCGTTGATCGGACCCGACCTGTCTGGTCGAGCATACCCGTCGCCATCCCGCCGATGAGCGCGCCCGCCGTGAGCTTCCACCTGATCCTGCCGAACGGCGGCGCCGGTTTCAGGCTCGAAAACGCCAGGGACCTGAACGACACCATCGCCGGGCGGCGAATCCAGTCTCACATGGCGTTCTCGGGGGGCGAGCTAACGGTCGAGGAGCGCGTCGATCCGGTAACTCTCGAGCTTCCGGCCGCCGCTTTGCCGGCGGAGCGCGCCAAGCTTGCGAGGGCGATCGCAGGGCAATCCTCGCTGGTGGCCGGACCCGACTGGCCGCCGCAGTGGCGGGAAGCGCGCGCGGCGCACGACAAGGGGCTGGACAAGCCGATCGAGAGTCTGATCGACGACCGGATCGCCGCCGATCCGAAGGAGACGAGCAACTATCTGCTCCGCGCCGGATGGCGGCTTGGCTACGGTGATCGCGACGGCGCGATCACGGACCTGACAACGGTGCTCACCCTCAGGCCGAGCGCCGACAATCATCTCACGCGCGCCAACCTCTATCTGTTGAAAGATGCTGGCAAGGGGGTGGCGGACGCACAGGCGGCTCAAGCCATCGAGCCGGAAGCGCCCGGTCCGACTCTCCTGTTAGCGCGCATCTATATGCGACAGCGCGACTACGCCGCCGCATTGTCGGCGATCGAGGCGGCTCTCCCACTGCAACAGGATCACAGCGTGCTCGACAGCCTTAAGGCCGAGGTGCTGGCCAAAGCCGGCCGTGCAGACGAGGCGCTGGCCCTGGTCGACCAGCTCAATCTCGACAAGCCGGGAAATCCCGAGCTGCTCAACACCCGCTGTTGGGTGAAGGGGATCGCCAAGCTGCAGTACGACACCGCGTTGAAGGACTGCACGCGCGCCATCGAGCTCAGCGACGCCAACGCCAACGCGCTGGACAGTCGGGGCCTGATTTATCTGCGGATGGGTCGCTACGACGAAGCGATCGCGGACTACGACGCCGCGCTACGCCTGCGCCCCGATGCGGCCGGAACCCTCTATGCTCGCGGCGTCGCCAGAACCTGGCTCGGTCAGGACGGGGCGGCCGACCTACGAGACGCCCACCTGATCGATCCGGATATTGAGACCGAGTACACGCCCTACGGAATCATTCCCAAGCATGGCCAATGAGCGGCCGCAGAACTGGCTAAGGGAACGAGCTGACCGTTTTCCTTGCTAGGCGGCCAGTCCGAGTCGATGCGCTGTCCGGGCCGAACCGAAGGGCTCATGAGCCTCAGCGGCAACCAGATCGAGGATCGCCATGCCGCCGGCGGTCGCAATTCGCTCGGCGATGATTGACCGGTGACACTCCTCGGCTTCGGCCTCGAAACAGACAAGGGCGACCCGGCGCCCAGCGGCGAGGCGCGCCAACTCCTGCATGGCGGCCTGAGCCTCTGGTGTCTCCAGATGGGCGGCATAGAGGCGCCTTGCTGCGACAAAGTCCCGGGCTCGCGCGGCCAGACGCGCCGGCTTAGGCGCCCCGAGCGCGCGCAGGTGCAGATATCCGCGGCTGGCGGCCTTCATGCGAGCCGAGAGCTCGAATTTGGAAAATCCTCTGCGCCCGCTGGCCGCCTCCGCCCTGACATCGACCAGGACGTCAACGCGTGCGACCGCCAGGGCGGAGTCAAAGCGTTCGGGCGTCGCGCCCTCGTAACCGATTGTGGAAATGGACCTCATTTGAACCCCCATTTTTATTGAGGGTGCAGCCAAGCTGGTTAACGGCAGGTTGAAGGCCGATGGGTGAGCAAGACCTCAGCTGAACCGATAGTCCCCGTGCAGGGGCAGCGCCGCGCTGGGAGCGCCCATGCCGAGGGCCTTTTGTACCGCAGCGATCGCCGCCTGGAGATCCTCGGCTTCGGGACAAGCCTGGTCGCAGGCGCGCGCCCGGGCGGTGAGCACGCCCAGCTCGCCGGCTGCCTTGATGGTCTCGCCCTGCTGAGCTTCAGCAAGCGCCAGGTCGCGGCGCGACAAGACCGAGTCGGGATCGAACCTCACCGAGCGCGCAAAGGCCCGTTCGGCGGCCTTGAGATTGCCGGCTTCGAAGGCCGCCTGCCCAAGATTGTACTGCCGCTGCGCTTCGGGCTGCGCACACGCCAATCCTGGCGTCGAACACGCCATCAAAAGAATGGAAAAAGAACGCCAGCCGGCCACGGGTCGTCCTCCAGTTTCTTGTCGTTGTGGAAATTGGTAGCGGCGCTTTCCGCCCCTGGCAACCGGCCGCTTGCGCAGGGCTGGGGCGCAGCGTATTAGGGCGCCCCTTCGAGCATTCCTCGGTAGCTCAGTTGGTAGAGCAGCCGGCTGTTAACCGGCGGGTCGCAGGTTCGAGTCCTGCCCGGGGAGCCACCCCGCTTCGCACTTCAAGCGTGGCGGACGGAGGCAAAGCGAAGCTGGACGCGGCCACCGTCGCGCTAGCCGCGCAAGGTCTGGATGAGGTCGGCGATCCCGATGGACGCGAACGTGGAATAGGTATCCGAGACCGCATAAGGCAGGATGATCAGGTCGTTGTGGCGCATGGCTCCACATGTGTAGACCACGTTCGGCACGTAGCCTTCGCGCTCGCTCGGCTCAGGGCGCACAAAGGGCTCGACCGATCTGGCGATCACCCTGCAAGGATCGGTCTTGTCCAGGAGCACAGCGCCAATCGCATACCTGCGGACCGGGCCTACGCCATGGGTCAGCAATAGCCAGCCCTCGTCCAGTTCGATGGGCGACCCGCAGTTACCCATCTGCACGAACTCCCAAGGATACCTCGGCTTCAGAATTGGATGGCCGCCGTCCCAGACGCGCAAATCGTCCGAATAGACCAAATGCAGGTTCTCGTTGTCCTGCCGGCTGATCATCGCATAGCGGCCGGCGATCTTCTGCGGGAACAGGGCCATGCCCTTGTTCTTCGTCGCTCCTCCCCTCAGGGGACTCATGCGGAAGGAGAGAAAGTCCCTGGTTTCAATCAACTCCGACCTGATCGCCCGGCCGCTGTAGGCCGTGTAGGTGGCGTAGAAGGTCGTCTCCCCCTGGTCTTCGAGCGCCACGAACCGCGCATCCTCGATGCCATTCGCCTGCGCCTCTGTGATGGGGAAGACCACCCGCTCGCTGATATCTTCGTCAGGCCTAAATGCGACCTCGACTTCTTCTCCATCCGGGCCCCAAACCCGCGCGAGGACTCGCGGCACTGAAGCTAAGCGCTGTGGCGGATCGACGGCCACCGCGCCGTTCACATCAATGGTTCCCGTTCGGAAGGTCAGCGAGGAGACATGCCCCTCGCCCACCGCCCGCAGACTGAGGATGAAGCGCCTTCCGCCCGCCGGCGCGCCCGACTGATCGGGATGAGCTACGATACTGGGATTGAACAGCGCCGCGGACTCGAAGGAGTATTCATGCATGAAATAGGCGCCGATCAATTGGCGCTGCACCTCGCTGAACGCCGTGTGGTCGTTCAGCACCTCCTCCATTTCGTCGGCCCGCGCCCCGAATTTCTCCAGCAAGTGGCGATGACGTCCCTCGAAGTTTTCAAGCACATCGGCAAGCTGGGCCGTCGCCGCCTCTGGGTCGAGCGTCATCACCCGCTCGATGATGTGATGGGCACGAGTTTTTTCAGTGGGATTGAAGCCTGGGGGGTCGAGGGCCGGCTTGAAGGGTCTCACGACCACCCGCGCGGGATCGGGACGCATGTGCAACGCCTGACGGTTCAGAAACGGAGCATCTGACAAGCTGAGCCTCGAGAGATCTGTCGACGGGCGGTCGCGATTCGCTGGAGCCTGCACGGCCCGCGGAGGTGTTAATAGCCGAGTCGCGCGAGGCGCCTGATCTCGGCGAGACCTAACAGGTATGAGACGACCGACTCGGCCCCGCAATTCTCATTGGCGCGATCAGGGTGCAGACCATCGCGACAGCATCCGGTTTCCACGTCGACGAGCGGCGTCGCCAGGTCGTTGGCGCCCAGGAACCAGGCGAAGGCGCGCTCAGCTTCGGCGCTCCAATTTGTCGGACTTTCGGTTCGCGCCGCCGCCAGGCAGGCCGATATGGTCGCCGCGGCTTCCAGCGGCTGTTGGTCGAAAGGCCTTGGCGGCTCGCGAAGACGGCCGAAGCTTGCCGAACCCACGGGGCGAAAGTGTCCTGCAGGCGCCGTCTGCTGCGCCGTCAGCCAGGTGAGCGACCTAAGCCCGGCGGCGATCTGACCCTCGGTGCTCGTAGAGAGACCAGTGACGATCAGCGCCTGCGGCAGGCGGGCGTTGTCATAGGCCAGCACGTTCTCGAACCAAACCCAATCGCTGGTCTCCGCCGCGACGAGGCGGGAAATCAGGCGGCCGGCGAGCAGGTCGCGCATGCGCTCTGCGGCCGCGTCGTTGACGACGGCGGCGCAATAGGCGTCCAGCCCGAGCAACGTGAAGGCCCAGGCGCGCGGAGACACAAACGTCTCGACGCTCGCCAGGGCGGCGGCGAACAGTTTCGCGGCCCACGCTCGACGTGGGGCGCTGGCGTCGTCGCGGGCGCAGGCGCCGAGCGCCCACAGCGTGCGGCCATGGCTGTCCTCCGATCCGACATCTTCCAGCCAGCGCCGGTCAAAGCTCATGAAATTGCGGAATCGCGCGGCGTCTGGGTTCCAGGCATGCTGCACGAAGGAAGCGAAACGGGCGACCAGCGCCTCCGGCAGCCGTGGCCCATCCTGTTCATCCAGGGCGACGGCCAGCAGCAGGGCCCGGGCGTTATCGTCTACACAATAGCCGTGGGCCCGA
>Ga0302311_10000164_pt1 | contig 83724 bp, 80 predicted proteins | sample III_Palsa_N1_3_FD_200449 | JGI IMG/M metagenome (GOLD analysis project Ga0302311, IMG submission 200449) | Peat permafrost microbial communities from Stordalen Mire near Abisko, Sweden - III_Palsa_N1_3 | ecosystem: Environmental > Terrestrial > Soil > Palsa > Peat permafrost | place: Sweden... | reverse complement strand
CGATCAAAGCCCATTGCTCATTCGTCAGCCAGAACAGCGCCATCATCGCCTCCGAAGCCCACCCATCGCTTCGGAATCATGATTTGCCCCATGACATCAATCCCGTGATTGAGTTTGGAGCCTAGGTCCCGGCGTTTGCCGGGATGAGCGGGAGTCGGGAGTGGCCCGCCCCTAAGCAAACCCGTCCGTCGCCCGGATCAGGGCGTCGAGGATGCCCGGCTCGTCGAAAGCGTGGCCGGCGTCCGGTATCAACTCGAACTGCGCCTTGGGCCACGCCTGGTGCAGCCGCCAGGCCGCGCGGGCCGGCGTCGCCACGTCGTAGCGACCCTGGACGATCACGCCGGGAATGTCCGCCAGGCGATGGGCGCCCAGGATCAGCTGGTCGGGTTCGAGCCAGCTGTCATGGGTGAAATAGTGGTTCTCGATCCGCGCGAAGGCGAGTGCGTAGCGGTCCTCGCCGAACTGCGTCGCCAGGGCGTTGGGCAGCAGGGTGATGGTGCCGGCCTCCCAGAGGCTCCAGGCCTTGGCGGCGCGCAGCTGGGCCGGGCCTTCCGGGCCAACGAGGCGGCGGCGATAGGCGGCGACCAGATCACCGCGCTCGGCTACGGGTATCGGCTCCAGGAACCGCTCCCAGAGGTCCGGGAACAGCCAGGAGGCGCCCTCCTGGTAGTACCAGTCGATCTCCGGCCGGGTGGCTGTGAAGATTCCGCGCACAACCAGCGCGCTTACCCGCCCGGGATGGGTCTCGGCGTAGGCCAGGGCCAAGGTCGAGCCCCAGGAGCCGCCGAAGACCAGCCAGCGGTCGTGGCCGAAGTGGGCCCGCAGCCGCTCGATATCGGCGACCAGGTCCCAGGTGGTGTTGGTCTCGAGGCTGGCGTGGGGCGTCGAACGGCCGCAGCCCCGTTGGTCGAAGAGGGTGACGCAGTAGCGCTCGGGATCGAACAGCCGCCGCTGGGCGGGAGAGCAGCCGGCGCCCGGACCGCCGTGAAGAAACACCGCCGGCGCGCCCCTGGGGTTTCCGCAGCGCTCGAAATAGACCCGATGACCGTCGCCGACGTCCAGCCGGCCGGTCTCGAAGGGCTCGATAGGCGCGTAGAGGCCACGCCCCTGATGCTGTCCGGCGTCCATGCGCCCTCCGCTGTTACCGCCACGATAATTCCATCAACGCACAGAATCCTCTAGGCGCATCATCCGATGGCCGAAGATTTGCGAGAGGTTCTGGCGGTGGTGGTGACTTACCATCCCGACGCGGGTCTCGCTGCGCGCCTGCAAGCGATCCGCGAACAGGTCGGCGCGCTGGTGGTCGTCGACAACGGCTCGGCCAATCTCGCCGAGGTGGTGGCGGCGGCGCGGTCGGCGGACGCGCGGCTCGTCGCCAACGGGGCCAACCTGGGCGTCGCCGCGGCGCTGAACACCGGCGCTCGGATCATGCTCGACGAAGGCTACGCCTGGCTGGCGACCTTCGACCAGGACAGCGCCATTCCGCCTGGTGCGATCGCCGGTCTCCTGGCGCTCGGCGCCGCCCTGCCGGCGCCTGAGCGCCTGGCGATTCTCGCCATGAGCCGCCGTGATCGGGTCACCGGCCGCGACTACCATCGGCGCGGAGACATCCTCGAGGAGACCGAGACCTGGCGACGGGTGCGCACGACCATCACCTCCGGCGGCCTCGTCAGCCGGCAGGCCCTCAACGGCGTCGGCCTCTTCGACGAGGCCCTGTTCATCGACGGCGTCGACCACGACTTCTGCCTGCGCTGTCGCGCCGCGGGCCTCCTGGTGGTCGAAGCCAAGGACGTGGCCATGGATCACGCCATCGGCGCGATCACCAGGAAGCGGTTCCTCGGCCGCGAGGGCGTGCTCACCAACCACGGGCCCGATCGCCGCTACTACATCACGCGTAACACTCTGACGCTGTCCGCCCGCCATTTCGTGACCGATCCGGTCTGGGCGTTGCGGGAGGCGGCCCACCTGGCGGTCTGGAACGCCAGCGCGGCGCTCTTCGAGCAGGACCGCGCCGCCAAACTGACCGCGATGGCCCAGGGCGCCTGGGATTTTACCGCCGGGCGCCTTGGCCCGCGCTTGCGCCGGCCGCGCGGGGCGGGCAGGGGAGGGCCGGCATGACCGACGGCATCCTTCCCTCGCAGCTCATCGAGACCCTGATCGACGACGGCGGTCTCTTCGCCGAAGACGGCATCCTGCTCGACCAGGTCCAGCCGGCCAGCCTCGATCTGCGCCTGGGCCGCCGTTGCTGGCGGGTCCGGGCCTCGTTCCTGCCCAGGCTCGGCGGCGCTGTGGCTGACCGAATCGCCGAACTGTCCATGCACCAGCTCGACCTCGCCGGCGGCGCGGTGCTCGAACGGGGTTGCGTCTATATCGCCGAGCTCCAGGAGCACGCCCGCCTGCCGCGCGCCGTGGCGGCCCGCGCCAACCCCAAGAGCTCCACCGGGCGTCTCGACGTCTTCGTCCGCCTGCTCACCGACGGCCAGCCGGCTTTCGACGACGTCGCCGCCGGCTACGTCGGGCCGATGTTCCTCGAGATCGCGCCTCAGACCTTCTCGGTCCTGGCCCGCGAGGGGACGCGCCTTAACCAGCTCCGCCTGCGCCGCGGTCCGCCTGCGCCGCTTTCCATTCGCACTGTCGGCGTCGACCTCTCAGGCGAGGTCGTCGGATTCCGCGCTCGCCGTCACGCCGGCGTCATCGACCTTGACCTCGAGGCCGCTCACGATCCGGCCGACTTTTGGGAGCCGCTGGCCGTGCGCCACGGCGGCCTGCTCCTCGATCCGGGCGAGTTCTATATCCTCGCCTCACGCGAGGAGATCGAGATCCCGGTGCTGCAGGCGGCCGAGATGACACCGATCGATCCGACCGTCGGCGAATTTCGCGTCCACTACGCTGGCTTCTTCGATCCGGGCTTCGGCACCGCAGAGGCCGGCGGCGAAGGCTCGCGCGCCGTGCTGGAGGTGCGCAGCCACGAGACGCCGTTCCTGCTCGAGCATGGCCAGACCGTGGCGCGATTGACCTTCGAGGCCCTAGCCGAGCGGCCGGCCAGACTCTACGGCTTCGGCGGCTCGCACTATCAGCGCCAGGGCCTGCGCCTGGCCAAGCATTTCAGGAGCTGGTGAGGCCCCACTGCGCGCTTTCTCCCCTGGGAAGGGGAAGTTGCCGCCAGCGGACCGCCGCTTCCCCCTCCACCGATTCGCGGTCCCCCTCCCCCAGAGAGGGAAGAGAACGCTGTTGGTGTCAGGCCGCCGCTTTCTCGCCGTCCGCCGGGTCACGCAGGACGTAGCCGCGGCCCCACACCGTTTCGATGTGGTGATGGTCGGTGGCCGACTTCAACTTCTTGCGCAACTTGCAGATGAAGACGTCGATGATCTTCAGCTCCGGCTCGTCCATGCCGCCGTAGAGGTGGTTGAGGAACATCTCCTTGGTGAGCGTCACGCCCTTGCGCAGGGAGAGCAGCTCCAGCATCTGATATTCCTTGCCGGTGAGGTGGATACGCGCGCCCTTGACCTCCACGGTCTTGCCCTCGAGGTCGACGGCGATGTCGCCGGTGCGGATGATTGACTGGCTGTGGCCCTTGGAGCGGCGGACGATGGCGTGGATGCGCGCCACCAGCTCCTGTTTGTCGAAGGGTTTGGTCATATAGTCGTCGGCGCCCGTGCGCAGGGTCTTCAGCTTGGAGTCGATCTCCTGGCTGCCCGACAGAATCATGATCGGCGTGTCGATCTTGGCGGCGCGCAGAGTGCGCAGCACGTCCAGGCCGTTCATGTCCGGCAGGTTCAGGTCGAGCAGGATTAGGTCATATTCGTAGACCTTGCCCAGATCGACGCCCTCCTCGCCGAGGTCGGTCACATAGACGTTGAAGCCCTCGCCCTTGAGCATCATCTCGACACCCCGGGCGACGATCTTGTCGTCCTCGATCAGAAGTACGCGCACTGTCACCTCCTTAGCCGCAGTTCGGCCGCCCCCGCCACGCGTATCCCGTGGACGCGCGCCGAATCTGCCGCTGCGCCTATTGACGAGGCGTTAATGGTTAACGCCGCGCCTTGAATCGGTAGGCTGATTTGCCCATGGGCGCTATCAGGCGCCGGTCTTCAGCCCTTGGTGGCGGCCTTGCGGGCTTCGGCCGCCTCGAAGGCCTCCTGCGAGCGCCGTAAAGCGGCCAGGTCGTCGCCGATGCGGAAGATGGCCACGTAAAACTCGCACATGGCCCGCCAAAGCAGACCGACGGCGGCCACGGCCAGCAGGCCGACCAGGAGCACTGGGATGGCGAGCAGCAGCGCCGCTGGGCTGCCCTCCCTCAGGAAGACGCCGATCGAAGCCCCTACCACCGAGAAGGCGCCGATAATGATGATCCCGAGGCCTGCCCAATAGACGAGGTGGATAACCGGACCGGTCACCAGACGCTCAAAGGTCAGGATCGACCACACGCGGTCGGGTCGGCGGGGTGTCTGCGAATCCGTAGCCGTCATGCTTCCAACTTACGCCCTCTGCCGGCGGGGGCCATGGCTACCAGCGGCGGGGCCCGGCCGCAATGGCAGGCCGGACCAGAGCGCCGCTGCGGAGCCTCAGTCGTAACGCTGGGTGGTGCGCAGGCCCGCCAGACCGTGTCGTTGGAAAGCGAAACCCCAGGAGTCGAATTCCTCCTCACTGAGTTGCCAGCGGGCCAGGGCGTCTGCCCGGGTCAACAGGCCGCCGCGCACGGCCGCGACGACTTCGGCCTTGCGGCGGATCACCCAGCGGCGCGTGTCCGGCGGTGGCAGGTCTGCCACGCTCAGCCTCTCCCCGTTTGGTCCGACCACGAAGAGCGGCTCGACGCGCCGAGTCTTTAGCGAAAGCGACATGACTACCTTAAGCCCCCGACCCTTACGGGAGCGGCACAATGCCCGCGGATTGATAACAGGGTGCTAATGCCCATCTTGGGCTGTCCGCGCCTGGTGCGCCGGTTGCGCCAGCTCGCGGGGTTCCCGACCGCCCAGCACAAGCGCCTGCGAACTTCGGGATTGGGACACTTGGGTTTACAGGACGGTTCATGCTCGCCGAAGCCGACATCGCCGACGACATCCGGGAGGCCGTGAGCCTGCCGGCCGGCGCGCGCGTGGTCGCGGCCATGTCCGGCGGCGTGGATTCGACCGTCGCTGCGGCGCTGCTGGCGCGGGCCGGCTATGACGTGGTCGGTGTCACCCTGCAGCTCTATGATCATGGTGCAGCCGTACGCGAGAAGGGCGCCTGCTGCGCCGGCCAGGACATCCTTGATGCGCGCAACGCCGCCGACGCCCTTTCCATCCCGCACTATGTGCTCGACTACGAAAGCCGGTTTCGCGCCGCGGTGATCGACGACTTCGCCGATAGCTACGCGCGCGGCGAGACGCCAATTCCCTGCGTTCGCTGCAACCAGACGGTGAAGTTTCGCGACCTTCTGGACGTGGCCCGCGACCTCGGCGCCGAGGCGCTGGTCACCGGCCACTACGCTCGCCGCCTCGCCGGTCCGCGTCTCCACCGGGCCGTCGATCCCGCACGCGACCAGAGTTACTTCCTGTTCGCCACCACCCGCGCGCAACTGGATTTCCTCCGCTTCCCCCTGGGCGGCCTTCCCAAGACCCAGGTGCGAGCGCTGGCCGCTTCGCTCGGCCTGTCGGTGGCCGACAAGCCCGACAGCCAGGACATCTGCTTCGTCCCCGAGGGCCGCTACACGACCGTAATCGACCGTCTGCGCCCGGACGCGGCCCAGGCCGGGGAGATCGTCCATCTGGACGGCCGCGTGCTCGGCCGCCACGAAGGCGTCAGTCGCTACACCGTCGGCCAGAGGCGCGGTCTGGCCATCGCCGTGGGCGAGCCTCTGTTCGTGGTCCAGCTCGACGCCGGCCGTCGGGAGGTGATCGTCGGCCCGCGCGAGGCGTTGGCCGCCTCCTCGCTGACGCTGAAGGAGACCAACTGGCTGGGCGATCATCCTTCGATCGAGGCGGCGGCGGCCGCGGGCCTGCCGGTTCTGGCCCGCGTGCGCTCCACCCGCCCGCCAAGACCGGCGCGCCTAGCCCCCACCGATAGCTCCGTGGCCGTGGTCTTCGACGAGCCGGAAGAAGCCGTCTCGCCCGGCCAAGCGTGCGTGCTCTACGGCGCCGACGACGAAAGCCGGGTGCTGGGCGGCGGTTTCATCGCCGCCTGAGGGACCGCCGATGGTGTTCGCCAAGCGGCTGCGCGAGCCGGTCATGCGCGGCGAAGTCACCTGCAGCGTCCGCATCTGGCAGAGGTCGCACGTGAAGGTCGGCGGCCGCTACACCCTGGGGCCAGGGGCGATCCACGTGACCGCCATCCGCCCGATCGGCTTCGAGGACATTACCCCGGAGCTGGCTCGGCGCTCGGGCTTCCATGGGGTTGTCGACTTGATGAAAGTCGCCAAACACGGCCCCGGCGAGAACGTTTATCTGGTCGAGTTCGAGTATCGGGGGTGAGCGCTTGCCCCGCAGGCTCGCCCGCGCCACATGAGGCCTCCAACGCTGGAGCCGCCCCATGCCCGCCGATCCCATCGTCATCGTCTCCTACGCCAGGACCCCCATGGGCGGCTTTCAGGGCGCCCTTGGGCCCGTGGTCGCCACGGAGCTTGGCGCGACGGCAGTGAAGGGGGCCCTGGCCCGCGCCAAGGTCGCGCCCGAGGCGGTGGACCAGATTTTCATGGGCTGTGTCCTGCCCGCCGGCCTGGGCCAGGCACCGGCCCGGCAGGCGGCCCTCAAGGCGGGGCTGCCCGACGGCGTCGCCGCCACCACAGTCAACAAGATGTGCGGTTCGGGCCTGCAGGCGGCGATCCTCGCCCATGACATCCTGGCGGCGGGATCGGCCGACGTGGTGGTGGCCGGCGGCATGGAGAGCATGACCAACGCGCCCTACCTGCTCGCCAAACACCGTGGTGGCGCGCGCATCGGCCACGACCGGGTGATCGATTCCATGTACCTCGACGGCCTCGAGGACGCCTACGAGCCCGGCAAGCTGATGGGCGCCTTCGCCGAGGAGACCGCCGCAGCCTACCAGTTCACCCGCGCCGACATGGACGCCTACGCCATCGAGAGCCTGAACCGGGCCCGCAAGGCGGTGGAGAGCGGCGCCTTTGCCCGCGAGATCGTCCCGGTCGAAGTCGCCGGTCGCAAGGGCGTCGAAATAGTCAAGGACGACGAGCAGCCGCTGAAGGCCGATCCGACGCGGATTCCGACCTTGAAGCCGGCCTTCGCCAGGGACGGCGCGATCACCGCCGCCAACGCCTCGTCGATTTCCGACGGCGCCGCGGCCCTGGTGACGATGCGGGCCTCGACGGCCGAGAAGCTCGGCCTGGAGCCGGTGGCGCGCATCGCCGGCCACGGCGTCCACGCTCATGCACCGGCGCTGTTCACGACCGCACCGGTCCCGGCCATGCGCCAGGCGCTCGCGCGGGCCGGCTGGTCGATCGACGAGGTCGACCTGTTCGAGGTCAATGAGGCCTTCGCCGTGGTGGCGATGATCGCGATGCGCGACCTCGGCATCGAGCACGACAGGCTGAACGTCAATGGCGGGGCCTGCGCGCTCGGCCATCCGATCGGCGCTTCTGGCGCGCGAATCCTGGCGACCCTCATTGCGGCCCTGGAGGCGAAAGGCGAGAAGCGCGGCCTCGCCTCGCTCTGCATTGGCGGCGGCGAGGCCGTGGCGATGGCGGTGGAGCTGGTCTAGCGCCGCCTAAGGAATCGCCGCCGGTTTGCTTACTGACCCGCGGGGGCCGCGCCACCCGCCATCCCAGTCAGCGCCTTGGCGGCGCCGGCCAGCTTGCCCGGGCTGATGTTCATGCCGTTGGCCAGCTGCATGTCGCCGCCGGCCATTCCGGCTGGACACGGCCCGAGCCACTTGCCGTCCATCTGCATGGTGTGATGGCCGTTCATCGGCGCGAACGAGGCGCCCGAGGTGTCGGTGGTCAGGTCCATGTGATAGGTCGAGCCGAAATCGCCCCTGATCTTGCCGCTGGTCACCTCCTGCATGCCATTGGGCATCTTGCAGGTGGCCGTAAAAGCCCAGGAGCCATCCAGCCCGCGGGTCGGGGCGTCATGGGTGCAATTCATGCCTTCGGCGGACTGGCCCATCGGGCCAGTCGATTTGAACATGGCCGCCTTGGCTTCCATGGCGTCGTCGACGCAGATCTTCATCCCACCCATGGCGAGGCTCTTGCCGTCGCGGCTGAGGGTCTGCTCCCACAGCCCGGCGCGGCGGTGCGGCGCGCCGCCCGCGGGCGTATCGGTCGGCGTCGCGGCGGCGGTCTGGTTCGAACCGGCGTCCGACGACTTCTGGCAGGCGGCGAGCGCCAGGGCCGCCGCTCCGATCAACAGGATTTCACGCATCTTCGTATCCTCGGCTGACGCGCGGGCGGCCGCGCACGAAGCCGAACCTAGCTATAATCGGCTTGAAACGGAAATGGAGCCGCAGCCATGCGCGACACGGGGGGCAGGTTCGAGATTGGCGAGGGCGCGGACACGGTGTTCGCCCGCTACCGCCGGACGGCGGATCGTATCTATATCGACCATGTCGAGGCGCCGCCGCACTTGCGCGGGACAGGGGCGGCCGGAGCTCTGATGCAGGCCATCGTCGACCAGGCCGGCGTTGAGGGGCGCGAGATCGTACCCGTCTGCGGCTATGCGGCGGCGTGGCTGAGGCGGCGCGAACGGGCGGCGACGCCGAACAAGGCGTGAGCCCGACCTACTGGCGAAGCCTGCCGGCGTCGCGCGCCGCCGTGCTGGTGGATGCCGCCGACTATTACGTCGCCGCCCGCCAGGCGATGGCCAAGGCGCGCCGCTCGATCCGGCTGCTGAACTGGGCGTTCGAATCGCGCACCCGCCTCGATCCGGCCTCCGGCGAGCGGATCGGCGACTTCCTCAAGGCGCGGGCGGCCGAGGGGATCGATGTGCGCATCCTTGTCTGGAAGACCGCCTTGCCGATCGCCGCGACGCAGGACTGGTTTCCGCTCCAGGACCGGCGCAGCTTCGCCGACACGGCGGTGAACTTCGTGCTCGACGCCCATCACCCCTTCGGAGCCTGCCATCACCAGAAGGTGCTGGTGGTGGACGACCAGGTTGCGTTCTGCGGCGGGACGGACATCGGTATCGAGCGCTGGGACACCGCTCGCCACCTCGACGTCGACCCCGGACGCGCGCGGCCGGAAGGGCGGGGCTATTTCGATCCGAGGCATGAGATCATGGCCGTGGTCGACGGCGCCCCGGCGGCGGCGCTCGGAGACCTCTTCGCGGAACGTTGGCGTCGCGCGACCGGCGAAAATCCGCCCCTGCCCGGACCGGCCGAAGCGGACGTCTGGCCCGAGAGCGTGACGCCGGAATTCACGGCGGCCCTCGTCGGCATCTCGCGAACCGCGCCGGCGTGGCGCGACTGGCCCGAAGTTCGCGAAACCGAATCCCTGACCTTCGCCTCGATTGCCGCCGCCCGGCGCTCGATCTATATGGAAAACCAGTATCTTACCTCGCCGGCTGTGGCTGAGGCGCTCGCCCGGCGCCTGACCGAGCCGGACGGGCCGGAGGTCACGCTGGTCTCCACCCGCCGCGCGCCGCACTGGTTCGACCGTATGACCATGGACCGGGCGCGCGGCGACTTCATCGGCCGTCTGCGTCGGGCCGACCGCGGCGACCGCCTGCGCATCCTCAGCCCGTCGACGGCGGCCGGAGCGGCCATCGTCGTCCATGCCAAGCTGGCCATCTTCGATGACGATTTCGTCCGCGTCGGCTCCTCCAATCTGAACAACCGCTCGACCGGATTCGACACCGAATGCGACGTCTCATTCCGGCTGACCAGCGAGGCGGACAGGGCCGCGGCGCGGGCCCTGCGGCAGCGACTCACCGACCACTGGAGCGGACGTCTCTCGCCCATTGAGCCAACGCGGCTCGCCCCGCTTGCCCGGTTTATCGCCCGCCACCACATCGGCGATCCGCTCGGCCCGGCCGACTCGTTCCGGCTCGGCCTGCGACGGCGCAGGCTCGAATCGGAGGTCGCTGCCGTCGCCGCCGGCGCGCACGCCGCGTGGGATCCGGCCAAGCGCGCCTAGACGGAGCGCGCCCAGGGGATTGAAACCGCATCCGGAATGAGGCACGCAAGCTGCAGGGGACGTTACGGGCTTCGGGGCCCGTCGAACAAGGACGATGCTTAATGACGGTGAAGTTCACCGCCGCGCTTCCCGCCGTCCTCCTCGCCCTAGCTGCATCGCCAGCCCTGGCGGCGCTTGGCGGGTCCTACGCCAGCGTGGCCTCAGACCGCGCTCATTTCGCAGCCCGCGTCGCTTCGGCCTCGGCGGCCACACACACTGTCCATACATTGACCCTGCCCAACGGCGGCACGGTCAGAGAGTTCACCCGGCCCGATGGGACCGTCTTCGCGGTGACGTGGCGTGGCCGCGGCCGGCCCGACCTGCGGCAGTTGCTCGGACCCTGGTTCGACACGATGCAGGCCGACAACGCCGCGCGCACCGGGCCGCCCCGTCGCCGGCCGCTCACCGTCAGCCGCAGCAATTTCGTCGTCCAGAGCAGCGGCCATTCGGGCGCGTTTTCGGGCATGGCCCTGTTGCCGGGCCTCGCGCCGGCGGGTTTCTCCGCCAAGGACCTGCAGTAGGACGGGTGGGATGTTGAGACGGATTCTGGCCCTTGGCGCGCTCGTTCTGCTGGCCGGGTGCGGCGGCGGCGGTGGTGGCAGCGCCAGCACCGGCCCGGTGACCCCGCCGCCCGCGCCGGTGGTCAACTACGCCACGTTGACCGTGGACGCGGGGCCGGCGGCGCTGCAGAACGGGCCGAACGGCTACACCCAGGATAACGTCGCGTTCGTTTCGGTGACCCTCTGTGCGCCGGGCAGCACGACCAATTGCCAGACCATCGACCACGTGCAGGTCGACACGGGCTCGGTGGGTTTGCGGATCATCAGCTCGGCCATCGAACCGAGCCTGCTCTCGGCGCTCACCAACCAGACCGACCCTTCGGGCAATCCGGTCGCCGAGTGCTATCAATACGTCGACGGCTATGTCTTCGGTTCTGTGCGCCAGGCCGACTTCACCATCGGTGGCGAGAAGGTCGCCGGCATGCCGGTCAATGTGGTCGGCGACACCGGCGTCTTCACGACGGTTCCGGCCTCCTGCTCCTCGGGCGGTGGGACCAACGAGAACACTGTCCAGACTTTTGGCGCCAATGGCATCATCGGCATCGGCGTGACCTCCACCGATTGCGGCTCAGCCTGCACGGTGGCTGGCGGCGAGTCGGCGGCGATCTACTACGACTGCCCCTCGAGCGGCTGCAGTTCGATCATCGCCCGCGCCGCCAACACGACGGCGCCCTTCCAGCAGCTGCCAAATCCGGTCGCGGCCATGGCGACCGACAACAACGGCTCGATCCTCGTCCTGCCCGCGTCCCCGTCGGGCGGTGAAGTGACGATGAGCGGCACGCTCTATTTCGGCATCGGCACCCAGACCAACAACGGGCTAGGCTCGACCAAGATCTACACCACGACCGGTTCCAACAGCGTCGACGGACCCGGCCTGATCACCGCGATCTACAAGAGCCAGACCCTCAACGAGAGCTATATCGACAGCGGTACGAGCGCCTACGCCTTCGTGGACAGCACGATCGCCAACTGCACCCAGTCGGGTCTGAACGGCTTCTACTGCCCGGCCTCGCCTCAGAGCCTCAGTCCGACCATCCAAGGGCTCAATGGGACCAGCGGCTCGGCCGCCTTCACCCTGAACAACGCCAACACCCTATTCCAGAACGCCACCTACGCCGTCTTCCCGGGGCTGGGCATCAATCCGAACGTCGCCTTCCCCAGCACCGCCTACCCCAGCAGCTTCGCTTTCGGCCTGCCGTTCTTCTATGGGCGCAATGTGGCCACGGCCATCGAGGGGCGGACCGCCGCCGGCACGGTGGGCCCGTACTTCGCGTTCTGAGCGCCGGAGTGGGGCCGCTTGTCGCCTGTGCGAGCGCTCCGGTATGCTCGCGCCCTGGAGTAGCGCAGACTGGCGGAGCGCATTGAACCTATTCGGCGCCATCGCAATCGGTGCGGCCTTCCTCGCTCTCGCCGTTCCGGCGACGCGCGCCCAAGTGATCGACGTCGACGCCGACGGCGGCGCGCAGACCTTTTCGGGCCCCGTCCGCACCGTCGACGGCGTTACCGCGCCGATCGCCGCGGCCCCTGCGGCCAGCGCCCGGGCCCGCGTGGCCGAGCTTCTGGCGCGCAGCGCCGAGCGCCATCAGTTGAGCCCTCGCCTCGTGGAGGCGGTGGCCTGGCGGGAGTCGCGCTTCAACCAAGCCGCAGTCTCCGCCAAGGGCGCGCGCGGCGTCATGCAACTCATGCCGGCGACCGCGGCGGCGATGGGCGTCGACGCCGCCGATCTCGAGGGCAACATCGAGGGCGGCGCGGCCTACCTCGCTTTGCTCATGCGCCGCTTCGACGGCGACCTCGTCCGCTCGCTCGCGGCCTATAACGCCGGCCCTGACGCGGTGCGCCGGTTCGGCGGCGCGCCGCCCTATGCCGAAACCCAGGCCTATGTGGCCGCGGTGCTGGACCGTCTCGCCGCCGCCGATGGAATGAACCGATGAAGCGCCTCGCCCCCGTGTTCCTCGCCGCCCTCGCGAGCCCTGCGCTGGCCCAGCAGACGAGCCCGGCCGGCTCGGAGCCGATCAACGCCGCCCTGGAGTGGGTCCAGGGCACGCTGCTGGGCAACCTCGCCACCACCGCGGCAGTGATCGCCGTGGCCGTGGTCGGGTTCCTGATGCTCACCGGCCGGATCGAGTGGCGGCGCGGCCTGACGGTGGTGATCGGCTGTTTCATCATCTTCGGGGCCACGGCGATCGTCGCCGGCATCCGCTCCGTCGCCGGCGGGTTGCACTGAGACGATGTCCAACCTCGACTCCGATCCGATCTTCGCCGCCCTGACGAGGCCGCAGATGATCGGCGGGGTGACCTACAGCTTTGCCGTGTTCAACCTCATCGTGACCCTGGAAGCGTTTTTGATCACCCGCTCGTTCTGGACTTTCGCCTTCGCGTTCGGCCTGCACCTGGCGGGGTACGTCGGCTGCGTGCGCGAGCCGAGGTTCTTCGACCTCTGGGTGACCCGCCTGAGCCGCTGTCCGCGGGTTCGCAACTTCTGGTTCTGGCGCGCCAACGCCTACCGGCCGTGAACGCCACCTTCCTCACCACGCGCGCGGCCCGCGTGCTGGCGCCGCGTGAGGCGCCGATCGGGGCCAAGCTGCCCTACGCCGGGCACGTTGATCCGCTGACCGTGGCCCTGCGCAACGGGTTCCTAATCCAGGTCATGAAGCTCGAGGGGTTTTCGGCCGAGACGGCCGATGACGACGAACTCAACTACCGCAAGGCGGTGCGCGAGACCCTGCTGCGCGGCGCGGCCTCGTCCAGACTGGCCATCTACCACCATGTCATCCGCCGACATGTGACCCCGCCGTCGCTGGCGGGGCCGGAAGACCCGTTCTGCGCCCGCCTCGACGCCGCCTGGAAGGCACAGCTCGCCGCCCGTCGCCTCTATGTCAACGAGCTCTACCTGACCCTGGTGAGCCGCCCCCTGCAGGGGACGGCCGGGTGGATCGAGAGCCTGTTCGGCCGCCGCATCGACCGTCGGGCCGCGAGCGAGCGCGATCTTCGCGCCCTGCACGCCGTGCGCGACACCTTCGTCTCGGCCCTGGCCCCCTATGGTCCGCGGGCGCTCGGATTGGCGGACAGCGCCACTGGCGCGCGCTCGGAGATCGCCGAGTTTCTCGCCATGCTGGTCGACGGCGTTCCGCGGCCCGTCCTTGCGCCGTCCGGCGACATGGGCCAGGCCCTGGCTCAGCGCCGCCTGGCCTTCGGCCTCGATACGCTCGAGTTCGGCCCGCTGGCCGGGGCGCCGGCGAAGTTCGGAGCGATGATCAGCTTGAAGGACTATCCGGCCCGGTCGCGGCCTGGGATGCTGGACGGGGTGCTGCGCCTGCCCTTCGAGCTGACGCTGACCGAGAGCTTCGCCTTCGTCGACCGCCAGACCTCGCTCGATCGCATGAGCCTGGCCCTGCGCCGCCTGCGCGCGGCCGAGGACGAGGCGCTCAGCCTGCGTGGCGAGCTGGCCGCCGCCAAGGACGAGGTTGGCGCCGGCCGCGCCGCCTATGGCGAACACCATCTGTCGATCCTGGCGCGGGCCGACGATCTTGCCGAGCTCGATGCGGCGGCGGCGGAAATCCACTCGGCCCTGGCCGAGACGGGCGCCATTGCCGTGCGCGAGGACGTCAACCTCGAGCCGGCCTTTTGGGCCCAGTTTCCCGGAAACCTCGACTTCATCGGCCGCAAGGCCCTGGTCTCAGCGGCCAACTTCGCCAGCCTCGCCAGCTGCCACAACCATCCGGCCGGCGAGGATGCGGACCTGCACTGGGGCGCGCCGATCACGCTCCTCGAGACCACCGCCTTCGGGCCCTACCACTTCAATTTCCACAGCGGCGATCTGGGCAACTTCACCGTCATCGGGCCGTCGGGGTCCGGCAAGACCGCGCTGATGACCTTCCTGCTTTCCCAGGCCGAGCGGCTGAAGCCCCGCATCGCCTGGTTCGACAAGGATCGCGGAGCCGAGCCCTTCGTGCGCGCCATCGGCGGTCGTTACGACGTCATCGCGCCGGGCGAGCCGACCGGCTTCAATCCCCTGGCCCTGCCCGACACCGGCGAGAACCGCGCCTTCCTGGTCGAGTGGCTGGCGACCCTGCTGCGCGGCGAAGGCGGGGAGCCGGACGCCGAAGACCGGGCTCTGATCGCCGAGGCCGTCGACGCCAACTATGCCGGGCCGGTCGGCCACCGCCGCCTGCGCTTTCTGCGCGAACTGTTCCGCGGCGCGCGTCGGCCGAGCGCCGGCGACCTCTCCGCGCGCCTGGCGGCCTGGTGCGAGGGTGGTGAGCACGCCTGGGTGTTCGACAACCCCGAAGACCGCCTGGACGACGACACCCGCGTGTTCGGGGTCGACATGACTCGCCTGCTGGACGCGCCGCGCCTGCGCACGCCGGTGATGATGTACCTCTTCCACCGCATCGAGCAGCGCCTCGACGGCTCGCCGGCGATCATCGTGGTCGACGAGGGCTGGAAGGCGCTGGACGACGATGTCTTCGTGCGCCGGATCAAGGACTGGGAGAAGACCATCCGCAAGCGCAATGGCGTGGTCGGATTCTGCACCCAAAACGCCTCGGACGCGCTCGAGAGCCGCATCGCCTCGGCCATCGTCGAGCAGGCGGCCTGCCAGATCTTCTTCCCCAATCCTCGGGCGCGAGCGGCGGACTACATCGACGGCTTCGGCCTCACCGAGCACGAGTTCGAGCTGGTCCGCGCCTTGCCTGACACGTCGCGCAGTTTCCTGGTCAAACAGCCGGGACATAGCGTGGTGGCCCGGCTCGACCTTTCCGGCCTCGAGGGCGAGCTGAGGGTGCTGGCGGGGAACGAGCGGAGCGTGCGGCGGCTCGACGTCCTGCGCGCCCGCCATGGCGACGATCCGGCCGCCTGGCTCGAGGCCTTCATGGCTGGCGATGGCGCGGTCCGCTTTGTCCGCGGCGGGAGGGCGTCGTGAGCTGCCCAGTGCATCCCGACGCCGGCGTCGTGCGGGCCGTGTTGGGCTCGGTGGACTGCGGGACCCGCGATTTCGCCCATCGCGGCTATGAGATGCTGACCGGCGGGGTCGCGTTCCAGGCCGGTCTGACGGCGATCCTGACGATCTACGTCGCCCTGGTGGGCTGGCGGATGCTGTTCGCATCGGATGGCGCGCGGCTCGCCGACGGTCCGCGCATGGCGCTCAAGATCGGCGCGGTGCTGGCCCTGGTGACCAGCTGGAACCTGTTCGAGGTCCTGGTTTTCGATGTCGCCGCCAAGGCGCCGGACGAGATCGCCGCCCTGATCGCCCCCACGCACGGGCGGCCCGACCCGGTGGGCGACCTGCAGGTGGCCTGGGACCAGCTCACCGCCTCGTCGGCCGCCTTCGCCTCCAGCGAGGCGCCGGACCCGGCGACGCTCACGCCGCAACAGCCCCAGGCGCGGCCCGACGCGCCGATGCGCAAGGCGGCGGCCGAGGCGCTGGCGATGGCGGCGCAGTCGTTGCTCACCTTGCACGCCGGCCTAGTGGCGGCCGCCAACCTCGCCGTCGGCGTGCTGACAGCGGTGGGGCCGATCTTCGTGGTGCTGCTGCTGCTGCGGGAAACGCGCGGCTTTTTCGAGGGCTGGGTGCGGGCCATGGCCGCAGCGGCCCTGATCTCTCTCACCGCCTGGACCCTGATCCTGATGATGGGCGAGGTGTTGCGGCCCTGGCTGGTCGAGCTCGCCCGCCAACGCGACGCGAGCGACCTCGATCCCAACACCGGCATGACCGCCGCCGGCCTGGTCTTCGTCTTCGGCGCCGGCCAGATCGCGCTCGCCGTCGGCGCGGCGGTGATCGCCTTCGGTTTCCGCCTGCGCACGCCTTGGCGGCCCGCCGCCCGCGCAGCGCGCGATGCTCCGACGAACGTGTCGGTCACACCGCCGCCGGCGATGATCTCACGGCCGAGCCTCCTGGCCGACCAGATGCGCCGCCTGGATGTAATGGCCATGCAGCGGACCCGCGCCGCGGCCGTGGCCGAGGGCGTTTCGCGCCTGCGGGTCGTCCGCCCGGAGCCGGCCGCGTTCGCCGTCGCTTCGCCCTATCGTCGCGCCGACAGCTCGCGAAATCATCTCGGCCGGAGGAGCCGGTGAGACGGGCCGTGATCCTGGCGATGCTGGCGCTGGCCGCCTCGCCGGCCGCGGCGTCGCTGACGCCGGTTCCGGCCGGCGGCGATCCGCGCGTGCGGGTGGTGGGTTATGACCCGCTGCAGGTCGTCCGTCTCGAGGGCGTGCTGGGCTACCAGACAATGATCGAGTTCGATCCCGCCGAGCGCATCGAGAACGTCGCCATCGGCGATTCGCTCGGCTGGCAGGTCGTGCCAAGCCGCAAAGCCAGCCTCCTGTTCGTCAAGCCCATGGCCCGGGTCAAGACGACCAACATGACGGTGGTGACCAACCTGCGCCGCTACGCCTTCGAGCTCTCCGTAAGCCCCGGGCGACCGCGCGCCGGCGAAGCGATCTACAGCCTGAGTTTCGAATACCCGCCGCCGGCGGCGGCGATCGTGCAGGCCGCGCCGCCGCCGGCCCCGGAACCGCCGCGCGACGTCAACCACGCCTACAGCTGGGAAGGCGGCGCGACCAACCTGCCGCTGCGGGTCTTCGACGACGGTCATTCGACCTATTTCCGCTTCGCCGACGAGGCCAGTCTGCCGGCCATCTTCGCCATCGAGGCCGATCAGAGCGAGGCGGCCGTGAACGTCGCCAGCCGGGACGGTTATCTCGTGGTCGAACGCACGGCCCGCGCCTTTGTCCTGCGCCGCGGCAAGGACGAAACGCGGATCGTCAACGACGGTTTCCAGGCCGCGGGCGGCAGCGAGCTCACCCCGCACAAAAAGCCCCATGGATGGCGCCTGTGACCGACAAGCCTGACATCGACAGCCCGGTCTTCCGCCGCGCCGACCAGGTCGCCCTGCATGTCCGTCAGCCGAGTTCGCCGTGGTCGCTGGCCCTTGGTCTGGCGACGTGCGGCGTGCTCGGCCTGATCGTCTTCGCCACCCTCTCGGCCGGCCGCCAGGCCAAGGCCGACGGCGTCCCCGTCCAGAACACGGTCGCAGCCCCGCCGCCGGTCCCGCCGGCGCCTGCGGTCGTCGTCGCCCAGGTGGCGCCGACTCCCATCGCCCCGCCGCCGGTCGCGCCGGCCGCCGCCGACGCCTCGCTCGCCCTTCACTCGCCGGTCATGGTGGTCGACCAGGGCAGCCCGACGGCTGCGGCCGGTCCCGCCGCGCCGGGCGTGACGGCCGGTCGGCCGGGCCAGGCCCAGGGATCGGCCGAAGAGCGGTTCGAGTCCGAAGTCGCCGGGGGGCAGACCGAGACCGCCCACGCTAGCCGCCTGACCGACCTGAAGCACACCATCCCGCAGGGCACGATGATCGCCGCGGTGCTCGAAACCGCCATCAACACCGATCTGCCGGGCGGCGTGCGCGCGGTGGTTGCTCGCGACGTCACCGGTTTCGACGGCTCGCAGGTGCTGATCCCGCGCGGCTCCAAGCTGATCGGCCAGTACCGCAGCGGCATGGCCTACGGCCAGTCGCGGGCCTTCGTGGTCTGGAGCCGGATCCTGACCCCCGACGGCGTCAGCGTCGACGTCGGTTCGCCGGCCACCGACGCGCTCGGCCGCGGCGGCCTGGCCGGCAAGGTCGACACGCACTTCTTCGAGCGGTTCGGGGGTTCGCTGCTGCTGTCGGTGATCTCGGCTGGGACGGCCGCGGCCACCCTCGCCGGGGGCTCGAACACGGCGGTGTTCATCGGCTCGCCCCTGCAGGCCGGCAGCCTCGCGGCCGCGGCTCCCCAGACAGGGAATATCCCGGTGACCATCAAGGTCGCCCAGGGCGCGCCGGTGCAGGTGTTTCTGACCCGCGACCTCGACTTCAGCGGCGTCGCATCGAAGTGAACGCCGGCGTCTACCTCGACGCCTACCTCGCGCCGCTGGCCAGCTGGCTGGAGCGCGATGACGTCACCGACCTGCTGGTCAATCGCCCCGGCGAAGTCTGGATCGAAACCGCCGCCGGCGTCATGTCGCGCGAGGCCGCCCCGGCGGTGACCGAGACGGCGCTGGGCCGCCTCGCCCGCCAGATCGCCGCCGCCAGCCACCAGGGCGTCAACCGGGAGCATCCGCTCCTCTCCGCCTCGCTGCCGAACGGCTGCCGGGTGCAGGTGGTCGCCCCGCCGGCGACCCGGGCGGGCCTGGCGCTGGCGGTGCGCAAACACGTCATCTCCGACTTCACCCTGGACGAGCTCGGGCGCGCCGGCCTCTTCGCCGAGGGCGAAGCGGCGGGATCGCGCGACGCCGCCGACGCCGAGCTGGAGGCCCTGTTGGCCCGCGGCGACCGTATGGGGTTCCTCAAGCTGGCCGTGCGGCGGCGCAAGACCATCGTCATCAGCGGCGCGGCGGGGGCCGGCAAGACCACGCTGCTCAACGCCCTCCTCAAGGAAATCCCGCTCGGCGAGCGGCTGATCGTCATCGAGGACGCGCCGGAGATTCGCCTCGATCGCGATAACGCGGTCGGCCTGATCGCGGTGCGCGGCGACCAGGGCGAGGCGCGGGTGGACGCCGACGATCTGCTGCGCGCCTCGATGCGCATGCGGCCCGACCGCGTGCTCCTGGGCGAACTGCGTGGGGCCGAGGCCTTCACCTTCCTGCGCGCCATCAACAGCGGCCATCCGGGCTCGATCACCACCGTCCATGCCGACGATCCGGAGGGCGCGCTCGACCAGATCGCCATGCTGGCGATGACCAGCGGCCTCGATCTCGACTGGACCCGCTTGCAGACCTACGTCGGCCGGTTAATCGACGTGGTCGTGCAGATGGACCGCACCGGCGGGCGCCGGCGGATTCAGCGCATTCTCTACCAGCCGCGCGCCGCCGTGACATGAAGCGGCCGCGCCGCGTCCCTACGGGAAGATGTGGCGCAGGATGAAGTAGAGCGAACCGGCCAGGAAGATGGCCGCCGGCAGGGTGGTCACCCAGGCCAGGGCGATCGAGCGCACCGTGCTCCACTGCAGGCCAGAGCCGTTGGCGGCCATGGTGCCGGCGATGCCGCTGGAGAGCACGTGGGTGGTGGAGAGCGGCAGGTGGTAGTTGTCCGCCGCCAGGATGGTGATCGCCGCGACGATCTCGGCCGTGGCCCCCTGGGCATAGGTCAGGTGGGTCTTACCGATCTTTTCGCCGACGGTGACCACGATCCGCTTCCAGCCGACCATGGTGCCCAGGCCGAGCGCGAAGGCGACGGCGATCTTCACCCAGGTGGGGATGAAGCGCGTGCCGGCCTCGAGCTTGCCCTGCAGCCCCTTCAACGAGGCTTTGTCGGCGTCGCTGAACTTGGCCTTGGATTTCAAGAGGATGCGCGTGGCGTCGCCGGCCAGGTACATCTCATTGCGCATGTTCGGCGTGGCGGCGGCGGGCACCTGGCGGATCGAACCGAAGGACTTCACCTGGCTCTCGATGTCGACGGAGACGGCCGAGAGCGCGGCGTAGACGGCCGGATCGTCTAGCTTCTTGGTCCGCAGGGCGTCGCTGACGGTCTTGCGCGCTGCGACGATGTCGGTCACCGGCGGCGTCCCGGCGGCGTGGGCCGCGAAGGTCGTCTGGGCTTTCTCCAACGCCTGGACGAAAGTCGGCATGTCGTGGGCGTTCATCGTCCGGTTGAGGGCGTAAGCCGTAGGGGCCGCGCCGATCAGGATCAGCATGATCAGGCCCATGCCCTTCTGACCGTCATTGCTGCCGTGGCCGAAGGAGACCGAGGTGCAGGTCAGGATCAGCAGGCTGCGGATCCACAGCGGCGGCGGCGCGTCGCCTTCAGGCGCCTTGAAGAGCCTGGGATCCTTGATCAGGAATTTGACGATCAGCAGCAACGCCGCGGCGGAGGTGAATGCCACCAGGGGCGAGAAAAGCAGGGCCTGAAAGACGGTGGTCGCCTGGTTCCAGTCGACGCCCGAGGTAGCCTGACCGGCCGGGGCCATGAGCTGGTTGGCGAGGCCGACGCCCATGATCGAGCCGATGAGCGCGTGCGAGGAGCTGTTGGGGATGCCGAAGGCCCAGGTGCCCAGGTTCCAGATGATGGCGGCGATTAGCAGGGAGAAGATCATGTCGTAGCCGGCCGAGCTGCCGACCTGCAGGATCAGTTCAACCGGCAGCAGGGTGACGATGGCAAAGGCCACCCCGCCGCTCGAGGTCAGCACGCCGATGAAGTTCCACAACCCCGACCAGACCACGGCCACCATTGGCGGCAGGCTGTGGGTGTAGATTACGGTGGCGACGGCGTTGGCCGTATCGTGGAAGCCGTTCACGAACTCGAAGCCCAGCGCGATCAGAAGCGCGACCCCCAGCAGCGCAAAGACCCCGAACGCCAGGGGCTCACCGGAGCCGCTGATGTCGGTGGTCACCTGCCAGGCGGTGAAGGCGAGCCCGGCCGCCAGCGCGAGGGCGAAGGCGATCGCCCCGCCGACGTGCGGCCGATTATTGAGCGCCGGTGCGGCGATGGCGTTGGCGGTCATGGGCTCCCCTCCGAGACGGGGTCACCCTAGAAGTCGCCATCTACGGTTTTGTGACAGTGCGGCCAGGTGCTCAGCCCGCCAGCGCGAGAATGGGCAGCGCCTCGTCGAGAAGGGCCTCGTCGCCGGCGATGATCACCCGTCCGGCGTCCGGGCCCACGGGCCGGCCGTTCCAGTCGCGCACCACGCCGCCAGCGCCTTCGATCACTGGAATGGCCGCCTCGATGTCCCAGCACTTGAGCTGCGTTTCCACATCGATATCGATCGTGCCGCCCGCCACCATGGCGTAGGCGTAGGCGTCGCAGCCGGCGCGGGCCAGGCGGCTGGCCTTGCGCAAGGCGGTCCAGGCGGCAAACTCGGCGGCGTCGAACACCCCGTCGGCGTCGGTGGTGGAGATGATTGCCCGCGCCAGCGGGGCGCCCTTGCGGGTCTTCAGCGGCGCCTCGCCGGTCCGGCTCACCACCCGCGATCCGGCCTTGGTGCCGATGAACACCTCGCCGGTGAACGGCTGGCCGATGGAGCCGAGCGTCGGCGCGCCGTCGCGACGCAAGCCGATGAGGGTGGTCCACACCGGCAGGCCGGCGATGAAGGCGCGGGTCCCGTCGATCGGGTCCAGAACCCAGACGAACTCGGAGTCCGGCCGGTCGACGCCATACTCCTCGCCGATCACGCCGTGGCTCGGATAGCGCGCCTCGACCAGCCGGCGGATCGCCGCCTCGGCCCCGCGGTCGGCGGCCGTGACCGGATCGAAGGCCCCGTTCTTGCCCTTGTCCTCCAGGCCGTTCTCGGTCCGGAATAGGGGCAGGATCACCTCCGCTGAGGCGCGGTTGAGCTCCAGCAGGAAGGCGTCGAGTTCGGCGAGGATATCGGGCATGGGCGCTCTGTAGCGTCCTCCACGCATCGCGTCATCCCGCACAAAGGAGCGCGCCAGCGCTCCGGAGATGCGGGACCCAAAGGCGGCTGGCAGCGCGCCTGCGACCCCTAGGTCCCGGATGCTCGCAAGGCTCGCTCCGGGATGACGCAAGGAACGGCTCACATTGCGCGCGCGCCTCAAGAGAGGCAAAGGGCGCCATGGCCAAGACGCCGTTTTTCAAGGACCTGGGCTGGCGCTTCGAGGCGGCCGCCTATGACCTCGTCGCCGCGCTCCTGCGGTTGCTTCCGGTGGACACTGTCTCCGCCGCCGGCGGGGCTCTGTTCCGGGCGCTGGGGCCCCTGACCAGCGCTCACAAAACGGCCGAGCTCGGCCTGGTCCTCGCCTTCCCCGACATGGCCGCCGCAGAGCGCCGCCGGATTCTCGGCCAGCAGTGGGACAACTTCGGCCGTTATGTGTTCGAATTCCCGCTCACCGACCGCCTCACGCCGGCCAGCGGCCGGGTGGAAATCGAGGGTTTCGAACGCCTGCAGGCCCTCGCGGCCTCCGGCCGACCGGCGGTGCTGATCAGCGGCCACTTCGCGCAGTTCGAGGCCATGGCGGCGGTGATCGTGGCCGCCGGAGTCACCTGCAATGTCACCTACCGCGCCGCCAACAACCCCTACATCGACCGAAGGATCAACGAGAGCCGCCGCCGCTATGGCGTGCGTCTGCTGGCGGCCAAAGGCGGCAAAGGGGCGCGAGACCTGATCGGATCGCTCCGGACCGACGAGTCCATCTCCATGCTCAATGACCAGCGCTACGACATGGGCGTCGCCGCCCCGTTCTTCGGTCGGCCGGTGATGACCAATCCGGCCGCGGCGCAGCTGGGCCTGCGCTTCGGCGCGCCGATCCAACCCATGTCCATCCAGCGGCTGAAAGGCGCGCGCTATCGCTGTGTGGTCCATCCGCCGATCATCGTTCCGGACACCGGCGACAAGACCGCCGACGTCGAGGCCGGGGTGACGGCGATCAACGCCTTCCTCGAAGCGCGCGTGCGCGAGCGCCCGGGCGAATGGTGGTGGCTGCACCGGCGCTGGCCGAAGGCGGACTACGCTGAGGCGGCGGCTCGGCTCGCGGCTGATCTCCCCCCGTGAAACGGGGGGAGTACGGCCAAAGGCCGGGAGGGGGGCATGCCGGCGACGATCTGGATGTTGCGCCCCCTCCACCGCTTTGCGGTCCCCCTCCCCCGTAAACGGGGGAGGATCCTTTGATCGATGGACCGACGGGTGTTCAGGGCGCCAACTTGGCGCGTGGGCGCGATTCGCGAAAAGCCGAGCTTCTACGAGTTCTTCGCCGGCGGCGGCATGGCGCGGGCCGGTCTCGGGCCCGGGTGGACGTGTCTGTTCGCCAATGATGTCGACGCCAAGAAGAGCCGCGCCTATGCGGAGAACTGGGGCGCTGGCGAGTTGACCCTCGGCGACGTGGGCCGCCTCACCTGCGCCGACTTGCCAGGTCGGCCGGACCTCGTCTGGGGGTCGTTCCCCTGCCAGGATCTTTCCCTGGCCGGGGCCGGGGCCGGGTTGGCTGGCGCGCGCTCGGGCGCCTTCCATCCGTTCTGGGGCCTCGTCGAAGGTCTCGTGGCCGAGGGCCGGGCGCCGAAGCTAATCGCCATCGAGAACGTGGTCGGGACGCTCACCGCGCACGGCGGGGGCGATTTCGCGGCCATCTGTCGGCGCTTTGCGGCGGCCGGCTATCTCTGGGGGGGCCTCATCGTCGATGCGGCCCTGTTCACGCCGCAGTCCCGGCCGCGGCTGTTCGTGATCGGCGTGCGCGCCGACCTGCCGGTTGACCCTGCGCTCGTGACCTCCCAACCCCTCGCGACGTTCCACCCGCCGGCGCTGCGCCGCGCTTGCGAGGGCGGCTTGTGGTGGCGCCTGCCACCGCCGCCGCGGCGGACCCTCGCCTTCGCCGATGTCATCGAAGACGCCGGCTGGGACCCGCCGGCCAAGACCGCGCGCCTGCTCGCGCTGATGTCGCCGCTCAACCTCGCCAAGGTCGAGACGGCGAGGCGTGGCGGTCGGCGGATAGTTGGCTCGCTCTATCGCCGAACGCGAAACGGCGTTCAGCGAGCCGAGGTGCGCTTCGACGACATCGCCGGCTGCCTGCGCACCCCGGCCGGAGGCTCCAGCCGCCTGACGATCCTGATGGTCGAGGGCGAGCGTGTGGCCAGCCGCCTGATCTCGGCCCGCGAGACGGCCCGGCTGATGGGTCTTGACGACTCGTATCGGCTGCCGAGGGCCTACAGCGAGGCCTATCACCTCACCGGCGACGGGGTCGCGGTCCCGGTCGTGCGCCACCTGGCGGCGCACCTCTTCGAGCCTCTGTTGGGCCTGGGGACCGCCGCACGCGCGGCGGCCTGAGTTCAGCTGACCTTGAAGCGCGAGAGGTCGGCGAGACCAGCGTCGATCGAGGGATCGTTGGCCGCGCCCTTCACCCGCGCGGTCAGCACCGCCTCGGCCGCCTGAGCAGCCATGTCCGCGGCGGCGGCGCGCACGTCAGCGGCGGCCTGGGTTTCGGCCAGCGCGATCTTGCGCTCGGCCTGAGCCTCGCGGCGGGCGATGTCCTCTTCCAGCTTTTCGGCTGCTTCGGCGCGCAGCTGGTCGGCGTCTTCCTGCGCGGTCTTGAGGAGCTCGACGGCGGCCTGCTCGCTGGCGGCGCGCTTGGTCTTGATCTCGGCCAGCAGGTCTTCGGCTTCCTTGCGCAGGCGCCCGGCCTCGTCGAGCTGGGCCTGCACCTGGGCGCCGACGCCGTCGAGCGCCTTGCCGGCCAGGCTGTGGACGTTGGCTCGCCAGAGCACCACGAGCACGGCGATCAGCGCCAGAAAGATCCAGAAGTGGGCGTCCTGCGGATTGGTGAAGACGGAGACGAGTTCGTTCATCGGGCCTCGCCCTCCAGGGCCGTCTCCAGTTCGGTCGCGCTCGGCGCCAGGCCGGTCAACCGCTCGATCATGGCGTGGGCGGTGTCTGAGGCGATCGCCCTGACATGGCCCATAGCTTCGGCCTTGACCGCACCGATGCGGCTCTCGGCTTCGTCGAGCCTTGCGGCCAGCTTTTTGTCTTCGTCGGCCTGACGGGCTGCGGCGTCGGCCTTGGCGGCGCCCCGCGCGTCGGCGGCGAGCCGGTGGGCGCGGGCGCGGGCTTCCTCCAACTCAGCCGCCGCGGCGGCTGAGTGAGTCTCGGCCTCGTCACGCAGGCGCCGGGCGTCGCCATAATGGCCGCTGATCGTGTCCTCGCGCGCTTCGATCGTCCCGGCCACCCTGGGCACGAAGATGAAGCGGAACAGCAGGAACAGGACCAGGAAGATCGCCAGCGCCCAGACCATCTGGCCCGGCCATTGGGCCAGGTCGAACTGGGGCAGACCGCCCGACCCGTGGTCGGCGGCGGCGCTGGCTGCGGTCGCCGCGTCGGCCACGTTTAGACCTTCACGAACAGGATGACGAAGCCCATCACCAGGCCGAAGATGCCCATGGACTCGGCCAGAGCCATGCCCAGGAACAGGTAGACGCGCTCGCTGGCGGCGGCCGCCGGGTTGCGCATAGCGGCTTGCAGGTAATTGCCGAACAGGATGCCGAGGCCGGCGCCGGCGCCGATCAGACCGGTCATCGCCAGGCCCGCGCCGATGTACTTAGCAGCTGTGACGTCCATGGTGTCGAAGTGTCCTTTACGAGAGGGAGGGGATCAGTGTCCGTGATCGAGGTTCACGACCTCGTTCAGATAGACACAGGTGAGAGCGGCGAAGACGAAGGCCTGGAGGAAGGCCACGACCAGCTCCAGGGTCATCAGCGCCACGATGAGCAGGAAGGAGACGCCCGAGCCCAGCAGGCCGAGCTTGACCAATCCTGAACCGGCGAGGCCCCAGGCCCCCAGGCCGATGACGAAGCTGGCGAACATGTAGGTGACCACGTGGCCGCCCAAGAGGTTGCCAAAAAGTCGCATGGCCAGGGTCAACGGCCGGACCAGGAACGAGATCAGCTCGATGGGCAGCAGGATGAGCGCCATGGCCGGGTGCATGCTCGAGGGCCAGAAGAGCTTGAAGAAGCCCAGGCCATTGCGCGCGAAGCCGATCACGATGACGGTCAGGAAGGTCATCACCGCCAGGGCCGTGGTCACGGCCAGTTGCGAGGTGACGGCGAAACCGCCGGGCATGAGGCCGATCAGGTTGAGGACGGCGATCAGCGAGAACAGGGTGAAGATGAAGGGCAGGAACGGGCGGCCACGGTCGCCGATGATGCCGCCGGTCAGAACGCTGTCGACCATGCCGTAGAGCATCTCGGCTCCGGCCTGCATTCGCCCGGGCACCACCTGACGCCTGGCGGCGGCCAGGAAGAACAGACTGATCAGGCCCGCGGAGATGAGCATGAACAGGACGGAATTGGTGATCGACAGGTCGACGGCGCCGAGGCCCGGAACCTGCACGGGGGGCAGGTCCACGACCTTTTTCACCAGGAACTGCTCCATCGGCTCAATGGCGGCCATCGCTTAAGCCTTGTTCCTTCTCTCAGTCGTCATCATCGTCACGCGGCGCGGCAGGAGCGACCGGTCCCGCCTTGCCGCTTACCTTGATCACCGTCCGCACGACGGCAAACACCGAAAGCCCGACGCCCGCCAGCAACCCCACCAGAATCCCGAACGGGCTGGTGTGGGCCAAGCGGTCGACGAGCCATCCGAACCCGAGGCCCCCCAGCACGCCGCCCAGAATCTGGCTCAGCATGCGAAAGCCTTCGCTCGCGGAATCGCCCAAGCCCGCCGTGACGGGAGAAGGCTTGTCCTTGCGAGAGGCCTCGAACGCGCTCAGCCTCTTGTCGAGGCGGTCGAGCGCCTCGCGGCTGGTGTCGTCCGGCTCCGGCATGGGCTCTGAGGTCGTTTCCGCCACCCTGGCGCCCAGACCTCGGCCCGGCCAGGTCGGCGCGGAAACTATAGACGCGGCCCCCACCCGTCAAGACTTCGTAATTAGATATTAACTCTATGAAATAGAACAACAATTCGTCACTGGACAGCCATCGCCTCGGCTTGATGCAGGTCGACAGACACCAGTTGCGACACCCCGGCCTCGCGCATCGTCACGCCATAGAGCCGGTCCATGCGGCTCATGGTCAGTGCATTGTGGCTGATGACCAGGAAGCGCGTCGAGGCCCTGGCGCGCATGGCCGCCAGCAGGTTGCAGAACCGCTCCACGTTGGCATCGTCCAGGGCCGCGTCGGCCTCGTCGAGCACGCAGACCGGGGCTGGGTTGGCGAGGAATACTGCGAAAATCAAGGCTATGGCGGTGAGCGATTTCTCCCCGCCGCTCATCAGGTTCATGCTGGTCAGGCGCTTGCCGGGCGGGCAGGCGAAGATTTCCAGGCCGGCTTCGAGCGGATCGTCCGATTCCACCAGCCGCAGCTCGGCCTGGCCGCCGCCGAACAACTCGGCGAAGAGCTCGCGGAAATGGCTGTGGATCACCTCGAAGGCGGCGGAGAGGCGCGCACGGCCTTCGGCGTTGAGCTCTCCGACTGCCTGGCGCAGCTTGGCCAGGGCGCTGGCGAGATCGGCGCGTTCGGCGGCTAGCTCCGCGGACCGGGCCGCCTGTTCGGCGGCCTCCTCCTCGGCGCGCAGGTTCACCGGTCCTACGGCGTCGCGGTCGCGCTCGAGGCTCGCCAGGCGGGCCTCGGCCGCGCCGGGGGCAAGGTCGCCGTCCGAAGCTTCGCCGGCGAAATGACCGTCCAGTTCCTGCGGGGCGACGCCGCTGCCCTCGGACAGGGCCGCGGCTTGTTCGGCCAGACGCTCGCGGGCGGCGTCCAGGCGGGCCTGGGCGCCAGCGCGAGCCTCGCGGGCGTCGGCGGCCCGGCTCTCGGCGGCGCGGCTGGCGCGGTCAGCGTCGGCCCGGGCGGTCTCAGCCGCGGCGACGGCGTCGGAAGCCTTGGCCTTCCTGGCCTCGGCCACGGCGAGTTCGTCGAGCAGGCGCGCCCGCCTGGCTTCGGTCTCGGTCGGGGCCTCGCGGGCTTCCTCCAGCCGGGACGCCGTCGTCTCACGGGCGGTTTCGAGGTCGGCGCGCCGCTGCGCGGTGCTGGCGGCGCGAGCGGCCCAGTCGGCGCGCTCGGCCCGCAGGGATTTCAGCCGCCGGTCGCGGGCGCTTACTTCGCGCAGCTCGGCGTCGAGGGCCAGGCGGGCCCGCGAGGCGGCCTCCCGCGCCGCCCCCGCCGAGGCGCGCGCCGTGCTGAGCTGTTCGGCGAGGCCGGCGTCTACACGCGCCTGGGCCGCTTCCGCCGCCCGCGTCGTCGCCGTTTCTTCGGCCTCCGCCGCCTCACCCTTCAGGCGGGCGACCGTCTCGGCCAGATGGGCCCCGCGCGCCGCCTCGGCCTCGGCCTGCCGGCGCAACGCCTCAAGCGCCTGGGCGGCCTTGAGCAGAGCCGGTTCGGCCTCGGCCTGAGCGCGGCGGGCGGCCCGCAGGTGCGTCTCAACGGTGTCTACGGCGGTCGTGGCCTCGGCGTGCGCGGCTTTGGCCGCTTCGGCCGCCGGGATGAACTCGGCGAGGCTGGCCTCGAGCGCCGCCAGGCGGCTCTTCTGCTCCAACCGCGCCTGGGCCGGCCGGGGCGCATCGGCGCGGACGGTGAAACCGTCCCAGCGCCAGAGGTCGCCGGCCCGCGAGACCAGCCGCGCGCCGACCGGCAGGTCACTCTGCAGCCGCGGTCCGTCGACCGCCGCCACCACCGCGACCATGGCCAGGCGCGCGGCGAGTTCGGCCGGCGCCTCGACATGCGCGGCCAAGGGCTCGGCGCCCTCCGGCCACGACGGCGTGGGCGCGGCCGCGCCGCCCCACCGGGCCGGGGCCTTGGCGTCGATTGCGGCGTTGAGGTCGTCGCCGAGCGCCGCGGCGAGGGCTGCCTCGTAGCCGGCCGCCGCCCGCACCTGGTCGAGGGCCGGCGGAAAGGCTTTGCCGTGCGCCGTCGCGGTGAGGCGGGCCAGGGCCTTGGCCTCGGTCTCGGCCCCGGCCCGAGCATCCTCCGTCTGTCGCCGCTTCATCCGCGCCAGGGCCTCGGCGGCGTGGGCCGCGCCGCGCGCCGTCTCGGCGTCCGCCACTTCGGCTCTCGCTGCGACCAGGACGTCTGACGCCCGGGCGTGAGCCGTCGTCGCCGCCTCCAGACCGGGATCCGCACGGCCGGCAGGGGCGTCGCGCTCGGACCTCGCCCGGGCCAGCTCTGTGTTGAGCCGCGAAAGCCTCGCCTCCGCCTCCAGCTTGCGACTTTCGGCGGCGCGGGCCTCGGCCTCGGCCCCGGCCAGGTCGGCGGCCAGGGCCTCGACGGCGCCGTCCGCCGCTTCGCGCTCGGTCTCAGCCATCGCCGCCGCTGCTTCTAGCGCTGGCGCGCGTTCGGGGGCGGCGGCGATCTCGGCCTCCAGCGCCGCGGCGTCGCCGTCCAGGCGCGCGAGGGCGGCGTCGGCGTCCGCCAACCAGGCGGCCTCGCGGGCGTCGTCCTCGGCCAGGCGAGCCAACTCCGCGGCGAGCCGCTCGGCCTCCCGCCGCGCCTGGTCGAGATCACGGTCCAGGCGGTCCTTGTCGATCGCCAGGCGCCCCAGCATGGCCTGAGCGACCACCTCTTCCTCGCGCAGGGGCTTGATCGCCGCCTCGGCGTCGAGAGCCACGGTGGCGGCGACCGCGGCGGCGCGGGTCGCCGTCTCGAGCTCGGTGCGGACCTTGGCCGCCTGCTGCGACGCCTGTCCCTCGGCGGCCCGGGCCTCCAGCCAGCGGCGCTTGAGGAGCTCGCCCTGCAGGGCGCGGATCTCCGCCGCCAGGGCCTTGTACCTGGCCGCCTGGCGAGCCTCGCGGCGCAGGCGGGCGAGGCCGGACTCGATCTCGCGGGCGACGTCGTCCAGCCGCGCCAGATTGGCGTCGGTGGCGGCGACGCGCAGTTCCGCTTCGTGACGTCGGCCGTAGAGTCCGGTGACGCCGGCCGCCTCTTCCAGGATGCGGCGACGGTTCTGCGGCTTGGCGGCGATCAACTCGCTGATCTGGCCCTGGCGGACCAGAGCCGGGGAATTGGCTCCCGTGGAGGCGTCGGCGAACAGCAGCTGCACATCTCGGGCCCGCACCTCGCGGCCGTTGACGCGGAAGGTCGAGCCGGCGCCGCGGTCGATCCGCCGCGACACCTCCAGCACCGGATCGCTGCGGAACGGGGCCGGGGCGTCGCCGGCGGCGTTGTCGATGGTCAGCGTGACCTCGGCGTGATTGCGCGCCGGCCTGGAGGTCGAGCCTGAGAAGATGACGTCATCCATGCCCTCGCCGCGCATGGCCTTGGCCGAGGCCGCGCCCATGACCCAGCGCATGGCTTCGAGCAGGTTGGATTTGCCGCAGCCGTTCGGGCCGACGACGCCGGTCAGTCCAGGCTCGATGCGGAAATCCGCCGCTTCCACGAAGGACTTGAAGCCGGAGAGGCGGAGGCGGGCGAAGTCCACGGGCTCAACGGCGCCGATGACTCGCCGCATCGATCGCCGCGCTCAGCGCTTCCAGGCTGAGCTCGCCCGTCAGCCGCTTGCCTGCGATCTCGAAGCTGGGGGTGGCCTCGACATGGTCCTGCTGGACGTAGGCGTCGGCGCGCGCCTCCAGCGCCGCCAGGGCGGCATGATCCGAAAGGCAGTCCGAAACCTGCGCCTTGGAAAGGCCGGCCTGGGCTGCGACGTCCAGGATCGCTGGCAGGTCGTCACCATCGGCGTCCATCCGCGGTTGGGCGGCGAACAGGCCCTCGACCACCTGGAAGTATTTGTCAGGCCCTGCGCAACGGGCGGTGAGCCAGCCGGCCGCGGCCACGGCCGAGTCGCCGAACATCACTTCGCGCAGGACGAACCGCACCTTGCCGGTGTCGATGAAGCGCTTCTTGAAGGCCGGGAACACGTCCCGCGACCAGGCTCCGCAGTGCGGACAGCCAAGAGAGGCGTATTCGATCACCGTCACGGGGGCGTGGGCGGCGCCGAGGCTCATCTCGGCGGGCGTCGGCGCGGCGGCGTCGGCGGCCGGGGCGAGGCTCAGCGCGAGGAAGAGGAGACCTGGGAGGAGGCGAGCGCTCACGTCGCGGGCTTGCCCCCCTGAGCCTGGGCGATGGCTTGGTCCATCTCCGCCAGCGACATCGCGCCCTTCTCATACACCTTGCCGTTGATGACGAAGGTCGGCGTCGAATTGATCTTGTTGTCGGTGACGTAGCGGTTCCAGCGGTCCTCCAGCGCCTTGCGCGCGTCGGGATCGCGCACGCAGGCCTCGAACTTGGCGTCGGTAAGGCCGGCCCCGCGGGCGATGGCCAGCAGCGCGGCGTGCGGATCGAAGGCGGTCGCGTCGCCCTCTTCGTGATAGGCCGGAACGTGATAGATTGCATCGGCCACCTGGAAGTACTTGTCCTTGCCGGCGCAGCGGGCGGTCAGGAACCCGGCCGCGGCCAGGGCGGGGTCGGCCGTCAGCGCCTCGCGCGCCACCCAGCGCACCTTGCCGGTGTCGATGTACTTGGCCTTGAAGGCCGGGAAGACGTCGTTGTTGAACGTCGCGCAGTGCGGACACGACAGTGAGGCGTACTCGATAACCGTCACCGGCGCCTTGGAATCGCCGAGGGTCATGTCGTCGTCGCCGACCGCCGTGGCCGGCTTCTGGCAGGCGGCGAGGGCGAGGACGGCGGCGAGAAGGGCGAGACGGCGCATCAGGAGGTTCCGATCAATGTGGAAAGTAGAGCCCGATTCCGCGGGGCTCCAAAGCGGCGCGCCATGGCCGGGCGCGGCGCGGCCGTCAAGAGTTCTCGTCGCGCAGGACCTCGCGGCCGAGTCGGTCCAGCGCCGCCTTGAGCGGGCCCTCCGGCAGGTCGGCGAGGCTCTCGGTCAGGGTCTGTTCCTTGGCCGCGTCGAGCGGCCCGCGCGCCCGGGTCCGGGAAGGCGGCGCCTGGCGCAGGGCGTTGCGCAGCGGCCCTTGGATGATGCGCAGCCGCTCGACGGCGCCTTCGCCGAGGAAGAGGTTGACCCGCGCCAGGATCTCCCCGGCCTGGTGCTGGACGAGGGTGGCGGCCGGGCCGTCCACCCGCACCTCCAGGCTCCCCGGGCCGCCGGCCTTCGGCCGCGCGAGCTTCACCGGCTCTGTGCGGCGGGCGAGCGCGGCGCCGACGATCTCGCCCCAGTGCGCCTTGAGACCGTCCGCGCCCTTGCCATACTTGCCCTCCAGCGCCTTCAGCGTCGCCGCCAAGGCCCGGGCCGCGACCGGCGTCGGACGCCGGGCCGGGCGGGTGCGGCGCTCGGCCAGGATGCGCAGGGCCTCGTCGCGCGTGGGCAGGGTGCGGACCATCGTCCGCCCTGTATAGAACGTCCGATGCCGCTGGTCCCTGAAATCCGCGCCGACCTGCTCGCCTGGTATGACGCTCACGGCCGCGTGCTGCCGTGGCGGGGACGGCGCGGCGAGCGCGCCGATCCCTACCGCGTCTGGCTGTCGGAGATCATGCTCCAGCAGACCACGGTGCCGCATGCCACGCCCTATTTCCTGGCCTTCACGCGCCGCTGGCCGGCGGTCTGCGACCTGGCGGCGGCCGAGGATGGCGAGGTCATGGCCGCATGGGCGGGGCTCGGCTACTACGCCCGGGCTCGCAACCTCCTGGCCTGCGCCCGGGTCGTAGCGCGCGAGCTGACTGGCGAGTTTCCGGATACGGAGACCGGCCTCGCCGAACTGCCGGGGGTTGGTCCGTACACGGCCGCGGCCATCGCCGCGATCGCCTTCGACCGGCCAGCCAATGTCGTCGACGGCAATGTCGAGCGGGTCATGGCGCGCTTCTTTGCGGTGCGGGCGCCCCTGCCGGGGGCCAAGCCGGAGTTGCGGCGTCTGGCTGGGAGCCTGGTGACCGGAGACCGTCCGGGCGACTGGGCCCAGGCCCTGATGGACCTCGGGGCCACCGTCTGTCGCTCCGCCGCGCCGCTCTGCGAGGTCTGTCCACTTGCCGCCGCCTGCCGCGCCCGCGCCGAGGGCGGACCGGAGGCCTATCCATTCCGCTCGGCCAAGGCGGCGCGGCCGCATCGCCACGGGATCGCCTTCCGCCTGCTGAGCGGGGGTCGCGTGGCCCTGGTGCGCCGCCCGCCGAGGGGTCTGCTCGGCGGCATGCTCGGCCTGCCGACCACACCCTGGCGCGCCACGCCATGGACGAGAACCGAGGCCCTGGCCCATGCGCCGATGGCGACCGGCTGGCGGCCGGCCGGCGAGATCGAGCACGTCTTCACCCATTTCTCGCTGACGCTCAGCGTCTGGGAGGCGCGCGCGGAGCGCGTCGATCCCGATTACGTCTGGACGCCGCTGGCCGAGGCGCTGCAATCCACCCCCTCGGTGTTCGCCAAGGCGCTGCGGACCTGAGACGGCAAGCAAAAAGGGGGAGTTATCCGATGCCTATGCCTAGCTCGAAAGGCCCGCTGACGGCTCTTTGCGCCGCCGCGGTTCTGGCCGGCGGCGCGTCCGCCGCCCCGGTCGACAAGCCGGCCGTCTGGCTGCTCAGAGCCGATCGCGTCTTCGACGCTGCGAGCGAGCAGACGCACAGCGGCTGGGTGGTGCTGGTGGAGGGCGACAAGATCGCCGCGGTCGGCCCGGCCGCCGAGGTCAGCGTCCCGACGGGCGCGCAGACCATCGACCTGCCCGGCGCGACCCTGCTGCCCGGCCTGATCGACGCGCACTCGCACATCTTCCTGCATCCCTACAACGAGACGCTGTGGAACGATCAGGTGCTCAAGGAGACGCTGCCTTACCGCACCATCGAAGCCGTCCAGCACGTGCGCGACACCCTGATGGCCGGCTTTACGGCCTTGCGCGATCTCGGCACCGAGGGGGCCGGCTATGCCGATGTGGACGTGCAGCACGCGATCAACGACGGCCTGATCCCTGGCCCGCACCTCTTCGTCGCCACGCGCGCCACCATCGCCGCCCACTGCTACGGCCCCGGTCCGATGGGCTTCCGCAGCGATATCGACCTGCCGCAGGGCGGCATCCCGGTCAGCGGCGCGCCGGAAATGATCGACGCCGTGCGCGACCAGGCCGGCCATGGCGCCGACTGGATCAAGCTGTACGCCGACTATCACTGCGGCAAGAGCAACGGGGCCGTGCCGACCTTCACCCAGGAGGAACTCAACGCCGGTGTCGAGACTGCCCATTCGCTGGGCCTGCCGGTCGCCGTGCACTCGACGACGCCGGAGGGCATGCGCCGCGCGATCCTCGCCGGCGTCGACACCGTCGAGCACGCCTACGGCGGCACGACGGAGGTGTTCGCGCTGATGAAGCAGCACAACATCGCCTACATGCCGACACTGGAGGCCGAGGCCGCCTACTCGGAGTACTTCCAAGGCTGGAAGCCCGGCGCGCCACCGACGGCGGACATGCAGAGGGCGGCCAACGCCTTCAGGCTGGCCATGCAGGCGGGGGTGACGATCGGCTGCGGCAGTGATGTCGGCGTGTTCACACACGGCCAGAACTACAAGGAGCTGGAGTGGATGGTGCGCGACGGCATGTCGCCGGCCCGGGCGCTGCTCGCGGCCACGGCGGTCGACGCCAGCATCCTGCGGCAGCAGGACAAGCTCGGTCAGCTGAAGCCGGGTCTGGACGCCGACGTCATCGCCGTGCGCGGCGACCCGACCGCGGACATCAGCGCCATCGAGCATGTCCAGCTGGTGATGAAAGGTGGGGTGATCTACCGGCGGGATCGTCCCTCCCCTTGATGGGGAGCAACCATGTCAGGGCGCCGCTCCCATGGCTGGCCTCTGGCGAGGACGAGGTTGGCGGCTTCGATGAGGCGTCGCATGACAGCCACGTTGACGACCATGGCGGGCTTTCCTCGGGCGCTGAGAGTTTGGGCGAAGGCCTTGAGGGACGGATCGCTGCGCTTGGCGGCGAGCGCGGCCAGATAGACCAGGCGGCGCGGTCGTCTGCGACCGCCGCCGATGAAGCGGTGGCCCTTGAGCTGGCCGGAGTCGCGATCGTAGGGTGCGACGCCCAGGAGGGCGGCGGCCTGGCCACGCTTCATCCGGCCGAGTTCGGGCATGCGCACGACCAAGCTCATAGCGACGATGGGCCCTACGCCCGGTAGCGACAGCAGGAGCCGATAGCGTGCCTCGAGGTCCGCCTGCCCGTGGATCAGGCCTTGCGCCTCTTTGGCCAGCGCCGCCTTGAGGCTCGCCAACAGCCCGCAGGGACTCGGGGTGACACGATCCCCCCGCCGGCCGTCCGCCTGGTGGTGGTGCGCCAGGCGGACGTCCCGGAAGACAACCCAGCCTACCAGCAACTCAACAGACAAGGGTGGAACGCGCGTCAGCGCGGGACGGCGCCACTCCACCCCCTCCGTCTTGCTTTGCAAGCCACCTGCCCCATCCAGGGGGAGGAGGTTTGAGTTGTTACCCAGCCATCGCGGCGCGCATTTTCTCGCGCAGCACGTCGATCGGGGCGAGGCCCTGATCGGTGCGAATGTGCCAGTAGGTCCAGCCGTTGCAGGCCGGCTGCGACTGGATCATCGCCCCGACCTTGTGGATCGAGCCGGTGAGCTCGCCGGCTACCAGGCTGCCATCGGCCCGCACCTTGGCCCAGCGCTCGCCCTTGGGGCACCAGATCAGATCGCCCGGCCGCACCAGCCCCGCCTCGACGATGTGGCCGAACGGTACGCGCGGCTCGTTCTTCTTCGAGCCGGTCACTTCGACGGCGTCGGCCGGGGCGGCCGTGACGGCGGCGATGCGCGCCGCCGCGGCGTCGGCGTAGGTCTGTTCGCGCTCGATGCCGATGAAGTGGCGATGCAGGCGCTTGGCCACCGCGCCGGTGGTGCCGACGCCGAAGAACGGATCGAGGATCACGTCCCCCGGGCGGGTCGAGCCCAGGATCACCCGGTGCAACAGAGCCTCGGGCTTCTGGGTCGGATGCACCTTGACGCCAGTGGCGTCGCGCACCCGCTCCTCGCCGGTGGCGAGCGGCAGGGTCCAGTCCGAGCGCATCTGCAGCTCGTCGTTGGCCATCTTCAGGGCGTCGTAGTTGAAGGTATAACGCCGCCCGCCGCGCGACTTGGCGGCCCAGATCAGGGTCTCGTGGGCGTTGGCCAGGCGCGTGGCCTTGAAGTTCGGCATCGGGTTGGTCTTGCGCCAGATGACGTCGTTGAGGATCCAGAAGCCGAGGTCCTGCAGGATGCGCCCGACGCGGAAGATGTTGTGATAGCTGCCGATCACCCATAGGGCGCCGTCGTCCTTGAGCACGCGGCGGGCGCCGGTCAGCCAGGCCTCGGTGAAGGCGTCGTAGTCGGCGAACGAGGCGAAACGGTCCCACTCGTCGTCGACGGCGTCGACCTTAGAGTTGTCCGGCCGCAGCAGGTCGCCGCCCAGCTGCAGGTTGTAGGGCGGGTCGGCGAACACCAGGTCCACCGACTTCTCGGGCAGAGCGGCCATCTCGGCGACGCAGTCGCCGACGATGATACGGTCGGGCTCCATCGGGGCCTCCAGGAAAGGGCTCGCGCAGATGCGCAGGCTCTTATGAAGGCGCCGTTAAAGCAGCCTCAGGCCTGACAGGCCAGGAAGCCCTCGCGCAGGGCCGCCTCGTCGAGGTCGCGGCCGATGAACACCATGCGGCTCTCGCGGGTGTCTTTGGCCGTCCACGGGCGCTGGAAGTCGCCCTCGAGGATCATGTGCACGGCCTGGAAGACCAGGCGCCGTTCCTCGCCGGCGACGTCGAGGATGCCCTTCGCCCGCAGGATGTCCGGGCCCTTCACGGCCAGCAGCTCGTTGAGCCAGCGGCTTACCCGGTTGGCGTCCAGTGGTTTGTTGGCGATCAGGGCGACGCCCTTGATATCGTCGTCGTGCGTGTGGTCGTGATGCTCGTGACCATGATCGTGGTGGTCGTGGTCGCAGTCCTCGCCATGCACGTGGCCCGGCTCGCCGTGGGCCGGGTTGAGGAACTCCGGCTCCAGCTCGACAATTCGGGCCAGATCGAAGCCCCCGCGGCCGAGGATCGCGTCCAGCGGCACGTTCGAGCGCTCGGCGCGGTGGATCTTGGCCAGCGGGTTAAGGCGACGCAGGCGCGCCTCCGTTTGGGCCAGTTCCGCTTCTGAGACCAGATCGGTCTTGTTGAGCACGATCTGATCGGCGAAGGCGATCTGCTCGCGGGCCTCGCGGCTGTCGGCCAGCCGCTGGCCGACATGCTTCGCGTCGACCACGGTGGTCACTGAATCGAGCCGCGTCCGCGCCTTGACGTCGTCGTCGACGAAGAAGGTCTGAGCTACCGGGCCGGGGTCGGCGAGGCCCGTGGTCTCGACGATGATGGCGTCGAAGCCGCGGCTGGCGCTGGCCTGGCGCTTCATCAGGCCCTGCAGGACGCGGATCAGGTCGCCGCGGACCGTGCAGCAGACGCAGCCGTTGTTCATCTCGAACACCTCCTCGTCGGCGCCGACGATGAGGTCGTTGTCGATGCCGATCTCACCGAATTCGTTGACGATCACGGCGTAGCGCTTGCCGTGATCCTCGCTGAGGATGCGGTTGAGCAGGGTGGTCTTGCCGGCCCCGAGGTAGCCGGTGAGCACGGTGACGGGGATCTGGGTCATGGGTCCCATTTAGGCGCGGCGCGGCCGACGTCCAAGGCGCCTAGGGATTGCCGGGGGGCGTCGCCGGCTGCTTGAAGTACAGTCCGCAGGGCATCGGCACGGGCGGACCGTTCGGGCCGCCGCAGTAGGCCTGCTGGCGCTTGTCGACGGTGGCCTTCTCCGTTTTCAATTTGTCGCAGCAGTCTTTGCCCGCCTTACCGTCCTTGCCGCAGTTCTGGGCGATAAGATCGGTCATGCATTGCTGCTCGACAGTGTAGGCGTTGCATTCGGTGTAGGCGTCGTTGGCGGCGGCGTATTGCAGCCACTTGTCCTGGCAGTCGGCGCGCTGGCCGGCGTTGGACGCGGTCTTCATGCAGTTGGCGTAGGTCGCGCAGCAGGCGCTGTCGTCCTTGGCGTGCGTCGCCTCGTGCCGGGCGATGCAGTCGCCGACACACTGCTCCCCGAACACCGTCGTCTCGACCGCCCCGGTCGAGGGGTTGCAGGTCGCGATGCCGGAGGGGTCGCGCTTGCGGCCTTCGTCGGACTGGCAGGAGCCGCTCCCCTCGCAGCGGGGCCGCGCCTCGCCTCCGCTGGCGCGGAGGCGGGCCAGTCCGGCCTGATTGCCGACCGCGGAACGGCGCCGGGGTTCGGCCGGCCGCGCGGCCGGCCCTCGGCGCTCTCGAGCGGGACAGGCGCGACGGACGAGTCCTGGCGACATGGCGGGCCTGTTCAATCTGCGTAAAAGTGCGCTCGACGGGCGAGCGTGAGGCGTAGCGCGACGCCGGCCGCGGGTCTAGACTGGCGCTTCGAAGCAGCATCGAAAGGCGTGACATGCCAGGTGTGTGCGGGGCCAGAGCGCGGCGGTCCGATGGAGTCGCGCCCGGGATGGCGGCCCGGCGTCGGGCGCCGCTCAAGCGGCTGGCGGGCGCCGCTGGCAATCAGGCGGCGCTGCGGCGCTTTCCGCTGCTGCAGCGGCAATCAGCCGACGATCCGGCCCAAAAACCCGATCCAAACCAGGAGTTGAAGCCCGAACCGAAGCCGTTGATTCCGCTCGGTTCGGACTGGAAACTGGACCCGTCGGGCAGCCATCCGGGCGCGCCGACTCCGTACGACAAGCCGGGCCCGGGCGCCGGTGGGGCCGGCGGCTCGCTTGAGGATGTGCACAAGGGCTGGAACAAGCTGTTTGGGCCGAAGCCCGGACTGACGCCGCTTGCGCCTGCCCAAGCGCCGCCCTGCAGCGTGACGCTGCAGTACCCGGACTTCAAGAGCTACGAGACCACCCGCAAATTGTTCCATGGACCGCTCGATAAGGAGCCCTGGCCGCAGCTCACGGAAGACCAGTTCAACAAGGCGCGCGCCGACTGCAAGCCCCAGGCCGCCCCGCCTCTGCAGGCGCAGCCGGTGAAGCCGAGCCTGCCGATTCCCCCGGCCGGGCCAAAAGGGGACTTCCCCCCGAGCACGCTGCCGAAGGGTCAGGCTTACGCCTGAGGGAAGGCCGGCAAGGACGAACACCTCCTGCGACTCTCCCAGTCCGGAAACGGGCGCAGAGGCTCTGGCTCGTCTGTTTCGGTATCGACGTTGACTCTCAGCCGGGCAACGGCGCCGGTTGAGCCGGTCCGGTTCCGTCGCTCACATTGTCGGGTTGGGGCGCGATCTCTCCGAGCGCCGTTTGAGAGCAGGGGTTGCTGTTCGGCGCCATGTCGCGCTTCCGCTGCGCGCCGGCAGTCTGGCCGGTAAAGATCGGATTGCCGGCGCCCTTTCCGGGCGCACTCGTCATCGTCTGACTGCCATTCTTGGCCCACGCCGAGTAGTTGCACGGGTGTGCGTCGCTGTTGAGGACGAACGACTGATCCGTAGTGATCGTCCAGTTGAACAGGAAATCGACGTTCGAGGCCGTAGGCGCGACGCCTTTCTTGTGGACAATCAGCCAGATGTGGAACCTGCCTTTGAGGCATACCCACTGCAACTTGTCTTTGCCGCCGGAGTCGGGGTGGCTGACCGGGTATTTCACGTTCGGCGAGTCGATGAATAGCGGGAAGGTCGGATAGGTCTGGGGCCCGAAACTCCCACCGGGCGCATCGTACCAAGGCCCCGGAGTCTTGTCGGTCAGGGCGTCGCGCGCCGCTCCCACCGTGTCAGAGATGAACTTGCCGTCGCTGTAGGCGGCGCCGTAGGTGGCGTTCTCTACCGACTGGATGAAGCCCATTTCCCACGGCGTCGGCGCGTTGGCTTGGGCCGCTGAGGGCGCCGGGGTGGTGCAATCCTTGACGTTTGCGCTGGTCTGCCACGCCGGCTTGCCGGCCGCGAACTCGATCAGTGCGTTGGCGCTGGTCGAGGTCGGCGTGCACAACTGGGAGACTATCGCGCCGCCTCCGGTGTTGAAGATGTCAAAGGCGCTGGAGCACAGTCCCAACACGGTCGAGACGTTTCCGGCTTTCTCGGTGACTGTGGACACAGGCGTACATCCCATGCAGCCGGCGAGCGTGCCGCCGCCTCCGGTTCCGCCGGTCCCTCCGGTTCCGCCGGTCCCTCCGGTTCCCCCAGTCCCTGCAGTCCCTCCAGTTCCGTCGGCGCCGCCGCCGTCGGATGCCTGGCGCCGAACGGCGGGCCTAGCGCTCCCGCCCTGCTGGACGACGTGGGTCAGTTCGTGTGCGAGTAGTCTGCGGCCCTCGTGAGTGCCCGGCGAAAAGCGGCCGTTGGCGAACACCACATCCTGGCCGACCGTATAGCCCAGAGCCCCGACGCTCTTGGCGGACTTGTCGGCCGCCAGGCCGGTGTGCACGCGCACGGCTGATAAGTCGGTGTCGAAACGGGATTCGAAGAAGTTGCGGGTCGGCGCATCGAGCGGCCGCCCGGGTTGGCGCAGGGCCTCGTCGACGGCCACAGGCGCTTCGTCGCGCGTGTCGTGAGTGTCTTCGCGTTTGGCCTGGAGCGTCTGTCCGCCCTCGCAGCTTTCGCACTTTGCCTGCACCGTCTCCTCGGCTGCGCAGGCGTCACACTTGCGGCTGATCCGCGGCGGGGCGGCGGAGACGCCGAGCTCCGGGTCCGGCGCGCGCATGACCTGCTCGGCGACGGCGTCGGCCTCGTGCTCGAGGGGATCATCCACTGCGCCCACCGTCAGCTTGGCCTGGAGACGACGCAGCATCGCCTGATTGCCGAGAGGTTGGGGCTTGGGTTCGCGGGCCGATGCGCGCACGGGCGGGGTGGCCGTGGTTTGCGGCGCCGCCACCATCGGCCCTGCTGTCGCACCGGCCATCCTCGCCTCAGGCTGTGGTGTTGAGGAAATCCCAGCTCGTCGTCAAAGCCGCGCTCGCCCGCGATGGCGTGACGAGTTCGGTGTAGCTGGCGACGTTGGCCGAGACCATGCTGGCTGGGGTCGAGGTCATGACCGTCAGGGCCGGCAGGCCGGGCGCGCCAGTGGGGTTCGAGGCGAGCTGAGCGAAGAGGTTCCCCGTCACCACTGCCGCCGTCGGAAAGGCCACGGCGCAGGCCGTGGTGGTGGCGTCCGGAACCACGACGCGGTTGCCGCTGACCATGACGCTGCTCGCTTCGTCTGGAGACAGCCCCACGCCGATGCCCACCCACGGCGTCGTCGAGCCGGCGATCCCGACAGTGTTTGTCAGGGTGATCTCGTTGTCCTCGATCCGCAGGGCGGGCGTGATGTTCGGCTCATTGACCTCCGCCGCGACCGAGATTGCGTCCACCTTATCGAAGGCCGCCGTGTCGATCGCCGGCCCCTTTACATCGTCGGCCGGCGCCGCACCCGCCGGAGCGCCAGGCGCCGTGAGACCGGCCGTCAGATTCTTCAGCATCGAAAGTCCGCTGCTCGTCATCTGATCGGCGAGCACCTTCCTGGCCGCATTGGAGACCTTCGGTGCGGACGCCGTGCTTGGGTCGATTACGTTGAGCTTGTCGACCAGGTTGGTGAGAATGTCGGGGCGCAGCAGCGAATAGCCCGCCTGACCCAGCGTGGTCTGCTGAGGGCTGTCGGTGTTGGTCAGGGCCTCGCGCGTAAAGGCGCTTAGCGAGCCCTGGTTTCCGCTCATGAACACGATCCCGGCCCCGGCGTTGGTCACCACATTGCCACAGCAACTGACAAGCCCCAGCTGCGCGTAGACAACGACGCCGGCGGCGCAGTCGGTGAACCGGTTGTTGCTGACCTCCCACTGATCGAGCTGGGTGGAGGCGTTGTTCTCGTTGATCATGCTCAACAAGCCAAAGAATTCGCCGGTGCTGCTGGCGGTGATCGTGTTGCCGCACAGGGTGACGTCCGAAGCCGCCGCTTTGAAGATAAATCCGATGCCGATCGGAACCTTGGAGGTTGAGCTCAGGGTGAGCGTGCAATCTTCTACAGTGAGGCCGCGCGCCGCGCCGACCGCGACGCCGCAAACCACGGACGCTTCTGACACCTTGATCTTTGCGCTTAGGGGAGCTTCCGGCGGGATCAGTTCAAGGCTCCGAAGGGTGATGTTTTTGACCTCGGCCATCTGGATGAGACCCAGGCGGAACGCCGACGTGTCGGTAGCCGAACTTTTGAGCTGGACGCCGCCGCCACAGCTTTCGATCACGAGCCCGTCGTTGGCCTTGCCGAGCTTGAGCGGCGCGGCAAGGTCGTAGACGCCCGGGCTCAGGGACAGCACCGCGGGCGCGCCGGCCAGGCTGTCGACGACCGCTTGCAGGCCGCCCTGCGCGACTGCGTCGTCCGGTCCGATCGTCACGCCGCAGCATCCGCCGCCGCCGGCCGTGAGCGAGGTGAAGGTCGGCCTGCAACTGGCCAGGACCGTGCAACCGGTTTCCAGCGCCTTGGCGACGGCGAGATCGCAGATCCACTGGCGCGGGCCGTCGGGCGGCTGCGGCGCGTCGTAGTAGCGCTGGGGATAGATGTTCTGCGGCATGCTCGGCCGGACGGCGAAGCGCCAGAACGGCCGGGCGGCGATGTGCGAGGGCAGGGCGGTCATCGAGATCGCCACGGTGATCCCAGAGACGTTGTCGAGTGGCGTCTGCACGCCGACGTTGAAGTCAACCTCCGCCTGCCAGAGGCGCACGAACAGCGGATTCTTGTTGTTCTGGTAGTCGGACGGCAGAGGGCTGGCGAGCACGATCTGGCCGGTGTCGGAGGAATAGGCCTGAGTCAGGGCGACGACGAACCCCTGTCCGTCGGCGATGTAGTTCCCGTCACTGAGATCAAGCTCGGTGCGCAGGATCTCGACCATCTGATTCAGTTGCGGCGCGTGTTCCTGATCGACCGGCGCGTTGCTGAATGTGAGCGTCAGAGGATCGGTCGCTGTGGCGCGGTAGAGCAGGGAGGCGTTGTTCCAGCCCCAGAGCAGGGTCCCGGTTTGTTTCTTGGCGTCGAAGGCGGTCACCGTAACCCGGACCATCTGGTTGTCGGCCCCGAGGTAGCCGCCGGCGGCCGCCGGCGTGCACGCATCGGTGCTGGGAGGGCCGGGGACGAAATCGGCCTGCAAGGTGGCGCTCGACATCAGCTCGTAGGAGGCATCGAGGGTTACCCCGTCCTCCGCGAGCAAGCCGGCGATGGTGGTCGCCGCCGCCGCGCAGGTGTCGCCAGTGATCGGCAGACGCGGGAAGGTCTGCATGAGCCGCGAGCGGGCGGCGCTGTCCGGACCGCCGAGGGCGACTTCGCGCAGCGCCTGGTCTTCGACGGCGCTAACGCTTTGTTCGGTGACGAGCAGGGAGACGACGAAGTCGCCGCCCGAGCGCGCAAGCTCGATATCCTCTTTCGAGTTGGCGCTACCGGGCATGTCGTAGGCCGCGTCGAGCTCGAGCCGCCAACCGCCGAGATAGAAGATGCCGGGGCCGATGACGACGCCGGCCGGGCCCTTGCCGGAGCTGACCGCATAGCCATTGTCCGGGGTTCCGGCTGGACCGATGATGTCGATGGTCTCGAGGCGCAGAGCCTCGCTCTCGATGACAGCGGCCTCGTTGTTGTCAGCCTCGAGCGTCACCCGCCCTTGCTGGTAGATGACCGACCGATACTGCCGGGTGGGGTCGTAAGTGACCCTCGCGATGTCGGCGACCATCTCAATATCCTCCGAACACGGACTTCATGACTTCTTCCCCTCGTCAGTCGGCGTCGATCCAGACCGGAAAGACGCCCAGGGGCGCGTACTCTTCGAACTTCAGCACCAGCCCGCGGCGGATCAGTGTGACCCCCACGCTCTGGAAGGCGCCCATCTCCGAACCGTTCTGGGCCCCGCCGAGGATGGTGGCGCCGGTTGCCGGATCGATGATGGCGTTGTCGGCCAGGCGCACCAGGCGGGCGTAACTCGCCTCGCCGAACCGGCGGCTGTAGAAGATCGGCCCCCGCGGCGGCACGGTGACGCACTGGTAGGGCGCGTGCAGGGCGCTCCCCTGGGCGATGGCGCTGAAACGCACGCAGCCGTGCTGGACATCCTCGGCGATGGCGACGTCGTCCAGAATGCACTCGCTGGCGTCCATCTGGTGGACGGAGCAGGGGCCGAGCACGGTACAGCGGGCGAGCGAGACGTCGCCGAGTTCGGTCTCCAGGGCGTAGTCGGTTCCGCTGCCGCCGGTGGGGATCGCCTGGATGATCGAGTCCGTGGCGGTGAGTTGCTCCACGGCGCCGGTCTTCCGCGTGCGGATCGGGCCGGTGATGCAGTTTTCCAGGACGAGGTTGGTGACTGTCGCTTCAATCCACAGGTGGGTCGGCGCCAGCGGCATGCCATCGATGGCTTCGCCGATCAGGGTGCTTCCCTGGCCGGCCGTCCCGGGATCGAGGGTCACGAACTGCAGGGTGACGCTTTCGAAACTGCCGGTCAGGACGATGTCCGCGCCCTGCAGCCAGACGCCCTGGAGGACGAGGTTGGCGTTGTCGCCTTTGATGGTCCAGGTCTGGCCGCCGCCGGCCCAGCGGATCATCGGCCGCTGTCCGGAGATCGCGGTGAGCGCCGCTGTTTTTTTGGCGAGCGACAACGGCGCCGTGGGGCCGGCATAAGTGAGTGAGTCCTGGATTTGAAAGGTCGTGTCGGCGCCGAGCTTGCCCAACTCGGTCTGCAGGTCATCGCCGCCGCCACTGACCGAGAGGATGTTCGCCGGCGACGTCACGGTCGGCGGCAGCGAAAGGGGGAAACCGCCGGCCCCGATCGTGGACATGAATCCGAAGTGATACTGGGTGACGATCTGGCCATTCGGCGGACTGGCTGTGAAGCTGAACTGGCCGGTCTCCGGGTGGACAGTCACCTGATCGCGGGTCAGCGGCGCGGGCGGTCCGCCGCCACCGAGGCCGACCCAGAACGCCGACGGCGAGGTCTGACCCGCCGACCAGTAGAGTTCGTCCGGGTAGGCGTTCCACAGCACCTCGCTCACCGGCGCCGGCAACTGCCACTCGTTGGGCGAGACCCAGTCGTCGCCAAAACTGGCCGCAGTGCGCGAAGACGGGGCGAACAGCTGGATCTGCCGCCCGCTGGGATCAAAGGTGTAGCAGGGCGCGGCGCCGGGTGTCGTCGGCTTGGACGCCACCGGGCTGGCGCCGAGGATCTGAAAGCTCTGCAGCCACCAGATGAACATCCCGAGGTGAGAGATGTTGTACCAGCCGAACGACTGCGCCCCGGCCCGGAGGTCCGCGGTGTAGGCGAACTCGTCGAAGGCGCTGCCGGCCTTGGCCGCGGCGTAGGTGTCGCGGAGGTCGGCGAAGCCGCCGGCCGGGGTGCGCGAATTGGCCCCGGCCAGGCCTTCGATCACGGCCGGGACCAGCGAGCCCAGCGGCTCATAGAAGCTCCATGTCACCGTGCCGTCGATGATGCCGGTCCCGCCGCCGGTGGGGCCAGGGAGGCCGCCGGAATTGCCAGCGGCGGTGCAGACATAAGCATTGAGGAGGTTGGCGACGATCGTTCCCGAAGCGTAACTGGTGTCGGCCGTCCAGGCTGTGGCGTCGACGAGGAAGGCGTTGCCGATCGGCGGGTCGAACTGATGGCGGGTGCGGCCGAGGCGGCGGAAGAACTCCACCGCCCGGGCGTCGCGGCCGGCGATGTCGGAGACCAGCTCCTCGAGGAGGCCCAGGGTGCCGGCGCGGCGGCGATAGTAGATCGTCTTGGCGACGTCCAGGCGCTGGGCGCGGGCGTCGAGGCAGGCGACCAGACGCGTCGCCAGCAGGTCGCCGATATAAGGGATCACCCAGTCGTCGCAGGTTTCGATCGACTGATTTTCCCACAGACGGTCGATGCTGCGGCGCAGGACCGCCGCCTGGGCGCCGATGCGATCGAGCAGCTCCTGCAGCGGTCCCGGAACCCCGGCGACCGTGGCGTCCTGCGCGCGGTAAATCCCGGGCAGGAGGCTCCACAGTTTGGCCTGGTACCAGGCCTCGTAGCCGTCATCAGCCATTGGGATCGGGCTCGGTGGTGAGGTTGATGTCGCTCGGATCGAGGGTGAAGAAGCCGCTTTCGCTGGGGTTGTGCAGCGGGCCGGGATCGACCGCGCCATTGGCCTGGAACGTCATGCTGGTGATCGCCACGGCGCCCTGGACGGCGAGCACGGCGGCTTCGATCTGGCTGTCGAACACCACCTGGCCGACGTTCATGTTCCAGGAACCGAACAGGCCGGCCTCGGTGTCGGTGAGCGCCATGGCGACGTTGGCGCTGATCAAGTTGACATCCATCCCCGGCGTCGTGATCAGGGTGACGGTGAGGGCCACGGCCACGTCGCTCGCCTGGATGACGACGACCGGCCGGTTGGGATCGCCCGCCGCCGAGAGCGCGGCCTGAGCCGACGCCTGGGCGGCCGGCGTATCGCCGACGTAGACCGTCACCAGGGCCCGCTGGCGCGCGTCGTTCCAGGCCCAGACCGCGCTGGCGCGGGTGACGCCCGGCGTCTGGGCCGCCAGGGCCTGGTAGTCGAACACCGAGACGGCCCGCCCGAAGGCCAGCACCGACTGCGGCGCGTAGCGGCGGATCTGGTCCGGCGGGTCCGGGTCGGATCCGCCGCCGACGGCGACCGGATTGAGCACCGAGGCGAGCCCCGGATAGGGCTGGGCGACGACAGAGAGCTTACCCACCGGCGGCGAAGCCGCGCCGGCGCCGACGCGATAGGTGGCGACCACGTTGTTGACGCCGGTCGGCAGGCGGGCGCCGTTGACGCCGTCGCCGAACGCCACGTGCGTCTTGCCCTGGTTGTCCTCGCGGGTGACGAACACCTGGGCGTCGGCCGCCTGGCCGAAAAAGTGCGCCACTTCGGTCCAGGGCAGGTTGTTGACCGTCAGCTGGATGGTGCTGGCGTAGGTCGCGCCGGGTTGCAGATAGGTCACCGGCGACTGCGAAAGCTGAAAATCCTGGGCCGGATTGGTGGCGTCGCCGCTGCCCAGCACCTCATTGGCGACGGTCTTGCCGCAGGTCACCGGCAGCAGATTAGGCAGGATGAGGAAGGGCGGTTGAAGTGACGGGACCGGGTCCGGCAGACCACCGACCGTGACGCTGTCGCCGCCGGCGGAGCCGGCGGTCGCCATGACGCCGAGACCGGTCGAATCCTGGAGGATGACCCCCTGGTTGGACCAGGCCGGAAACGAGGTCGGTCCCGTGCCGTCGAGGGTCGTCGGCGAGCCGGTCCAGGCGCCGAAGGGCTGATCGAGGAGGGTTCCGACCGAAACCCAGCCAAACTGTACGGTGACGCCGTCGGCGCCATTCCAGCCGCTCGGCAGCGCGCTCGTCAGCGTGATCTGGGTGTGCAGGACGGGGATGGGGCTGGTGGTGACGGCCGTCGACCCGCTGGTCGTTGACGTGGTCGTGGTGGACTCGCCGATGCTCGGGTCGGTCGGGCTCGAACCGTTGGCGTCCCAGATGACGTCCGTGGTCGATTGCACCTGCGCCAGGACCGGGCCCGGCGAGCCCGAGGCGGCGGTGAACAGAAGCCAGTCGTTGGGCCGGACCTGACGGGCGAGACTGGCCAGGTGAACCGTGGCGCCGCTGATCGCCCCAGGGAAGAAGCTCCACACCGCCGCGTTCTGACTGGCCGACTCCAGGGCCGCCTGCGCCGAAGACAAGCTCGCCGGCGGCGATCCCGACAGGGTGATGGTGAGATTGGTCTGCTGGCCCGAGCCGGAGGGCGAGGGACCGATGCTGGAGCTGACCACCGTCGCCAGCCATGGTCCGCCGAGGGTGGAATCGCGCGCCCGTAGCCGCAGCAGCGCCCCCGGATCGACGGTCTTCACCGCCCCCTGCAGCAGCAGGCTGTATTCGTCGGGCGTCAAGATGATGACCGGTCCGACGCCGTACTTGCCGCCGGAGAATTCAAACAGCTCGTGATAGGGCGAATAATGCCAGACCGGCGTCGCCACCTCGGCCAGCAGGACCGGCGGCGGGGCGGCGGTCAGGCGGTCGGGAAGGCCGATCGTGGTGGCGGTCGAGAGCTCGAAGATCTGCGGCGTGAAACCAGGCGTCGGCTTGCTCTGGAACTGCAGGCCGGCCGGCAGGGTGATCCCCTGGCCGCCAAAGGTCGGACCTGGGCTCAGCAGGGCCGCCAGCGAGCCCCAGGCCCCGATTGCCGGTCGCGGCCGGTAGCCCAGGACGGCGATGAGGTTGCTGACGCTCTGCGGCAGACTGGCCGTCCGCAGATAGTCCTGATTGGCGATCTGCTCGTTGTAGAAAGCGACGATATCCCCGACGTAGGCGAACCACTCGGCGATCATCACCGCCAGGTCGCCGACGCCGTCGGTGCGCCAGACCGCCTGCCCATTGATCGACAGGGTCTCTTCGCCAGCCAGCGGGGTCAGCACCGCCTGACGGAAAGAGACGTAGTCGCCGATGCGATAGGAGATGTAGTTCAGCTCCGGCAGATTGGCCGGGGCCGGCAGTTGCAGGTCGTCGCAGGGGCAGACCGTGCCGGTCATCGGCCGCCCTCCGCGATCACTTGGATCGTGCCCCGTTCGGGCCAGCTCGGGTCGTTGTCGACGCGGAGGATCTGGCTCGGGGCCGGCGTCACAACCTCGGGCAGGTCGACAAAGCCGGCGAAGACGCCGCGCTGGCGATAGGTGATCGAGCTGACGCCGAGGACGCCCGGGGCGTCCTGGATCGCCGCTTCCAGGCGGCTGCGATAGAGCGGCGTGCCGAAGGTGAAGCGGTCGGCGAAGAAGAAGCCGGCGGCGTCGTTCGGCCGGGTCGAGCTGCCCAGCACGTTAAGCACGCTCTCTTCGACGTCGCTGTCGAGCCAGCCGATCTGCGAGCAGACCTCGACGATGAGGTCGATCGATATGTAGTCAGGCGGCGGGGCGTAGGACTCGTAACCCGCCAGGCGGTAGCGATTGAGCAGTTCGACGAGGGAGATCTCCTGGTCGACGCTGATCTGACCGCCGCCCTCGACATCGGCGGCGGTGAAGACGGTCATCCAGCTGCCAGTCCAGCGGAACGACGTGCCGGCCTTCTCCACCCACGGCAGGGTCTCGGCCGCCGCCTCATAGTCGGCGGCGGTCACCGCGCGGTACTGGACCGCCTGGAAGGCCTGCGGAGCCATGCGCTGGATGTGGCTCGCCGTCTCCTGATCGGCGCCATTGGTGACCGCAAATGGGTTGCGCACCGAGATCAGCAGGCCCGCGGTCGCGGAGTCGATCATGGTGATGCTGTCCTGAGCGACGTTGCCGCCCGATCCCAGGCCGGTGCGGTAGACCACCTGGAACATGTCCTGGTCGGCCGGCGCGGCGCCAAACACAGTGTCGCCGAAGCGCAGGGTGTCGCCGTCGTCGCCGACGATGTCCCAGGCGGTCGGCTGGCCGGTTCCCGAACGGGTCAGCACCTGCCAGGCGACCGGGTCGACGGTGAAGTCTGTGGCCTCGCCAAGGGAGTCGAGCAACGAGGTGGCGAACGCCCAGGTAGTCGGCGCCGGCAGGGTCTGATTGAGGATGATTTCCGGCGCCGGCGGCTGGGTCGGATCCGCGTTGGCCAGCCAGCCCAGCGGGCTCTGGCCGAGCGGGTAGCGGAACACATAGTTGGGCTCGGCCTCGCTGCCGTTGGGGCCCATGCGGGCGATGGCCAGGATAGCGAAGGGCTGGGAGGGGGGCGCCTCGCCGATGGCGAAGTATTCGGTGAACCTCTGGCCCTGCGTGGCCGGAAGGAGGTTGCCGCCGACATAGGTGTTGGTGAGGTCGCGGGCGTTGGTCAGGGCCTCGCTGGCGTCCCACACCAAGTGGGTGACCGGGGTCGGTGGGCCGCCGAGCGGGAAGATCGGATCGACGGTCTCGATCCCGGCCTGCGTCAAGTGCACGATCTGGCGCAGGCTTTCGCCTGGCAGGTCGGTCTGGATCAGCAGGGCCTGGCCGGCGGTGAAGCCGTAGCCATGGCCCTGCACCCAAAGGTCGGTCGCCCCGACCGGCCAGCATTGCTCGCTGTCATCGAACCAGTAGGGCTGGATCGGATAGTTCCACTGGTTCGAGACCGGGTAGTGCGAGGTGTCGGCGAGCCCGGCGCCGATCTCGTAGGGCGCCATCGAGCCGTCGGGCGCCAGGGCCGAGACCCGGGCGCCGGCGGGGACGGTTCCGGCGCCGGAAACGCCGCAGAGCAGGGTTGTGGTGGCGCTGGTCGCCGGCTGCGGCTCATAGTCAACCAGCCGCGCCAGGCTGACCAGCGAGCGCCTCTGGGTGGCGTTGGGCAGGGTGGCCTCGGCCGCGACGCGATCCTGTAGATAGCTGAACTCATCGCCGAGCTGAGCGAGGATTTCCGACATCATCATGCCGAAGTCGGCCTCAGACCGTTCGACCCAGTCGGGATAGGCGAGCGCGGCGTAGGCCAGCAGAGCCTGCTGGATGCTCTGAAAATCGCGCGACAGATAGTCGATCGGCGGCGGCTGGATGGGACTGGGCGGACAGTCGCAGGGCGGCGGTGCGCAGTCGAACGGGCTGGGACACGTCGCCTTGAACGAAAACACCGTCGTGTCGAGGATGAGGTCGAGCTGCGGCGCCTTCAGGGTCAGGGTGTAGTTGGAGAAGTCCCCGTCGGTCAGCGCCGTCAGGGTAAGGAGCGGCCGGTGCTCGGCGTCGGTCGACCAGTCGGCCGCCGTGATCGGTTTAAGGGCGACGGTCGGCACGCTGTCGCCGCCGGTGATCGCCACGGTCAGGGCCGGATCGGCGATCGCGACCTTGTTGAGGAAATGCACCACCAGGGTGAGCGGGCCCGTCACCTCGACGAAGTCGACGCCGTTGTAGGTGGTCGATTGCGCCACCGAGAGGATGCGGTCCCGAGGTTCGCTGAGCAGGGTCATGTCAGATCACCTGCACCTGGGTCTGGCGGACCGACTGGGTCTCGATGAGCACGTAGGTAACGGTGATGGTGATCAGGCCGGGCTGGACGCCCGGATCGCTGGTCGGCGTCTCGACATTGACGCTCTGTACGGTGACCTGGCCGGCCAGCCAGGTGTTCAGCGACTGGCTGACGATCATTGAGGTGGTGGCCTGCATCTGGGTGGTCAGGGGTGCGAACAACAGCCGTCGCAGGCCGGCGCCGAAGGTCGGCAGACAGACCCGCTCGCCCGGATCGGTGAGCAGAATCTGGCGGACCATCTGGTCGACGTGATCTTGGTAGGCGGCCTGCGCCGCCTGGCCGGAGGCGGCGTCGATCCTGAACGGAAAGGCGAAGTCGGTGCGGGTCATAGGCCACTCGCCGCGGGTTGGGTGGCGGCAATGATCACCGGCCCCTGTGGGGCCTGGGTCGCCGCCGTGCACAAGCCGACGCTGGCCTCGTTGAGCACCAGATCACCGGCGTGCTGCACCCGGGTCGCGGTCTGCACCCAGGTCACGCTGACGCACGGGCTGGGGACGGGACCGATCATGAAGGCGCAGCCGGCGACAATGAAGGTGTCGGAGCCGCGCAGAACCGGCGCGCCCGCCTGCGCCTGGGTGGCGCCCGGCACGGCCGTCACCATGCCGCCGTGCGGACACATCATGGTGCTGGCGGCGGTGAGCAGGGCCGGCATCACATCACCTCGAACGCGCCGTTGTTGATGGAGACGCCGGACGCGCCGACGGCGACGGCGCCGGACCCGGCGCTCGTCGTCGCCCCGGTGGCGTCGATGACCAGGCTGTTTTGGCTCGCGTCCTGCAGGGTCACGCTGCTGGCGTTGTTGTCGAAGGCGAGGCTGCCGGACTTGGTGACGACCGTCTTGAGGGTGCTCGCAGCGGCGGAGGGGATGTCGCCGGTGTTCCAGTAACAGCCGGTCCAGATCGGGAAGGAGACGTCGCCGCCCTCGAACTCGATCCAGACGCCGCTCCCGACGTCCGGCAGCATCATGAAGCCCACCTGCGGCCCCGCGTAGGGCACGCACGGCGTGGCCCAGCCGCTGCTGATCCCGCCGAGCACCGAGGGCACGCTCGCCTTGACGCGCATGGTCGAGGCGTCGACGTCGGTGACCACGCCGCGGTACTTGCCGAAGTAGCGGCTGCGCACGAAGTCGAGCAGGTCCTGGAGCAGGGCGTCGGTCACAGACTGAGCCCCCCGGACGGCGAGGCGGGCGGCGGGGTTCCCATGGCGTTGCGCACCAGCACGAAGTGCATGGCGTGCTTCTCGGCCGTGATCTTGTGGCGCACGCTCCAGACCAGATAGTTCCCCGAATGGATGGCCCCGGCGGCGTTGACGGCGACGATGTCGCCGACCCTCAGGATTGAACCCAGCAGGCTGGCGTCGGTGTCGCCCTCGCAGCGCACGAACCAGCCGGCCTCGCGCAGCAGGGAATTGGCCCGTTGGGTGATCGTGCCGGCGTCGGCGGCCGTGGTGGTCAGCAGGGCGGTGACGGGGCTGGTCGCTACCGTGGCCAGATCCTGGTCGGACATGGTCGGCAGACCGTCATCGGTGAAATTGCCGCCGGCGCCGGCGTCGTCGGCGTCCGAGTCGGTGAACAGGGCCTGGAAGGCGTTCACGGCGCTCGGCCGCATGACATCGAGCGAGATGTCGATGGCGTTCACGTTGGCGGCGGTGGCGTCGTTGAGCGTGAGGGTGATCGCAGGGTCGACCGAAAGGTCGGGGGCGGCGAAGAAGCCGGTGCGTTGGCCGGGCGTATCGGTGCAGAAGACGCGGAACAGCTTGCCAGAGCGCCGCGCCAGCTGGCGCAGGAACTGGGCGTCCGAGGCCCGCTGCATCAAGGTGGCGCCGTCCTCGGTGTGGGGCGGGCTGTCGTCGGTGAGGTTGCTGGGGTCGGGAGTGATCCCATAGTTGCCGAAAATCGAGTTAGCCGCCGCGCCGTCGGTGACGTCGACCCACTCCTTGGCCTGCTCGGTGGTGTTCATCAGCCACGAGGCGTCCTGGCCCCAGACCTTGATCGTGCTCTTCGAGGTGCCGGTGTCGAGGTGAACGTGCTGGGCCAGCACATAGCCGTCGACGATGCAGTGGGTCTGGCCGTCGGAGGCCTGGGCGGTGATGGCGATGTTGGACAGCGGCGCGAGGCGCGGATCGGAGGGGGTGTCGTAGTCCCCGCCCGGGGTCGTCGCCACCGGCAGGGTGAGGGCGAAAGCGCCCGGCAGATCGGCGTTCTCCTCGACCTCGAGCTCGACGACGTTGGTGTCGAAGTCCTGGGCCGAGGTCCCGCCGATGAGGATGTCGAACAGGCTGCTCATGGCGTGTTCGGACCGCTCGGTATGCCGACAAGATCGGCGGCGGCCAACGCATCGGGCGCGGGCGCATTGTTGGAATCGCAGAGCCGCCAGAACAGGGTCGGGTCGTTGAGGTAGCGCGCGGCCAGGAGATCGAGCCGGTCGCCGGTCACGCCGCGATGGTAGCCGGCCAGCCGCAGCGGATTGGGCAGGGCCGATTGCACGACGACCACCTGCGCGCCGCCGGGCGTCGTCACCGTATAGGTCGGCAGAGAATAGTAGCGGCTGTTGGAGGCGAACATGGGGGACTCCGCTCAGACCGGCAGCATGCCGACGATCGAGGTGAGGGCGTTGGCGAGATTGGCGATGGCCAGAGCTTCCCGCAGGCCCTGGGAATAGCTGTAGGCCATGTTGGCGAGGGTCCCGAGCGGACCGTCGACGTATTTGAGCTCGTCCTGAGTCAGCACACGGAGGGTCAATTGCGCCTCGACGTGGATCGGGTTGAGCAGGGTCGCGTCGTAGAGTTTTTCGGTGATCGACAGGGCGGTCACGCGCACCGGCACGATCCGCCCCGGCCCCCAGACGAAGAGCACCGTCGGAAGCTGCGCGGCCGGCACCTGCTGGGTCGGCGACGGCGAGGAGGAGCCGCCGATGCCGAGCGCCGCCGTGACGCTGCCGATCAGGCCGCCGCCGGGCGGGGCGGTGGGAAACAGCAGCATCTCCAGCGCCGCCAGGCGGGTGTAGAGGCCCGAGATCTCGGCCAATCCGGCGACCACGGCGTTGCCGTCGGCGATGGTGTCGTTGGAGTCCATCGCCAGGGTGAAGGAGAAGGTCTCGGTCGGCTGGCCGGTGATCGCCAGCGGATTGCTCGCTTGGCCGGGCGAGCCCGGATTGGTGGTCGCCGGCGTCCAGCCGTGCGTCATCGTCTCGGGGTTGTATTGGAAGATGATGACGTTCGGGATCGGCAGCGGAAAGGTTTCCGTGAACTCGATCAGGCCGCCCTTGAGATAGAACCCCGACATCAGACCAGCCTCTCCATCAAGGCGGCGGCGATCCGCGCGGCGAGGCCGGCCTCACCGCCGCCGATCGGGCCCAGGGTGACGCCGATGCGGGCGTGCTCGCCGGAAAGGCCACCCCGGGCGAGGCGCTCGCCGATGCCGGCGGCCAAGTCTTTGGCCTCCTCGAGGCTGAGCCCCGGGATGTCGAACACCAGGCGGTCGATGACGACGTCGCCCGGCTTCTTGGCGGCCGGGTCCTGGGTCGGATTTTGAGGGGCCGAATTTGAGGGGCCGGGATCGCTCATTCGCCCGCCTCCCGCAGAGGCATGCGCAGCCTCTGCCCTTGCTTGGCAAGCTCGCGCTGGGCCGCCGTGAGCACGTGCCGCGTGCCGATGCGCACCCCCTCCTCGCGGGCCAGGAACGCGGCTCCCAGCGCAGTGCTCTTGATTTCCGCGCCGGTCATGGTCAGCCGGTCGGTGAGGTAAGCCCAGTCCAGCTCCTCGCGGATCTCCTCGCCGCTCGGCGCATGTGTCGGCAGGGCCAGCCGCCAGAGCGCCAGGCGCTCCTCCGGCCTCGGCGGCAGGAACTCGATCACGAAGCGCAGGCGGCGCACGAAGGCCGGATCGAGGTCCTGTCGACGATTGGTGGCCAGGATGGCGACGCCGTCGAAGTGCTCGATGCGCTGCAGCAGATAGTCGATCTCGATGTTGGCGAAGCGGTCGTGCGCGTCCTTGACCTGGGTGCGGTTGCCGAACAGGGCGTCGGCCTCGTCGAAGAACAGCACCGCGCCGCTGTCCTCGCAGGCGTCGAACACCTCGCGCAGCTTTTTCTCGGTCTCGCCGATGTACTTGTTGACCACCCCGGCCAGATCGACGCGGAGCAGGTCAAGGCCAAGGCTTCGGGCTATCACCTGGGCGGCCATGGTCTTGCCGGTGCCGGAGGGGCCGCCGAACAGGCCAGAGATACCCTGACCCAGATGCGTCAGCCGGGCGAAGCCCCACTCCTCATAGACGGCCCAGCGCAACCGGACCTGGGATTCGAACGCCTTGAGCTGGCTGCGGATCTCGGAGGGGAGGATGAGATCGTCCCAATCGTAGGGCGTCGGCAGCACGGTCAGCAGGGCGTGATCGGGCCGGGGCCGGCGGCGCTGCAGCGGTTCGCCGGGCGCGACGGCGCCGGCGACGATTTCGGCCGGGGTCAGGCGCTGGGCGATGAGTTCGGTCGGCGGCGGGACCTGGCTGGTCCGCCCCCAGAGCGCCACCCTGGCGTCGATGCGCAGCGGCGAAAGCTCGATGGGCGCGACCTCGCCGGTCGCGTGGCGCACGCCGCGCAGGAAGGGGACGCCCAGGGCCTTGGCGCGGGCCCAGACCGTCGCCGGCGCCGCCTCGGCGCCGCGGAAATAGGCGATGGCCCCGGTCATGGCGGCCTGGCGCAGCACGCGGGTGACTATCGCTCCGGGGTTGGCGCCGCCGTCCACAAAGACATTGAGATCGACACTCAGCAGCGGCGCACCGCGCTGGGCCGCGTATTGGGCCGCCAGTGTCAGGCGGCCGATGCCCGGCGGCCCGACCAGCTCGAGCTCGCGCGGGTCAGTGGCGGCGATCAGCCGCGCCATGGCTTGCGGATGCAGGCAGGGCGCGGCCGCCGCGGCCGGGTCGGGCGCGCAGGCGATCTCCGCGATCGCCGGCTCGTCCCAGACGCCGCTGGCGATGGCCCGCGCCGCGGCCGGATCGGCCTGCCAGCCGCTGCTCAGGCGTTCGGCCGAAGCGCCCTCAAGCGGCGCGGCGAGCAGCCAACGCGTCAGGCCCGGCCAACTCGACGGCTCCGGTTCACGGCCGGCCAGGCGTGCGGCGAGCCAGGGCGTGGGTTCGGTCAGCCGACCATCGTCATGCAGATAGGCGACCACGCGGGCCAGGCCCGGATCGATCTCGATGGCCACGAGCAGGGCCAGGAAGTCGGCCTCCGCCGCCCCGAGCCCCAGCGTCTGCCGCGCCCCAGACCACCCCACGTCCGCTGCGAGCGCGCGGGCCGCCACGTCGGCCGCCTTGTCGAGTGCGGCGGCGTCGGCGGCGAAGAAGCCCGCCTCGGCTTCGTTCATCGGCGTCAGCAGGCGGTCGACCTCGCCGGGGCCGATGGCTGGCCCCTGGTCGGGACTGGTCTGGCCGGCGCGCCAGAGGTGTTCCGTCCATGCCGCTAGGCGCCGCGCCCGGGCCCGCACGAGGGCGAGGATAAGGGGGCCGACGCCGGCCATCACAACACCACCACCCAGCCGGTGGTCGCGGCCACGCCGTTCACCGCCAGCAGGATCGGATAGGAGCCGGACGCCGCGCCCGTCGGGGCCATGAAGCTGACGGTGTTGCCGCCCGCGACCGTGAACTCGCCAGCGGCGGGCGTCGGCGCGGCGGTCAGGGTGAGCGGTGTCGGCCCGAAGCTGAGTGTCGTCGCGGATGGCGCGAAGCCGGCCCCTTTGATGGTGAAGACGTGAACGGCGTTCGGGGTGAGGACCGGCGGCGTGAGGACGCCGTCGACGCGCGGCGCGACGAGGATGGGAATGGTGTTTGACCGGCTCGTCCCCGCGCCCACGGCGAGATTGTAGGTCCCAGGCGGCGGCATGTCGGCCGGCGGCGCGGGCGTCAGGGTCGAAGGATCGGCGTAGGCGTCCGGAAACATCAGGTCGAGCTCGCCGGCGGCGACGCCCTGGCGCCAGAGCGTCACATCCCACTCGGTAGCGGTCTCTGGAATGCTCAGGAACACCTGGGCGGCGGCCGGGAGGTCGAGCCCGACACCGGCGATCGCCACGGTGGCGCCTGGAACCGGCGGCACGCTGGGCGGCGGGCTGGCGACGGCGACCAGCGGACCCACCGTCCAGGTCACTTCGCTGGGCGGGGCGCCCGGCGGCGGGAATGGCTGGTAAGGCGGAGCGTCTGGCGGCGCCGGCGAGGAGACTTGGCCGAAGCCATCGATCAGCATCGGCGCGGTGACCGGCGGGACCGCGGTCGAGCCGTCGAGATTGGCGGGCTCGACGGCCAGGTTGGCGACCGATGGCGGAATCACCGGCGGCAGCTGGGTCACGAGCGGATCGATGAACACGACGCTGACCCGGATCAGCGCCGACAGGCGCATGGGCACGGTAAAGGCCTGCCAAAGGCGGCTCATCTCGTCGATCGTGTCGGCCTCGATGGAGAGCACGAACTCGCCTTTCGGCAGCCACGCAGAAAGCAGGTCCTTGGCGATGAGGTCCTGGGTGACGATCGGCTGACCGTGGATCGCCTGCAGCGCGATCGACATCGCCCGCTGCTCGCTGGTGAAATCCTTGTCGCACCAGGCGGTGAGCAAATACGACAGGTTGAGGCTGAGCGGCTGGGCGCTGTTGAGCTGGCCCCTGGGTCCCACGACCGGCGTGTTGCGCCAGAACGGATCTCGGCCGACGTGCAGCAGATAGATGTTGAGGTGGCAGTTCCCGTCGGTCTGCCGCGCGGTGTCGGGGCTGTCGCAATAGACCTTGATGTTGGCGGCCGGCAGCGCCGAGGTGTTGACCGCCGTCTCCAGCAGCCCTTTGAGGACCTGGGTGATGTCGGAGAGATCTGGCGTGCTCCAGCCCCTGGTGGTCATGACTGGCTGAGCCCATAGCGCCAGCCGTAGCCGCGCGAGACCGGGGCCGGCGCCGCCTGGGGCGGGGCGGCGGCCTGGACGGGTGGCGGCGTGGGCGCTGGCGGCGGCGAGGCTCGCACCTCGACATGACCGATGTGAATGCGTGGCCCCGCTCCCTCGGTGTGGGCCGTCATCGGGCGGTCAGCCACGGAGCGATCGGCCGCGGGGCGCTCGACGAGCGCCTGGGTCGGGGCCGGCGTCAGGGTCGGCGTCGAGGCCGGGATCGGAGGCGCGGCGATCGGAGCTGGGGGCAAAGCGGCGGTCGCCACCGCGTCTTGGGGGCGCGGCGTCTCGGCGGCCGATGGGGCCGCGCCGATTGATGCGACGGGCGCGCTGGGAGTCAAGGCCGGCGGCGGCCGAAGTTGCGCCTGAACGCGGGCTGGCGGGGACTCGAAGGCGGATGAGGCCAGCGGCCTTTCCGCTTCCGGGCCGCGCGGCGGCGACTGAGCGGCCTGAAGCGGCGCGGTGGCGACCGCTGGAAGAGCCGGGGGCTCCGCCAGCCCGCGCTCGGGCCTCAGCGAGGGGGCCTGCGGGGTGCTCACGGGCAGCATGGCGGCGGCGGCGGGGGATGAGGCGGTCTGAACGGCGCGCGTCGGCCCCGCCACAGCGGGAGCGGATGACGTGGCTGGCTTGCGGCGCACGGCTGGCGCCGCCGGGGCGGCTGCGGCGCTCGGCGCGACGGCCGGAGGGCGGGCGTCCTCCGGCGCCGCGTGCGGAGCGGCGAACACCGGCGGCAGGCCCTGCGTCCGGGGCTCGGCGATTCTGTTCAGATACGAGCGGCGGGGCACATCAGGCAGCCTGGGCGCGCCGGATGCGCTCTGCGTAGGCGCGTCGGCGCGGTTGCGGCAGGGCCAGAATTTGCGCTTCCGGCCAGTGGTAGGCGCGGGCGATCAGATCCACCTCGTCGTGGACCGCTCCGGCCGCGCGCTTGAGCTCGCTGACCACGAGCAGGGTGACGGCGACCTCGGCCCGGATCTTGACGCCGCAGGCGGCGCAGCGCCCGGCGATATCGCGCGACAGCGGCGGGGCCATCCGCTCCATGGCCCGCTCGATGCGCCCACGGTGGGCTCGCCGGCGCGCGGTCTCGTCGAGGCAGAGGTCGGCGAGCCGTTCGGTCGGACGCGCGCTGCCGGAAATCTCGATCTGGTCGCCGGCCGTGGGCAGGCGAAACCGCGCCTCGTCAAGCTTGAACCAGCCGGGGCGATCCGGATCGGGCTCGACGCCCTGCGCCGGGCGCGGCGCAGCGTCGGCCGCATAGTCGGCGATGCTGAAATTGACCTCCGACAAAGCCCGGCAATGGGGACAGGCAAAGGCGAGGGTCATCTCCGGGCCGAGGCGGCGCGCGCGCAGCTGCAGCAGCAGGTATTCGAAGTCGGTGACCGTCAGGCTCGCCGGGTCCGGGGCCTCGCCGCACAGCCTGGCCAGCAGCTCCGCCCCGACCTCGACCGGCGCGCCCGTCGCCTCGTGCAGCAGCATGTCGTCGACCCCATCGGGGTTGCGCAAGGCGACGACCGCTCCGCTGACCGGGAGCGTGACCATGGTTCAGGTCTCCAGCGGCTCGGCGAGGCTGGTGTCCTGCTCCCAGCCCTCGTTCTCGAGCTTGATGTGCTCGATGGCGATGGCGTTGGCGCCCGCGTCCAGATCGGGCAGGGCCTGGTATTCTGAGACCCAGGCGCGGTGGATGTTGAATCGCCAGACCGGCTGGCCCTCCTCGTTGAGGAGGTCGATGCGCACCTCCTGGCGAAGATTGCCCAGCGAGGTGCTTGGCGAGCCGTTGTCCAGCACCTGAGCGGCGTTGGCCCAGTTGGCGAAATCCAGGTCTTCGGTCATGCCGCGCTCGAGCGTGATCGGCTCGTACTTGGTGCGCCCGAGGCCCTTGAGGATGATGGCGTTGCCGCCCTCCTTATACTCGATGACGTCGGACGACCGCTTGAGACCGGTGACCTTGCTGACCGCGGCCACCGGCGAGGTCGAGGTGCCGAAATAGACCAGGAAGCGGTAGGTCTTGTACGGATCGTAGCGGTTGATGTTGACGGTGAACGGCTTGCCCATCCCTGCCTCTCCTCAACTTCCGGCCGTCTGACCGGCGAGTTGCGCGATCTTGATGACCACGAACTCGGCGGGGCGTAGGGGCGCAAAGGCGACCACGATATTGACGACGCCGAGCGCCTGATCGCTGGACGTGGTGGTGGTCGAGTCACACTTCACCTGGAAAGCGTCGCTGGGCTGGGCGCCTTGCAGCGCCCCCTGCCGGAAGAGCGACAGCATAAAGGCCGAGATCGAGCTGGTGATCGCGATCCACAGCGGCTCGTCGTTGGGCTCGAAAACCACCCAGCGAAGGCTGGCGACGAGCGACTGCTCGATGAACAGCGTCATCCGTCGCACCGGCACGTACATCGATTGCTGGTAGGCCGGATTGGCCGCCACCAGCGTGCGCGCGCCCCACACCACCGTCCCTTCGCCTGAGAAGGCGCGCAGGCAGTTGATCGAGTCCTGATTGAGGACCCCCTGCTGCGGGTCGTTCATCACGCCGGCCGGGACCGGGCCGATGGTGTTGAGGATCGTGGTGGCAAGGCCCGCGGGCGCCTTCCACACGCCCCGGCTGGCGTCGGTCTGGGCATAGATCCCGGCCACGAACCCCGACGGAGCCATCGGAATGTTCTGCGACGTCACCGGATCTTGGGAGACGAGATACGGGTAGTAGACCGCGCCGTTCGAACTTTCCGGCAGGCTTGGACCCGTCGGGCTGTTCAGCCCCGCCATCCAGTATTGAATCGGTTGGGGCGCGGCGGTCGAGGAGCCGAAGGCCGGGGCCTGCAGGGGCGCGTCGGCGATGTAAAAGGCCCGCTTGCGCTCGGCGAACGCCAGCGCGGCGCTGACGACGCTGAAATCAGTCACCCCCGGCGTCAGCAGGAGATTGAAGATCTCCAGGTTGTCGAGCGGGCTGTTGGGCTCGAACGATCCGGTCGTGACCTCGTCGCCGGTCAGGTAGTCGGAGGCGCTGAAGCAGGTCGATAGTGTGGGAGGAAAATCGAAGCTCAGTTGGAAGGTCTGGGCCGAGATCGACGTCCCGTACCCGGCCGCGGAGGCGGCGACGCTGACAAGCTGTGAAACGGGATTGATGACCTGGTCGGGCGCCTGGCCTTGGGCGCCGCCGATCTGCACGCCCCGATAGCTCTCCAGCCGCGTGCCGTAGGTGATGATGACGTCGAAGGTCGATCCGCCGCCGCGGACGTTCGTGATCGTCACCTGCATCGGGATCGCGTCGGTCAGTTCCTTGGCGGTGAACACGATCCCCGCCCCGGTCGGGCTGTCGACGGTGACATATCCGACTCCGACCGTGGCGACGTCCGCCACCGGAACGTTGGCCGTCAGCTGGCTGTCGCTCACATAGGTCGTGGGGAGCGCAGCGCCGTTCCACATCACCACCGAGGTCGGGACGAAGTTCGAGCCGGAGACCGTCAGCACGAAGGCGGCGCCGCCGGCCGGCGCGCTGGCCGGTTGCAGAGTCGAAATCTGCGGCACCAGATTGGAGCCGTTGATGGTGAAGTTGACGCCGCCCGAGGTTCCGCCGGGTGACGGATTGGCGACCGTAATGACGATCGGGATCGCGGCGGCGATGTTCGAGGCCGGGACGACCGCGGTGAGCTGCGAAGCAGTGACGAAGGTCGTCGTCAGGGCGGTTCCGTTCCAGTTCACGGTGGCGGTCGGCAGGAAATCCTGGCCGTTCACCGTCAGGGTGAAGCCGCCGGCTCCGGCGGTGATGCTGGCGGGCGCGAGACCAGAGAGGGTCGGGATCGGATTGGCCGCGCTCACCGTGAAGGTCGCCGGCGCGGACGATCCGCCGCCGGAGTTGGTGGCGGTGATCGAAACCGGCCCGGCGGTGGCGATGTTCGCCGCCGTAACAGCCAGCGTCAGTTCGGTGTCGCTCACGAAGGTGACCGCCGGCGCGGTTCCCGCGAAGCCGGTGGCGACTGTCGTGCCGGAAACAAACCCCTGGCCGGAGATCGTCAGGGTGAAGGCGGCGCCGCCGGCCGGGGCTTCGGTCGGCGAGAGCAAGGTGATCGCCGGGCTGGGGTTGCTGGCGTTAACGGCGAAACTGACGGCCGCCGAGGCGATCCCAGGCGCGGGATTGACGACGGTTATGGCGAAGGCGCCGGCGGTGGCGACACGCGTGGCGGCGATGGTCGCGGTGACCTGGCTGGCGCTGACCACTGTCGTCGCCAGAGGCGCGCCGGCCCAGTTGACCTTGGCCCCCGGCTGGAAGCCGGAACCGTTCACGGTCAGCAGGAAGCTGGGCGCAGCGGCGGTGACGCTGCTGGGCGAGATCGAGGCGATTTGCGGTGGCGTGGTGACCGCCAAGATATCGAAGTCGGCCAATGCCGATGGCCCGCCGCTGGTGGTGGCGGTGATGGTCAGTCCGCCGTTGGCGGCGCCCAATCGATCGAGCACGCCGCCGGTGGAATCGAAGAGGCCCGGCTGCAGGCCGACGACGTAGGCGGTCGATCCGCCATTGAGGAAGAATTGATAGACCGCCCGCGGCAGGCTGGCGTCGACCAGGCCGCTGCTGAACAGGGGCCCGAAATAGGTCTCGTAGTCGTTGAAGCTGTTCAGCGTCTGAGCGACGTTGAAGGCCTCGGTCTGGAACGGATGGCTGTAGCCGACGAAGGCCGCGATGGAGGTCGGAGCCGGTTGCACGGCATGCGAACTGGAGCTCAGTTCCTGAACATAGATGCCGGGATAGGTGTAGGCGAGTGACATCGGGCAGCCTCATGGGCAGATGGGCGAGCGTCGGGCGGGGATCAGGTCTGAAGCGTCAGAACTCCCTGATTGATGAGGTTCTGGACCACCGTCAGGGCGAGTTGCTGATCGCTGGTGGCGATCATCGAGAATTGCGGCCAACCCGCCAGGCTCACCGACGGAGATTGGGTCGCGTCGTAGGCGATGAGCGGCAGCGGAATCTGGTACTGCGTGCCGGCGTGCATCGTCGCCGTGTCTTCGCTGATGAAGGTCACGGGCGAAGCGCCCGAAACGGTTTGAGCCATCGTCGCGGCCTCCGTTAGGTGTCGCGAAACCTAGCGGTGGGCGGTGTGCCCGCGCCATCCATCCTTGGATCGAGCCGAAGCAGATGTGGGGGTCTATATCTTCCGGCCGCGCGATCTATCCGTTCGGGTAGGGGCGGCGTTGTTTGATCGGCAGGTTCAGTAAAGCAAAGATCCACGCGTCCGGGAGAATTTGACCAGGCGGGCGGCCAGGTTTTCCGGCGTCAGACGGGCGATGTCGGATGGGCCTGGGCCGAATATGAGAGACAGGTCGGCCGACAAGCCCAGCATTGGCGCGGACCAGCCCTCGATCGGCGCCGGCGTTTCCCGGGCCCCGCCGAAGATGGCGATATCCGCGGCCCGTCCGCCCAGCTGGCGTCGCGCGTCCTCGCTATCGGCGAACTCCGCCACCACCTCGAGGCTGACGCCGGCGGATCGCAGGCGCGCCTCGGCCACCCGCCGGATGAGATCGGCGAGGAACGGTGAGGCCCCTACCAGGATGGCTCGAAGCTCGCGCACCTCGCACACGTTCGAATGCAGGTTACGGTCATGCTTGCGCGCCCTCGCGGGCCTGCGCCATCTATCGAAGGATGGAGTGAGGATCGACTACCCGAAGCTGGCCGGAGGATCGATCTCGTTGGGTCGGGGGCCGGCGGGCCGCCCGGACGCGGCCGTCGGGCGCTCGGTCCACGGACCCAGTCGGGCCATCACGTCGGCGCGCCTCGGCAGGCCGAGTTTGCCCAGCAGGTTGTGCACGTGGGACTTGGTCGTCCCCAGGCTGATCCGGAGTCGCCGGGCGATGTCCTTGTTGGAGAGGCCTTCCCCTAGGAGGCTGAGAATTTCGATCTCGCGCCGCGTCAGAGCCGGAGCCGGCGGCTTGGCTGCGGCCCCGGCGGCGGCGCGGTGTGACGCCGCGACCCGGCGCAACAGACTGCCGGCGATATTCGAGGGACAGGTCTGCTCGCCGCGGCTGATCTGGCCGATGAGCGCGATGAGGTCGTCGACGCTGGCTGTATCGGGAACATAGCCGGCGGCTCCAGCCTCGGCCCAGGCCAGCACCTCCTGCTCTGTCTCGCGAATCCCCAGCGCGATGAGGCTGGATTCAGACGCCGCCGAGCTGATGATCCGCGCGCTCTGCGTCCCACCGGGAAAGGCGGCGTCCAGCAGGACGATCGCCGGGCGGGTGGCGCGCGCGACTTCCACGGCCCGGTCGAGGCTGGCCGCCTCGCCGCTCACCCGCACTTCCGGCGCATGACTAAGGATTTCCACGAGGCTCTGGCGCAGGAAACAGATGGCCGAAACGACCAAGGTCTCCCGAGCAAACGGCACGCTACTCGCCCCTCGCCACGCACTCGGCCCCACGACGCCACACGCTCCCCTGGACGTCTAATCTTAACCATTATTTCGATTGCGAGTCGATCTTGTAATAATATCTTGTTGAAGAAACGTGATGCGGCCTGCGATTTACTCGGAGATTCAAGTCGCTGGGCCTGCAGCCTTGCGGCTGCTTAGCCGCTGGGACGGCGACGGCGGAAAGACAGCGGCTCTGGCGTTCGGCGCCTGTCTTCGCTACGCAGCCGACCTCTCGCCTTGACCTCGGGGCCCTCGCCGGTATAGACCGCGGCCCCTCGTCCACGGACCTGTCCGCGGGCGCGATTTCGTTTTCCTCTTATCGAACACGTTCAAGGCGCCCAGACGATGTACGCTGTGATCAAAACCGGCGGGAAGCAATACCGGGTCCAGGCCGGCGACCTCCTCGTGGTCGAAAAGCTGGCCGGTGAGCCGGGCGCCAAGGTCGCCTTCGACGAGGTGCTGATGATCGGGGCCGGCGAAGCCGTCACCGTCGGCGCGCCGACCGTCGAGGGGGCTAGTGTGAGCGCCACCTTGATCGAGACCCGCAAGGGCGAGAAGATCAAGGTGTTCAAGAAGATCCGTCGCCAGGGCTACCGCCGCACGCGCGGCCACCGCCAGCAGGAAACCGTGCTGCGCGTCACCGGCATCGAGGGTGCGGGCGAGAGCGAGGCCTGGGCCGGCGAGGTCGATCTGACTCCGCGCTCGGTGCTGCGCCTGCGCTCGCGCAATCTGGCCCGCACGCTGGAAGAGGCGACGGCTCATGCCGACGCCAAGGCCTCTTTCGAGCACGCCGAACCCGAGGCGGAAGCCGCGCCGACGAAGAAGGCCGCCGCGAAGAAGCCGGCTGCAAAGACGTCTGCCGCCAAGAAACCCGCCGCCAAGAAGCCGGCGGCCAAGAAGGCCTGAGCCACAAGATTCTGGAGAATTAGTCCATGGCCCACAAGAAATCCGGCGGCTCCTCGCGCAACGGGCGTGACTCCGCGGGCCGCCGCCTTGGCGTGAAGAAGTTCGGCGGCGAAGCCGTCGACGCCGGCAATATCCTTGTGCGCCAGCGCGGCACCAAGTTCTGGCCGGGGGAGAACGTCGGCATCGGCAAGGACCATACCCTTTTCGCCAAGGCCGCCGGCGCGGTGAAGTTCGTCACCAAGCGCGACGACCGAACCTATGTGGCCGTAAAGGCCAATACCGACTCCTAGAAACGATCCGAAATCACCCCAGGATCGCAACATTGCAGCGATCCGGGCGGGCCAGATTGGAGCGGGGGCGTCCGGAGCCGGACCCTCCGCTCCTTTCATTTCGGGCCTTCCCATGAGCCAACCGATGCTGACCACCGACCGGCTGATCCTGCGCCCCCTGGCGATGGAAGACGCCGCGCCCATGACGCCCCTGGCCGACGATCCGGGCGTGGCGCGCATGACCACGGCCATTCCCCATCCGTTCACGCAAGACGTGGCCGAGGGCTTCATCGGCCGCATGCAGGGCGCCGACCCGGCTCGCGAAGTGGTCTTCGCGCTCGAGCGCCGCGACGGCGCTCTCATGGGCGTGCTCGGCATTCATCCCAAGGAGGGTCTGGCGCCCGAGCTCGGCTACTGGATCGGCCGGCCGTTCTGGGGCGCCGGCTACATGACCGAGGCGGCGACCGCGGTCCTGGCCTGGGCCCGGGAAGGTTGGGGCCGGCGGGTGCTGACCTCCGGTCACTTCGCCGACAACGCGCCGTCGGGTCGGGTGCTGATAAAGGCCGACTTCCTTTACACCGGCGAGGTCGAACCGCGGTTTTCCATCGCCCGCGGCGAAACGGCGACGACCCGGATGATGGTCTGGCTGGCTTAGCTGCGGCCCCCCTCCCGACCTTCGGCCGTACTCCTCCCAGAGGGGGGAGAGAATGCTGGCGCTCTCCTCCCCCCTTGTGGGAGGGGGACCCCGAAGGGGTGGAGGGGGCTGCCGCAAGCACCCCCGCCGCCAGAAGGGCTTAACATCGCCGCCGCAAAGCGCTATCTAGCCTGCCAACTATCGTCCGTTGCGCTGGATGGCGTTTACGAGCGGCGGCCCTGAAGAAGGCCGGCCGCTTTTTTGTTGCCGTTCGCGCCCAGACTGGAAGGCGTTCATTGCGCGGCAAGACCGCAGAGGATTTGCGGCTCCTGGAGCTGATCGACCCGGTGGCCGAGGGCCAGGGCTACAGCATCGTGCGCCTGCGTCTGATGGGCGGCGACAGGGCCCGGCGGCTGCAGATCATGGCTGAGCGGCCGGACGGCTCGATGCCGGTCGAAGATTGCGCGCGGCTGGCCAGGGCGGTTTCGCAGGTGCTGGACGACGCCGATCCGATCCGCGGCGAATATATGCTGGAGGTGTCCAGCCCCGGGGTCGATCGGCCGCTGACGCGCCTCGCGGACTTCGAGACCTACGAAGGCTTCCAGGCCAAGCTGGAGCTCGACCGGGTGGCCGAGGGCCGCAAGCGTTTCAAGGGTGAACTTGCCGGCGTCGAGGGCGACCACGTCGCCATTAATCTCGAGGGCGAGACCGAGACCGCGCTGCTGCCCTTCGCCTGGCTGATCGACGCCCGCCTCGTCGTCGACGAGGCGCTTCTCAAGCGCGGGGCGGAGGCAAGAGCCGCCCGCCTCGCCGAACCTGAACTCAAAACCAAGGACTGACCATGAGCACCACCGGCATCGCCGCCAACCGGCTCGAGCTGCTGCAGATCGCCGACGCGGTCGCCCGCGAGAAGTCGATCGAAAAAGAGATCGTCATCGAGGCGATCGAAGAGGCGATTCAGAAAGCCGCCCGCAGTCGCTACGGCGCCGAGCACGACATCCGCGTCCATATCGACACCAAGACCGGCGAGACCACCATCACCCGCGTGGTGACCGTGGTCGAAGACGACTTCCAGCCCGGCGTCGACGAGCTCACCGGCCTGGAACAACCGTTCAACGACTACGCCCTGCGCCGGCTCTCCGACGCCCTGGCGACAGACAAAGCCGCTGTCCTCGGCAAGACCTATGTCGAGGAGCTGCCGCCCTTCGAGTTCGGTCGCGTTCAGACCCAGATGGCTCGCCAGGTGGTGACCGGCAAGGTGCGCGACGCCGAGCGCGAGCGGCAGTTCGAGGAGTTCAAGGACCGGGTCGGCGAGATCGTCAACGGCGTGGCCAAGCGGGTCGAATATGGCAACGTCATCGTCGATCTTGGCCGCGGCGAGGGCATCATGCGCCGCGACCAGTCCATTCCACGCGAGATGTTCAACGTCGGCGACCGCGTGCGCGCCTACATCTATGACGTGCGCCGCGAGACCAAAGGCCCGCAGATCATGCTCTCGCGCGCCCACGGTGGCTTCATGGCCAAGTTGTTCGCCCAGGAAGTGCCCGAGGTCTACGACGGGGTGATCGAGATTCGCGCCGTGGCCCGCGATCCGGGCAGCCGGGCCAAGATGGCCGTCGTCTCCAACGACTCGTCGATCGACCCGGTGGGCGCGTGCGTGGGCATGCGCGGCTCACGCGTGCAGGCCGTCGTCGCCGAACTGCAGGGCGAGAAGATCGACATCATCCAGTGGAACCCGGACGAGGCCACATTCCTCGTCAACGCCCTGGCTCCGGCCGAAGTCACCAAGGTGGTGATGGACGAGGAGGACGAGCGGGTCGAGGTGGTGGTGCCCGACGAGCAGCTGTCGCTGGCCATCGGCCGGCGCGGCCAGAACGTGCGCCTGGCGAGCCAGCTGACCGGCTGGCAGATCGACATCATGACCGAGAGCCAGGAGAGCGAGCGCCGCCAGCGCGAGTTCGCCGAACGCACTGCCCTGTTTCAGGAGGCGCTCGACACCGACGAGTTCGTCGCCCAACTTCTGGTGAGCGAAGGTTTCGCCTCGGTGGAGGACGTGGCCTACGTCGATCTTGGTGAGATCGCGGTCATCGAGGGTTTCGACGAGGACACGGCCGAGGAGCTCCAGGCCCGCGCCCGCGACTACCTTGACCGCGAGGCGGCCGAGCTCGACGCCAAGCGGCGCGAGCTGGGTGTCGAGGACGGTCTGCTGGAGGTGCACGGCGTCACCCTGACGATGGCTGTGGCGCTCGGCGAAGGCGAGGTGAAGACCGTGGAGGATCTCGCCGGCCTGGTGCCCGACGACCTGCGCGGCTGGTTCGAGACCAAGGGGACCGAGCGCGTACGCGAGCCGGGCATCCTGGAGAACCTCGCCCTGTCGCCCGAGGATGCGGAGGCGCTGATCATGCGCGCCCGCGTCGCCGCCGGCTGGATCGAGCCCGAGGCGATCGTCGAGGCCGAGGAGGAAGAGGAAGCGCCGGAACCCGAGCTCGACGAGGCTACGCAGGTGTTCGGCCATGGCGGACGATCGGAGTAGGGACTCGTTCGTCCTCGGTGACGGGGGCGAGCGCCGCCGGCGCGACATCGTTTCCGGCGAACCGCTCGCCGAAGAGGCGCTGATCCGTTTCGTCGTCGGCCCGGACGGGACGGCGACGCCGGACCTCGCCCGCAAGCTGCCTGGACGAGGCATCTGGGTCGCCGCCGCCCGGGATTCGGTTGAGACGGCCGCGCGCAAGGGCCTCTTCGCGCGCGCCGCCAAGGCCAAGGTCGCCGCGCCCGCCGATCTCGCCGACCAGGTGGAGCGGTTGCTGCTGGCCCGCCTGCTCTCCAGCCTGGGGCTTGCGCGCAAAGCCGGCGAGCTTACCTTCGGTTTCGAGAAGGTGCAGGCGGCGATCGAGGCCGGCCACGTCGCCGCGCTCGTCGAGGCGACGGACGGGGCTACGGACGGTCGACGCCGGCTCTGGGCGGCGGCGCGGCGATACTCCCCGTCCGCGAGCCTGATAGGATTGTTCGCCTCGACCGAAATGGGTTTGGCCTTGGGCGCAGAGAATGTGATACACACCGCCTTCCTTGCCGGGCGGGGCGCCGATCGCTGGATATCCGATGTCCGGCGGCTTTCGGGCTTCCGGCCCCTCTTTCCAGAGGGCTGGCGCGAGGAATTTTGAGGCCGCGACGCGCGCCTTGGGCGAGGAGCCGAGAGGCCTCTCGAGACGATTTGGATTGACTGAGCCCTTTCCCCTGGGTCCACGAACGGTAACCGAACGAGCGCATGACTGACGACAACGACAGCGGCCGATCCAACCCTGCCCAGGGCGGGCGAGCCCCCCTGACCCTGAAGCCCCGCATGGGCGGCTCGGTGAGCGCAGGCATGGTGAAGCAGAGCTTCAGCCACGGCCGCTCCAAGACCGTGGTGGTGGAGACCAAGCGTCGGCGCGTGGACGCACCGGGCGTGGCCCCGGCCGCCCCGGCCGAACGGCGCGGCGCCTTCGAGGTGCGCGGCGCGGCCCCGGCTCGACCTCAGACCGCCGCCCAACCTGCCCCGGCCGCCAAATCCGCGGCCGCCGCTGCGGCCCATGGCCTTTCCGAGGACGAGCGCCGCGCCCGCCAACGGGTGATCGAGGAGGCGCGCCGGGCCCAGGAACAGGCCGCCGTTCGCGACGCTCCGTCGCCCGCCCCCGAGCCTGTCGCTGAAGCGCCGACGCCAGAACCGGCTCCAGCGCCGGAACCTGTCGAGGCCGCGCCGCAACCCGTGGAAGCGGCCGAGCCAGAGCGCCCGGCGTCGCCGCCTGTGGAGCCGGCGCGTCGCCCGGTCGAGGCATCACGGCCAGCGACTGCGCCTGCGCCGCGGACCCCCTCCGCCCCCGGCCAGACCCGCACCTATGAGCCGAGCCGCGAACGCCGCGACGATCGGCCGAGCACCACCACCTACCGGCCGGATCGATCGGCGCCAGGCGTCGCCTTCAACCAGCGAGCCGCCCGGCCTGACCAGGACGGCTTCGCCGCGCGTCCGCAGCGAGACGACCGGCCACGCGAGGGCGGCGCCCAGGGCGCCCGCCCGCCACGGCCTGGCGAGACGGTCCGCTATTCGGCCAATGCCCCCCGGCCCGTCCGCGACACCGCCCGTCCCGGGGGTCCGCGCCCCGCTGGCGGCGCCCGTCCGGCCGCAGCGCCGGCCGAGCCCGAATTCCAGCGCGCGAGCCGCCAGACGCCGCGCCCAGGAAGCCTCAACCTCGATCGCCGTCCCGACTTCGATGAGGAAGACGCCAAGAAGGCCCGCACCGGCGCCGGCGCCGGCAAGGCGGTCTCCCGCACGCGCGGCGAGCCTCGCCGCCGCGAGGGTCGCCTGACCATCCAGGCCGTGGCCGGAGACGACGAGGGCGCGATCGAGCGGATGCGTTCGCTCGCCTCGGTGCGACGGGCCCGTGAGCGGGAACGCGAGAAGCGCCGCGGCGGCGCCCAGGAGAGCGCCAAGGCCGCCCGCGAGGTGGTCATTCCCGACGTCATCACCGTGCAGGAACTGGCCGGCCGGATGGCCATTCGCGCCGTGGAAATCCTCAAGTTCCTCGCCCGCGAAGGCCTGATGCTCAAGGCCAGCGACGTCATCGAGTCGGACACCGCCGAGCTGGTCGCCTCCGAGTTCGGCCACACCGTGCGCCGCGTCTCCGAGAGCGATGTGGAGACCGGCTTCCTGGCCGACGAGGACATCGACGATCACCTGCTGCCCCGGCCGCCGGTGGTGGCGGTCATGGGCCACGTCGACCACGGCAAGACCTCGCTGCTCGACGCCCTGCGCGCGACCGACGTGGCGGCTGGCGAGCACGGCGGCATCACCCAGCACATCGGCGCCTACCAGGTGCGCCTGGCCGACGGCGATCGGGTGACCTTCCTCGACACGCCGGGCCACGCCGCGTTCAGCGCCATGCGGGCCCGCGGCGCCAACGTTACCGACATCGTGGTGCTGGTGGTGGCGGCCGACGACGGCGTCATGCCCCAGACGATCGAGGCTATCCAGCACGCCCGGGCCGCCGAGGCGCCGCTGATCGTGGCCATCAACAAGGTCGACAAGCCCGGCGCCGATCCGACGCGGGTGATCAACGAGCTGCTGCAGCACGAGGTCGTGGCTGAGAGCCTGGGCGGCGAGACCCAGACCGTGGAAGTCTCGGCGCTCAAGAAGACCGGCCTCGACGAGCTGCTGGAAGCCATCCTGCTCCAGGCCGAGGTCATGGATCTGCGCGCCAATCCCGACCGCACGGCCGAGGGCGTGGTCATCGAGGCCAAGCTCGACCGCGGCCGCGGCGCCGTGGCCACCGTGCTCGTCAAACGCGGCTCCCTCAAGCGCGGCGACATCGTCGTCGCCGGCGAACAGTTCGGCCGCGTACGGGCCCTTCTCAACGAGCGCGACGAACAGGTCGAAGAGGCCGGACCCTCGACGCCGGTGGAGGTCCTTGGCCTCGACGGGGCGCCGTCGCCCGGCGAAGCCTTCGCCGTGGTCGAGACCGAGGCGCGCGCCCGTGAACTGACCGACTACCGCATCCGCCAGAAGCGGGAGCGCAGCCTGACGCCCGTCGGCGCTGCGCCGGGCGTGTCGCTGGCCGACATGATGGCCAAGCTCGCCAGCAAGAAGGTCTCCGAGCTGCCGCTGGTGATCAAGGCCGACGTCCAGGGCTCGGCTGAGGCCATCGTCGGCGCGCTCGACCGCCTGGCGACCGACGAAGTCCGTGCGCGGATTATCCTGTCGGGCGCGGGCGGGATCAACGAGAGCGACGTGATGCTGGCTAAGGGCGCCGGGGCGTCGGTCATCGGCTTCAACGTCCGGGCCTCGAAGCAGGCCAGGGACCTCGCCGAGCGCGAGGGCGTGGAGATCCGCTACTATGCGATCATCTACGACCTGATCGACGACATCAAAGGCGTGCTCTCCGGCATGCTGGCCCCGATCCAGCGCGAGAGCTTCCTCGGTAACGCCGAGGTGCTGCAGGCGTTCGACATCTCCAAGGTCGGGCGCGTGGCCGGCTGCCGCGTCCGCGAGGGCGTGGTTCGCCGCGGGGCGCGCGTGCGCATCGTTCGCGACGATGTGGTGGTGCTCGAACTGGGCACCCTGCAGACGCTCAAGCGCTTCAAGGACGATGTCGCCGAAGTGCAGACGGGCTACGAATGCGGCATGGCCTTCGCCGGCTTCCAGGACATCCAGGCCGGCGACCAGATCGAGTGCTTCACTGTCGAAGAGGTGAAGCGGAGCCTCTAGCGCGTCTCGACGCGCGGCTTCATCTTGGCGAGGAACGCCCGCGTTCCGGGCGCCGCGCCCACGCCAGGACTGAAGCGGAGATCCCGCGGGGCGAGCGGCCTGCCTGTCTGTGCGAGGCCGACCGCATCCACCGGTCGGCCTTCCTGGTCGGTGACCACCACCGGCGGACGCTGGTTCGAGACCCAGCAGTCGCCCCACTGCATGAGCGCGACCAGGGCCGGCGCCAGCGCCAGGCCTTTTTCCGTCAGGTGGTAGACAGGCCGTCGCTCCGGGCCCTCGCGCGCCAGGACGCCGTCGGCCGTCAGGCGCTTCAGGCGGTCGGCGAGGATGTTCCTTGCCAAGCCCAGGCTACGCTGGAACTCGGCGAAGCGCCGCGCCCCCAACAGCGCATCCCGCACGATGAGCAGCGACCACCGGTCGCCGACGATGCTGAGCGCCCCGGCCAGCGAGCAGTTCAGCCGTGAGAGATCGGTCTTCTGTGCCAATTTGGTTGCAATCCAGAACCATTCGTGATTGGTTTCAGTTTGCAACCATAGGTGACGCTCGGCAAGGAGGAAACGCAATGGCGACCACGCATCTCGATGTCCTCAGGGTGAGGAAGGCGGCGGCGCTGACTGATCCGCTGACCGTCGGCGGCTGGCTCTCGGTCGTCGGCGCGCTCGCCGTGGTGGCGACGAGCGCCTTCTACGTGGCCTCGCCATCTGCGGCGGCCGGGCCGGTGCGGCCCTTCGATCTCGCCGCAGCGGCGGCGGGCGCGGCGAACGGCGCGGCGACTTTGCGCGCGGCCGGAACGGTCGGCATCTTCGGCGACCTCGTCTGGGCCGTGGCGGCCCTGCTGATCGCCCAGGAGCTCGGTCGCCGGAACCGGGGGGTGGCGGCGGCCGGATGGCTCGGCCTCTTCCTCTCCATCGTCATCTTCATCTTCGTCGACGGGATGACCGGCTTCGTGTTCCCACCCTTGGCGGCGCACGGAAACCTCGCCGCGTTCGAGGGCTTCCGGCGCCTGTGGGACATGCTCTTCCAGCTGGGCGTGATCGCCTATGGCGTCGGCGTCGCCGCGGCGTTCGGGGCCGAGTGGACGGCGGATCGACCGATGGTCGGCCGCAACCTGGCCTTGGCGATCGTCGTCGTTGGCCTGGTCGGCGTCCTTGGCGCGCTCGCCGGCCTGGCGGGCGTGTCGGCCGTTCCCACCGACAAGATCGCCGGCGGCGGCATCGGCCTGGGGTCCCTGCTTTTAGCCGTGGCTAGCTGGCAGATCGTACGCCGGGCGCAAGCAGACTAGTCGCGCTCCCGGGCCCGATAGCGAGCGCGGCCGGCCTTGTGGATGGCGATCCAGCGCTTGCGCCGCGCCTCGCGCAGCAACGGGTCCTCCTGCGCCGCCTGGTGGGCCACTTCGCGCCTGAGCTTCTGGAAGCTGCGCCATCGGCCCGCATCCAAGGCTCCGGCCTCGAGCGCCGCGCGCACGGCGCAGCCGGGCTCGCCCTCGTGGGCGCAATCGCTGAACCGACAGCCGGCAGCCAGAGCCTCGATGTCGTCGAAGGCCGAGGCCAGACCCTCGCCGGCGTCGTCGAGCGTCAGCTCGCGCATGCCGGGCGTATCGAGCAGCAGGCCGCCGCCGGGCAGGAGGATCAGCTCGCGCCGGGTCGTGGTGTGACGCCCGCGCTTGTCGTCGGCGCGGACCTCGCCGACCGCCAGCCGCGTCTCGCCGAGCAGGGCGTTGGCCAGCGTCGACTTGCCGGCCCCCGAGGCCCCGACCATCACCGCGGTCACGCCCGGCGCCAGGGCTTCACGTACGGCCGGAAGGCCTTCGCCGGTGGCGGCGGAGACGACGATGGCCGGCGCGCCGGCCCGCCGTACAGCCGCCGCCGACCCGGCCGGATCGGGATCGAGGTCGGCCTTGGTCAGCACCACCAGGGGCGCCGCGCCGCTCGCCCAGGCGGCCGCGAGGTAGCGCTCCAGGCGGCGCAAGGCTGGCGGGCCCTCCAGTGAGAGGACGACGAAGGCGAGGTCGGCGTTGGCCGCCACCACCTGCAGCTCGCCAAGCGGTCCGCGGCGGGTGAACGCCGTTCGCCGTTCCAGCACCGCCCGCACCAGGGCCGGACCGCCGGCCTGCGGCGGCTGGGCGGCGACCCAGTCTCCGACGCAGGGCAGCACGCCCGCCCGGGCCTCGAAGGCGAGCCGGCCGGCGATCTCGGCCGATATCTCGCCAGCTTCAGTGATGAGATCCAGGCGGTCGCGGTGCTGCGCGGTCACCCGCCCGGGCATGAGCTGCTGCGCCGCGAACGGCGCGAATTGGCGCTGGAGCCACTCGCTCCAGCCGTAATCTTCCAACAATGTCTGAGATCCTTCAGATCGGCGTTGCGAAAGCGCCGGCCGAAGGAGTGTGGCCTAGCGGCGGGCGCGCGGAAGGGTTTCGCGGCAGGACACAGTCATCGGCAAACCCCTCCTTTTCCGTCTCAGCTTGGACTGCGGCGAGGCTAGCGGTCCGCAGCCCGCGCATCAAGTCCGGCGTCGCGAGTCCGTCGCCTTGCGTCGGCGGTCAATTCCCACGAAGGTTGTAGGGAAACCGCCCGGGGGCCCTGCATGACCGACGCCAGCGCGCCGCCTCCCGGCTTGCTCCGCATCCTCGGCCTGGTCTTCGGCCTGGCGGTGGTCGTGGGTGGGGTGATCGGCTCGGGCATCATGCGCGCGCCGGGGATCATCGCCCAGGCGTTCACCACCACGCCGCTGATCCTCTTCGCCTGGGTCGTGGGCGGGCTCGTGGCCATGCTCTCGGCCATGCCGCTGGTCGAGGCTGGCGCCTCGGTGCCGCTGGCCGGCGGGCCCTATCCCATCGCCGGCCGGGCCTTCGGACCCTCCGTGGCCTTCTTCACCGGCTGGATCGGTTGGATGCAATATTCCGCCTCAAGCGCCTTTATCGCCGCGGTGTTCGGCGAGTACGTCCAGCGCCTGGGCTTCTTCACCCATGTCTCCACCCACATCCTGGCCTGCGCGCTCCTGGTCGCCGTGGGCGCGCTCAACTGGACGGGCACCCGGATCAGCGGCAATTCCCAGAGCATCGCCAGCGCCATCAAGGGCGGGGCGTTCATCGTGCTCACCGTGATCCTGTTCCTGACGCCCCGCGCGCCGGCCCCGGTGGCGCACCCGCTCGCCATGGTCACCAGCCTGGGCGCGGCGGTGATGGCCGTACGGCTCATCTACCAGACCTACGCCGGCTGGGACGCGGCCATCTATTTCTCCGAGGAGGTCCACAGGCCCGACCGCAACATCGCGCGCGCCACGTTTCTGGGCATCGGCCTGGTCACCGTCATCTACGTCCTGGTCAACGCCGGGGTGCTGAAGGTGCTGGCGCCGTCGCAAGTGGCTGGCTCGGCCCTGGCCGTGGGCGACGCGGCCAAGGTCGGCCTCGGCAAGGTCGCCGACACCCTGATCACCGCCATCGGCCTCTTCTCGCTCGCGGCCATCGTCAACCAGCAGACCATGACCGCGCCGCGCATCGCCTTCCGCATGGCCCGGGACGGCGCCCTGCCGACCTGGCTCGGCCGGGTGGCGCGGGGCGGCACGCCGCGCCAGGCCCTGGTGGTGACCGTGATCTGCTCACTAATCTTCGCCGCCATCGGCGACTATCAGAGCATCGTGCGGGTCTACGCGCCGTGGTCGATTGGGCCGATCCTCATCGTCTGCCTGTCGGCCATCGTCCTGCGCTATCGAGAGCCGGAGCTGGCCAGGCCGTGGAAGATGCCGCTCTTCCCCTGGCCGGCGGTGATCGCCGCGATCATCCAGGCCTCGCTGGTGACGGTGATGATTGTCGACGATCCCGGCTCGGCGGTGTGGACGGCGCTCGCGGCCCTGTGCCCGCTGCCGATCTTCTGGCTGCTAAGGTCACGCTGGCGGGCGTCGGCGGCGCGCGAATTCGGAACGGTATAGAGGAACGACATGGCCCACACGGACGCGCTGAAAGACTACGAGCGGTTCGATTTCACCGACCCGGCCGGACGTTGGACCCGGCCTGTCTGGCGGCGCGGGACGGGGCCGGCGGTGATCGTCATCCACGAGATTCCCGGCCTGCATCCCTACGTGATCCGCTTCGCCGACCACGTGGCGGCGGCCGGCATGACGGTGTTCTGCCCGAGCCTGTTCGGCGACCCAGGCCGCGAGGTGACGCCCGGCTACGCGGTGGCGAGCATGCTGAAGACACTGTGCGTCCGGCGCGAGTTCAACGCCTGGGCCAAGAACCGCTCGAGCCCGATCGTCGACTGGCTTCGCGCTCTGGCCGCCCACGCCCACGCCGAGTGTGGCGGCAAGGGCGTCGGGGCGGTGGGAATGTGCTTCACCGGCAACTTCGCCCTGGCGATGATGACCGAGCCGGCGGTGGTCGCGCCGGTGATGTCGCAGCCGTCCTTGCCGATCGCTCGCCGCACCGGCCCCAGCGCGGCCGCGATCGGTGTTTCGCCGGCGGAGATCGCCTGCGCCAAGCAGCGGTTCGAGGACGAAGACCTCTCGCTCCTGGCTCTGCGGTTCCACGGCGATCCCTTCGTGCCGCCGGCGCGTTTCGACACGCTTAAGGCGGAATTCGGCGACAAGCTGGAGGCCTGGGAGATCGACGGCAAGGATGGCTATCCTGACCCCCGCATGCCGGCCCACTCGGTGCTGACCCTGCATCTGGTTGACGACGATCCGGAGAATCCGACCAAGAAATGCGAGCAGCGCGTCATCGAGTTCTTCAAGCAACGCACCGGAGCATGAAACGCTTGGCGGCGGTTCTCGGCCTGTTGGCGTTGGCCGGCTGCGCCACCACCGAGCGCATCTCTGCGGCGAGCGACGTCCATGCCTTGATGATCGCCATTCGCGACGATGATCGGGTCGCCTTCGACGCTCACGTCGATCGCCGCGCCCTGGAGGCCCAGATCCAGCAGCGTATCGTCGCCCGCGCCGCCGCGCCCGGCTCGCCGACGGCCGTCAAAGGGCTGGGCATCCTGATGTCGGGTCCCCTGGCGCGCGCCGCCGGCGGCATCCTCATCCAGCCGGAAGTCTTCCGGGCCGTGGCCGACTACTATGGCTATAGACCCGCCACCCCGATCCCGGGAACCTTCGCCATCGCCAGCATGCTGCACCCCCTGCCGGATGGCCGGGTCTGCGCCGTGACCAAGAGCCGTGGGCCGTGCCTCGTCACCTTCGCCGACGAGGACGGGGTCTGGCGGCTGGTCTCGTTCGACGGCGACGCCGGCATGCTGAGGCTGCGGTAGCACGTAGCGCCGGCGTTTCGCCGGCATCTTTGCGGCTGAAGCCCTGGCCTATCCAGATCGACCGCAGCCATGGGCGCGCATTGCCGGCGAGACGCCGGCGCTACGTGCTACCCCACCCCTTCCGGCGCCAGGTCATACTCCCGGGCGCAGTACTCGCAGGTGACACGGATGCGGCCATCGTCGCCGACCATGGCCGCCCGTTCGGAGTCCGGGAAGGCGCTCAGCACTTCGGCGATGCGCTCGGGCGAGCAGCGGCAGAAAGCGTCGATCGATTTCTCGCCGAACACCCGCACGCCGTCCTCATGGAACAGGCGCCAGAGCAGCGTTGGGGCGGCGAGCTCCGGATCGATCAGTTCGTCCTCGCCAAGGGTCTCGAACAGGGCCTGGGCGGTGGTCCAGGCCTCGTCGGTGGGGCCACGCGCCGCGTCCTCGGCGATGTTCTGGATCAGCATGCCGCCGGCTCGCCAGGCGCGGTCTGGCCCCGTCCGGCCGACGGCCAGACGCACGCGGGTCGGCGTTTGCTCGGACTGGGTGAAGTAGGTCTCGGCGGCCAGCGCCAGAGACTCGCCCTCGATGGCGGTGATGCCCTGGTAGCGATCCGTGTCCGCACCCTGGTCGATCGTCATCACGAAGACGCCGCCACCGAGGAGCGCGCCGGCCCCCGGACGGGCGAAGCCCTCGCTGGCGGCGGCGACGCGCTCGGCGTCGAAGCGGGCGTAGCCGCGCAAGGCGCCGGCCGTGTCGTAGTCGGCCACCACCAGGGCCACGGGACCATCACCCTGGGCCTGGACGATAAGGCGGCCGTCGAACTTCAGGCTGGCGCCGACCAGGGCGGCCAGCGCGCAGGCTTCGCCCAGCAGCTCGGCCACCGGTTCCGGATAGGCGTGGCGGGTGAGGATCTGATCGATGGCGGGGCCGAGCCGCGCGATGCGGCCGCGGACCGGCTGGGTCTCGATCTGAAAGGGAGCGACGATGTCGTCGAGCGGTGTCGTGGTCATTTGCCGCGGATATGGGGATTGGATTGAGGTCTCGCGAGGTTGATCCTCCCCCGTTTACGGGGGAGGGGGACCGCGAAGCGGTGGAGGGGGCGAGTGACAGGGCGCTGGCGCATGGCCCACGCCCCCCTCCCGCCCTTCGGGCGTACTCCCCCCGTTGCACGGGGGGATCAAGTCACCCAATCGCCCCGAAGCACCAGGCGAGGATCGATTTCTGGGCGTGGATGCGGTTCTCCGCCTCGTCCCAGACCAGAGACCGGGGCCCGTCGATGACGCCAGCCGTCACCTCCTCGCCGCGGTGGGCCGGCAGGCAGTGCAGGAACACCGCATCCGGCGCGGCCAGGGCCATGAGATCCTCGTCCACCTGGTAAGGCGCGAAGGCCTCGACGCGGGCCATGTGGTCGACATCGCCCATGCTGACCCAGGCGTCGGAGATCACGCAGTCGGCCCCGCGCACCGCCGGCTCCAGGGCGTTGGTCACCTCCACGTCGCCGCCGTGGGCCAGGTCCCAGTTGTCGGGCTGGAAGCGGGCCGGGCAGGCGACTTTGAGCCTGAAGCCGAACTTGGCCGAGGCGTGGATGAAACTGGCGCAGACGTTATTGCCGTCGCCGACGAAAGCCAGGGTCTTGCCGGCCAGGGGCCCGCGATGCTCCTCGAGGGTCATCAGGTCGGCCAGGATCTGGCACGGGTGGCTGCGGTCGGTCAGGCCGTTGATCACCGGCACGGCGGCAGCCTCGGCGAAGCGTTCGACGTCGGCGTGGCGGTCGGCGCGGATCATCACCGCATCGACCATGCGCGAGAGCACCCGGGCGGTGTCCTCGATCGTCTCGCCACGGCCGAGCTGCATGTCCGCGCCGGTGGAGAGGATCCCCGCGCCGCCGAGTTGGCGGATGGCGGCGTCGAACGAGAAGCGGGTTCGGGTCGAATTCTTCTGGAAGATCATCGCCAGGGTGCGGCCCGCCGCCGGCGCGTCGGCGTCGACCCTGGCCTGACCCCAGCCCTTGCGGGCCGCTTTGCGGGCGTGGGCGTCGTCGAGGATGGCGCGCAGATCGGCCGGGTCCAGCGCCCAGATGTCGAGGAAGTGGCGGACCATCAGGCCGCGGCCTTGCGGCGCATGGCCTGGCAGGTCGCTTCCAGCTTCTCGATCGCCTCGCGGGCTTCATCCTGGGTCAGCACCAGCGGCGGCAACAGTCTGACGCAATTGTCGCCGCCGCCGGCCATCAGCAGGCGCTCGTCGCGCGCCGCGGCCATGAATTCGCGGTTGTTGGGGATCAGCTGCACGCCGATCAAGAGGCCCTTGCCGCGGATGTCGGCGATGACGTCAGGATAGCGGTCCTTCAAGCCGGCGAGCTGCTGGCCGAAGTAGCCGGCGATCTGGCGCACGTGCTCGAGCAGCTCCGGATTCGACAGCTCGTCGAACGCCGCCAGGCCCACGGCCATGGCAAGCGGATTGCCGCCGTAGGTCGAGCCGTGCGAGCCGACGACCATACCCGAGGCGGCGCGGGCTGTGGCCAGGCAGGCGCCGACCGGGAAGCCGTCGCCGAGCGCCTTGGCCACGCACATGATGTCCGGCGCCGCGTCGCTCGCCCACTCGTAGGCGAACAGCTTGCCGGTGCGCCCCAGGCCGCACTGGATCTCGTCGTAGATCAGTAGCGCGCCTTTCTCGTCGCAGAGCCGGCGCAGACGGTTGAGGTCGGCCTCCGCCAGGGCCCGCGCGCCGCCCTCGCCCTGCACCGGCTCGATGATCACCGCGGCGGTCGTCGGCCCCATGGCCGCTTCGAGGGCGTCGAGGTCGCCGAACGGCAGGCGCTTGTAGCCGGGCAGGGCCGGGCCAAAGCCCTCGACGTAGGACGGGTTGCCGGCCGCGAACACGGCGGCGTAGCTGCGGCCGTGGAAGGCGCCTTCGAAGCCGATGATCTCGGTCCGCTCGGCGTCGCCCGCCGCCCAATGATACCTGCGCGCCGTCTTGAGGGCGCACTCCACCGCCTCGGTGCCGGAATTGGTGAAGAACACCACGTCGGCGAAGGTGGCGTCAGTCAGGCGTTTGGCCAGCGCCTCCTGACCAGGGATGCGGAAGATATTGGAGACGTGCCACAGCTTTTCGGCCTGGGCCTTGAGCGCGGCGACGAGCTTGGGGTGGGCGTGGCCCAGGCCGGTGGTGGCGATGCCGGCCAGGCAGTCGAGATAGGCCTCGCCCTCGGCGGTGTAGAGGCGGGCGCCCTCGCCCCGCTCGAAGGCCAGAGGCGCGCGCGCATAGACGGCCATCAGGTGATCGGCGGGGACGGATGGCGCCATGGCGTGCCTCCCAAAAGCGCGGCGTCCCCGCGATGAGGCGGGGACGGGGAAGCGCGGGGTTTTGTTCCCGCGGTCCGGCGATGTCAATGCGGCGTCAGGCGCTCCGGGCGAGCGGCACGACATTGTCGGCGACGGCTGTCTGCGGCGGCAGCCAGGCGATGCCGGCGTGCGGCGCGAGGCGAACGAGCAGGAGCACCGATCGGTCGCAATCGGCCCACAGCGTGGCCGGCAGGGCGAGATCGCCCGTCGTCCAGCGCCAAGCGTCGCCGGCTTCGGCCTCCTCGAGATGGAAGCCATCCAGGGCGTCGAGCGGGACCTCGCGGTTCACGCTGTGGCCATCGCCAATGCGGAGGCTCTGCAGGCAGACCCCCATCTCGCGCTGATCCTCGCCCTGGCCGGTCCAGGCGGGCGAGAAAGTCCGGGAGACCAGCCGGGCGGCCTTGGCCTGGGCCTGGAAGACGAAGGCGGCGACATCGCCGTCGATCACCGGATCGACGCGCTTGCCATCGACGACCAGATGCAGGTCCATGTCGGCGGTCAGCGTCCAACCGAACCGTTCCGCCCGCGCCGCCAGGCGGCGGCGGACGATCGCCGTGGTCGCCGGATCGTTCACGAACGGCCGGGCGTAGAGCTCGAGGCTCGCCTCGACGCGCTCCGGATCGGCCGCGCCGTCGCGCCCGGCGAACCAGGCCCGGTTGCCGGCGTCCATGTAGCTCTCGGTCGGCAAGCCCTCGGCCAGCAGCACGTCGTGGGTCTCCAGCTCCACATGCCAGTAGGTGACTTGGGGAACCTCGACCTGGGCGATGGTCGCGCCGTTGATCAGCTCGCCGACGGGCACGAACACCTCGTCAACGACGCTGAGGCACACCGCGTGCCCGGGCGAGAGCCAGAGGTCTCGCGCCGGCCGGTTCTCGCCGAAGGTCCCGGCGCTCACCCGCACCGGCCATTGCTCTCGGGATGGGTTTCGGAGAATGCGGCTGCCGATCCACACGATCGGCCGCGCCGCGCCAGAGGCGGTCAGCACGCGATCTCCGACCGTCAGGGTCTCGACCGGAACCTCTCCGGCCGGGGTCGCGATCTGGGTTCCCGAGCAGAAGCAGATGGGAGACGGGATTGTAGAAGTGACGAAGAAGAAGTCAGAATCAGTCGTGACGACGAGCTGGGAGACTGGCGTCGAGGCGGGGTCAAATTGTAAGGTATTCGAATCGCCGTTGTTAAAATTGAATGTAATCGTATTATTAGTCAGGCTCGTTGAATATGACGTTGGTAGTGCGCCGGTTATTACTGGATATTGATCGTATACATATATTTCGGAATTTGAATAGAAATTCTCAATTTTGCCGCCATAGGCGCCCGTATAGATCTGTCCGCCGCCTTGTATATTTATTACGCCAGAGTTGTTTGGGCTATCGACGTATATATTTGAAACTTCAGGAGGAGTTATGCCGTCTCCGAAGTATGTTGATAGATTTATCGTCAGATTATTATCTGTCCCGCCTATATAAACTTGCGTTCCATCAGATGCATTTATTGTTGAATCGTTGTTTTGCCCATCTATGGTAACATAAGACAAATCGGTCGCATTGATGATCTGGGTACTTCCAGAGCCAGATAACGTATAGTGAGAATAATCATCGAGACTCACTGTTCCAGTGGTGCTGGTCACGCCGGCATCCACATTCAGATAACCAAAGTAGAGAGAGATCAGGGAGCCGGCGCCGCCGAAGCTCGAGCCGCCGGTCGCCGTTCCGGTGACTTCCAGAGAAGGCCCGTTGTCGAAGACACCGAGAGCGAGCTGCGCGCCGCTGCTCAGCGTCAACCCGCCGATCAATTCCTGTTGCATGCCAGTGAACGGATTGATGTGGGTCGATGTGTTGAGCGTCCCGGAACCACTCATTTCGACCAGATCGTTCGTGCCTGGGGGCGCCCCCGCTGACCAGGCGCTGTCGGTGCTCCAAGTGATCGGACTGCCGGACGGCCCGCCCGTGAACACATCCGTGGCCGAGGGCGTTCCGGCCGCCGTCAGGCCGATATCGAAGATCGAGACCGTTCCATCCGTTCCGACGCTGATGTTGAGATCAGAGACGGGGTCCGTCGCGGGGTTGAAATCGAGGGTGTAGATCGTCTCCCCCGGGCCGCTGCCGAAAGCGAGGGTTATCGAATTGCTGGCGGTGTCGATCGTGGTCGCGGCCAGGTTGGGTGAAACGCCGGCAAGTTCGACGGTGACGTTGCCCGAGTACGCCAATCCCGTGATCTGGCCGTTGAAATTGCTCGTGTCCGACGCTGGGACCGCGATCTGGAACAGGCCCGTTCCAACGTTTACGGTCTGTGTGCTGGGTCCGCCGTTGCTTGACCAGGAATATTCGCCCTCGCCGGTGATGTTCACCGTCCCGGATGCGCTGTCCGTATAGGCGGAAAGGTAGCCGTGTGGACCGATATTGATGGTCGCCCCTGCGGCGTCAAGCGGGGCGGTCGCGGTGATCCCTAAAATGACCTGAGCGATGTCACCTGTGCTGTCTCCGATGTTCAAGACGGCGCCGGCGCCGAGGTCGAGGCCGCTCAACCAAAGCTGGTCGTTGTCGGCGCTGCCCCCCGGAAAAGTGAGGACAGCGCCCGCGTCTAGAGTCACCGTGCCCAGGTAATCGACGGGCGAATTGTAGGCCACGTCGACGATCCCGGCCCCGGACATCTCGACGTCGTCGCCGACGGCCGGCGGCCCGCCCGCCGACCAGGCCGCATCGTCGCTCCAGTCGAGCGGGCTGCCGCTCGGGCCGCCGGTAAAGATGTCCGTCGCCATCGCGCTTCCCTCGTCTTCGAGTGGATGAACCGAACGCGCGTCTGTAATGGTTGGCTACGCCTTGCCAAGCTTGTGGACTAGAGCGGGTTGAGCCTTCTTTGAATCGATGGATTCCCAAATCAGCTGAGGTCTGATTCAAGCTGTCTGCTGGGCGGGAGGCCAGCTGGCATGACCAGACCCTATTCGATGGATCTTCGCGAGCG